>Ga0075163_10000083_pt1 | contig 102795 bp, 77 predicted proteins | sample JI1023141ADNA_FD_71478 | JGI IMG/M metagenome (GOLD analysis project Ga0075163, IMG submission 71478) | Wastewater effluent complex algal communities from Wisconsin, to seasonally profile nutrient transformation and Carbon sequestration -... | ecosystem: Engineered > WWTP > Effluent > Algae... | reverse complement strand
GGCCAGAAGATCTGGATCTCGCGGGCCGAGCATTCCGACCTGATGGTGCTGCTGTGCCGGACGACGCCGCGCGAGCAGGCGGGGAAACCGACCGACGGGATGAGCGTGCTGCTGGTCGACATGAAGACAGCGGTGGGCAACGGGCTGACGATCCGGCCGATCCGCACGATGATCAATCATGCGACGACCGAACTGTTCTTCGACAATCTGCGCGTGCCGCGCGCCAACCTGATCGGGGAAGAGGGCAAGGGCTTCCGCTATATCATCGACGGGATGAACGCCGAACGCGTGCTGATCGCCGCCGAGTGCATTGGCGACGGGAAATTCTTCATCGACAGGTCGTCGGCCTATGCGCGTGAGCGATCGGTGTTCGGGCGGGCGATCGGCGAGAACCAGGGCGTTCAGTTTCCGATTGCACGCAACCATGTGCAGCTGGCGGCGGCGGGGCTGATGGTGGACAAGGCGGCCGAGCTGTTCGAAGCCGGGCTGCCGTGCGGGACGGAAGCCAACATGGCGAAGATGCTGGCGTCGGAAGCCTCATGGGCGGCGGCGGACACCTGCGTGCAGACGCATGGCGGGTTCGGCTTTGCCGAGGAGTTCGACATCGAACGGAAATTCCGCGAGACGCGGCTTTATCAGGTCGCGCCGATCTCGACGAACCTGATCCTCAGCCACGTCGCAACGCACGTGCTGGGGATGCCGAAATCGTTCTAGAGAGCGACATCGTCCTGGATCGAATGTGGTGCCGGATGAGGGGATTGAACCCCCGACCTTCGGTTTACAAAACCGCTGCTCTACCGCTGAGCTAATCCGGCGCCCGTTCGTTCGGGTCGCGGGCAAGGCCCGCGCGCCAACGGAATAGGCGCCGCAGCGGATACGCGCAAGTCCCGGTTTTATGGCCCGAAATGACCCCCGGTCTGCCCGGATTCGCCTGATTGGAACCCCGGAGCCGCCCTGGCGCGTTGTAGTCTCGATCTGGAAGACATTTCCGGCCTGGGAGGCTCACATGACCAATTTTCGCAGGATGATCGCCGCCGCCGCCCTTGTGGGGGCCTCCATCATGCTCGCAGGCGCTGCATCGGCTGATACCGGCTGCGGGACGCGCGAAGTCGCGCTCTACTTCGAGAAGGGTGAGACCGGGTTCAACGATTTCTCGCGCGCCGTGGTCGAGCGCGTTGCAGGCGAGGCGAAGGCCTGCGGCGCAAGGCAGATCGTGGCCGAGGCGCCTGACGGCAAGCTGGAGGCCAGGCGCTCGGCGGCGATCCGCGAGGCGTTTGCCGATGCCGGCGTGAACGTGATCCTGGTCGGCGCATCGCTGCCGGTGCAGACGCCTGCGGCCGAAAACGTGCTCGACCGCAGCGCCAGCGTGCGCCTGGTGATGCCGGGCCAGGCAGTCGGCTAGGCCTGCCTTTGACGTCAGGCTTTGAGGGACGTCAGGTCTTCAGGGCTTTTCCATCGATGAGGAAGATGACCGCCGCGCCTGCGAGCAGGGCGACCAGCGTGTGGCCAAGGTCGATGACGAAATCGAGCCGGGATTCCGCGTAGTAGACGATGTTGTAGCCCAGCACGGGCACGACAAAACCCAGCCAGAGAAGCAGCGCGATGCCCAGCGCCGCCATGAGCGAGGCGGGCTTCATGCGGACGAACGCCGATGCCAGCCCGAACGCCGTGAGAAGAGAGAGCACGAAGCCGAAGCCCAGCGACATGCCCATCGGCATCTGGCCGGGGACGGCGGCGAGCGCATCCATCAGCGCCTGGCCCGTGAGCTCGGCGCCCCGACCGATGGGGACGGCGCCGTGGTTTTCGAGGAATTGCTGTTGCCAGACCTGGGCGAAGATCAGCCCGTAGAACAGCGATCCGACAATGAAGATGGCGACAGCGGCGGCGATGACCGCGACCAGATTGGCTCCGGCAAATCTTGGCCCTGCAGTTTTGGGCATAATGTCCTCCCCAGCGGCCCGATGATGGGCTGACGCTTCCGGCGGACCTTCCAGAAAGCGTGCATAGTCAGGCACGATAACCGGCCTTGGGCGCATGGGGGAGGGCGATTCAACCGGTGGGCGCGCTGGCGCTGGGCGGCGAGCTTGTCTACAAGCCGCCAAAGCAGGAGCCCCCATGAAAAAGAAGATTGTCGGCCGCATCTATAATCGGCTGATTCACAAGTATTTTTTGAACGACATGTATCTCGATCTGCGACTGCGGGCGAAGCAGGACACGGTCGACTACATCGAGGCGAACCTGAAGGGCGCCATGCTGTGTTCGGGCCGCGAGGAACTGATCCGGCTTTGCATGAAGCGCGAACAGGAAGCCGGGCTGAATGGGCTGATCCTCGAGTTTGGCGTGGCGGGCGGGGTATCCACCCGGTTGATCGCCAGAAATGCGGCGCCACGGCAGGTGCATGGTTTTGACAGCTTCGAGGGATTGCCGGCCGACTGGAGCGGTACGCACGAGCATACCGGCCGTTTTACGCAGCACGGCAAGCTGCCTCGCGTGCCGGCGAACGTGCAGCTGCACAAGGGCTGGTTCGACAAGACACTGCCGGGATTTCTTGCGAGCAATCCGGGCCCGGTGTCGTTCATCAACGTCGATTGCGATGTTTATGATTCATCGAAATATGTGCTGGACCAACTCGCCGACCGGATGCGCGTGGGGACCGTGATCATGTTCGACGAATACTATAACTACCCGAACTGGCGTGAGCATGAGTTCAAGGCGTGGCAGGAGATCGTCGCGGAGCATGACATAAGCTATCGCTATGCCGCGTTCTCGACGATGCGGTATCACGCTGCGGTGCAGATCACTGGTATTGGCAAGCAGGCCTAGAAAGACACATGGCGCGCATCCTCATCACTTCGGCCCTGCCGTACATCAACGGCGTGAAGCACCTCGGCAACCTGGCGGGCTCGATGCTGCCGGCGGACGTCTATGCGCGCTACAACCGGCTGGCCGGGAACGAAGTCCTGTTCATCTGCGCCACGGACGAGCATGGCACGCCGGCCGAACTGGCGGCGGCGGAAGCCGGGCAGACCACGGCGGACTACTGCACCGAGCAGCACGACATCCAGGCGCGCGTCGGCGAGGGCTTCTCGCTGTCATTCGACTGGTTCGGCCGGTCGTCGAGCCCGCAGAACCGCGAGCTGACGCAGCACTTCGCCGATCGCCTGGAAGACGCCGGACTGATCGAGGAGCGCACATCGCGGCAGGTCTATGCCGTCGATGACGGCCGCTTCCTGCCCGATCGCTATGTCGAGGGGACGTGCCCGCATTGCGGATACGAGAAGGCGCGCGGCGACCAGTGCGATAACTGCGGGCGTCTGCTCGACCCCGTTGATCTCAAGAACCCGTACTCGTCAGTGACGGGATCGAAGAACATCGAGATCCGGGACACGCAGCATCTCTTCCTCAAACAGGTCGGCATGCAGGATCGCATTCGCGAATGGGTGGACCAGCGTTCCGGCGCCTGGCCGCCGCTGGCGAGCTCGATCGCCTACAAATGGCTGGATGAAGGGCTGCAGGACCGATCGATCACGCGCGATCTCAGCTGGGGCGTGCCGGTGACACGCAATGGCGCGCCGCGCCCGGGCTTCGAAACCAAGGTGTTCTACGTCTGGTTTGACGCGCCAGTGGAGTACATCGGATCGACCGTTGAATGGTCGGCGGCGACGGGCGGCAACTGGGAGCGCTGGTGGCGGACCGACAAGGGCGCGAGCGACGTGTCCTACGTTCAGTTCATGGGCAAGGACAACGTCGCCTTTCACACCGTGAGCTTCCCCGTCACCATCCTCGGTTCGGGCGAGCCGTGGAAAATGGTCGACAAGCTGAAGGCGTTCAACTGGCTCACCTGGTATGGCGGCAAGTTCTCGACCAGCCAGAAGCGCGGCGTGTTCATGGACACAGCGCTTGAGCTGCTGCCCGGCGATTACTGGCGCTGGTATCTGACGGCGTATGCGCCGGAAGGATCGGACTCGCCGTTCACCTGGGAAGCCTTCCAGGCGTCGATCAACTCCGACCTTGCCAACGTGCTGGGCAATTTCGTGAACCGGATCACGAAGTATGCGGAAACGAAATTCGGCGCCGTGGCGCCCGATGGCGGTGTTGCGGGCGATGACGAAGCGTGGATGGCGAAAGAGCTGGAAACGCGGCTGCCGCAACTGATTGCGCACTATGAAGCGATGGAGTTCCGCAAGGCGGCGGCCGAAACGCGCGCCATCTGGGCGGCGGGGAACGAATATCTCACCAGGGCCGCGCCGTGGGTGAAGTTCAAGACCAGCGTTGATGACGCAGCTGTCGGCACGCGCACGGGACTGAACCTTGCGGTTCTATTCGGGTTGATCGCCCTGCCGATCATTCCGACTGTCGGGCGCAGGATTCTCGAAGCGCTGGGCGTGCCCGAAGACACCTGGTCGTTCGACTTCCTGAAGTCGGCGAAGACCTATGCCGGCCTGCTGGATGCGCTGCCGCGCGGCAAGGAGATCGCTGCGCCATCGCTGCTGGTGGCGAAGGTGGAGGATGCGCAGGTGGCTGACTGGACGGCGCGGTTCGGCGGCGGGTGAGGCTGAATTGATCCTCTGGACGGGGCAAGGGTTGAGCGCGATGCTCGCCCTGTGTTCTGGTCCGAGGGGAGGCCGAAATGCCGCTGCAGAACCGGGTTGATCCGTTCTCCGCGATCCATGCGCATCCGGCGCGGGGCATGTTCACCGGCAATCGCGGCATTCTGCATGATGACGCGAGGCGGCTGGTCTCGCAGACCTGGAAGACGGATGCGTGGATCATCTGCACGCTGGAATACAAGGACCGCGCGCGCGAGGTGATGGCGCCAGGCGCTTATACGCATCTGTTCTTTCTGGACGAGGCGACGGCTCTGGCGGCGGGTCATCGGCCCTGCTTCGAGTGCCAGCGGACGGTGGCGACCGCCTATTGCGACGCGATCCAGAAGTGGACGCGCGCGCGACCAGCTGCCTCGGCGATCAACAAGGCGATCCGTGAGGAGATGTCTCCGGCGATCCGGCTGGGCGAGCGCGAACTGGTCGATGCAGAGACACTGCCGGCGGGCGCGATGTTCGGACTGGAGGGTGAGGCTTATCTCGTTCGTCCGGACGGCGCGCGAAAATGGTCGTTCGAGGGGTATGGGCGGCTGGAAGCCTTCCCGGCGACGCGCGTACGCAGGCTGACGCCGCTTATGTCGATCGCGGCGCTGGAGGGCGGTTATGCGCCGCGACTTGCCGAGTCTGCGGGCTAGGCTTTCGCGCTCGGGCGTTCCGAGACGCGGGCGTGCCAGGCCTTCACGTTGGACAGATTGTCCGGGATGGCAAGGCCGGTGAAGGTCGCGAAGTCGATTGTGCTGAGAGCGCAGATGTCGGCGATGGTGTAGGCCGCGCCGGCGATGAAGGGTGTTTTTGCCAGTTCGCCGTCAAGCCAGGTCAGCGCGCGCTCGTAGTGGGCGCGGTTGGATTCACCGAACTCCTTGTACTGGGGCACGACCACCGCGGCGGTGAACGGGTGGGCGTGGCGCCAGAACATGCCGACCGGCGTCATGATCTGCAGTTCGATGCGGCGGACCCACATGTCGATCAGCGCCTGTTCGAGCGGCGTGCCGCCGAACATGGGCGGGGTGGGGAACAGCGATTCCAGATAGCGGCAGATGGCGACGGTTTCGCTGATGTGCGTGCCGTCATCCAGCTCCAGCGTCGGTGTCTGGCCGAGGGAGTTGCGGGCGAGGTGGTCGGCCGCCTTGTGCTCGCGCTTCATCAGGTTGACGTCGACCAGCTCCACGGCGGCGACGGCGGCCGGGCCTTTCTCCGCGAGGAAGATGCGCACGCGGCGTGGGTTCGGCGCCGGGATGGGCGTGTTGTAGAGCTTCATGAGCGGGTTTCCCGTCTGGACGTTTCCTGAGCGCGGGGACCGTAGAGCGCCAATCGCGCGTTTGTCACGCTCTGTCGGTGCGTAATGGGTGACGCATGTGCGTGTGCGGGGTATCAGGGAGGATCAGCAAGGCGAGGCGGCGGCATGAAATTCCTGGCGGGTGCGATCAGCGGTCTGGCTCTGGCTGCATGTATTGTCGGATCTGCGCAGGCGCAGGACTTCGCGGCGTCGGGCAAATCGCTGCGGGCGATCTACGAGTACCTGCACAGGAACCCCGAACTGTCGTTCCAGGAGAAGAACGCGTCGGCCATTCTGGCCGCAGAAGCGAAAGCGCTTGGCTTCACGGTGACGACCGGCGTGGGCGACGCCTGGGTGAAGGCGCGGGCGCTGAAGGATTTCGGCAAGGTGCAGGACGGCGTGGGCGGCTATGGCGTCGTCGCGGTCCTGAAGAATGGCGCGGGGCCCACCGTGATGATCCGCGCCGACATGGATGCGCTGCCGCTGGTGGAGAAGACGGGGCTTGCCTACGCATCGACGGTGAAAGACACGGCGTGGAGCGGCGAGGAAGCGGGTGTAATGCACGCCTGTGGCCACGACATCCACATGACGGCCTGGATCGGTACGGCGCGCGAACTGGTGAAGCGCAAGTCGGAGTGGAAGGGCACGCTGATCATGATCGCGCAGCCGGCCGAGGAGATCGGGCTGGGTGCGAAATCAATGCTGGAAGACGGCTTGTTCACGCGATTTCCCAGGCCCGACTTCAATCTTGCGCTGCATGACAATGCGGGTCTGCCTGCGGGCGTTGTGGGCGTGGCGCCGGGCTATGTGATGGCGAACACGGACTCGGTCGATCTGCTGGTGAAGGGCGTGGGCGGGCATGGCGCCTATCCGCAGGACACAAAGGATCCCATCGTGGTGGCGGCGCGGATCATCGGTGCGTTGCAGACACTGGTGTCGCGCGAGATCGATCCGCAGGACGCCGCCGTGGTGACGGTGGGCGCCATCAATGGCGGCTTCAAGCACAACATCATTCCCGACGAAGTGAAGCTGCAGCTGACTGTGCGGTCCTACTCCGATGCGACGCGGGATAAATTGCTGCAGGGCGTCGACCGGATCGCGAAGGCCGAAGCGATGGCGGCGGGGCTGGAGGGCGACCATGCGCCGGAGCTGAAGATCAATCCGGATTACACGCCGGCGGTCTATAACGATCCGAAGCTGACTGAGCGGCTGGCGGCGGTGTTCCGCAAGAGCGTGGGCGCGGACAAGGTGGCGGTCGCAACGCCGTCGATGGCGGGCGAGGACTTCTCGCGCTTCGGGCGGACCGAGGAGAAGATTCCAGGCCTGCTGTTCTGGATCGGGGCCGTGCCGCAGGCGGCGTTCGATGCGGCGCAGAAGCCGGGCGGAAAGCCTCTGCCGTCGCTGCACTCCTCGGGCTTTGCGCCTGATCCGGACCCGACCATCGCGGCCAGCGTCAGGACGATGACGGCGGCGGCGATGGATCTGCTGAAGAAGTAGACGCTAGGCCGACGGCGGCGGACCGCCGCGCTTCTTCTCTTCGCGGAAGCGGAGGAAGGCGAACAGCGCGGAGGCGGCGCCAGCCAGCGCGGCGAGGACGGCGAAGACCGGCTGCACGCTCTTGGCCCAGCCGATGACCTGGTCGAGCTGTTTCACTTCGACGATGATGTCGTCGCGATAGGCGTCCAGCGGTTCAGCATCCAGCGAGCCGGATTCATAGCCGAAGATTTCGAGGATGATGGTGCGCTCGCCAACTTCGGTGGGCGTGACGCGCCACTGCCAGCGATTGAGTGTCTTGCCGGAGAGTTTCTGGCGCTCGACCGTCTGGCTGGTGATGTCGAAGCCGACGCCGGTGAGCTGGGCGGAGACAATGTCCGACAGATCAACGTCGCGTTCGACGACCGTGCCGGGGAAGCCTTCCAGCGCCTTGGCGCCAGCGTCCGCATCTTCCGTGGCGTTGATCACCAGCGAGACATCGATGGCCTTGTTCAGCGCCAGTATTTTCGGCGGGCGGTTGTAGGTGACCTTGCGCGACTTGAACTGCGCGGCGAGGCCGGTCGCAGCGGCAGGGACCGGCGCGGGGGCCGCGTCGGCGGCCTGGGCCTGCGCGAGCTGTGGTGAAGGTTTCGGCGCCGGAGTTTTAGCCTGGGCCTGAACGGGCGCGGGTGCGGGCGCCTGTTGTGTCGTGGGCGGTGCGCTCGCCGTGCTGATGGTGGGCTCGGGCGCGGCGGCAGGGGCGGGCGCAGCTGTGACCGGCGCAGCGGGAGCTGCAGTTGCAGCGCGCGACGTAGGAGCCGGCGTGTCCAGGCTGGGCTTCAGCGTTGTGCCTTGCGTGCCTGTCGCGGATCTCGCGGCTTCGGCCATTCTGGCCTTCGCCGCAGCGGCGGCCGCTTTGAGCGGATCGACAGGCTTCGAGGGAGCAGACGGTTCGGGCGCGGCGGCGGGCGCATCGATCGCGGGATCCGTGGGCGTTGCGACGACGGCTGACTCGGGTGCGGGTGCTGGCGCAGCTTCAACAGATGCGGCGGGCGCCGGTGTTGCGGCAGGCTTCGCGGGTGCGGGCTTCGTCGGCGCGGGTTTCGGCGCAGCGGGTCTGGCCGGAGCTGGCGCTGGATCTGCCTTGGCGGTTTCCGAGACGTTCGGCGAAGCGGCGACGGGGGCGATGATTTCCGGCTCGCGGACGATCGGCTCGCTGACGGCGACCTGTGTACTGGTCAGGCCGTCGCCGAATTCACCGAGCGCCCAGACGCCGGCGGCGCCAACCGCGATGATCGCAAGCAAGGCGGCGAAGACGTAACGCATGGATCCCTCCGGCAGTCCTCAAACGACTGGCCCCCGACAATCAGGGAAGCAGGCAGCGGCACGGCAAGTCTAGTCGGTTTCGTCACCGTCCGCATCCTCGGCCGCATCCTCGCCTGCAGCAGCGTCCACGGGCGCTTTTGCAGGAGGAGGGGCGGCGCCATTGCGGCGTGAGGCCTCGTAGAAGGCGATGGCGGCGGCCGTGGAAACATTGAGACTTTCCATGTCGGCGCCAATCGGGATGCGCGCGAGGTGCGAGCAGGCGGCGGCGACGCCCTGGCGCAGGCCTTCGCCTTCCGCACCCAGCACGATGGCCAGGGGCTCCGTGCCGCTGAACGCCTCGTCCAGCGTCAGTTCAGCCGAGCCATCGAGGCCGACCACGCGCCAGCCGGCGTCGGTCAGCGTGCGGATGGCGCGCGAGATGTTCACCTCGCGGATTTCAGCGACGCGTTCGATGGCGCCAGCAGCCGCCTTGGCCAGCGCACCGCCAAGTGCGGGCGCATTGCGCGTCTGCATGACGACAGCGGCGACGCCGAAAGCCGCTGCCGAGCGGAAGACGGCGCCGACATTCTGCGGGTCGGTGACCTGATCCAGGATCGCGAGGGGGCGATCGGGCTGGATGACGAAGTCCGACAGATCGGCAGGCTCGAGCGCAGGCGCCTTCACCGCAACACCCTGGTGGACGGCGCCGGCGGGTACGCGCTGGTCGATGTCGCGCGCTTCGAGAATCTGCGCAAAGGCGGGCAGGGCGTCGAGATCAAGACCGAGCTTCTGCGCCGCTGTGCGGGTCAGCAAGGCGCGGCTGACGAGGCGATCAGGGTTGGAAAGGACTGCGCCGGCGGCGTGAAGTCCCCAGACCCACACTTCGCCGCCATCCTCGAAGACGGAATCGCGGCGATCGAATTGCGGCGTGCGCTGGCGTCCGGCGTCGGAGGGGCCGCGATGCGGCCGGTCTTCGCGGGGCCGGTCTTCACGGGGCCGATCCTCACGGGGCGAGCCGCCCTGGGGACGATCCGCCGGGGGACGGTCAACGCGCGGACGATCGAAGCGCGGACGGTCGGCCTGGGGGCGGTCAGATTGCGGACGTTCAGGACGCGGGCCGTCGAAGGCGGCGCGATCCGGGCGCGGACGGTCAGGCTTGCCATAGGCCGGCTTGCCGAAGCCCGGTTTCCCGAAACCCGGTTTGCCAAAGCCTGGTTTGCCAGGCGGCTTGCCATAGGGTTTGCCGGATCCCTGCTCCGAACGCGGACCCGAACCGGAGCCCGCGTGGGGCCGGGGACCTCTGCCGGGGGGGCGATCCGGACGGTCGAAAGATTTTGCCGGAGCGGCCTGGCGTTCAGCGCGGCCAGCCCAGGGCGTGTCGGCGCCGCGGTCGGGAGCGGAAGCGTCAAAGGTGGTCGGCGGGGGGGCTGCGTCACGATCGCGCCCCCTGTCCGGGCCGCGGGCAGGACCGCGATTGGGGCCGCGGGGAGGGCCAGAAGGCCCGCCAGAACGGGGTCCGCCGCCTCCGGGACCACCCCGGAATCCGCCAGATTTGCCGTCGCCGCCTGAGCGGTTGCGTGGTCGATCCTTCGTCACTATAAGACGCGCTCCGCGGTTAGGCCGGTCTCCCTTTCGGCTTCACAGGCGCTCGCGTCAAGCGTGCGTACAGCGGCCCCTGGAGGGGTGGGAGAGTGGTTAAATCCACGAGACTGTAAATCTCGCGCTTAACGGCTACACTGGTTCGAATCCAGTCCCCTCCACCAACCACCCCACCGACATTGAAGTGTCCGGCTTCGCTCCGCGAATACGCCCGCACAGCGGCGCATTTCGCGCTGTTCGCGGTCTCTCCAACGCACATGGATCCGCCAATTGCCGCCAATTCAGGCTGCGGTCTCTGATGGCCTAATTGGGAGTCCGGTTTCCCTGCTCAGCAGGGAATTTACAGGGAAATATCCTCGCTGGAGCCTACCGCGCGCAGATTTGCGCAGGAAGAAGTGCGCGAAATCAGAGCCGTGGACGGGAATTCCCTACTGCGTGGAGCAGGGAATTTGTCGTGCACGAGCAGGGAATTTGACTCAGGTTGCAGCGAAATCCGGCGCGGATTTGCACGTAGTTTTGGCAAGACCAAAGAGCTTGCGCTGATCCTCCCACAACGACGGTATTTTTTGATTTCGAAGAGAAGCGACGGTCAATGAACTCGGTTGGCGCCCATCGACAATAAGTTCGAGAATGTCCGGCGCCAGGAACGCTGCAGGCAAGTGTATGCCGACCAATCGTTCGGATACGGCAGCGGACTTGGCGACATCCGCAATCGTTTTGCCGTCGAGGATCGACTGCCACCAGACTGCAGCGCGCGCGACGAACTTCAGTAGTGCAGGATCGACCATCGAGGGATTGTCTCCCAGCAGCAGCCGCGTTTCGACGCCTCGTCGTCGCATTTGAAATGGCGCGGCGATATGCAGGAAGGACGGTGAGATACTGGCGGGATCGATGCCGATCGCATCCGCAAGACCAACGCGTGCCAAGTCGATCTTCAACGTCCCCTGAGTGACGCATACCTTGTCGATGAGAGCGGGAATTTTCGAATGCCCCTCCTCGGTGGCGAACGACTGCATGTTCTTGTTGGCGGTCGCCACCAAGGCGGCGTCCTCGCCAGCGACCACTGCCCGCAAGGCTGAACCAGGACCGCTTAGATGCGCCGACACAAGTGACGCGACCAACCGCTCCAGATGGTCTGCGGGGAGCCGCCAACCACCCTCAAGGCATTCGACGTCGTCGCCTTCGATGAGCCGCCTGGATACATAGTACCGATGGCGCCGGTTGGGCTTGCCGCTGTGACTCGGAACAAGGCGGTCTCCCGTCTCATCGACAATCTTGCCGGCGAACAGGGAGCGGAGGGCGGTGTTGCCGCTTCCTCGCGCTCGCCCCGATGGTTGGGAAGTTAGAAGTGTTTGCACATCCGTCCAGGTTTCACGGTCGATCAACGGCGCATGAAGACCAGGATAGACGTCTGACTTATGTCTTATCTCGCCGACGTAGACCGGGTTGGTCAGGAGCCAATAGATTCCGCCCCGTGTGAGAATGGGCCCGTCAGGGTACTTAGCCGTTGGTCTGGATCGAATACCAAGTCGGTCGGCAGCCTGTTTCGTTCTAACAATGCAGCGATGCTCGCGGTACAGGTCGAACAGCTGGCGGACCACCGTGGCCTCCGGCTCGTTGATGACCAGTTGTCGATCCTTCCCGGTATATCCGAGGGGCGGCACGCCACCCATCCAGATGCCCTTCTTTTTTGAGGCTGCGATCTTGTCTCGGATGCGTTCGGCTGTGACCTCACGCTCGAACTGCGCAAACGAAAGCAGCACGTTCAGCATCAGCCGTCCCATCGACGTTGATGTGTTGAACGATTGGGTCACCGAGACAAACGAACAGTTCGCTTTGTCCAGTCGTTCGACGAGTTTGCCGAAGTCGAGGAGCGAACGGGTCAGGCGATCAATTTTGTAGACGACGACCATATCGACTCGACCGGCATCGATATCCTCAAATAGGCGGCGGAGGGCGGGGCGCTCCAACGTTCCACCGGAACAGCCGCCATCATCGTAGCGGGCCGTTTGCGCTTTCCACCCTTCATGCTTCTGGCTGGCGACATAGGCGAAGCAGGCCTCGAACTGGGCGTCCAAGGAGTTGAACTCCTGCTCGAGGCCTTCTTCGGAGGATTTACGCGTGTAGATGGCGCAACGGATGATGCGACGCTCATCCGCCATCACGTTGACCTCCTCTTGAGGCCGAAGAAGCGGGGCCCGGACCACCTGGCTCTGGTGATCTCGAAAGCGATTGCGGTCAGGGAGGCATACTGACGGTCGCGATAGCGGTACCCGCCGTCCACGATCTCAACAACATGGGCAACACCGTTCCATTCGCGGAGAAGCTGAGAGCCGAGGCGTGGTCGCCGTGCTGAAGGCGTCGGGTTGGGTTTTGCCGCCTGTTGCAGCGCTTCCCGAACTCGTCTGGATGTGCCGCCCGACGCGTTTGTCTGCAGCCGGTGCGCCAAGCTGAACTGAAGGAGCAGGGTCGAAAGATATGCGGGTGGGGGCTGTTCGAATGTCGCGGTCCAGTTGGCTACAAGCTGATCCCTGGATCTCGCAGGGGCATGTGCGCTCACCTTGAGCGATACTCGGTGATCCGGTATCGGGTAGCGCGGTGTCCCTCCCTGGTTCGCTCGACCAAGAACCCGGCTTTTCGTAAACCTGTCAGGGCGGCACGCACTGTATGAGGCAGCCAGCCAAGTGCGGCGCCAAGCGCGCTGAGGTTATGACCGTTCTTCTGCCGAAGAAGAGCGATCAGCTTTTGTTTTTTTGTGCTGGGTGCGGGTTCCGGGGAAACGGCTGCCGGTTTTGGGTCGGCCGGCCGTTTTACGGGCTTGGCTGTCTTGGGCGCCATTTGGGTCTCCAGGTGCATGCGTATCGCCCTGATGGCGAGCGCCGCACTGAGACGAGCCCGAAGTGATCCGGGCGTGCCCAACTACCGCTCCGATCCATTATGAAGTCCAGTCGAACCGTCCAGAAATGTTGACTAAGGCTGGCCCTTATGTGCGACTGGCCTGGATGCGCCTGACGGGAGTCAATTTGACGCACCGTCCGGGATGTCCTCTTCCAACTCGCTGACGGTCTGGCAGGTACTGTCGGAGAGTGCGCCCATGTAGCGATACTGCACGCGCATGACTTTGGTGAGACGTCGTGAGGGCCGACCGTGAGGCGGGCCAAACCGAGCCGACACCGTCACATGCAGCACACCATCCCTCAACCAGCGGGTGGGGTCTGTCTTGAATGAGAAGGTGGTCGCTTCGGCGGGGCGCACGACCGCGCCTTGTCGTCATGGGGTGGCTGCGTCCGTTGGCCGCGCGCGCGTGAGTGCTTGGTCGATGCGGTAGTTTGCTCGTTAGCTGAACATGCCCATCAGGTGGGCAAGATATGCCACGGCTCCGGCGAAGAAAATTCCGAGGATAGCTCCGATACAGCCCGAGTTACTTGTGCTCTCGCTTGTCTCGCTTAACTCACGGGCTACACGGGTCATGTTTGGCTGATAGGGCATTAGTTCGCCGCATTGCGTGCATGGCTTGCGGTGAACAGTTGTTGTTTCGTCGTCTCGCGTCTCGAACGAGACGTGATCTTCAGTCCGCAAAATATGCCCACACTTGATGCATTTGAACTGACCCGCTCTGTTAAGGCGTTCCACAATGATTGGTTCGCACAAGTCGCAATCACCGTTGGTGCCATAGGCCGATTTGCAATTTGGGCATTCAATTGCGGAAGTTACTTCTGAATCGGACACTGTTTTCCCCCAAGGCCAGCGCGCAACCTGCCTGAGTCGGCAGCGCTCGCGAAGCTGCCTGCTTTTCCCACCGCTACAGTCAGCAATAGCGAGCGCTCAAAACTGCCATTGCGATGGGCAGTCAGCAACGCTGCAAGCACAACGGGCCATCCCCGACTGTCCTGGCCCCGGGGGTGCCGTGGCCAACGTGCGGGAACAAGTACCGTTTACCAGGATCGACGCGTGCGAATGTTGCGGCTAGGCATCCTCGACCAGGCCATGAAAGCGCTGGTAGGCCGCGACAGCCTCGTCGGTCGCCTCGCAGTAGACGCCGCGCAAATAGCGCCGTCCCAGAAATCCGCGCGCGCGTAGCGACATCTGGAGCGCAGCAATCGACGCGTCGCTGTGGACGTCTCGCAAATGCGCGACGATCGTCTCTGGCCTGACGTCGGCGCTGTGGCCGCAATGCACGCTATGATCTGCGGTGGGGCGCGGGTCGGTGTTGCGGAAGCCCATCGGATCTTTCGCAGAATATCTCCTTCGACGCCCTCCAGAGGTGAAATCTATAGCTCCCGCCATGAGAATGCTTATTCCGGCATGCATCGGCACGAACAGGAAAGCTGCGAACACAGCGCTCGCGCCGATCAGTGCTTCCTGCGGCCATGGCCGCGGGACGCTTTCGAAGATGTTGACGCCCATCAGGCCGACGAAGGCGCCAGCAAGCACGAAGCCAAGGGCAGAGGCAGCAAAGCGGAATCGAGCGTCGCGCAACTGCGGCCACAATATCTCGCCAGCTCGCTCAACGAGTTCGGCGGCGCCGACAGCCAAAAGGAGCCAAAGCACGATAGAGTCCCCAATACCCTCTCTCACTGTTCCCGAATGCAGCAGATTTGTCTAGTCAATGCCCGAAAGGCGCGAACTGCTGGTCGTTGACGGCCGCGACAAGCACATACGCTCACCGCCGAATTTGCAGACCCTCTCGTCGAGGTGCCGCCGCGGCGAAGGCGGAGCCCGTCCGCGTTGAGCAAGAAGTGCTTCAATATCGCGGAAGCTTAGAGTGAAGCGGAAATACAGCCGGATCACATGACGGACGACGTCTTCTGGAAAGCGGTGACGCTTGGGGGATGGAGGCTGACGGCTCTGTGGCGCCGATGACGCCGATGCCGGGTAGTGTCAAGGGTTCGTATCCATGGGACGAGGCCTTGAAGCGAGGAGAACCGATGGTGCGGGATGTCGTTTCAACGTGTGCCAGATGCTTGCGACGCTTCTGGGCCTGGTCCTTTCTGATCTGGGGTCTGGCGTCCGCTCTTGCGTGGAAGCAGGCCCGCCTAGCACCAGCCTCGGCGCCGCCCCGTCCAGGGACGCGCTAGACCTTCCGAGACCAGAGTCATTCCGACCGATCGTCCGTCGCGCTCGATGATGCGGAGATCACGGCCGTATCTGTCGAACTCGCGTGGACCAGCCGTGCGAACGACTATTGGTCCCTGGTTCAGCAGCTGATGGAGGCGGGTCTTGGCGCGCTGTCCAAGAGCTTCTTCGCCAGAGCAACGCGGGGAGAAGATTTCGGGCGTGTCGATATCAGCAAGGCGGATCTTCCGCCCGTCCAGCCAGATGGTGTCGCCGTCTATGACGCAGCTGGTTCGATTGCCGGTCCCGCATATCGAAAAATGAACACTGCCTGCTTGTTGAAGCGCCGGCTCTGCGGGGACGAACGACACGACAGCCGCGGCGGCCAGCAGGGCTCCCGACATCGCCAGGCCGGAGACGTTCGCGAACGGAAAGCGTCGGACCCGCCGCGGCGCAGACCCGCCCGCGCGTGAAAAGCCGTGCCTGTGGTTTCTGATCCGGTATTTCACGTCGTGATCGTCCCTGCGGCCTAAGCCGCACCCAACCCCAGCTTACCGTGCGTTTGCTGACGGTCTGCGAATGGCCTCTGCGAAATCCCCGACGGGTCAGTAACCAGTTGCGGACCGGTTTGGCGGGACGGTTGGGACAGGACAGATCGGAAGGCGCCGAACGCGGCTTGTCGGTAGGTTCATGACTTGGGTCGCTGGCGGCGGGCTTTCTGCAAGCAGGCCAATCAGCTCTTGATCTTCTGCTCGACGCCGCATTCGGGTTGACAGCTGCCTGCGCACCGCCCGTCCCCCAAGCCTGTGTGGTTTGCGAAGGTTGGGCGCCGGACAACCGGCGCCCTTCCGGCTGCCCCGTCTAAAACTCCATGCTTCTGTTTCCCATCGTCCTCGCGTCAACAAGCACACGGAACAGGTCGTTCATGGCATTTGGCCCTTTCTCCGAAATGACCGTGTCGATCAGCTCGGTGTGAAACTCGAGCATGGAGCTGGCGTCGCGGCACTCAAGCCGAACCAGCTCCTCGACCCCGCAACTCAGCAGGGTAACCCTTCGCAGAAGGGGATCGAGACTCGTCGGTTCAAAGGCGATGTTGGCCGGCGGCTGCCGCTCGACAATCAGGGCATGAATACGCGAGAGCATGATGGCCTTCTTTTCCAGCATGCGCGCTCGCGGTTGCTGGAGCGAATGGGCCCGCTGACGCGCCCTGACCAGAGTGTCGCCCACAGCCGCTTCGAGTGTTTCCACGTACGTCGCGTAATCGGTGCATTTCGTCATTTCAGCCTCCCCATGCATTCCCGCGAAAGCCGCGAGGATGGGTCGAACAGAAAATAGGGGTTTTCCCGAGTCGGCGCTCAGGGCTGGCCGCGATTGACGGGCCTGCTTGCTTGCGCATGAGTCGTGGAGCTGCTGACGATGCAAGCCGATCTGTTCGAGTGCTGCGGTGAAGCCTTTTTGTCGCTCGCTCGGTGACGTGCTGCTTTCAGGATGTCTTTGCGCTGACGTTGCATTTGCGCAAATTGGTGTCGGCTGTGCGGCGGCGTCAGCATGACGCGGCGCGGCGACCTGCTACATGAAGGCCTGAGCCTCGGCAAAGGACCTTCTTGAACCCGACGAATGCGTTTCGGGTCAGGTTGGGACCCGGTGTCGGGACGGGACAGCCAGCTGTTATCGCTTCGATCGCAGACGTACGCCGGGGCCGTATTTTTCGTCGGCTTCGATGAAGACGATGCCTTCCTTCTCAAGCGATTTCTGGACTCGCGTGAGCGTCCCGGTCTGCATGCCGCCTTTGCCCGTCTCGAACCGAAGGATGGTCGAAGGAGCGCAGCCGGCTAGCGTCGCCAGCTCACGCACGCCTAGTCCGAGAGCCACACGAGCCATCTTGATCTGAACGGCGGTAAGCAATAGACACCCAGTGTCAAAAAATGAATACGTGGTATTGACTTTGACTGGCTAAGTCGTAAGTATTGAATACGCTGTATTCCTTAGCGGTAGGTTGCGCCAAACGCACACGCCGCATAACGAGGCGTGACGCAAGATTATTGCTGGAGTCGGGCAGATGGCGAAGCTCTCCCGTCGAAACCTCCTCGCTGGCGCCGTTGCAGCGCCAGTCATTGCAAAGGGTCATCTCAGCTCTGTCACGCTGACGGTGTCTTCATCGCCTGATCGTCTGATCGCCGCGGCGGCTGAATGGATTGCCGCCGATCAACACCTTTCAGCCATGGAACTGAGATGGCAGGATTTCGAAAGCCGGCTCTTCGCCAAGGCGAGACAGACCAACGAAAGCTGCGCTACAGCGCAAAGCAGCGACCTGCCGGAAGCGCAGGCCATGCGCGAGCTCGAAATCGAAATCGAGGCGGCCTGTCTCCAGCGTGAAACACTCGCAGAAGCGGTGAGCCACATGCCTGCCACGACAATCGCCAGCGCGGTCGCAAAGATCGAACTCGGTCTGAAAGTGCAGGGGCCTTTCGACTGGCGCGATCATGCTCTCGAACTGCTCGAAGGCGGGATCGCGGAGCTGCGTGAGGTGCTGTCCCATAGCTGCGCAGCCACGTTTTCATCGTCTCGATGAAGCGAAGCCTGGAGTGACGAAACCTGCGGTTCTCGAACGCCCGGGAATCCACCGGGCTTTCACCCGCACCTTCCATGTTCGGATGAGGCCGCTCGCAACTGCCTTGCGGCTGTGACCATCGCCTGCAGGCGTTGGTCGACGATGCCTCGCATGTCGCCTGCCTTGTCATCGCCCCCAATCGCCGGATCCCGTGGCGCCCAAGCTCGAACTGGCGCCGGCTGGTCACCTGCTCGCTGCCGAAACCTGCGCACGGCGCGCACCCGGGGCCCATGCCGCGGCCAGACGCCCGACGTCAGACGCAGAGCGCCCGCGCCCGGGAGAGTCTGGGCGTCTGGCGGCTGATCTGATCTCCGGAATTGTCATGAATTGTGCGGCGTTCCCGCGCGACCGCGCTCTCTTGCCTTCCGCGGTTCTTGGCCTAAGCGTGGTAAGGACGGGTTCGCGGCGAGCAAGGGCGAACCGCAAGGTCGGCCTGTCGGTATCGGTGTGGCGGCGCCTGCGCCGGCGACAGAGATTTGGAAGAGGGCAAGGCTCGATGTTTCAGATCTCCTATTTCGTGTTCGTCTTCTTCATTGGCGGATTGACGGGCGGCGTCCTTGGCGCATCCAGAAAGGACAACAGCACGCGGCGCGCGCGATTGATCGTGCTGGGGGTTTCCGCGATTGTGGTCGCGGGATTTTTTGTGAGCTTCGGTTTCATCTGGGGCGTCATCACCATCATCGAGCTGGCAGTCGGTCTGGCGATCGGTCTCGCTCTGACTTCGGGTCGGGAGGAATAGGTCTCGACCGGCTCGCGCTTTCGCGCCGCGCGACTTCAGAGGCGCCGGGGCGAACCGGGCTCGCCTTCCTTCGTTCGCGACCTATCTGCAGACACAGCTGCATTTCAGGTAGGGGACGCCAGATGCCGAGGATCTCAGCAGCCGGTGCGCGGTTCGATCTCTTGATGGGACATCTTGGCCTCGCAGCAGCCAAGCCGGTGCGCGATCGTCTCTGGAAGCGAAAGCGCGAGGCCTTCTGGCATCGGGGCGTCAAAGGCCTCGAGTTCGAACTGCAGCCCGGCCAGCATATCGACTACTACATCTATACAAGCGGCGCCTTCGAGAAGCGCTTCCTCTATCTCGTCGATGCGTTGCTGCCCGAGAAACGAACGGCCCTGGATGTGGGCGCCAACATTGGCAATCACACGCTGTTTTTCGCGGGAATTTTCAACACCGTACATGCCTTCGAACCCAACCCGTCGGTCGCAGCCCGCCTCAAGCGAAACGTGGCGCGCAACCGGCTCGACAATGTCTTCGTTCATCAGTTCGGCCTCAGCGACCAGAACGCCGTCATTCCCTTCCTGGTCGATGATCCAGACAATCTGGGAAGGGGAAAGTTCGTTTCCGATGCGAGCGAGGGGTCAAGCGAGCTGCCGGTCTACATTGGCGATGAAATCGTCGAAAATCTGGGCGCGCGGAATATCGACTTCATCAAGCTCGACGTTGAGGGTCATGAAGTTCAGGCGCTGCAGGGGCTGGCGCGCACCATCGCCGCCAACCGGCCCTATATTGCGTTCGAATTCCACCCGGCTGATTTTCCGGCAGGCTATTTCAGCGCGTTCCAGACATTGCTGCCTGACTACGTGTTCTACTACTGCGTGGACCGACCTCAGCGAAAGGGAATGATTTCCAGGGCTCTGGCCTATATCGGCAACGGTGGGCTTCCCTGGATTGCGCCGCTCCGGCTGCCCGTCGAACTGGGTGACGGAAAATACTATCAGAACATCATAGCCGTGCCACGCGAGCGCCAGAGCCGGAGCAGCTTGCCCCTGCCAGACTGCTAGCAGCTGCCAGGTTGCAGGCTGGCGTTCAGCCGTTTCCGGACCGCTCCGGTGTTGCGGCGTTTGCGTTGCGTGCGGGCGGGACGCAGATCTGCGCCTGTCGCCGAAGCCTGCCTGAGTGTCGGCCTGATAGTCGCTCTGACTGTCGCTGCGCCTCAGCGGGTCAGGTGCATCGGAAATCATCTGCGCCGACGAGGTGGCGCTGTGGCGGGAGACCGTAACGCCTGAGGATTGGTCAGCAGCACAGCTGCCGGAGGCGAAGCCAGACGCTGTGGGGCGCCTCATCGGAAGGCATGCGGCGCGCCGCGAGGAAGTATCCGCGTTGCGGTTTTCCTCGGTCGAAATGCCTGTCGCACGGCTCAAACGGGAATTCCCCGCCCGACCCGGCAAGGGATCGAACGGGGAATCCATTTTTAGAGCGAAGCGGACCGCCTAGAACGTCTTGGACAGCTTGGCGAAGAACTTCCGGCCGAAATAGCCGATCGGGGAGCCGGTCAGGTACTGGCGCTGGCTGTTGTTGAACCGCTCCGTCTGATAGTCCCAGACCGGTTTCGGGATCTTGTCCGGGTACTGGTTGAAGACGTTGTCGGCGCCGATCGAGATGCGCAGGTCGTCTGTGGGCTCCCAGGCGACTTCCAGATTGAACAGCGCCATCAACCCGATCTCGGACTTGTAGTAGTCCACGTTCCGGAAGCGCATGATCTCGAGCTGATCGCGGATGGCCTGCGGGAAAGCGGTTGCCGAGGTCAACGTGTAGGAAGGACCGTAGATGGTCTCGCGCAGATTGATGGTGAAATCGCCCGTCGAAATCCTCGCACCGATGTTGACGCGGTAATTCGGGTCTTGCGTCTCCATGTTCCTCAAGGTCAGCGGGCTGTACAACACGGCCCCGCCCAGAACCGCTGGCGCCGACTTGGCGTCTGTCACTTCCATGTCGTTGTAGTTGGCGGCAAACGTCCAGTCGATGCGGCCCCAGTCAAACGCCGTCATGTAGTTCGCAACCCAGTCAACGCCGCGCGTGCGGGTCGACAGAGCGTTGTTGAACAGCGAGACGGAAATTGCGGCGCGCGCGGTCGGGTCGAGTGAACCGCCTGGCGCGCCGGGGTTGTCCCACTGAGCGATATAGCCGAACGCGACCAGCGCCTCACCAAGCGGACGGTTGTAGGTCGCGTCCGGAACCCCGTCGCCGTTGGTGTCGGCAGGGTCGGGCAGGTTCGAGTTGGTCGCAAGGCCGAGGCATCCCGGGCGGGCGCTGACCGCGCAGCCGGTCCTGGTGTTTGCACCTTGTCCGGTCGAGTAGGCAAGACTTCCCCGCAGGATGCGATCATCGATCGAGATCTCGTATGCATCGAGCGTCATGGTCAGGTTCGGGATCGGGTCCTTCACGACGAAGCCCACGCTGTAGTTGGTGGAGGTCTCCGGCTGGAGTCCCTCGCCAAAACCCAGCGCAGCGGCGCCCGCGCCGTTAGGCTGCAGCTGCGGGCTCGCGCTGGTCGGACCAACGTTGACCGCAGAGTAGAAGCCTTCGCCCAGCGTCGGAGCGCGGAAGCCCGTGCTGGCCGTACCGCGGAACGCGATCATGTCGTTGAGATCGTAGCGCGTGGTCACCTTGCCGATCGTCTGGTCGCCGAAGTCGCTGTACTTTTCATAACGGCCAGCAAGGTCGACGATCCAGCCATTGGTCGGCTCCAGGATGAAGTTGAGGTAGCCGGCATAGCTGTCGCGGTCATAGGACCCCGTGTTCACCGCAGGGTTGTAGCCAGGGAAGGAGGACGCGCCCGAACCGTAGTAGGAAGCGGGTTCGCCCGGCTTGATGCCGTATTCGTCGATGCGGTATTCGACGCCCGTAGCGACCGTCATCGGATTCGCAAGGCCGATCTCGAAGTCCTTCGACAGGTTGGCGGTGGTCGACCAGTTCGACGACCAGTAGGTGCCGTCGTAGAAGTTCTCAGGCGAAGCGCCGGTCTGGTTCCACAGCGTGAAGTTCATGGAGTTCGTCGTGAAGACGTCCATCCTGCTTCTGCCGTAGACCGAGGCGACGTCGAAACGCCAGTCGGAGACGTCGCCCGTCAGGCCAACCGCCAGTTCGTAGTCGCGTTCGTCCGATTCCTCGTAAGGCGTGAAGCCATAGGGGTACTTGTTGACCTGACTTTCGCGGATGCTGTTGATTGTGTCGGCGCGATCGCCGTCGCGGTTGACATCAACGCCGCCGTCCTGGGTGGGGCGGCGATAGGTTTCGGCGGACTTGGCCGTCTTCGAGCCGAAGCTGCCGTAGCTGTAGAGCTCCAGATGATCGGTGATGTGCCAGCCGGAGTTGAACATGAAGCTCTGGCGATGGATTTCCGGCGGATCGCCCACATGGTTCAGATACGGAAACTCCGAGTTCAGCACCATGTTGACGTCGTTGCTGGAGAGATAGCCCGCAAGCGCACCGTTGCGGAACGAGGATCCGTATTTGAGATAGCCTGTGTCCAGATAAGCCTGGCAGGCGACCCTGTCCACGACGCAGGCGCCGGGACCATAATCGGACGGGCGCGTGACCGTCTCCCGGTTCTCGATGTCAAAACCGATGTTGAAGAACGCGGTCTCGTTGCCGAAGCCCCAGTTGCCCTGCCAGGTGTCGGTCTGACCGCCCCCGTCCTCATATCCCGAATACCCGCCGCCCAGGCTGCCCCCTTCATAGTCATCCTTGAGAATGACGTTGAAGACGCCGGCGATGGCGTCCGAACCGTAAAGCGCCGCAGCGCCATCGGTCAGCACCTCGACGCGTTCGATCATCGCGGTCGGAATGTGAGACATGTCCGCCGCCATCGCGCCGCTTGCGGCGCCGACGTTGGAGGTGATGTGACGGCGTTTGCCGTTGATCAGAACCAGTGCATGGTTTGGCGAGAGGGCGCGCATCTGGGCCGTCAGCGTCTGGCTCGCCATGTCGCCGCCGGTCTGGTTGGCGTTGAACGACGGTATCTGTGTGGCGAGCGCGTTCATCAGGTCGCTTGCGCCGGTCTCCTGCAGAATTTCGCCGGGAAGAACCTGGATAGGCGCAGGGCTGTCTTCCACTGACATTCCGGTCGCGCGCGTACCGGTGACGATGATGAGTTCGTTGCCGCTGCGGGGCGCCGCGCTGTCTGCGGCGGGCTCAGTCGCCGGTGCTGTCTGCGCGTAGGCGCCGCCACCCAGTGCGGTGGCGCACAGGGCGGTGGCGATGGCGATCGACGGCGAAAGCGCGCCGCATAGTTTCCTTCTCAGTGTTCTGCTTGAACCCGATACAAACGTCATTGGAAGTCCCCAAAATCAGACAAAAGTTTTCCGCGCACGACGGCGAGCGTCATGCCGATAGCTTGGTTCGTGGAATGGCTCTTAGGCGGGCGTCAGCAGCTGGCGTGCAGCGGCAGCTGATAGGCCTGCCCATCCAGGAAAGCCGCCTTCTGCAGCGGCGAGCCTGGAATCTCCAGAGACGCTCTCTGGCGCGTCGCCGGCGTGAACGCGCCAAGCTTGCCGTCGATCACCGCGGCGAACGCCTCACGGAAGCGCTTCATCTCGGATTCCGTGCCGACGCTGATACGCGGCCAGGTTTCAAAGCCCGGCCAGGTCCGGCCGATGTTGACGCCATGGGTCGCCATGTCAGCCTGGAACTGACGTCCCGGCCGCTTGACGTCGACCATGAAGCAGTTGGCCTCGGAGATCGTGCAGGGGAAGCCCTGCTTTTCGAGCCAGGCCACCGTCTCGGTGCGGCCCTTCTTGATCATCGCGCGTCGCGTCGGCACGAGGGCGGCATCGGTGAGGCTTGCGATGCCTGCGCCGATCGTCGTCATCGCGACGATGCCCTGGCTTCTGCCGCTGCCGCCGTTCATCTTCGCGAGGTTTGCCGGGCTTCCCACGGCGTAACCGAGACGCAGGCCAGCCATGCCGTACAGCTTGGAGAATGTCCGCAGCACGACCACGTTCTCGGTTGAGGCGACCAGATCGGCGGCGCTGACGGCGTTGTCGGAGAAGTGGATGTACGCTTCATCGACCACCAGAATGGCGCCTGCCGGCTTGTTCTTCGCTGCGTATTCGATGTCTTTCCGGAGGTTGATGCCGCCGGTCGGATTGTTGGGATTGCAGATGTAGATCATGCCGGCATTGGCATCAGCCGCGCACATCGCCTCGACATCGTGCGAGAAGTCCTTGCGCTGGGGAACCTTGATGAGCTTTGCGCCGACCCTTTGCGACGTGCGCCAGGCCTGTTCGTAGGTCGGGTCCGCCGTCACCAGCGAGGCCTTGGGCGAGGTGAACGCCACCGTCACCAGATCAAGCGGCGTTCCCGACCCGGGATAGACGCTGATGTGGTCGGACGGCACGCCCAGTTGCGTGGCCAGGATATCGACGAACTCGTTCGATTCCTTGCCGCCGTATCCACCCGATTTCACGGCGTACTTGCCGATGGCCTGCAGCGCAGCAGCTGACGGCCCGATCGAAAGCGTGTTGGCGCCCAGATTGAGCACCTGCAGTTCCGCAACCGGCGCTTTCACTTTCAAGGGCGCCGCCTGAGCGAACGCGCCTGGAGCGCCGAGCTGAATTGCGGCGCCGGCAGCGCCCGCGGTGTACAGAGACGATTTCAGGAAATTACGTCTCGAGGCATCGTAGGTCATTTTGGGCTCCAGATTGCGATCGGTTTTGAACCAGGGTTGCGGGGGCGAGGACCGATTTGATTTCTGTGTGGGTACGGTCCGATTGGGCGGAATGCGAAGCTTCGTTCTTGGGTCAGGCTGCAGTCGTAAGGCGCTCAAACTCGTCGGCGCGACGCCGGGCGCAAACGTCCGCAATCGAGCGACCGTCCTTGCCGGCCCGTTCTGTCCAGCGACAAAACAGGCACGATAAAATGCCAGACACAGTCCCCCTCGCGCGACAGATCTGATCGCGCGTACCCACGCTTAGGTTGCCTTCAGGGGCGCTCTTCCCAACGAGCTTTTATATTTATGTCACCAACAGCCATCAGGCTCGGCGCGGTCGCAACTCAAAATGCATTTTTTGTTGAGCCAACCTGTCAAGCGACCCGGGATTGAGCAGTTGATGTTACCGTTTGGGCAACCTGCCGCTCCGAAAGGCGCAGACCAGTTACTGAAGCAGAGCCGACGACTTGTTTCTGCGCAGGTGAGTCTGGCGTCACGCCCGATCGCAGGTCCGCCAGCGTCGGCCAACTGATCATGCGCGCCGCAGGTTGAACGTGTTGCAGGTCGCGGCGTGCGTGGTGCTTCAGCGGTTCGCGAAGAGCAGAAGGTAAATCCGATCAGCATGAACGCGCGCGGCCCGATTGCGGCGCTGCCGCGCCTAGCCTGCCAGCGCCGAAGGAACGAGGTCGCGGTAGGCGCGCCAGCTGGCGAGACCCAGCAACGGGAAGACCACGATCAGGCCAACAAAGGCGGTCGCGATCGAGAACACGGTCAGGACCGCGATTATCAGGGCCCAGAGCGCCATTGGCCCGGGGTTTTTCACCACGGCCCGAACACTTGTAACCGTGGCGATGAAGAAATCGGAGTCGCGGTTCAGAAGCATGGGAATCGAAACGACGATAAGACTGTATGTGAGATAGGCGATGACGGCGCCGATGACCGATCCGGATACGAGCATGCTGTGTCCCTCCGTCGTGCCGAGGGCAAAGGCGACAAACTCCGAGGCGGTCTGGTGCAGGCGATAGGTCGAGAGCGCATATACAACGCGGGCAACTTCGCCCCAGACAAAGTATATGAAGACGAGAACAAGACCGAGATAGGCGAGATCTCTCCGGAAGGCCGACCTCACCAGGATCATCTGTCCCAGTTCAGGCGTCTGGCCGGTCTCAAGAAGGCGCCCGGCCTCATAGAAGCCCATGGCGAGAAGAGGTGCGAGGAAGACAAATCCCAAAGACAGCGCCAGCGCCCACAATGCTCCTCCCGACAGGAAGAGCCAGATGCACAGACAGGCGCTCAGAACAGCGAGACCAAAGCCGTAGGCCAGACAGGGAAGCCATGCCTTCCCAAGATCGCTCCACGCTTCCTTCAACCACCGGAAGGGTGCGCTCAGGTCAACGGAATTGACCTCTGGTAGCCCGCCTGATGGTTGCCCTGATGGTGGCATTGTCGCGTCCTCCTTCAATTCCGGCTTTCCTGAATTCGGCGCAATCGCGTCCTGGGCGTGGGGTCTCTTCAGACCGGTTTTTCGACTGACGCCACGCCAGAATCGCCACGATCAGTTCGCGCCCTGCTTCCAGGGGTTGGAGTGGCGGGGATCAGTCAGAAACCTGTCGTCAGTCAGGGACTGGAGAAAGGCGATGAGGTCCGTACGTTCCTGCAGCGTGAGCGTAAAGCCTGCCACGAGCGGGCTCTTGAGCGGGCTGTCGCGGCCTGCGCCTGCATTCATCGCCCCGACAGTGATCGTCCGGCCGCCGGCGGCATAGTGATCGATCACGCCATCGAGTGTCGCGATGGATCCGTCATGCATGTAGGGCGCGGTCACGGCGATGTTGCGCAGGCTGGGCGTCTTGAAGCGGCCGACGTCTTCCGGGCGGCCTGTGTTGGCGGCGCTGCCGATGTTCTGCGGCGGGTAAGCGCCGTTGCCGTCGAGATTGTAGAGGCCCGTATTGTGGAAGGCGGGCTCGCCCGCCGGATTTCTGCTGCTGCGGTCTCCGCCGCCAAGATGCAGGCCGCCATGGCAGGCGCCGCAATTGAGGCGCGGTCCGAAAAAAAGCGCTTCGCCGCGTATCGCCGCCGCCGAGATTGCGCTGCGCTCACCTTCCTGCCGAAAGCGATCGTAAGGCGACCGGACTGAAATGAGCGTTCGCTCGAACGCGGCGATCGCCTTTGTTATGAGGTCGAGGGACAGGGCGCCGCCTGCTTCGGGAAACGCCTTCGCGAACAGGGCAGGATAGGATGGCTCCGTCCGCAGGCGCGTCAGGAGTTCGTCTTCGAGCCCCATCATGCCCATCTCTATCGGATGCTGCCCGAACATCGGCGTAAGCGCCTGCACCTCCAGCGTACGAACCTGCGGGTTGGCCCATGTGAGGACCGGTGCATAGCCGACATTGGACAGCGCCATCGTGTTGCGTGCGGTCTGCTGACCCGTGACGCCCCATGAAACGGGTGAGATGTCCGAGAATGCGCGCTCCTGAGTGTGGCAGCTTGCGCAGGACCGCATGGAATCGGCGGCAAGGCGGCCATCGTAGAAAAGCCGTCGTCCCAGCTCCACTTTCTCCTGTGTCGTGGGGTTGGACTTCGGTTCAAGCGGGGCAGGCGCCCAGGCGGGCAGCCGCCAGTCATAGGCGCTGGGGACGAAGTTTGATCCAGGCTCAGCGCTCGCCCCTGCCGGCTGTCCGCCGCCAGGGGCGACTTGAGCGATCGATGGGCCGCCGGCGAGCAACGTTGCCGCGATCGCAATCGCGGAGAGGGCGCGCGAGCGCGAAGCGCCGACCTTCGCCGCGTGCAAGCCGGCCCAGGGCCGCTCGAACCCGCGATGCCTGTGGGCGGTCACCTAGCGATCCAGGTCCTTGAGGAAGGCGAGCAGGGCGGCGTTGACCGCTTCGGGGCGCTCCTGCTGAATCCAGTGCCCTGCGCCTGGCAGGACCGTGACCGAGCGAAGATCCCTTGCCACGCGCTTGATCGACGTCGTCAAAGCTTCAGCCGTGGCGCCGCGAATGACGATGTCTTCCTGTCCGGCGATGAACATCACGGGTGCGTCGATCATCTTTCCTGCGAGCTCGGGGGTCGTCTCCCAGTTCCGGTCCTGATTGCGGTAGTAGTTGATGCCGCCCCGGAAGCCTGCCTGCGTGAACTGGCTCACATAGTAATCAAGATCCTCCTGCTTCAGCCAGGCAGGCAAACGCCTCGGGGCGCCAAGTCGGGGAATCCAGCCGCCAGCGGCGCGCTTTGGATCGGTGACAGCTGGCGGATCACGCGGCGTGTCGGGCGAGGCATAGAGGCGGCTGAGGATGCCGTGCGGATCGGCATCGAACTCCCGCTCTGCAACCCCCGGCTCCTGGAAATAGAGGATGTAATAGAAGTCATCGCCATAGTTGCGGCGCATCGCGGGAATTGGGGCGTCGGCCCGCCGGCCGCTGTAGGGCACGCTCATGGCCGCAAGGGCCGAGAAGCGGTCGGGATGGAGCAGCATGCTGTTCCACGCGACAATGGCGCCCCAGTCGTGGCCAACCAGAATGGCCTTCTTCTCGCCCATCGCATCGACGATGCCTGTGAGATCACCGCTCAGGTGGCGAATATCGTAGTCCGTGACGGCTGAGGGTTTGTCAGAGGCGCCGTAGCCACGCATGTCCGGCGCGACCACGTGATAGCCGGCGGCGGCCAGCGCCGGCATCTGGTGCCGCCAGGAGTACCAGGATTCCGGCCAGCCATGGACGAGAATGACCAGCGGTCCCGATCCCATCTCCGCAATGCGCAGTCTGACGCCATTCGTCTCGATCAGGCGCAGCGTTGGCCCGCTCGCGGCGTTGTCTGCAGGCGCATGACCGCAGGCGGCGAGAGGCGCCGCCATGAACAGACATGCAAATGCCAGCCAGAGACGTCTGGTCAGTCTGATACCCGCCATCACAGCCTCCCGTTTTTCAGCGTTCGCTACGCTCTTCAGGTGCGTCCGAAGCTATTCCATCAGGCGGTGCGGCGCATGGCGCGAACATCTGGAAGGCCGCTTCCAGAGGTGTCGACGCCGAGGGCGTGCGCAATACCGGAGTATATCTCGGCTTCCTGCATGGTTCGACCGGTGTTCGGCTGTCCGGATTCCGGGTCGAAACCGTAGGTGAGCAGCGTGCTGCGATCGACCCCGCCGAGCACCTTTCCGCCATTGGCGAAGGGCGAGACGATGAGAGAACCGTTGTTGAGGTCGTGGCCGGTTCCAAAGGTCATGGCGTTCTCGGGACGTTTCCGCGTCCGGCCGAACTCTGTCGCGAAGTAGATCATCGAATGATCCCAGTAGCTCTTGCCGTCGCCAAACTCCTCGGACTTGAGAAGCGAGATGAGCCGGTCGGCAATCCTGAGCTGGCGGTCCCACATCAGCGCCTGGACCTCGCGGTTTGCCTGGTGGGAGAAGTCGAAGGAGATGGGCGTATTGACGATATCGCCCTCGCCGAGCCCGGACTGACCCAGCGTGACGCCCTTCTTGAAGACGGCGCCGCCCTCTGGACCGAGCGTAACCGTGACCGAAACGCCGTAACGCAGCAGCAGAAACGCGAGCGCCGCCTGGCTTTCCAGCGGGTCGAAATCGTAGTTCGGGAAGGCCTCGCGCACTTTCTGGCCAAGGTCGGATCCCTTGAGGCCGTGGGCGCCCAGCGGCATGGTTTCCGAATCCGGGAACAGCATCAGCTTGGTGATGAGGTCCTCGGCCTCGACGCCGCGCAGCGCCTCGCCCCGGATGTGGTTCCAGTGCTTGATGCGCGGGCTTCCCCCGAACGCCTTGAAGAAGGCGGAGTTGGGATCAAGCCGCTCGTTGCGCAGTTTCCGGGCGCTCTCGAACAGGGCGCGTGACGGCGCATTGCCAATGCCCTTGTATCCATCCAGCGACAATGGCCAGAGGTTTGGCGTAGGCGCACGCTCGCCATAGACATAGGCGGGCATGCTGGCGTCGGTGCCGCGTTCGGTAAACCCGGTGCCGTTGACGAGGTGAACGTTGGGAATGGGGTAGCCCGCTCCATAGGTGAGGGCGACGGCTTCCTGAAGCGTGCGCCCCTTCCATGCGGCATTGCCGTTGATGGATCGCTGCTGGGCGACGAAATGGTTCACGCTGGTGCCGGTGTGCGTGGTCACCATCATGTCCTGATTGTTTTTTCTGACGAAGTCTGACTGGTTGGCGGTGAAGGAGGCGGGAATCGCGCCGATCGTCTTCGACTTGAGGTCGATGGCGCGGAACGCGCCGAAGGATTGCACCAGGCTGTCGGGATAGGCGTTGACCACCGGCGCGGTGGGGCTCTCCGATTCGCGCACCGCCAGGAAAGAGTCGACGAGGTTGGCTCCGCCGAATGACGACAGGACGATCAGGAATTTCGGGTTCTTCGTACGCTCCCGACGCTCCTCATCTGCGTAGGCGTTGCCTGCGAGGTTTGAAGCGAGCAGGGCGCCGCCCAGTCCCGTGGCGGTTGAGCGAAGGAATGTTCGGCGCGACCAGTTCTTGTTCATCTGACTTCTCTTCGGTGAGAATTCGGGTTTCGGAAAAGCGCGATCAGTAAAAGATGCTCTCAAGCGAGGAGGCGACGGCAAAGCAGCCGAGCGTCACCCAGTCCTTGACGGCGTCGGGATTGGCCTTTCCGCCGTCGCTGGACACGTCTGCATAGAACGCGACAAGTTCGGCCGCCTCGGATGGGGTCGCATCGCGGCTGAGTATCGTACCGTAGAGACCCGAAGCGGTCTGTCTGAGCCAGGCCTTGTCCGGCTTGCGCAACTTCCCGCTGGAGCTCGCCTTGGCCTGACGAAGCAGCACAGCGTGCGCCGGATCATCAAGATCATGCTGGACACGCGTAATGCAGACGTGCAGGGCGACGCGGTCCAGCGCGATGGGCGCCGTGAGCGCTGCTTCCGCAAGCGGCTCCTGGACGCCAAGGTTTGCACCTTCGACGCCGCCTAGAACAATGCGAAACGCATCGTTGACGCAGTCATAGCGCGACAGTTCACTGCAGATGCTCTCGCGCGGCAGATCAAGAGCGTAGGACAAGTCGCGGAGCAATCGCTCGCCATCCTTGAACTTGGCGCGCGGATCGACCGAGGCGACCGGCGCCGCCAGATCGGTTGCCGCCGAGGTTGGCTCTGTCGCCGGCGTACTTGCGCAGGACGCCAGGACGGCGAGCAGCGCAGCGACTAGACATGTTCTGGACATCTTCACTGGCGTGTCTCCCTACGGCCGGCCATAGGCGTTGGTGAGAATGAGCCCATGGAGCATTTTCTCGACGCGGTAGTTGTAAGTGTCGCTGGCCTTCAACCCGCGCCAGAGCGCGGTGAACTCGGCCTGGTCGTTGATCGATGGTTCGCGACCGACGAGCAGCTTCCAGTAATCGAACACGACCTTGGTGGCGAACGCGTCGCTGTTTGCCGCTACCTGTCCCCACTCGAGCAGGTCTTTCACTTCCGTGCCGAAGATCACCCCTTTCTCGGGAGCCTCCACAACCTTCGGGCCGTCGCTGCGGATGAAGTCCTTCAGGCGATTGGCGTCGTAGTTGTAGCGGCCAATGCCATTGTAGCGCGTGAAGGGATAGCTCAACGGATCCAGCGTTGCATGGCAGACCGCGCACTGTGGGGCGCCAACGCCCTTGATGTCATAGTCGGCGGGCTCGTGCGGCGCCGACATCAGGCCCTGCATCTTTGCGACATCAAACCCGAGATAGGAGCGGTAGGCTTGCGCAGCGGTTGTCCGCGGAACGGCGGTGAACATCGTGTTGACGGCGGCCACCCAGCGCGTGGTCAGCATGCCGACGCGCTTGTCCTTGGGAACGTTCTGTGACGTCGCGCGCGTGCGCTTTGCGAGTTCTTCCTCCGGAATGACTTCCAGCGTCACCGGATCATCGCTGGTGCGCTTGACGTAGTATTGCGCCAGCAGCAGGCCGCGCACGTCACGGTCGTCGGAGTTGTTGTATGTAAAGAGGTTGTAGTCGTCCTCATAATCGCCGAGCGGCACGGGCCCGGCGTCAGCACCCGACTTCACAGTGTGAGCCGGCCGGATCTTGGCGTTGGCGAGGTTCCAGACGACGCCCTCCTTGCCGAGCCAGTAGCGGGAGTTGAGGCAGGTATCGAGCGCGGAAGAAAGTTGCACCCGCCAGGCAGTCTCGTTGCCGCGCATCCTGCGGAAAGCATCCATCTCGGCGCGATTGGGCGAACGACCGCAGAAATCGAGGTGAACCTTCCGGAAAGCGTAGTCGGGATCATACTGGCAGACATTCCAGCGCGCCTCGCCGGCGCGTGTCGCCTGATCGGCGGCGCAGGCCAGGATGCGCGGGATGCTTTCGGCATTCGCCGTCTGCGTGCCGGCAAGGATTTCGGCGATGTTGGAAAAGCCATCGCCATCCGCATCCAGCCCCTCGATCGCCTTGAGCGCACCCGGCAGAGCGGCGACGAACGCGTCATCAGCAAGCGGGCGTGAAGCCCCTGGGGTAATGCGTTCGCTGAGCTGGGCGCCAAACGCGTTACGGGCGGGAGCTACGGTGTGGCAGGTGGTGCATTCGGCAAAGCCCGTCGCGCAGGCCCTGGAGTCCGGGTAGCTCTTGCAGAACGCCGCCGGCGCGGGCGGCTTCGCGCTTGCTGCCGGCGCAAAGGCGAGTTGAGCGCAAAGGCTCGCTGCGAGGAATGCTGCGCCGCTGAGCAGACGCGTTGCGGCGCTCACAGGGATGGTGATCGTCTGTCTCATGATGCCCTCGCGTGGACGTCAGCCCTGCTGAAGTGAGTGTTCTGGCGGCGCGGACCGCTGGAGGCGGTCGGCGCCATGGGTGTCCGGCGCCGCCGCAACGAGCGTGTGAGATGGCGAGTTCGCGTCACGATCTGCCTCCGAAGCGAGAATCTGCAGAGTGAAAGTGAGGCTTCGGCGCGCGCCTCCTTGCTTGATCCAGGTCAAAGAAACGATCTCGTGATCGCTTGAGCGCTCGGCGCGACGAGGCTGTCCTCGCGTTTGTGTCCACCGGCATGGAACCGGCGGGCGGCTGGCCAGCGGCACAAGGTGAGTTCCAGGATCAGGCGCGCGGCGCCATCCAGCGTGACCGCCGCGTCATGCGTTTGCCTCGCGGCATGGATTGTCGGACAGTCTCACCATCGGACAACCAAACCGCCTGGCGGATGAGTTGGTAAGACCTGAGCGCACATGCTGGCCCGTGACCCAGACCGGAAGAAGACATGCCTGAAACAGACGCTGAGCCTGGCGGTGGCGCCGCCATCGAGCTTCGGCTTGAGCATATCGATCGTCTGTTCGATCCGTTCGACCCCTTTCCGATTCCGACCCGGGATCTGGCAAAGAGCGCGGAGGAGTTCATCGTTGGCTGGGCGCGGGAGCTGCCCCGGGACCTGGCGTTGCGAATTGTCTTCCACTTGCCCGAGAGCGACGCCGGCAGTTCGACGGCAGCGGGTCTTGCCGACGCTCTCAGGCGCTACTTCACCTATCGCGCCGAGCGGATGACCGGTGACCTGCACGAGATGTTCCGGATCGGGCGTCAGTCGCTCGCGATCGGTCTGGGCGTGCTCGGCGCCTGCATACTGGGCGGCAGGCTGGTCAGCAGCATCTTCGGCGCAAGCGGTTTTTCAAGCTTCTTCGTCGAGGGCCTTGTCATCATCGGCTGGGTCGCCAACTGGCGGCCACTCGAGATCTTTCTCTATGACTGGTGGCCGCTTGCCCAGCGACGGCGGTTGTATCTGCGCCTGGCCGCGGCGACCGTCGAGATAAGGCCGTCGCGCGCGCTGCAGGCGGAAGCAGATGTCGCCAAGGGGCGTGCGACGTAACGCCGGTCCTTCCCCCCGCTTGATCGGCCCTGGCTGGACAGTCAGGTTGCCGACAGCGATCCGGTACGCGCTCACTGACTATGCAGGGTGCAGCAACCGACCGGGCGGCGATGACCGACGCCACGTTCTCCCGCACGAGGAAGCTGACCACAAGATCCGGCTTTATCGCCTGGAGAACCGGTCGAAGCTGGCGGATGCTGGCGAGCAGGCCAAAGCGGTAGTCGAGACGATGGATGCGCACATGGTCCGGCGGCGTCCGGCGCTCGTCCTCGCGATCAAGCAGAATGAGATGGCATTCCCACGCTGAGGCGCGTGCGGCGTGGAGGATGTTGTCCATGACGCGTTCGGCGCCGCCCTGGCCCAGCGAATTGATCACGAAGGCGACGCGTCTGCGTGGCGACGGCGGGGCTGCCGGGGCCGGTGAGGGTGCGCTGAAGGGATCAGTTTCACCGGGCGGCAAAGTCATTCTGTCTTTTCCACGCGCGATACCGTGAAAACGCACATAGACTGGCGATGTGACCGGTCAAAGTTCGGCTGGCGTCGTCGCCCGCCGCGAAGGCGTCTGGCCTGCAGCGACCGCCCTTTCATGGCGCGACCGCGGAGCGCAGGGTGCGCAATGCGGCGACCTCTGCGATGCCGCCGTCCAATTGAGATCCGAGCTGGTCGCTTGCAGGCTGATCGCAGCTGAAAGAGGTGGCGTTTGCGGGAAATCCGAGTCATTTGAGCGCGGCGCTCGCCGTCGAATCTGGCTGATTCAGCGTGCGTTCCCGACGAGACTGCCTGCGGCGCCGCGACTTCCCCTGATCTCCAGCATCGAACAGGTCGCGGATGCTCCGCGACGGGTCACTGATTCCGGCGGTATCCTGTGCGTTGCGCTCGCGGAATCTGGAATTCTGACCGGCATGGAGTCTGTAGCGAAATGTTTTCGATTGGTGTTTCAGGTGACTGACGGGCGTTGCGTGAGGGGATTTGCGAATGGCTGATGGGCCGGTATTGAAGGCGCAAACGGCGCCCCCGCGGTCCGAGTGCGCCGTTGGGGTGGCAGTAGCACGGATCGCTGAAGCGCTGGCGACCAGGAATGTGCTGGCGATCGTGTCCAGCGAGTACCGGGCGCGGGACATCCACGCAGCGCTGCAGGGCGCGGCGCCGAAGGCCAGGTCGATCCTGTTTCAGCCAAGCGATGCGCTTCCCGGGGATACGCAGCCGCCAACGGCGGCCAATACCGGCGCGCGGCTGGCCGCCCTGCGGCAGGCGCGAGGACTGGTGAAGACGAAGTCGCGCGTGCGCGTTGCGTGCATCACGACGGCTGAAGCGGCGAGCGAGATGCTGCCCAAACCGGTGACGTTCGATCAGCCGCTGACGCGCTATGTCGTGAAGGGCCGGCTCGAGCCGAAGGCGTTCCAGAGTGCGGTGCGCAATATCGGCTATTTCGAGGACGACCGGGTGGACGAGCCCGCCGAGTTCGCAATGCGCGGACGGGTGATCGATATTTTCGCTGCAGATGCGTCACGCCCGGTTCGAATCGAACTGGAGGGCGGCGTTATCGCCCGGATGCGGGAATTCGACTCGGTGAGCCAGCGGGGGCTGCGCGATCTGCCGTTCCTCGAGCTGGGATCGGCGGCGTGGCCGCTGCTGCTGAGCAACAGCACGACCCTGTTCGACTATTTCCCCGACGCGGTCATTGCGCTCGATCCCGGCGCCAGCGTCGAGCGGGCGCGGTTTCTCAGTCTGGCGGCGGACGCCACGCATGGGGCGAGGGGGCGATCTGCCGCCGTGAACCGCAACCTGGTCTCGCAGGCTGCCTGGGACGCGGCGATGAAGAAGCGACGGGTGGCGGACCTGTCCGTCGGCGCCGGCGAGCGCACGATGCGGTTCGCCGCCAACCCCGATCCCGTTCGGGCGATGAACGCGGAAATCGCGGCCGCCATGAAGGGCAAGTCGCGCGTGATCATTGCAGGGACCGACCAGGGACTGCGGCTGTTGAAGAAGCGGCTCGCCAAGAAAGTTGCGTCGGGCGCAAAGCCCATCGCCAGCTGGGCCGAGGCGGATTCCGGCTGGCTCAATCGGGTCAAGCTGCTGGAGATGCAGATCGACGTGGGCTGGCGCGACGAGCGCAGGCTGGTGGTCTCCACCAGGGATGTGCTGGGCAGCAATGCGGGTCTTGCCGCATCCAGCGATACGGCCGAACATCTGCTGGAGATCGGCGATGTGTGTGTGGGCGATGTGGTGATCCATGAGGATCACGGCATTGCGGTCATCGCCGGGTTGAGCCGGCCGTCCGGGACCAGCGGCGTCGGCGAGTCGATTGAGCTTGAGTACGCCGATGGTGCGCGCCGCCACGTTCCGGTCGAGGAAGCCGACCGCATCTGGAAGTATGGCGCAGATCGTTCCGCCGTCACGCTCGACGGGCTGAATGGCGCAAGCTGGCGCAAGCGTCGCTTGATCATCGACCGCGCGATGACCGAAACGGCAGCCGACATGACCCGGCTGGCGAAGGAGAATGCAAAGCGCCGCGCCGTGAAGATCGAGCCGGATTCGTCTGCCTACAGCGATTTTTCTGCAGGATTTCCGTTCTCCGAAACGCCGGATCAGGCGCGGGCCATCCAGGCCGTGGCGGAAGACCTCGCCTCCGGTCGTCCGATGGACCGGCTGGTGGTCGGCGATGTCGGCTATGGAAAGACGGAAGTCGCGCTGCGGGCGGCAGGTCTTGTGGCGCTGGCCGGGAAGCAGGTCGTGATCGCGGTGCCGACCACAGTGCTGGTGCGCCAGCACTATGAAACGTTCCGGAAGCGCTTTGAACAGACCGGCCTCAAAGTCGCCTCGCTGTCGCGGCTGTCGGATACAGCAGAGCGCAAACGCGTAAAGGCGGGGCTCGCCGACGGCTCTGTTTCGGTCGTGATCGGAACCGGCGCGGTCGCAGCCAGGGATGTCAGCTATGCGAACCTCGCACTCGTCGTGATCGACGAGGAACAGCGGTTTGGTGCGGCGGACAAGACGACGCTTCGTGATCTGGCCGGCGATGGGCATGTCCTGAGCCTGACGGCGACGCCGATTCCACGCACGCTGCAGAACGCGCTGCTCGGATTGAAGCAGATGTCGGTGATCGCAACGCCGCCGGCGCGGCGCCAGCCGATCCGGACGCTGGCGGGCGTGTTCGACGAGGCGCAGGTGCGCACGGCCTTGCTGCGCGAGAAGGACAGGGACGGACAGAGCTTCGTCGTTGTTCCCCGCATCCAGGATCTCGCCAGTATCGCCGAGACGCTTCAGCGCCTCGTGCCGGAGTTATCGTTCCTTCAGGCGCACGGCGACATGCCAGCGGCGCAGATCGATGAATCGATGGTGCGGTTCGCAGCTGGCATGAGCGACGTGTTGCTCGCCACCAACATCATCGAGGCGGGGCTCGACGTGCCGCGCGCCAACACGATGATCATCTGGCGAGCGGATCGCTTCGGGTTGGCCCAGCTGCACCAGCTTCGCGGACGCGTGGGGCGCGGCAACCGGCGCGGGCATATCCTGCTGACGACTGAGCCGGGCGCCTCCCTGACTGAAGCAACGAAGAAACGGCTCCGCACGCTGGAATCGCTCGACCGCCTTGGCGCGGGCTTCGCCATCAGTGCGCGCGACCTCGATATCCGGGGCGCGGGTGATCTGGTGGGCGATGCGCAGAGCGGCCACATGAAGCTGATCGGCATCGATCTCTATCAGCATCTTCTCGAACGTGCGGTCCGCGAGAGCCGGGGAGAGAATGTCGAGCGGTGGATGCCGGTCCTCAATCTGGGTATTGGCGGCCGGATCCCGCCAGACTGGATACCAGAGGCCGATACGCGCCTGTCGCTCTATCTGAGGCTCGCACGCCTGACATCGCGCGATGAGCTTTCGGCGTTCGAAGAAGAGCTGATCGACCGCTTTGGTAAGGAGCCCGAGGAGGCCGCGATCCTGCTGCGCATCGCCAGGGTGCGGACGCTGGCGCGGGACGCAGACATCGCCAAGGTGGATGCAGGCCCAAGCGCCATAGCCTTCACTGCGCGCAGCGAGATGACGCAACGGTCCATCGCCGCCGCTGGCCTCGTTGCCAGGAACGGCCGCATGTTCCTCGAAGAACCCATCGCCGCGCCCGTTGATCGCCTGACGCGCGCCGAAGCGGTGCTGCGCCTGCTGGTCCCGAAAGGGAAACGCGCCTGACAACCGCTCCGGGGCGCCAGACGGTCAGCCTGCGTTTCGCAGGCCAGCGGCGATGCCGTTGATCGTGAGATGAATGCCTTCGCGCACGGCGTCGTCGGCATCACCGCTTCGCCGCCGGTGGATCAGCTCGATCTGGAGGTGGTTGAGCGGATCAATATAGGGCGCGCGGGACCGGATGACGGCTGCGAGGTTCGGGTTGGCGTCCAGCAGGGCTGACTGGCCGGTGATCGCCAGCAGCGCATCATGCGTGCGGCGCCATTCGGCGCTGATCGTACTGAAGATGTGGCGGCTAAGGGCGCGATCCTCGACGAGTTCGGAATAGCGCTCCGAGATCGCCATGTCGGATTTGGCGAGCACCATCTCCATGTTGGCGAGCGCAGTCTGGAAGAAGGGCCAGGCGGCGTGGAGATCGCGCAACTGGTCTGGCGCGGCGCCGACCCTTTCGATCGCGGAGCCGAAGCCGAACCAGCCGGGCAGCATGGTGCGCGTCTGTGACCACGAGAACACCCACGGAATGGCGCGCAGGCCTTCGATGCTGCGCGTCGCCTGGCGCGAGGTCGGCCGGCTGCCGATGTTGAGATCGGCGATCTCGCTGATCGGCGTCGCGGCGTAGAAATAGTCGACGAAGCCGGGCGTCCCGTAGACCAGCGCACGATAGGCGGTCATCGATTGCTGGGAGAGCGCGTCCATCACTTTCGTGGCGGCGGCGGGGAGCTTGTCGGTGCGCGGCTGCAACGTGGCGAGCAGCACGCCGGAGGCCAGCGTCTCGAAGCTCTGGCGGGCGAGGGTGGGGTCGCCATACTTGTTGGCGACGACCTCGCCCTGTTCAGTGACGCGGACGCGGCCGTTCACTGTCCCGGCCGGCTGGGAAAGCAAGGCGTCGAAACTGGAGCCGCCGCCGCGCCCGACTGCGCCGCCGCGGCCGTGGAAGAGCTGGAGGCGGAGGCCGGCGGCGTTCACGACTTTTGCCAGCGCGCGGGAGGCCTGGTGCAGCTCCCAGGTGGAGGTGAGGTAGCTGCCGTCCTTGTTGGAGTCAGAATAGCCGATCATCACTTCCTGAACGGAGGCGGCCGCCAGCAGCTGGCGGATCAACGGCAGCGCGAGGTAGCGCTTCATGGTCTCGGCTGCGGCGCGCAGGTCGCCAATGGTTTCGAACAGGGGTTCGGCGAAGATCTGGGTGGCTGGTTCCTTGCCCGGCCTGAAGACGCCGACCTGCTTGAGGAGCACGTAGACTTCCAGAAGGTCGGAGACCGACGTCGTGTTCGAGACGATGTAGTTGCGGATGGCCTGCGGGCCGAAGCGCTGCTGCATCTCGGCGGCGGCGCGCAGGGTGTCGAGTTCGCTCCGGGTTTCGGCGGAATAGGTCTCGTAGGGCGAGACCAGCAGGCGGGCGTGGCTCAGTTCCTCGAGCAGGACGTTGCAGCGGGTGTCTTCCTCCAGGGACGGGTAGTTGTCTGCGACGCCGGCCGCTTTCAGGAGCTCGGCGACGACGCGGCCGTGAACCGAGGAGTTCTGGCGCATGTCGACCGTGGCGAGATGGAAGCCGAACACATCGACCGTGCGGATCAGTTCAGGGAGGGGGCCGGTCTTGAACAGGTCACCCTGCTTCTGGACCAGGGAGCCGAGCACAATCTGCAGATCGGCCCGGAGATCGTCAGGGAGGGCATAGGGTTCGGCGGTGAGGGGGGAGGGGCGCGGCGGCGTCTGGCCGGTGAGGAGGGTGAAGGTTGCGGACGCGCGTGCGTAGATGCCGGTCAGGGCGCGACGATAGGGTTCGTCCGACCGGTGCGGAGACATGTCGTGCGCCTTGTCGGCCAGCGCCGCCAGTTCGGGCGTGACGGCGATCAGCATGGATGACAGCGACAGTTCCGCGCCCAGCGCATGAATGCGGTCGAGATAGAGACCGATGATGCCGCGCGCCTGCCGGGCGAGGACATGACGCAGCACCGGACCGGTGACATTGGGATTGCCGTCGCGATCCCCGCCAACCCAGGTTCCAACGCGCATGAAGCTGGGAAGGCGCCTCTTGAGGTTCAGCGTACCTTCCCAGGCTGCGTAGGTGCGGGGGAGCTCTTCAATGAAGCTGCGCTCGAAATAGGAGACCGCCGTTTCGATCTCGTCGAAGATCGCGATGCGGTTGCTGCGCAGCAGGCGCGTTCGCCAGAAGATGGCGATCTGGCGAAGGAGTTCGGCTTCGACGGCTGCGCGGGCGCCCTGTGATGGCGATGCTTCCAGCGCTTCAAGGCAGGCGCCGATGGCCGCCTGGCGATCGATGATGCTCTTGCGTCTGACTTCGCTGGGGTGAGCCGTGATGACAGGCGAGACAAAGGCGCCGCTGAAGAAGGTGTCGATGCTGTCCGGCGAGACGTTGTCAGCGGCGAGGGATTTCATGGCGTCGGCCAGCGTATCCGGCCGGGCGCCGGCCGCCCGCTCACGATGGCGCTGGACATGATCTTCGGCGATGTTCGTGATCTGCAGGAAGCACGCAAACGAGTGGGCGAAGCGTACGGCGTCGTTCAGGCTCAGTTTCGCGAGCAGATCGCCGGGAGCACCCTTCGCCGCCCCGGCCCCATCGCGGTGGAAAGCGACGGAGGCGCGCCGGATATCCTCGACCTGGCGGAAGACGGCCTCACCATCGCCCTCGCGGATGACATCACCAAGCAGCGCGCCAAGCCGGCGGACGACAGCTTTCAGATGGTCGGGCTGGGATTTCATGTGCGGGCCTGCCTTGTCCTGGCAGACATATAGACCAGATCGCGGCGCCCGGTATGCGGGCGACCTTCCTTGAGCGCAAAAACGTCAGCGTTGCATGACGCTTCAGCGCACCGGCAAGGAGGATCCCGATGGTCTGGTCTCAAGGCCCATCCGTTACGGGCCGCCCGGCTCCAGCCGCATCAGGACGCTGTCGGCGCCCTCATCGGTGATCACCCACAGATAGCCGTCCGGGCTCTGCTCGATATCGCGGATGCGCTGATGCAGGTCGAACAGCAGCATCTCGCTGCGTATGACTTCCCAGTTTTCGTTGAACACGATGCGTTCGATATGCCCGGTGCGCGGCGCATTGCTCATCCGCATCGAGCCGACGAACAGGTTGCGCTGCCACCCCGGAAACTTGTCGCCCGTGTAGAACAGCAATCCGCCCGGCGCGATCGACGGCACATAGGAGATATGCGGCCGCGTCATCCCTTCGTGGTAAGGCACGGGCGACACTTTCGGTCCGGAATAATACCGGCCATCGCTCACCACCGGCCACCCATAATTCTGGCCGGCGCGCAGGATGTTCACTTCATCGCCGCCATTGGGGCCATGCTCGGACACCCAGAACTCCTTCGTCCACGGGTTCAGCGTCAGCCCAAGATTGACGCGATGGCCCAGCGTGAAGATTTCCGGGTTGTAGCCCTTCCTGCCGACGAACGGATTGTCCTTCGGTACGCTGCCATCGTCGTTGAGCCGCAGCGTCTTGCCGGCGAAATCATCCGGCTTCTGCGCCCGGCCGATGGATTCATCCGTGCCCACGCCGGGACAGCCGATGGTCACGTAGAGCTTGCCGTCTGGCCCGAAACTCATCTTGCTGTAGAGCGCATCGACATCATCGCCGAGGAAGATGTCCTTGCCGTCGACAATCGCCTTGCCATCCCACCGACCGCGGAAGATGGCGTTGTTGCCATACTCGCCGCGCGGCTTGTGATAGGAAAAATAGATCAGGCCATTCTTCGCGAAATCGGGATGCAGCTTGATGTCCATGAAGCCGGTCGCGGTGCCCAACACAGCAACAGCCGGTAACCCCGCGACAGGACCTGGATCCAGCTTGCCGTCCCGCACAATGCGGAGACTGCCCGCGCGCTCTGCAATCAGGATTTCGCCCGTCGGCAGGAACTCGATGGCGCGGGGGGCCGTCAAACCGCGCGCCACCACGACGGTATGCAGCTTGCGCTGTTCCCAGGTTTCGGAATCGAACGGCCCCTCGCCCAGCTTCGGTGCGGCCCAGGCGGGCGCACGTGGGCCATCGGGGCTGTCGCGCTCGTCGCGAATGCGCCGCGCCGGATAGGGGATGCCTTCGATATAGGCCGCGCGGTTCTGCCCGGTGGGATCGGTCGCCGTATCGGCGGCGGCAAGCTGCTTTCGCTGTTCAGGCGTGGCGGTGAGGAAGGCGATGACATGTGTGCGCTGCTGCGCGTTCAGCATGCCGGCCTGCAGGTTCATGAGCCCGTCTTTGGAGAGCGCCGCCGTTACGCGGTCGCGGCCCAGCGCTTGAAGCGTGGTGAGGACGGGGGCCGTTTCATCGCCGCCATTGTGGCAGGCCGCGCAGAAGCTCTTGTAGACCTGCTGGCCGGCGACGACATCGGGCGAGGCCGCAGCGATCTGTGGCGCCGCCAATGACGGCGCGGAGACTGCGTTCGTGGCGGATGATGTGGTTGAACTGCACGCCGCCAGCACGAAGGCGGGCGCGAGAATCAGAACTGGCAGACGCTTCATGCGGGTCCCCGTCATTTATGCAGACGCATAAATGCCGGAAAGTCGTGCGCAGTCACGCTGCAGTGCGGCAGAACGTGGCGGCGGCCGGAGCATGCTCCGGCCGCCGCGAGGGAAGCGTGCGCCGGCGCCTAGTTGGCGGCCTGGCCCGGCCAGCCCTTGTCGATCGGCAGCGCGGGATTCGCGGTGAGCTTCAGGTCGGCGCAGTGGTGATAGGTGAAGTCGCCGTCCTTGTTGAGGCCGTGCTGTTCCATGAACTGGATGATCTGCACGGTGCACTTGTCGCAATTGATGTTGGGCAGCTTCACGTCGGTCTCGTAGAACGAACCCTTTTCCGGCGGCGCATGGTGCAGCCACAGGCCATCCACCAGCACCGGCATCTGCGGCGCGGATTCGATTCTGCCCGAGACGGAGATCGGCCCACGCGCCGACTCTTTCGTCGTGGCGACGGGGTCAGCCGGCAATTCCTTGCGGTCGAGAACCGCCAGCGCCACACGATAGAAGCCCGGATGATAAACCGTCTCCTTCACCTTGATGTGCAGCATGTCGCCGCCGGTCATGGCGGTGATCTTGCCGGTCGGCGTGCCCGGATCGGCCGTGGCGCCGCCGCAGGGGCCGGCCTTCTGCGGATCGCCCAGCGCGTTTTCGACCAGCCAGGAATCCGGCGCCGCCAGGATGAAGTGGGCGGATGCGGGGGCTGCGACCAGAACCATGGCCGATGCGCAAAGCAGGGCGGAGATGTGAGACTTCATTGGCGCGCGGTCTTTTCTGACAGTTGAGCGTATTGGCCAGCAGGTGAGCCTGTTGGGCGATCTGCTCAGCTACAGGGATAAAAGGCGACGGGGCAGGTGAGCACAAGAGGTAAACTCCCTGTGTGGGGAGGCTGTCCGGGCGCGGGGTCTGGCTTGATACCCCTTGGTCCGGTCGGGCAGGGCCTCTGGCAGACCGGTCAGCCCGGCGCGGCCGGCGGCTGGCCTGCTGTGCGTTCGGTGCGCCACAGCAGGGCCAGCGATGAGCCGACGATCAGGACGCCGGCCGCGATCATCTGCCAGTTCACCGCATCGCCGAGAATGAGGGTCGCCAGCACGATGGCGTAGACCGGTTCAAGGCAGACGAACGAGCCGCACACCGAAGCAGGCAGGAATTTCAGCGAAAAGAAATAGAGCTGGTGGGCCAGCGCCGTCGCTGCGAGCCCGAGCGCGGCGAGGGCCGCCCAGTCGAAAGCTGTCGTTGGGGCGGCGCTGTCGAACGGGAGAAAGGGCAGCAGGACGAGCGCGACGGCGATGTTCTGGTAGAGCGACAGGGTCGTCATGTGGCTTGCGCCGATCAGCGTCTGACTGGCGAGGCTGAAGATTGCAAAGCAGATAGCGGAGGCGAGGCCGGCGAGGATGCCGAAGCCGAGCAGCGAGGGGTCGAGGCCAGCGATGGTCGCGTCACGGAGATCGACAATCAGAAGGACCGCGATGACGATGCCGGCGCAGGGAATGAGATCGTGTGCGCGCGGCAGCTTGCGCTGGCGCAGGGCGGTGAGCGTCACGGTCCAGAACGGGAAGGTGGCGAAGGTGAGCGTGGCGATGGCGACGCTGGCGAGCTTGACGGCGAGGAAGAAGGTTACCCAGTGGATGGCGAGCAGCACGCCGGTGAGCAGGGCGCGCCAGAGCAGCGGGCGTGAAAGCGTCAGCGGGTTGCGGCGGATGAGGATGATCAGCGCGAGCACGGCGGCGGCGAACACGCCGCGCACGGCGACGATCCAGATCGCTGACACCTCGAGCCGGCCGAACAGGGCTGTGCTGCCGAAGATCAGCGCGGCGAGATTGACAGCGATGAGGGCGAGCCCTTTCGATGAGCGCAAGGCGGGCTCCTGTGGCTGGCGCGCCCGTTGGCGTGGTCAGGCGTCGCCATTGTAGTTCAGCAGAGCGAGGTTGCCGCCGCTGGCGACTTCGTTGATCGAGACGGATTGCTCGACTGCGAAGGGGCGCAGCGTGTTGACGCCGCCGGCCTTGGAGCCGGAGCCGGAGAGGCCAAAGCCGCCGAACGGCTGTACGCCGACGACGGCGCCGATCATCGGACGGTTGACGTAGACATTGCCGGCGGGAAGCGCCTTGCGGATGTCGCGCTGGAAAGCGTCGAGCCGGGTGTGGATGCCGAGGGTGAGGGCGAAACCCTTGCTGCGGAGCGCAGCGGCGACGGCGGCGGCTTCGCCTTTCGGGTAGGGCATCACGTGCAGGACGGGGCCGAACACTTCGCGGGCAAAGGGCGCAAGCGAACCGATCAGGCAGACGGCGGGGTTGACGAAGAAGCCGCGGTCCGGCGGCGGGATGCGGGAGCGCCAGACATTGCTGGCGTTCATCGATGCGAGATGGGCCTCGACGGCTTTCACGGCGTCGCCGTCGATCAGGGGGCCGATGTCGGTTTCCGGGAGAGCGGGATCGCCAACGCGCAGGGCCTCCAGCGCACCGTGGATCTGCTCGAGCATCGCATCGAGCCTGGCTTCCGGCACGAAGAGGAAGCGCGTGGAGGAGCAGCGCTGGCCGGCCGAGCCGAAGGCGGAGACCAGCACATCGTCGGTGACCTGTTCGGGCAGTGCGGTGGAATCGACGAACATGCCGTTCATGCCGCCGGTTTCGGCGATGAAGGGCGTGAGCGGGCCGGTGCGCTGGCGGAGCGCCCCGGAGATGGCTCTGGCGGTTTCGGTGCCGCCGGTGAAGGCGACGCCATCGTGGCGGGGATCGCCAACCAGCCGTGCGCCGATGGAGCCATCGCCGGGCAGGAGGGACAGCACCTCTTCCGGCAGGCCGGCTTCGCGGAAGAGCGTGACGGCCAGACAGGCGATCAGCGGGGTCTGTTCCGCGGGCTTGGCGATGACGGTGTTGCCGGCGGCCAGCGCCGCGGTGATCTGGCCGGTGAAGATGGCGAGCGGGAAATTCCACGGGCTGATGCAGGCGAAGACGCCCCGGCCGCGCGAGGCGAGGGTATTCTTTTCGCCGGTGGGGCCGGTGAGCTCGACGTCGCCGTTGAAGCCTTGCGCCGGATCTTCAGCCAGCGCCGCATAGTAGCGGCAGAAATCGATGGCTTCGCGGACTTCGCTTATGCCATCGGGCAGGGTGCGGCCCGCCTCGCGCGCGATCAGCGCGATCAGCGCGGGCATGTTGGCCTGCAGCGCATCGGCCATCCTGCGCAGCACCTGAGCGCGCTTGGCGCCGCCTGCGTCGTTCCAGGCATCCTGACTGCCGCGTGCGGCGATGAAGGCGGCGTCTATCGCGGCCTCATCCGCCCAGCGGACGCGGCCGACAAGGCGCGCGGTGTCTGCCGGCGAGCGGACATCCTGTTCAGCGCCGCCGCCAGTGCGCAGTCCGGCGACGAGCGGCTGGGCCAGAGGCGGATTGCTGTCGAGCCTGGCGATGGCGGCGGCGATGCGCGCACGGTCGCTTGCGAGGCTGAGGTCCATGCCGCCGGAGTTGGGGCGCTGTGCGCCGTAGATCTGCGGCGGAGTGGGCAGGCCGCGTGGCGGCGCGGCGGAAGATGTGCTGAGCGCCAGCAGCGGATCCTGCACGGCGCGCGCTGGCGGAATGCTGGTATCGCGCAGCAGGCGGACGAAGGACGAGTTGGCGCCATTTTCGAGCAGGCGGCGGACGAGATAGGGCAACAGATCGCTGTGCTTGCCCACGGGCGCATAGATACGCGGGCGGACGCCGGGCCCAAGTTCCTTTTCAGCCGCCGCGTAGAGTTCATCGCCCATGCCGTGCAGGCGCTGGAACTCGAACGGCGTCGCCCTCTCGCGCGCCAGGATGTGGACGGCCGCCAGCGTGTGGGCGTTGTGCGTGGCGAAGGACGGGAAGATGGCATCGCCCGCATCCAGCATGGCTTCGGCGCAGGCGAGGAAGGCGATGTCCGTGCCGGATTTCCGGGTGAACACCGGATAATCGGCGCGGCCATGCAGCTGGGCGTGCTTGATCTCGTAATCCCAATAGGCGCCTTTCACGAGGCGGATCATCAACCGGCGGTTCCGCTCCCGCGCGAATGCCGCCAGCCTGTCGATGACCGCGACCGACCGGCGCTGATAGGCCTGCACGGCAAGGCCAAGGCCGGTCCAGCCTTGCGGGGCGGCTTCTTCCAGACGGTCGAGAAGCTGCAGCGAAGCGACGAGACGATCGCATTCCTCCGCGTCGATGCAGAAGCCGATATTGGCGGCGGCCGCCTGGTGCATCAGACGTTCAAGCCGGGGGAACAGGCGTTCGTTGACGCGCGCCTGCTGGGTGGCGCTGTAGCGCGGATCGAGCGCCGATAGCTTGACCGATATGCCATGGACGGTTTCGGGCGCCCCCCTGGCGCGCCTTGCAACGATGGCGATGCCGTGTGCATAGGCCGCTTCGTAGCGGTCGGCGTCTGCATCGGTGCGGGCGCCTTCGCCCAGCATGTCGAACGATCCAAGATAGGACGTGCGCTCGGCGCGGGAGATGGCGCTCTCCACCGTTTCGCCCAGCACGAACTGGCCGGACATGGCGCCTATGGATTGCTTGACGCCTTCCAGCACGGCGCGATCAACCGTGGCGCCGACAATACCCTTGCCCGTTTTCTTCAGGCTATGGGCCGCAAACGACAGGGCTTTGCCGAGGCCGGGAATATCGCTGAGCTTGTCCCAGTCGCCCCTTGCCAGCTGTTCGCGCAGGAGGGTCAGCTGTTCGCGCGTGTCGCTGGTGCGATCGAGCGTTTCGCAGATCTGCATCAGCGCCCGGCCTTCCTCGGACGCCAGATCCATGGCGCGCAGGAAGGAGCCGACAATGTCGCCGAGGTTCTTCGGCTGTACGCGCGCGGCGACAACGAGGCGTTCGGCCAGGTTCTGGATTTCGGGCGACAGGCTGCGGTAGCGCTTCAGCCGTGTCGCCGCCTCTGCGAGGGCGCTGGTTTCGTCAGGTTCCTTTTGGGCGTCGAGATCGTCCCAAACCATTCCTGCAGGCCTTCAATAGGACCGGGCGATATAGACGTCTTCGACGGCAGGCTTGCCGGTGAACACGCATTTGGCGCTGCTGGGTCCCTGGTTGAGGGGTGAGTTGCGGATGGTGATCTTGAGCCGCTTCAGCTCGGCCTCGACCTCCTTGAGCTCCTCGCCTTCCGGGCGGGACCAGGCGCAACGCGCCCAGCCGCGCATGGTTTCGGAATCTTCCGCATCGCCAGCCGGGAAGTAGGCGCGCAGGTCGCCGACCGTCCTGACGCTGTCGGTGATGTTGGCGTCGAGCTTCGCCCTGGCTTCGCGGTAGAGCGTTTTCTGGATGTCCTCGAGGATGCCGGGAACGGCGCCGACGAAATCATCCATCGGCAGGGCCTGGACGTTGGCCTTGTCGCTGCCGTCCTTGTACAGCTGGTCGCGGCGGAGGAAGCTGATGGTGCGCGAGGCGGCGTCGCGCGGGCCGATCTCGCAGATGATGGGCGCGCCCTTGCGCACCCAGCCCCAGCGTTTCTGCGGGCCTGCCTCGTGGCGGACATCCACCGACGCGCGCAGGCGATCACCGTTGACGAAGCCGGCGGCAAGACGCACGCGCAGCTCCTCGCAGAATTCGAGCACGGCCGCATCCTCGGGCTTGTTGCGGAGCATGGGGACGATCACGATCTGCCGGGGCGCAGCGAAGGGCGGCAGGCGCAGGCCATCATCATCGCCGTGCATCATCACCACGCCGCCGATCAGGCGCGTTGAGGCGCCCCAGCTGGTGGTGTGGCAGAGTTCCTTCACGCCGGCGCTGCTCTGGAAGTAGATCTTCTGCGCCTTGGCGAAGTTGGTGCCAAGATAGTGGGACGTGGCGGCCTGAAGCGCCTTGCCGTCCTGCATCATCGCTTCGATGGAGTAGGTGTTGGTGGCGCCGGCGAAGCGTTCGTGCGCCGGCTTTTCACCGACCATCACCGGCATGGCGAGGACGTTCTCGACGAACTCGCGATAGACTTCGAGCATGCGGAACGTCTCTTCCTCGGCGCCGGCCTGGTCGGCGTGACAGGTGTGGCCTTCCTGCCAGAGGAATTCGGTGGTGCGCAGGAACAGGCGCGTGCGCATTTCCCAGCGCACGACGTTGGCCCACTGGTTCCACAGCAGCGGCAGGTCGCGATAGGTCTGCACCGATTCAGCGAAGTGGTGGCCGATGATGGTCTCGGAGGTCGGCCGCACGATCAGCGGCTCGGTCAGCTCGGCTTCGGGATCGACGCCCAGCACGCCGTCGATCATCTTCAGCCGGTGGTGCGTGACGACGGCGGTTTCTTTCGCGAAGCCGTCAACGTGTGCGGCCTCTTCCGCAAGGAAGGACAGCGGGATGAACAAGGGGAAGTAGAGGTTGTCGTGGCCGGTCGCCTCGATGCGGTCGTTGAGCTGACGCTGGATCTGCTGCCACAGGCCGACGCCGTTCGGACGGATGATCATGCAGCCGCGCACAGGCGAGTTGACCGCAAGGTCGCCCTTGCGGACAGCCTCCTGATACCAGTCGGGGAACCGGGTGCGCGGTGTATCCAGTGCGGGCATACTGACCTCAATAATCGGGTTGATGGGTCGCTTTGGACCAATCCCCGCGTGTTTGTCCTGACGGAGTTCAGAGCGCCGCATGGGTGCTCCGGACCAGAAACGCGGCTCACCCGCCTTTGTGGGCGGAACCTAGCTGAAACCGGATTCGATGCAAACTGCCAAAGCCTGGCTGGAGCGGGGCAGGTCCCCAAAATATCAAACATAAACTGCGCCCAAAGGCGGCGGCGGGCGGCGCCTCGGTCATCGCCTGTCGTCTTGCCGCGGCGCGGCGGGCGCGGGCGCTCTGGCAGGGTCGGGCGGGGTGAAGACGATGCTGATGTTGACGGGCGCATAGTCGACCGGTTCGCCCTTCAGCGTCGCCGGTTCGTACTGGAATCTGGAGGCGATGCGCAGGGCGAGTTCGGCGCGGCCTTCATTCTTCGGATTTTCGGCGACGATGCGGCAGTCCGACACCGACCAGTCGAGGCGGGAGAGACATTCAAGACGCGTGTAGCCGGTGTCGAAGGAACCCTCGAAACCGAAATCCTTCAGCGCCTGTCCGAGCGCGTCCTGTGGCGCGCCCTTGTGGCGTTTGGGGGCGACGTCGAATGCAGGCGGCGGCGTCGGGCGCTTGTAGGGCGGCGCGATGACCGGCGCGGGGCTGGTGGGCGTCGGCGGCGCGGTGAGCTTGAAGCGGGCGAAATAGGCGTCGACTTCGGGTTCGTACGTGCGCGCCGTGGCGATCATGTCGACGCCGAGGTCGCGCCCGACCGGATCTGTCGCATGCGACTGGGCAAGGCCCTGGCCGAAAAGCGCGTAGGGGTCGTTGGGGCTCACCCACACGATAGCGCTGAAGTGTGCATCGGCGGCAGCATCCTCGCCAGCGCGCAGGGCTTCGATGCCGGCGTACTGACGCATCATCAGGGAGTCCGGCATGAGGCTGACGGCGTGAGCGCAGGCCGACTCATTGAGCCTGGCGATGCTTTCATAAGGGAGGACCACGCTGCACTTGCGGCGCGCATCGACCAGGTCGTCGCGTTGGGGCGTCGAGCCGATGGCGTAGAGCACGGCGAAGGCTGCGCCGGCGCGCCACAGGTAGTTCACGATCTGCAGCGGGATCTTCAGGCGGCGGATGGCGGTCCGCCACCAGTTGACGGCGTCGAGGTCGAGGAACCGGATCGCGGCGGGGGCGACAGCGTCGACGTGGGCAAGGAAGCGCTTGACGATGCCGGTGTGGCGCAGGGCGAGCGCGCGGCGCCACCATGGGCGCGGGTGCATCGGCTTCGAGGTGACGACGAAGGCGCGGTGGTACTCGTGCGCGGGCCTGGCGATGCGGGCGAGGAAGGTATCGCTGGTCTTCTCCTCGGCGATCCAGCTGCGCAGGGCGATGATGCCGCCGCCGATGTCGCCATGGGCGCTGGCGGCCTGGTTGGTCCAGCCGAAATAAGCGATGGCGCGGTCGATCAGGCAGTCGGAGGCGGGGCGGCGCTGGTGGATGAGGTTGGCGATCCACTGCTCGGTCGAGACGTGGACGCCGAGTTCGTCCATCGCGGGCGAGCGGATCACGGCCTCGAAGGCAGCGCGGATGGCGGCGGGCGACTGGTTGAAGTTGAGGGCGGAGAGGAGGTCGGTGCAGGCCAGGCGGAAGGCGCGGCGCAAGGCGGCGCTTTCATCCGGCGCGGGCTGGGGCGCAGCGTCCGGGGCGGGGGTGATGGAGGCGGGGAAGGTGCTGGACTGGGGAAGCGTGGGGAGCGGGATGAAGTCATAATCGTCCTGATCGTCGTCGCTGCTGCCGTTGCCTCTGTCGTTGCCGGGGTCTGCGTAGGCGGGCTGTCGCGCGTCAATATTGGTCTCGACACTGGTCTCGACACTGGTCTCGACGGCGGTCTCGACGGCGGTCTCGCGCGGCGTTTCGGACAGGATCCCGGCGGAAGCTTCGGTGCTCGCCTGTTCCTCCTCCTCCGGCTCCTCCTCCTCGTATGCGCTGTCGTAGGCGCGCCAGCGGGCTTCGGAGAGGGCGGCGTCATACGCCTCGCGCAGCGCCATGAAGCCCCTGGGATCCACTTCCGGGTTGGTGAGCTTGAGGCGCGCTGCATAGGCGCGGCGGATCACGGCCGTATCCGCCGTGGGTTCGATGTCGAGCACGCGCCAGATTCCCGTCTTGCTCATGGAAATGGCTGGCTCAAGGGAGGCGTCCGATCACAGGAAGTTCTGGCCTTCGATCTGGTCGAGCAGCGTTTCGAATTCCAGCCGCGCCGTCTCGCACGTGCGCGGATCCTGCTTTTCGAGGATGGATTCGAAGTTGCTGATCAGCTGGCCGATATGTACGCGTGCGCCGCCCAGCGCATTCTCATAGCAGCGGCCGGCGCGCGCCAGCGTGGTGCGGATCGCGTCCGTGTCGCGCGGATGGACTTTGAGCTTTGCGAGGTCCCTGCGGCGGCGTTCGACCTCTTCGGGCGAGACGCCATCCTTGTCGACGATCACCAGCTGTTCGCGGACATCGGTTTCGGGAACGTGGACGTCGATCTCCAGCAAGCCGTTGATGTCATAGCTGAAGCGGCACACGATCTCGACCTGTCCCGCCTTCTTGCGCGGAACGTTGATGTTCACTTCGCCGAGGTGGATGTTCTCGCGCACCCAGCGTGACTCACCCTGATAGATCGGGATGGTGACCTGGGCCTGGTTGTCCTGCAGCGTTGAATAGTGCTGCTCGCGGCTGGCGGGGACCACGGTGTTGCGTTCGATGATGGGCGAGAAGATGCCGTCGATGACACGGCCGTCGGCGTTCTTTTCACCGGTGCCGATGCCCAGCGTGTAGGGGCAGACATCGGTGAGCACGACTTCGTTGAGATCGGCGTTGCGCGCTTTCAGCGCCGCCTGCACCGCGGCGCCGCGCGCAACCGCTTCATCCGGATTGATCGAAGCTGCGGGGAAGCGGCCGAACATGCGGGTGACGGCCTTGCGCACCACCGGCATGCGCGTTGCACCGCCAACCAGGACAATCTCGGCCAGCTTGTCGGCCGCAATGCCGCTGTCGCGCAGCGAGCGCAGCACAGGATCGCGCAAGTTGGCGATCAGGCCGGCGCATTCCGTCTCGAACTGCTCGGCGGTGATCTCCATTTCATAGCTCTTGTCGTCCCAGACGAAGGCCAGTTTCGCCATCGGCGCTTCGCTGAGCGTGCGGCGGGCGCGTTCGGCGGCTTCGCGCAGGCGCTGGTAGAGCGTGTTGGCGCCTTTCGCCGCGGGGCCGAGCTGGGATTCGAATCGCTGGCGCGCGAGGCGGACCAGCAGCTCGTTGAAGTCTTCACCGCCGAGACGGTTGTCGCCCGCCGTGGCGCGCACCTCGATGACGCCGCTGAAGATTTCGAGGATCGAGACGTCAAACGTGCCGCCGCCGAGATCGAAGACAAGGAATTGCGTTTCCTGATCGCGCTGGTGCAGGCCATAGGCCAGCGCCGCCGCCGTGGGCTCGTTGATCAGGCGTTCGACCTTCAGCCCGGCGAGTTCGCCGGCGCGCTTGGTGGCCTTGCGCTGCTTGTCGTTGAAGTAGGCGGGGACAGTGATGACAGCTTCGGTGACCGGTTCGCCTAGATAGGCTTCGGCGTCGGCCTTGATGCTGCGCAGGACGAGGCCGGAGAGCTCCTCGGGGGAAAAGGAAAACTTGCCGAGGCGCGTCGTGTGGTTGACGCCCATCAGGCGCTTGAACGCCGTGACGGTGTGGTCGGGATGGGTCGACTGACGCTCGCGCGCCGCAAGGCCCGTCATCACCCGGTCGCCATCGATGCTGACGGCGGAGGGGGTGAGCACATGGCCGAGGCTGTTGGGGACCATCTCGACTTCGCCATTGCGGTAAATCGCGCAGGCGCTGTTGGTTGTTCCCACGTCAATGCCGATGATCAAGCCAGCCCCCGTTTGCGGATCCGGCAACCTTTGCCATGGCGCAGCGACACGCTACAAGGGTGTCCGTTGCATCACATGCGGGGGAGATGACGGCCGATGCCGTGGGTGATCGTGATCTGGGTCGTCGTCTGGCTCGTCCGCTCGTGGGCGGCGTCCAGGAATGGCCAGAAGGCGAGCGATGGCTGGGACGCCTGGACGATGTTCACCCATCGTGGTCGCGTGACGGGTCAGACCGGGCCGGATGTGCGATCGTTCCACGGCCGGGCCGGGCGTTCCGAATGGGCGTTTCAGATGGTGTGGAATTCCACCGTTGCGGGGCTTCTCGCCGCTGCGCCGATGGTCGGGCCAGTGCTGGCCTTGCCGTGGGTTTACGCCAGTCTCGCGGTTTCAGGGCGCCGGCTGCACGACCTTGGGCGTTCAGCCTGGCTGGTGCTTGTGCCTTTCGCATTCGCGGCGGCAGCTGTCGGCGCGGTCGCCCTGCTGAACGAGAGCAGCGATGCGCTGGTGCAGAACCTGCTGGACGCCAGCGACCCCATGAAGCTGGGGCTGCGCATCGCCGTCGTGCTGTCGGCGGCTGGCGTTGGCGCATTCTTCCTGTGGCTTGCCGCTGTGGGGAATGACGCCGGCTCGAACCGGTATGGCGAGGCGGACCGGTATTAGGGCAGCCGGCGCGATCGCCGCTGGTCTGGCTTCTGGTCTTGCTACTGGTCTGGCTACTTGTCTGGCCACGGGTCTGGCCACTGGCGGTCTGCGGTTGACCTGCTAGACTCGCCGCAGGAGCCGGGGATTGCATGAAGCGTTTTGTCATCTGTTTTGACGGCACCTGGCAGAAGCTGGGCCAGCCCAGGCCGACCAATATCGCGCTGATCGCGCGCAGCGTGGCGCACACGCACAGAACGCCGGACGGGCGCGAGATTCCGCAGATCGTCATCTATTCCCAGGGTGTGGGCTCGAACACCGACGCGCTGGGCAAGGACGGCTTTGTCGACGGGGTGACGGAGGGCCTGAACAAGCTGCTGGGCGGCGTGTTCGGCGAGGGTCTCGAAGACAATATCGTCGACACGTATCTGCGGCTGGCCTTCAACTATGAAGCGGGTGACGAGATTTATGTGTTCGGGTTCAGCCGTGGCGCATTCTGCGCGCGCAGCTTTGCCGGGCTGATCGGCAGCGTCGGCATTGTGAGCCGGCTGCACGCGGAAAAGGCGTGGGACGCCTTCCGTTTGTATCGCACGCGGCCAGGGCCGAAGGCGACGCAGTTCGAAAAAGACGATTACGAGCGCAGCCGGAAGGAATTCCGCGCCCTTTATGGCAAGGGCTCTCGCGACGAGACCGGCCGGCGCGTGAAATCGGACGAGCCGCCGACCACAACCTATCTCGGCATCTTCGACACGGTTGGGCAGCGCGGCGTGCCGAGCGCACTTGGCGGATTTGCGCGCTCGATCAACAAGCAGTTCGGCTTTCACGACATGAAGATTGGCGAGAGCGTACTGGCGGCGCGCCACGCCGTCGCCATCGACGAGCGGCGGCTGGGATTTCCACCGACCCTGTGGGAAGGCGTGGACGAGGCCAACAAGCGTGCGCACTGCGATCCGAACAAGCGCCACTACCAGCAACGCTGGTTCATCGGCACGCATGGCGATATTGGCGGCGGCGAAGGATCGCCGCTGTCGGCTGCGCCGCTGAAATGGATCACGGACGGAGCGGCGGATTGCGGCCTGCATTTCTATGGGACGCACGGTGACGATGAATCGCCCATCGAGCAGGCGGTGCGCGAGGCGGGAGATATCTACGCCGGGCGGATTTCGCGGCCGAAGTTCTGGGACTCGCTGTCGCCGATGAACTACCCGATCTATTCCCGGCGAATCTGGTCCGGAAAGGTGCGCAAGGAACAGCCGTCACTGGGCTTTGCCGCGGAAGTGATCGATCCATCAGTTGCACGTCGCGCGGCGGCGACGCACCTGCGCTACAAGCCGGCGCCGTTGCGGGCGTTCCGTACGTTGTTGCCGCATCTGGCCGAGGCGCTCGACGTGTTGAAGGATGGGTTGGCGCCGGCTGACGAGTTGGCGGCGATCGAGATACCCGTTGACGCGCCGGTCGAGGAAGCCGCCCCGGTTGAGCCGCAGCCGCCATCAGCGGGATCTTCCGACAAGGCGTCCTCCTACTGGTCGATGTCGAACTGAGATCCCGTTTGCGGCCGTTGCAACGCTGCAGCCCGTTCAGAGACCGCTTTTCTGCCGCGCCAGCAGGATGCCGCCCGAGAGCGCGTCTGCTTGAGGAGGCACGAGACGGGCGGCGGTGAGGGGCGGGATAAAGGGTGTGAGGAAGCTGGCGAGGCCGCCGATGAGAGCGACCTGAGGAGCGCCCTGCTTCAGGAGGGCTTCGATCAGGTCGGCGATGTTGGCGCCGGCCTGCTGCATCAGGCGGATGGCGGCGGGATCGCCAGATGCGGCATGCTGGATGACGATCGGGGCGAGCGCGGCGTAGTCGGTTGCGGTGGCCGATTCCATCCAGGTGATGACGCGCGAAGGATCGCCCGAGAATGTTCCGAGCACGGCGGTGGAGAAGGCGCTGGGGTCGGCGCGACCGTCGAGCGTGCGCAAGGCGTGGCGCAGGGCGTTGAGGCCGAGGTCGGCGCCGCTGCCTTCGTCCGAGACGGGGAAGCCATAGCCGCCGATCCGGATGGTGTGGCCGTGATAGGTAATGCCGATGCTGCCCGTGCCAGCGATGACGACGCCGCCGGGACCGCCGCCGAAGGCGCCGAGATAGCCGAGATAGCCATCGCCCTCGAACCATGCGCCGGCGAAGGGATGCCGCCAGGCTTCCAGCGCGTCACGTGCGCCGGTCTGTCCTGTGCCGGCAAGGCCAATGCCCGCATAGGTATTCGCCAGAGCGTCCTCGGCGAGACCGGCGTCAGCAAGGCACAGGCGCGTGGCGGCCATGATCGCGTCAGTCGCGGCCGCGATGCCGAAGCGCATGGTGGCGGGACCAGCAAGACCGCTGCCGACGATGGCGCCATCGGCGGATTCGATCCGGGCGCGGCAGCGCGTGCCGCCGCCATCGATGCCGAGGAAAAGGGTTGGAGTCATCGCCGCAGTCTATACTGTTTTCCCAGCCGGAGAGATCGCATTTCAGACGGCGCCGGCGCGATCCGCAAGGGATAAAGACATGACGACCGAGGATGTCAGCCTGCGCTTTGCCGATCTTGATGTGTGGGAAACGCTGGATGGGCTGAAAGCGTTGCTGGAGGAGCAGGCGGCGGCCGTGGCGGCGGTGGGGGCGGCAATGGAGGAGCTGGCGGCGGCGGTGGAGGCGGCGGTGGTGCGGCTGAAGCGGGGCGGGCGGCTGGTTTATGTGGGGGCGGGAACATCCGGGCGGATTGGCGTGCAGGATGGGGCTGAGCTGTTTCCCACGTTCAACTGGCCGCTGGATCAGGTGGTGTTCGCGATTGCGGGCGGTGAAGGCGCGCTGTTGCGGGCGGTGGAGAATGCCGAGGATTCGGCAGGCGACGGCGCAGCGCGGATGGCGGCGCTGAGCGTCGGCGTCGATGATGTGGTGATCGCGATCGCGGCGAGCGGGAACACGCCCTACACGGTGGCGGCGGTGACAGCGGCGCGGGTGCGCGGGGCGTTGACGGTGGGGGTCGCCAACAACGCGGGCTCACAGCTGCTGCTGGCGAGTGAGCATCCCATCCTGATCGAGACAGGCGAAGAACCGGTGGCGGGCTCGACGCGCTTCAAGGCGGGAACCGCCCAGAAAGTGGTGCTGAACCTGTTCTCGACCATGGTGATGGTGCGGCTGGGCAAGGTCTATCGCGGCCTGATGGTGCACATGCGGCCGACCAACGCCAAGCTGCGGCGACGGGCGGCGCAGATGGTGATGAGCATCACGGGCTGCTCCGACGATGTGGCGGCGGACGCGGTGGCGAAGGCGGGCGCGGATGTGATGCTGGCGGTGTTGCTGGCGAGGGGGCTGGAGCGCGGCGCCGCCGAGGCGCTGATCGCGAGGCACGATGGCAATCTCCGGCTGGCGCTGGGCGAGCTGGGCGCCGTCTAGGGTGTCGTCTTATTGGGCGGGGTGTCCGGCGATCCAGGTTTCGCGGACGTTGAGACTGGCATCCAGCAGCACGAAATCGGCGCGGGCGCCGGGGATGATCTGTCCGCGCTCGCGCTCGACGCCGAGGAATTCAGCGGGGGTAAGCGTCGCCATGCGCAGCGCCTGTTCCGGTGAGGCGCCGATGAGGCTGACCGCATTGCGGACGGCGGCGGCAAGATCGAGGTGGGCGCCGGCGAGCGTGCCGGATGCGGTGCGCAACGCGCCGTCGCGGACGGTGATGGGCTCGCCGAAGAGAGACATGGCGGGGCTGCTGGAGCCGACGGTCGACATGGCGTCGGAGACGAGGATCAGCTTGCGGGCGGTCTTGGCGGCGAAGGCGGCGCGGGCCGAGAGCGGGTGGACGTGGATGCCGTCGAGAATGAGGCCGGCCCAGGCAGTCGTGCGGGCGAAGGCTGTACCGACAGGGCCGGGGTTGCGGCCTTCGAAGGCGGGCATGGCGTTGAAGAGGTGAGTGAAACCCGAGGCGCCGTTGGTAAGGGCGTCGTCGACTTCCTCCGCGGTGGCGGCGGTGTGGCCGAGGCTGATGGTGACGCCAGCGGCGGCGAGCGCCCGGAGGCTGGCGGGGGCGATGCGTTCGGGGGCGACCGTGACGAGGAGGGGGAAGGTGCGCCGGGCAGTGAGGAGGGCGAGGTCGTCGGCATCCAGTTCGCGGAGATGGGCGGCGGGGTGAACGCCGCGGCGGGGATCGGCAAGCCACGGGCCTTCCAGATGGAGGCCGAGCAGACCCTTGACGCCGGCGGCGATGGCGTCCGTCACGGCGGCGATGGCGGCGGTGGCCCTGGCGCGTTCATCCGAGATCAGCGTCGCCATGAAGCCGGTGACGCCGAACTGGCGGTGGGCGGCCGCGATGGCGCCAAGGGTTTCGACCGTCGGCGCGTCGTTGAAGAGGACGCCGCCGCCGCCATTGACCTGGATGTCGATGTAGCCGGGCGCGAGCAGGCCTTCGCGTTTCGTGGCGCCGGAGACGGGGTCGGTGGTGACGGAGACGATGCGGCCGCCATCGATATGGACGGTGGCGCCCGCGATGATCTCGGAGCCGGTGAACAGGTGGGTGGGGGCCAGCGCCTGCATGATCAGCGTGTTTCCGTGATCTTGGTGAGCATGGGCGGCGCATCCGGCGAGCGGCCGCGGCGCAGGGCCGCAGCGTTGGCGAAGAGATAGAAACGCGCCAGCATGGCGATGAGTTCAAGGACGGGCTCGCCGTCGGGCGGGATGGCGGTCGAGGAGCCTGCGCCGGATGCGATGAAGAGGACGGGCGAGCCGCGCTGTTGCAGGTCAGCAGCCAGCTGCTGGAGACCGTCGAACGCGGCGTCGCGCTGGGCGAAGATGATGACGCGGAGCTTTGGTCCCGCCAGGGCGAAAGGTCCGTGACGGATTTCGGCGGCGCTGACCGCCTCGGCGTGGAGGGCGTTGGTCTCCTTCAGCTTGAGCGCGGCTTCAGCGGCGATGGCGAGGCCGGGGCCGCGGCCGACCACATAGATCGGCCCGTCGCCATCAAGGAAGGCGTTGGCTGACGACCAGTCCTGATCGAGGGCCGCGGCGAGGATTGTGGGCGAGCGCTCGAAGGCGCCGATCATCGCCGCGTCATTGCGCCAGTGGGCGGTAAGGCCGAGGGCGAGCGTCATGGCCGCAAGGCACGACTTGGTGGCGGCGACACTTTTTTCCGGACCGGCGCTGAGTGGCAGGGCGACGTCTACGGCGCCAGCCAGCGGCGAAGCGATGTCGTTGATGAGCCCGATGCGCAGGACATCGGGACCGATTGCGGCGCGGCAGAATTCGACCAGATCGGGGCTGCGGCCGGACTGCGAGATTGCAAGGACCAGCGCTTTTTCGAGATTGAGCTTGCGGCCGTAGATGGAGAGGATGGACGGCGCTGCAGAAACGGTGGGAAGGCCAAGGCGCGTTTCGAAGAGATACTTTGCAAGCAGAGCAGCTGCATCCGAACTGCCCCGACCGGCGGCGACGGCGTAGCGCGGGGCGAGCGAGCGCAGGCGGGCGCGAAGATCGCGCAGCGTCGCGCTTGTATCAGCGACAAGACGCGCGGCGACTGCCGGCGCTTCGCGCGATTCCGACTCCATCAGCGTCATGTGCGGCAACTCACCCATGGAGCGAACACAGCGGCAGGGTTGCCGCTCAGTCAAGCGCGACGTGCGATTGGCGCCTGAGCGCGGGGCGCTGGTCTCCCGCTCGCATTTTGTTGTTGCGATCCTCTTGCAATCAAAAGCGAGCGATGACTAGCTTTGCGGGATTGCATGAGGGAGGACGGCATGCGTGGTGTCAGGCTCTGGTTGATGGCGTGTACGGCGCTGTCTTCGGTTTCGCTTCCAGCATTTGCGCAAGAGGCGCCGGCGGCGCAGGAGCAGCGCGATGTGGTGATCGTCACCGCCAACAAGCGCGACGAGGACATCCAGGAAATTCCCGTCGCGGTGACCGCCATCGGCGGCGAGGACCTGCAGAACCTTCACGTCTCCAGCGTGCTGGATCTCAACGCGCTGGCGCCCAGCCTGCAGATCAAGACGGACGACAACGCGGCCAACCCGAAGATCTTCATTCGCGGCATCGGCCTCAACGACTTCAACCCCACGACGGCGAGCGCGGTCGGCATCTACAGCGATGGCGTCTATATCGGATCGCCGCTGGCGCAGATGGGGCAGTTCTTCGATCTCGAACGCGTCGAAGTTCTGCGCGGACCGCAGGGGACGCTTTATGGCCGCAACACGACTGGCGGCGCGATCAACCTGGTGAGCCGCAAGCCGAGCGACACGCTGGAGGCGAATGCTTCGGCGGAATACGGATCCTACAACAGCGTGACGCTGGAAGGCGGCGTTGGCGGGCCGATCTCCGACACGCTGGCCTATCGCGCAGCCGGCACATACATGAGAAATGACGGCTATACGCTCAACCGGCTGACCGGGAATCGCGGCAACGACACGGATCGCGGCAGCGCGCGATTCAGCCTGGCGTGGACGCCGTCCGATACGTTCGACGCGCTGTTCCAGTTGAAATACGGCCGGTCCAATGGCGGCTCGATCTGGGCCTATAACCGTTCCATCTTGCCAGCGACGCTGGCCGCAGAGGGGCCAGATGGGTACTGCGCGCCGGAGTATTATACGTCGGGCGAGTGCACCGACCTCGCGGGTTACGCCAACACCAGCGACAATCTCTATCAGGGCGACTATCACCTTGAGGGCAAGGACAAGGTGGAAACCTATGGCGCCTCCGCGACGCTGACCTGGGATCTGGGCGCCATGTCGCTGATTTCGGTCAGCGGTTACGACCATGCCGACCGGGACGATGTGGAAGACACCGACGCCGGGCCGACCGACATCCTCACGGCGCGCTATCAGGCCAAGCAGTGGGCCGCGAGCCAGGAACTGCGCCTGCAATCGAACGGCGACAACCAGCTCAACTGGGTGGCGGGCCTCTATTTCGCGCGGGATGAGCTGGACACGCGTTCCTATTACGATGTGTTCCGCGTCATCAACACGGGCGACACGATGAACGAGCTGTTGGCGGGGATTGGCGTGTTCGGTTGGCCGTTCACGCAGGACACCGACAGCTATGCCGCTTTCGGCCAGGTCGACTACAAGTTCACCGACAAGCTGACCGGCACGGTCGGTCTGCGCTATTCGGCGGACGACAAGACGTTCCACTATGACAGCATCTATTCGAGCGATGTGGGCGGGCCGATTGTTCCGCTGTTCACCATCGACGACAGCAAGACGTTCGATTCCGTGTCAGGCCGGCTTGGCTTGAAGTATCAGGTGAGCGACGACGTCAACGTCCATGGAAGTTATAACCGTGGCTACAAGAGCGGCGGGTTCTTCGGCGCGCAATCGGCGGACCCGGCGTCTGTCGTGCCTTACGACGATGAATCGGTGGACGCCTATGAGGTGGGCCTGAAATCGCAGCTGTTCGGCGGGCTGCTGACGGCGAACCTTGCGGCGTTCTACTACGACTACAAGGATCTGCAGGTTTATACGCTGGTGGTGGATCCCAACACCAACCTGACGGTGCAGAACTTCACCAACGCATCGAACGCGGAAGTGAAGGGCTTTGAGGCGGAGCTTGCCGCCTCGCCCATCGACGGGCTGGACCTGTCGCTGGCGGCGTCGTTCCTCGATGCGACGTACAAGAACTTCACGTCGCTGGGCGATGATTACTCGGGCAACACGCTGCCCAACGCGCCCGAGACCAGCCTGACGGGAACGGCGCGCTATCAGTGGGCGCTGTTCGGCGGCAATGCAGAAGCGCAGGCGGATTTGTCGTATCGCTCGAAGGTCTATTACGACACGCGCAATGTCGAGCGGCTGTCGGATGGCGACCGGACGTTCGTCAACCTGCGGTTTGGCTGGAAGCCGGCGACCGGCGGCATGGAGTACGGCATCTTCGGCCGCAACGTGTTCGGCGAGACCAATATCGGCGACATCATCCCGATTGAAGGCCTCGGCTTCGATCTGTTCAGCATGGGACCGCGTCAGACGGCGGGTGTTTACGCGCGCTTCAACTACTGATCGCGATGAGCGAAACCGCACCCACCGCCTGGATCGGCTCGCGCCCGTCCGCGCTTCAGTTCTTCTCGGTCATGTTCGTCGGCGTCACCGGCATCATGATCGCGGGGTTGCAGCCTTTGCTGCTTGGCACGCTGGAGCACGAGGGGCGGCTGTCGGCTGTTCAGCTCGGGCAGGCGGCGACGGCGGAGTTGCTGGCGCTGGGCGCGGCGGCGTTTCTTGCCGGGGCGTTCCTGAAGGCGGAGCGGCTGAAGCTGATCGCCATCGTGATGGCGCTGGCGCTGGCGGCGATTGATTTCGCCACACCCTATGTGCAGGGCGACATGATCACGCTGCTGCGCGGAGCGGCGGGGATTCCCAGCGGCGTGCTGATGTGGATCACGATTGCACTGATCGCGCGGACGCCGAGGCCGGAGCGGTGGTCGGGCGTTTATCTCACCGTGCAGACGCTGGCGCAGCTGGCGATGGCGACGTTGCTGTCGGCGACGGTGGTGCCGGTGTTTGGAGCGGATGGCGGATGGTTTGCGCTGGCGGTGTTCTGCGCCGTGACGGCCGTGGTGGGGCTGTTCCTGCCGGCGAGCTTTGCGGTGCTGCCGAAGACGCATGGGTCGACCGGGTCGCTGCCGGGCACGCGAGGGTGGATCGCGCTGCTGTCGACCTTCCTCTATTCGGCGTTCACGATTGGCGTCTGGGTTTACACCGAACCGCTGTCGAAGCAGGCGGGGAATGATCCGGGCATCGCCGGCGCGGCGGTGTCGATCTCGCTGGCCTGCCAGGTGGCGGGGGCTGCTGCAGCGACGTTGCTGGCCGGGCGGATCAACTGGCTGTGGACCACGATTGCCTGCGCCGTGCTGAGCGTTGGCGTGCTGATCGGGCTGGCGGCGTTGCCGGGCCCGGTGATGTTCCTGGTGTATGCCGGGGCGTTCGGTTTCCTGTGGCTGTTCGTGCTGCCCTTCCTCGTGCCGATGGTGATCCAGGCGGACCCGACGCGACGCGCGGCGGTGCTGATCGGCGGGGCGCAGCTGCTGGGCGCGAGCTTCGGGCCGTTCTTTGCCTCAATGCTGGTGACGGATACGGATGCACGCGGGGCCTTGATGTTTGGCGGCGGCTGCCTTGTGGTCGCGGTTGTGCTGGCGTTTGGCCTGCATCAGATTCGGCCGCGCACGGCTGTGCCAGAGACGACAAATGCCTGACGTGAAACGCGCGAAACGGAAGACGAAGGCGCCCGCCCTGCGGGCCGCGCCGCAGCAGGATCGTGCGGTGCAGACGCGCGACCGGCTGCTGGACATTGCAGGCGGGCTGCTGGGCGAGGTCGGGATCGAGCGGATTTCGACCAACATGATCGCGGCGCGGGCGGGCGTGTCCCCCGCCACGCTGTATCGGTATTTCAAGGACAAGTACGCCGTGCTCGAAGCGCTGGGCCTGCGGCTCATGGAGCGGCAGAACAAGGTGCTGTTCGCGTGGCTGGACGCGCACAAGGCGGGCGGCCTGCAGGCGCTGGGCGATCATGTGGAGGACCTGTTGCGCGCGACGGCGGACGTCACCAGCAGCGAACCGGGCGGCGTGTGGATCGAGCGGGCGATGCGGGCAGTGCCGCAGCTGGCGCATGTCAGGGTTGAATCGCACCGTGAAGTCACCGACGTGGTGCTGGATGTCTACGCGCCGCTGTTGCCGAATGTCACTCGCAAGGCGCTGTGGCGGCGGCTGCGGATGACGGTGGAATACGGTTACGCCATCGACGAAATGCTGAACGAGGAAGACCGCATCCCGCGCGACGAGATCTTCCGCGAGGCCGCGATCCTGCTCGCCAGCGCCCAGCTTGAGGATGAGTGATGACAGCGTGGTCCAACTGGTCCGGTAGCGTATCGGCTGCGCCGGCGCAGATTTCGCGGCCGAAGACGCAAGCCGAGCTGGCGCAGCTGGTGCAGGCGGCGGACAAGGTGCGCGTCGTCGGCGCCGGGCATTCCTTCATGCCGCTGTGCGAGACGACGGGGACGCTGCTGTCCCTGTCCGATATGGAAGGCGAGATCGAGCTCAGCGCCGATGGCAAACGGCTGTGGGCGCCGGCGGGATGTTCGCTGGCCAGGCTGACCGACGTGATGTGGAAGAAGGGCGTGTCGCTGGCCAATCAGGGCGATGTGAACCCGCAGGCGCTGGCTGGCGCTATCGCGACCGGGACGCATGGCACGGGCGCAACGCTGGGCACGCTGTCGACCATGGCGCGGGCGTTCGACCTGATGAGGCATGATGGAAGCGTCGTGCGGTGCAGTCCGGGTGAACGACCGGAGCTGTTCGAGGCGCAGAGGCTGTCGCTCGGGTTGATGGGCGTGGCGACGCGGATCGAGATCGATGTGCTGCCCGCCTATCACCTGGAAGAGCGGCTCGAAGTCTATCCGCTGGACGAGATCGCCGAGCGCTGGGACGAACTGGCGCTTGCGAACCGGCATGTCGAGTTCTTCGTGTTCCCGTATGCCGACCTTGCGATGCTGAAAATCCTGCATCCCAGACCGTCCGAGGGCGACATGAAGGAGCAGAAGGACATGGACGACACGGCGTTCCGCCGGGTGTGCGACATCTGCACGATGTTCCCGTTCATGACATCGACGCTGCAGAAGCAGTTGCTGCCCAAGGCGCTGAAGCGGCGGCGCGTGGGGCCGGCCTATCGCATCTTCCCGTCTGAGCGCACCGTGAAGTTCGAGGAGATGGAATACGAACTGCCGCGCGCCAATGGCTGGCCGGCGCTGCGCGAGGTGATTGCGTGGATCAGGAAGCGCCGCCTGCCGGTGACATTCCCGTTCGAGTTCCGGCTGGTGGCGGCGGACGATGTCTGGCTGAGCCCGTTCAACGGGCGCGAAGGCGCGTCGATCTCGATGCACCAGTACGCCAGGATGGCGTGGCGCGATATTTTCGTTGAAGCCGAGCAGATTTTCCGCGCGCATGACGGGCGACCGCACTGGGCCAAACGCCACACGCTGACCCCGGCGGATGTGCACAGGCTGTATCCTGACGCTGCGAAATTCTGTGCGGTGCGCGACAGTATCGATCCGGGCGCAAAGTTCGCCAACGCGCACCTGAGCCAGGTGTTCGATATCCGCGCGACAGCGAAGGTCTGAGCCCATGAATGATCGCGAACTGCATGCGGGCCTGATCGGGCAACAGGGCGGACGCAAGGCGTTCAACACGCCGGTGCTGGTGATCGATCTCGATGTGCTGGAGCGCAATATCGCGACGATGGCGGCGTTTGCGAAGACGCATGGCGTTGCGCTGCGCCCGCACGCCAAGACGCACAAGAGCGTCGATATCGCGCTGAAGCAGGTCGCGGCCGGGGCGGCGGGCAATTGCTGCGCCAAGCTGGGCGAGGCGGAGGCGCTGGCCGATGGCGGGCTGCAGAGCGTGCTGATCACCTCGCCCGTGGTCTCGCCGCCGGCGATTGCGCGGCTGATGGCGCTGAACGCCCGCATCGCGGACCTGCGCGTCACGGTGGACAACCCGGACAATGTGAAGGCGCTGCAGGCGGCGGCCGCACAGGCGGGCAAGCCGTTGAGCGTGCTGATCGATATCGATCCGGGCATAAGGCGTACCGGCGTTGTCTCGCCTGATGCGGCGGTTGTGGCGGCCAATGCGATCGGGGCGTCGCCAGCGCTGCGCTATCTGGGCGTGCAGTATTATTGCGGGCGCCAGCAGCATATCGAGACATATGCCGAGCGGCGCGCCGAGATGGTGGAGCGCACGGATTATCTGAAGACGATCATCGCCGCACTGACGCAGGCGGGTTATCCGCCGACATGGATCACGGGCGGCGGCACCGGCACGCATCGCATCGATGTGGAGCTGGGCGTGTTCAACGAGCTGCAGGTCGGCTCCTACGTGTTCATGGACCGGCAGTATAATGAATGCGACCTGACGGGCGATGCTGTCGCGCCGTTCGGGACGTCGCTGTTGATCGATGCGCGCGTGGTGAGCGCCAACACGCTGGGACTGGCGACGCTGGACGCCGGGTTCAAGGCGATGTCGACCGATGGCGGGCCGCCTTCCGTTGCATCAGGTGCGCCTGTGGGGACGCCCTATCACTTCATGGGCGACGAGCACGGTCTGATCGCGGTGGAAGGAATGGACTTCAAGGTGAGTGACCGTGTGACGCTGGTGACGCCGCACTGCGACCCGACGGTGAACCTTTATGACAGCTTCCATGTCGTGCGCGGCGATACGCTGGTGGACATCTGGGACGTGCAGGCGCGCGGACGCTCGCGCTAGCGCCTGGTCCAAGGCGCGCCGATGGCTGCGCCTGGTCCGAGCTCATTTTTCGTGAAGTCAGCAGGAATAGCGCTTTCAACATTCTGATAAATAACGATTTATCCCACATATTTGATTTTTGAATAATTGTGGGATAAACAACCTGCATGGCTTTTGAGGTTTTCACCGAGGAGCAGGCTCGCACACTCGTCAACCTGGAGCAGCGCTACCAGGTCTGGATCGAGGCCGAACGCAGGCTCTTTGCGCTTCCTTACGACCTCCGTCGCAAGGAAGTCGCGGGCCGGTCCTATCTCTACGAGATCAGGGATCGGAGCGGCAACGGAAAGAGCCTGGGCCCCTGGTCGCCGGAACTCGAAGCAAAGCTCGCTGCGTATCGCACGGAGAAGGACAGCGCCAAGCAGCGTCGCGACCAAAGCTCGGAACGGCTCGATGAAACAGGGCGACTGGGACGGGCGCTTCGTGTTCCGATGCTCGGCAATGCGGCAGGCCCCATTCTGCGCGAGGCCGACCGTCGCAGTCTGCTGGGCAGGCAATTGCTTGTCGTCGGCACGAATGCGATGGCCGCTTATGCCGTCGAGGCTGGCGGTTTCATCCGCGAAGCGCCGGATGAAACCGACGACTTTGATCTGGCCTGGTCAGCGCAGGAATCGCAGGATGGCCAGCGCATTGTCTGGGATATGCTGAAGGCGGTCGACGATACCTTTACGGTCAATGTCGAGCGCACGTTTCAGGCGCGCAACGCGAAGGCCTATGAGGTTGAAATTCTCGTCGCACCCTCCCGGGCATCGACCATGTTCAAAACCGACCAGCCAAGGCCGGTGCCGCTGCCGGAGCAGGAATGGCTCTTGAACGGGAGCCAGGTGGATCGTGTTGTCATATGCCGGGACGGCACGCCTGCGCGGATCGTGGCGCCAGATCCGCGATGGTTCGCGGTGCAGAAACTGTGGCTCGGCAGACAGGCCAAGCGTAATGCGCTCAAGCGCCCTAAGGACCTCAAGCAGGGAGCAGCACTGCTGAGCGTGGTCAAGAAGGCGATGCCGCAATATCCGCTTGATGGAGCGTTTGAAGAGGCGCTGCCCGAGGAACTGGTGCGCGTCTATGCTGATTGGAAACGCACCTAGCTAGTACAGCAAGTGCGGCTTGCGCTCGATGAGCCAGGCCTGCTCGTCCGGGATTGCGAGCGCGTCGAGGTCGGCCGGGGTTGAGGCGGGGTTGTCGACCCATTCGCGCAGGTCCGGTCCGCCATTGATGACGTCGATGGCGAGATGGCCGGCGGTGTATTCGTACTTGAAGTCCTCGCCGCGCCAGAGATCGTAATCCGGGTACAGCAGGCGGATGGCCTTGAAGGCGAGGGCCTGGATGCGCCACGGCTTGAAAGCGGCATGGCTGTAGAAGGCGGGATCCTCGGTGTGGATCTGCACGCCGTTGCAGAGCTGCTTCACGTGCTTGTGGAAGGTGGGCTCGAACCAGCACTCGCGGAGCAGGCAGCCTTCCAGCCAACCGGGAGCGAGGCCCCGCATTCTTGCGATCACGGCCTTTGCGTCGATATCGGGAGCGCCGAAGAGTTCGAGCGGGCGGGTGGTGCCGCGGCCTTCGGAGAGGGTTGCGCCTTCGAGCATGACCGTGCCGGCATAGGCGCGGGCCATCCAGAGATTGGGCGCGTTGGGACTGGGGTTCACCCAGGTGCGTTCGTTGAGCGGCCAGCCAAAGCCCGGCGCCTCGTCCGGCTTGTAGCCCTCCATCTCGATGACGCGGTAATCGACCTTCAGGTTGAAGTGCTTGATGAACCAGTGGCCGAGCTCGCCGAGCGTGAGTCCGTGGCGCATCGGCATGGGACCCGCGCCGACAAAGCTCTCATAGCCGGGGATCAGGGTGAGCCCCTCGATGGGCCGGCCGGCCGGGTTGGGGCGATCCAGCACCCAGACCGTCTTGCCATCCTTTGCCGCTGCTTCGAGCATGTAGAGCAGTGTGGTGATGAAGGTGTAGATGCGGCAGCCGAGATCCTGCAGGTCGATCAGCACGACATCGAAGGTCGACATCATCTGGCCGGTGGGACGGCGGACTTCGCCGTAGAGGCTGAAGATGGGAATGCCGTGAACCGGATCGTTGAAGTCCGGGCTCTCGATCATGTTGTCCTGCTTGTCGCCGCGCATGCCGTGCTGCGGGCCGAAGGCGGCGGTGATGGAGAGATCGCCGCAAGCTGCGAGCGCGTCGAGCGAATGCGTGAGGTCGCGCGTGACGGATGCGGGGTGGGCGAGGAGTGCGATGCGCCTGCCCTTGAGCGGGGCGCGCAGGGCGGGATCCGCCAGCAGACGATCAATGCCGAATTTCATGGTCGCTCCGCAGTGGACAGGTCACAGCCAAAGGCATCGGCATGATGAAAATCCGGTTTACCCGGCGCATGGGCCAGCGCCCAGAAGGAACGGGCGCCGCTGGTCTCCTCGATCACGGCCGAGAGGCCGACATGCCAGAGAGGGGACGGGGCGGCGAGGAGCGGCAAACGGGCAAGGTCGAGTGAGACATCGAGGGTCAGCGCCTCGGCCGTGGAATGGAGCCTGATTCGGGGGACGGAGATGTCGGCATTGGCCATGCCATCGCGATAGGCCGCGAACTGGTAGGCGGCCCACTGGGTGGAGGGGGCGAAGTTGAACTCCGCGTAGGCGTCCCCGCCTGCGGGACGGATGAAGATCTCGAAACAGGTGTGACGCCAGAGTTCGTCGGTGCGGGCGGGCTCTGCGGCAGCCGGGAGCAGCACGTCGGCGATGGCGCCGGCGAGCGTATAGCGGAGATTGAGGCGGCCAGGAGTTTGGGCCACATCCACAGCAACGCCGGTGACGGCTTTGCAGGGCGAGTCGGGGTGGGGCTTCAGGGCATGGCGCATTCGGGCGTCTTACCGAATCCGGGCGGTGACTCCAACCACAGGTAATTCGCGTCCGGAACTGCGGGCGGGCGGCCAGGCGCGGTGCGCCCGGCCGCCCGCCAGTCTATTCGAAGTCCCAGCTGAAGCGGACGCCGACCACGCGGGGCGGGGCGATATCCGTGTAGAAGCTGCGGACGTTGGCGCCGTTGACCGTCTGGTTGGACAGCTGTGTGCCGCGGGCGCCGGTTTCGGCGTACTCGTCGAACAGGTTGTTGATGAACAACGAGGCCTGCCAGGCGCCGGCATCGTAGACGACCGAGGTGTTGGCGATGCCGTAACCGTCCAGCGTGTAGCTGGAGCCGCGGCCGCCAGCGCGGGTGAGCACGTCGCTCTGGTAGGCGTAGCCGAGGTTGAACTGGACTTCGGCGCCGTTGGTGAGCGGCATGAAATAGCTGCCGAACACCGAGAACTGGTCCTCGGGCGAGCCCGGCAGACGGTCGCCCGTTTCACCATCCTCGAAGGAGGTGCCGAAGCCGGGCGGGTTGATGGTGGAGACCAGCGCAAGGACCGGCGCGGTGAGTTCCGCTTCCGTGTGGCTGTAGCTGCCGCGGATGTTCAGGTTCGGGTTCACCTGCCAGCTGCCGGACAGCTCGATGCCTTTCGATTCAGCGCCATCGGCGTTGATGGTGATCGGGATCGACGCGTTGACGGTGGCGGAGGAAACCTGCGGATCCGTCCACTCGATGAAGTAGACCGCGCCATTGAGGATGAGGTCGCCGCCGAGCCAGGCCGATTTGACGCCGATCTCGTAGTTGGTGGTGGTGTCGGGCCCGAACTGGCGCTCGTCGCGCTGCGAGACGTTGCCGGGGCCGCCGGGGAAGTATTCCTGACCCGGAGCAAGGGCGCAGGCGCCTTGCTGGACCGGGGCCAGCGGATCGAAATCGTCGCACGGGCCAAGGCCGTTGGAGTTGCCGATGCGATAGCCTTCGCTGATCGTGCCGTAGACCAGCAGGTCTTTCGTGAAATCGTAGGCTGCGTTGACCTTGCCGAGAAAGCCATCGTCTTTCTGGCCGAGATCCGGGTCGAAGCCCTGGCTGGAGATGGTATCGAGGCTGGGCGCAACGAAATCCGGGTCGAACAGCGGGAAATCGACGGCGCTGTATTCGGTCAGCTTGTAGTCGTAATAACGGCCGCCCACCGTGACGGTGAGCTGGTCGGTGAAGGCGTAGCCCACCTCGCCATAGATCGCCTTCTCCGTGAGCTTGGTGCGGCCCTGCTGGAAATACTCCAGATCATCCGGGCGGTCGAAGCCGGCGAAGTCGGCATAGCCGGGCGTGTATTCGGCCGAATACGAGGCGGCGTCCGATTCGTTGTAGAACGCGCCGACGATCCAGCTGAGCGGACCTTCGGTTTTCGAGACGAGGCGGATCTCCTCGTTGATGCGCTCTTCCTGGCCTTTCTCGTGCGTGTACGCGGCGAAGGTGGGGAAGGACTCGTAGCTGTACTCCAGCGAGACAAGGAGGTCGGTCTGGTCGCGCTGGCCGTCGTCCTGGAATTTGCTGAAGCCGGTGGCGGAGGTGAGCTCCGCAAAGCCGAGATCGGCCGTGATTTCCAGGGCGAGCAGTTCGTTCTTGATCTTGTTGGGTTCAGGCACGCGCATGCCGGCTTCGTATTCGCCGGCAGGAACGGTGGAGCGGAAGCTGGAGACGCGGCGTCCGCCGATGTCGCTGTCCTGATAGTAGTAGGTGAGCGTGCCATCCAGCCAGCTGGTCGGCGCCCAGCGGGCGGCGATGCGGCCAGAGAGCACGTTCTCGCTGTCGGCGTCTTCGATGCGGCGCAGGTTCGCCGCGACGTCGGCGGGGTTGTTGAAGTCAGGGTCGGGTTCGGAAACGCCGATCTCCTGCACAACAAACGGATAATCGATGAATCCGGTATCATCGAGATAATCGAGAGAGCCCCGGATGGCGAAGTTATCCGTTATTGCCTTGTTGAAGGTGAAACCGACGTCCGAGCTGATGCTTTCGGCCTCCGAGTACTGGAACGCTTCAGCGCGAACAGAGAGCAGGTCCTTCTTGAAGTCCGGCTTGTTCGGAATGTATCGGATGGCGCCGCCAAGCGTGCCCGCGCCATAGAGCGTGCCCTGTGGCCCGAGCAGCACCTCGACGCGTTGCATGTCGTTGAGCTTCAGGTCCACGAAGACCGGGATCTCACCGAGATAGGTCGCAACCGTACCGCCGCCGTCGTTGTTGCCGTCGCCGGCGTTGATCGGGTCGGCGTTGAGGCCGCGAACGATGATCGGGTTGCCCTGGCGGCCGCCGCGATCAACCACGTTGATGCCAGGGACATAGGCCAGCACATCGGCGATGTCGCTGAAGCCCTGTTCCTCAATCTCGTCACCGCCGACGGCGGCAATGTTGATTGGCGTATCCTGCACTGTTTCTTCGCGGCGGGACGCGGTGACGATGATGACATCACGAACGGGAGGCGCAGGCTCGGCTGCGGGCGCTTCCTGTGCGTGGGCGGCCGTGATGCATTGCATTGATGTAAGCGCCAGAATAACGGCACTCGAAGACAGCATCAGTCGACGCTTGTTCATATATCTGCTCTCATCCATTGGGTTTTGACCCTGTGGCGATGAGGCGGGGCGGGTCGGTCCGTCACAACCATAAACGGTCGAAGGGCCTGTTTTTCAGTCAGTGTGATGCAAGTCCAGCCACCCGTGCCCAACATGCTGTCAGCCGCCGATCAGGCCCGTGTTTCGCGGGATCTGGCGGAAGCGGCGCGGCGTCTGGAGGGCGGGGAATATGCCGACGCGCACAGATTATGCCTCAGCGTGCTGCAGATGGCGCCGCAGACGGGTGAGGCTTTCCTGCTTCTCGCGGTGATTGCCGCCGATCATGCCAATCACGCCAGGGCCGTCGCCTTGCTCGATCGCGCCATCGCCGGAACGATCCGGCCGGCAAAAGCGCTGGCCTTGAAGGCGCGGAGCCTGATCGCGCTTCACAAACGGGCAGACGCGATCGAGGCGGCGGAAGCGGCCGCGGGGCTGGCGCCGGCCGAATCCTTCACGCTGGACACGATCGGCGTGGTCTTCAGCCGGGCGGGGCTGCATGAGCGCGCAACGCCCTTCTATGCCAAGGCTGCGGCGGCGGACGGCACAGCGGGGCAATACTACAATCTGGGTGCGGCGTTGCAGTTTCTCGGCCGGTCGGACGAGGCGCGGGCGGCTTACCGGCAGTGCATCGCGAAGGAGCCCGATCATGCGCGGGCGTGGTCGGGCCTGATGCAGATTACCAGGGCGAGGAAGGAGAGCGGCGATATCGTCGCGCTGGAAGCAGCCTTCGAGGGATGCAAGGCGGATGCGGACGATGCGCTGAACCTGGGGCATGCGCTGGCCAAGGCTTGTGAGGATATCGGCGATCCGGCGTCGGCAATGATGTGGCTGGGGCGGGCCAAGGCGGGGAAAGCCCGGCTCTCACCCTACGATGCGGACTTCGATACGAAGCTGTTTGCTGCTTCGGCGCGGTCTGCGAAGCTGGCGCCGGTGAAGGGCTTCGAGGCCGCTGCCCCGATTTTCATTGTGGGAATGCCGCGGACGGGAACGACGCTGATCGACCGCATCCTGTCGAGCCACAGCGAAATCACCTCAGCGGGCGAACTGTCGGATTTTGCGCTGCTGCTGAAGCGGATGACGCAGACGCGGTCGGCCTATGCGCTGGATGCCGAGACGCTGGATGCAGCGGGCGCAATTGATGCTGCAGCGCTGGGCGCGGCTTATGATGCGTCGGTGCGGGCGGCGCTGGGGATCGAGGGGCGGTTCATCGACAAGATGCCGTTGAACATTCTGCTCGCGCCTCTGATCCTGCGGGCTCTGCCGAATGCCCGGGTGATCTGCCTGCGGCGGCATCCGGCGGATACTGTGCTGGGCAATTACCGGCAGCTGTTTGCGACCAGCTTTTCCTATTACGCCTATGCCTATGGGCTGGAGGATACGGCGCACTATTACGTCCAGTTCGATGCGCTGGTGAACGGGTTTGCTGAGGCGCTGCCGAAGGACCGGTTCTGTCAGATAAGCTACGAGGCAGTTGTCGACGACATCGAGACCGAGGCGCGGCGGCTGCTGGATTTCTGCGCGCTGGGGTTCGAGCCTGCGTGCCTCGCCTTCCATGAGAATGCAGCGCCGGTGGCGACGGCGAGTTCGGCGCAGGTGCGCCAGCCGCTTTACCGGACCGCGCTGGACCGGTGGAAGCGGTACCGACCGCAGATCGATCCGGCGCTGGATATCCTCGTGAAGGCGGGGTGCATGTCCGCCGATGAGGTCAAGCCGCTTACTTGAAGCGCAGCTTGCTGAGCTGGGCGAACGGGCTGTCGTTCACATCGCTCGACGGCTTGGGGCCGGACGACTGAGGCGGGCGGCTTTCCATCTTGCGGGGAGAGGCCGAGCGCGGACCGGCCGGGGCGGGGCTGGACTGGCCCAGTTCGGTGTGGCTCTTCATGCTGAGCGCGATGCGCTTGCGGGCGACATCGACCTCCTTCACGCGCACGCTGACCACGTCGCCGGCTTTCACCACGTCGTGCGGGTCTTTGACGAAGGTGTCGGCCAGTTCCGAGATGTGGACGAGGCCGTCCTGGTGGACGCCGACGTCGATGAAGGCGCCGAAAGCGGTGACGTTGGTGACGACGCCTTCGAGCTTCATGCCGGGTTTGAGGTCTGCGATTTCTTCCACGCCATCAGCGAAGGTGGCGGTCTTGAATTGCGGCCGCGGGTCGCGGCCGGGCTTTTCGAGTTCGGCGAGGATGTCGGTGATGGTGGGGACGCCGAAGGTGTCGTCAGCGAAATCCTTCGGCTTCAGTTTCGACAGGAACGCCTTGTCGCCGATGATGCTTTTTACCTGACGGCCATTGGCTTCGGCGATGCGTTCGACCAGCGGATAGGCTTCCGGGTGGACGGACGAGCCATCGAGCGGATTTGTGGCGTTCATGATGCGGAGGAAGCCTGCAGCCTGTTCGTAGGCCTTGGGGCCCATGCGCGGGACTTTCTTCAGGGCGGTGCGCGCCTTGAAGGGGCCGTTGGCGTTGCGGAATTCCACGATGTTTGACGCCAGCGCGGTGTTGAGGCCCGAAACGCGCGCCAGCAGGGGCGCGGAGGCGGTGTTCACGTCGACGCCGACAGCGTTGACGCAATCTTCGACGACCGCATCAAGCGAGCGCGACAGGGCCGCCTGATCGACATCGTGCTGGTACTGGCCGACGCCGATGGCTTTCGGTTCGATCTTCACCAGCTCGGCCAGCGGATCCTGCAGGCGGCGGGCGATGGAGACGGCGCCGCGCAGCGACACGTCCATGTCCGGGAATTCCTTCGCGGCGAGCTCGGATGCGGAATAGACCGAGGCGCCGGCTTCCGAGACCATGACGCGCGTGAGTTTCAGCTCAGGCATCTTGGCGGAGAGTTCAGCGACCAGCTTGTCGGTCTCGCGGCTGGCTGTGCCGTTGCCGACGCTGACCAGTTCGACGCTGTGACGCCTGGCCAGCTGGGCCAGCGTGACCAGTGAGCCCTGCCAGTCCTTCTTTGGCTCGTGCGGGTAGATGACGGCGGTCTCCAGCACCTTGCCGGTCGCGTCCACGACAGCGATCTTGCAGCCGGTGCGGATGCCGGGATCGACGCCCATGACGACTTTGGGGCCGGCGGGAGCGGCCAGCAGCAGATCATGCATGTTGCGCGAGAAGACGCGGATGGCTTCGCCGTCGGCGCGTTCCTTCAGGCGGGCGATGAGATCGCTGGAGCTTGAGGAGGCAAGCTTGGTCTTCCACGCCTGGCGCGCGGTTTCGGCCAGCCACGCATCGCCGGGGCGGCCGCGCTCGGCGATGTTGAACTGGGACATGATGGTGGCGACAGCCGGGTGGGGACGATCGGCTTCATGCGGCAGGTCGAGATTGACCTTGAGCACGCCTTCATTCTCGCCACGCAGAAGGGCGAGGGCGCGGTGGGAGGGCATGTCCTTGATGGGTTCGTCGAAGTCGAAATAATCGGAGAACTTGGCGCCAGCTTCTTCCTTGCCTTTGACCATGGCGGAGCCGAGGCGTCCGCCGGACCAGACTTTCTCGCGTATCATGCCGACCACAGCGGGGGTCTCCGCCATGCGCTCGATCAGGATGTGGCGCGCGCCTTCGAGCGCTGCGCCGCCATCGGCGACACCCTTGTCGGCGGAGATGTAGGCGAGGGCTTCGGCGACAGGATCAAGCGACGGGTTGGCGAGCAGGCGATCGGCCAGCGGCTCCAGCCCGGCTTCGCGGGCGATGAGAGCCTTGGTGCGGCGCTTGATCTTGTAGGGGGCGTAGAGATCCTCGAGCTGCACTTTCGTTTCGGCGGCGTGGATCTGGCGCTCGAGTTCGGGCGTCAGCTTGTCCTGATCGCGGATGGCCTTGAGGATGGTTTCGCGGCGGGCGGCGAGGTCTGTCAGGTAGGTCAGGCGTTCGGCCAGCGTGCGCAGCTGGGTGTCGTCGAGGCCGCCCGTGCGCTCTTTGCGATAGCGGGCGATGAAGGGGATGCTCGCGCCTTCCTCGATCAGGGCGATGGTGGCGGCGACTTGCGCCTCGGCGCAGCCGAGTTCGCGGGCGATTGTGCGGATGATCAGGGCGCTGGAGTCTGTTTTAACGGACATTTTCTGACCTTCTTGTACGCGCCTGCCGCGAATTCAGGAGCTACCGTATAGGCCGCTCCCCTCCCAATACCAGATTTGGCGGTGTCAGGTTTGGCGCTGCAGTGGTTCACAAGAGGTTTCCAGCGGCCGGAATCGACCGTGAGGACGGCCGATTTAGCGCAGCCCCGCGTTGATTTTCGCGAGGGCGGCGCTGCCGGGCGTGAGCTGGGCCGTGCCGAGGGTGTTGAGGGGCGTTTTGGTGGTGCCGAGGCGGTCGTGCAGGTCGGTGGCGGTGGGATCGACGTAGAGCAGACCGGTGACGATTTCGCCGGCGGCGTGACGCTCCTGCAGGTAGTTGGCGGCGGCGATCCGGTTGGTGGGATCGTAGTCGTCGTGCAGTTTGCGCAGGCGCAGGACCGAGCCGTCATGCTGGGTGACTTCGCGGACTTCGCCGGCCTTGTAGTCTGCGGTGATCGGGGCGCGGCCGAGGATGACGTCGAGCCGGTTCACCGCCTCGTTGTGCTCGCGGACATAATCGAAGCTCTTGGTGGAGCCGGCGTGATTGTTGAAGGCGATGCAGGGGCTGATCACGTCTAGCACGGCGGGGCCATGATGGGAGAGGCCTCCCTTGATGAGCGGAATGAGCTGGTCCTTGTCGCCCGAGAAGCTGCGGCCGACATAGGTTGCGCCAAGCTGCAAGGCGAGGGCGACGAGATCGATGCCTGATTCGGTGTTCTCGATCCCCTTCTTGGATTTCGAACCCTTGTCCGAGGTGGCGGAGAACTGGCCTTTCGTCAGACCGTACACCCCGTTGTTCTCGACGATGTAGCACATGTTGACGCCGCGCCGGATCGAGTGGGCGAACTGGCCGAGGCCGATGGAGGCGCTGTCGCCATCGCCGGAGACGCCGAGATAGATCAGGTCGCGGTTGGCAAGGTTGGCGCCGGTCAGGACGGACGGCATGCGGCCGTGGACCGTGTTGAAACCGTGCGACTGGCCGAGGAAATAATCCGGCGTCTTCGAGGAACATCCGATGCCGGACATCTTGGCGAGACGGTGCGGCTCGATGGCCAGTTCGAAACAGGCGGCGATGATGGCGGCGCTGATCGAGTCGTGCCCGCAGCCGGCGCAGAGGGTGGAGACGCGGCCTTCATAGTCGCGCCTTGTGAGGCCAAGCGCGTTCTTGGGCAGGCTGGGATGATGTAGCCGGGGTTTGACGATGTAGGTCATGGCCTAATCCGTTATCTGGCGAACGGCCTGGCGGGCGTCGAGCCGCTTGCCGATGGCGTCGAAGAGGAAGCGCGCCGTGATGGGCGTGCCGTCATAATGCAGGATAGAGGTGAGACGGGCGGGATTGATGCCGCCTTCGATCATGATCATCGAGCGCAGCTGGGCGTCGCGGTTCTGTTCGACGACGCAGATCTCATCGTGTGCGTGGATGAAATCGTAGACGTCCTGGCCAAACGGGAAGGCGCGAACGCGCAGCGCATCGATGTGATGACCGCTTGATTCCAGCGCTTCCAGCGCCTCGTGCATGGCAGGCGTGGTTGAACCGAAATAGATGACGCCGATGCGCGTGGGTTTGGCGGCGGGACGGACGACGGGTCTGGGGACGAGGCTTGCTGCGGTGTGGAACTTGGCGAGCAGGCGTTCCATGTTGTCCTGGTAGTCGACGCCCTTTTCCGAATAGCCGGCCATGCGGTTGCGCGATGTTCCGCGCGTGAAGTACGCCCCCTTGGTGGGATGCGTGCCGGGATAGGTGCGGTAGGGAATGGCGTCGCCATCGACGTCCGTGTAGCGGCCGAACATCCTGCCTGCTTCGAGGTCGGCCGCGCTCATCACCTTGCCGCGGTCGATCTGTTTCGCGTCATCCCACTTGAAGGGTTCGACCAGCCATTCCTGCATGCCGATATCGAGATCGAGCATGACGAAGACAGTGGTCTGCAGACGGTCCGCAAGGTCGAACGCCTGCGCCCCCATTTCGAAGCATTCGCCGGGGTCGGCGGGCAGCAACAGCACATGCTTGGTGTCGCCGTGGGAGGCGTAGGCGGCGAGGAGCAGGTCAGACTGTTGCGTGCGGGTGGGCATGCCGGTGGAAGGGCCGCCGCGCTGGACGTCGAAGATCACAGCCGGAATTTCGGCGAAGTAGGACAGGCCGATGAACTCGTTCATCAGCGAGATGCCGGGGCCGGAGGTGCAGGTGAAGGCGCGCGCGCCATTCCAGCCGGCGCCGACGACGATGCCGATGGAGGCGATCTCGTCTTCCGCCTGGACGATGGCGTAGCGGGTCGAGCCGTCCTCATCCGTGCGCAGGTCTTCGCAATAGCCGGTGAAGGCTTCGGCAAGCGAGGTCGAGGGGGTGATCGGGTACCAGGCGCAGACGGTGGCGCCGCCATAGACGGCGCCGAGCGCCGCCGCGTTGTTGCCTTCGACGAAGATGCGGTTGCCGACCGCGTCGGCCCGACGCAGCTGGAGGCCGATAGGGGCCATGTTCTTCTGCGCCCAGCTGCGGCCGAGATTGAAGGCGTTGAGGTTGGCGCCGATCAGCTTGGGCTTGGAGGCGAATTCCTCCGCCAGCAGGGCTTCAACGACCGCAGGCTCGATGCCGATGAGATGGGACAGGGCGCCGACATAGGCGATGTTCTTGAATAGCTGGCGTTCGCGCGGGAGCTTGTAGGCCTCGTTGCAGATGGCGGTAAGCGGCACGCCGAGGATGTGGATGTCGTCCCGGAATTTCGACGGCGGCAGCGGTTTGGTGGAATCGTAGAAGAGATAGCCGCCGGGGACGATTTCCTTGATGTCGTCGTCCCATGTCTGCGGGTTGAGCGGGACGGCGAGGTCGACGCCGCCGCGGCGGCCGAGATGGCCTGCCTCGCTGACGCGGACTTCATACCAGGTCGGCAGACCCTGAATGTTGGATGGGAAGATATTGCGGGCGGCGACCGGGACACCCATGCGGATGATCGCCTTGGCGAACAGGCCGTTGGCGCTGGCCGAGCCCGAGCCGTTCACGTTGGCGAACTTCACCACGAAATCATTCGTGGCGGCAAGTCCCGGCGGCGCCGTGTTCGATCCGACTAGCGTGTCTGCCGGCATGCGGGCCCCGCCTGTGTTAAATCGATCAGGTATTTCTGCATGTCCCACGCGCCGGTGGGGCAGCGTTCGGCGCAAAGGCCGCAGTGGAGGCAGACGTCTTCGTCCTTGGCCATGATGCGGCCGGTGGGCAGGCCGCCAGCTACGTAGATGTCCTGCGTGGTGTTGGCGGCGGGTGCATTGAGGCGCGTGCGGAGGTCGTCTTCCGCGCCATCCTCGGTGAAGGTGATGCAATCCATCGGGCAGATATCGACGCAGGCGTCACATTCAATGCAGGCCCTGGCCGAGAAGACAGTCTGCACATCGCAGTTGAGACAGCGCTGGGCTTCCTTGAATCCGACGGCCTGGTCGAAGCCGAGTTCGACTTCGGCCTTCACATCCTTGAGGGCGATGGCTTTCTCGCGGTGCGGGACCTTGTAGCGCCGGTCATTGGCGACATCGTTGTCGTAGGACCACTCGTGAATGCCCATCTTCTGGCTGATCACGGTGACGCCTGGCGCCGGACGGATGGCGACGTCTTCATTGTTGAGGAATTTGTCGATGGAGACGGCGGCGGCGTGGCCGTGGGCGACGGCCCAGATGATGTTCTTCGGGCCGAAGGCGGCATCGCCGCCGAAGAAGACCTTCGGGTTGGACGCCTGCATCGTTTCCTGACCGACGACGGGCATGTTCCATTTGTCGAATTCAATGCCGATGTCGCGTTCGATCCACGGGAAGGCGTTTTCCTGGCCGACGGCGACGAGGACATCATCGCATTGGTAGTATTCATCCGGGTCGCCAGTCGGAACGAGGCTGCGGCGGCCTTTGGCGTCAATCTCGGGTTTGACCTTCTCGAAGATGACGCCGGTGAGCTTGCCGTTCGTGTGGGTGAATTCCTTCGGGACAAGGAAGTTGAGGATCGGGATATCCTCGCCGATCGCATCTTCCTTTTCCCACGGCGAGGCTTTCATTTCCTCGAAACCGGAGCGGACGATGACTTTGACGTCGGCGCCGCCGAGGCGGCGGGCGGTGCGGCAGCAATCCATGGCGGTGTTGCCTCCGCCGAGAACGATGACGCGCTTGCCGATCTTGCTGATGTGCTCGAACGAGACGCTGGAGAGCCAGTCGATGCCGATGTGGATGTTGGCGGCGGCCTGCCTGCGGCCCGGCAGATCGAGATCGCGGCCGCGTGGCGCGCCCGTGCCGACGAAGATCGCGTCGTAATCCTGCGCGAGAATGGCCTTCAGGCTGTCGACGCGCTGCTGCAGATGCATGACCGGGCCGAGAGAGGTGATGTAGCCGACTTCCTCGTCGATCACCTCTTCGGGCAGGCGGAAGCGTGGAATCTGGCTGCGGATCATGCCGCCGGCCTTCTTGTCCGCATCATAGACGTGAACGTCGTACCCAAGCGGGGCGAGGTCGCGCGCGACGGTGAGTGAGGCGGGGCCGGCCCCGATGCAGGCGACCTTCCTGCCGTTGCGCGGACTGACTGGCGGCAGGCGGGCGGTGATGTCGTCCTTGTTGTCGGCCGCGACCCTTTTCAGGCGGCAGATCGCCACCGGCTCCTCTTCGACACGGCCGCGGCGGCAGGCGGGCTCGCAGGGTCTGTCGCATGTCCGGCCCAGGATTCCCGGAAAGACGTTCGACTTCCAGTTGATCATGTAGGCGTCGGTGTAGCGCTGATCTGCGATCAGACGGATGTATTCCGGCACCGGCGTGTGGGCGGGACACGCCCACTGGCAATCGACGACCTTGTGGAAGTAGTCCGGACGACTGATGTCCGTGGCCTGCAAAAGCGCCCCCTGCGATAGCACGGCTGATCCCCTCAGCCGGCGATGCTGTCGATCGTTTCAGAGTGCACTGCACAAGGCCGGAATGCGTTTATTCCGCAGGTGCGAACAACTCCAACAACAGGCTCGTTTCGTTGGCGTCCGGCGCGGGGCCAGCCGCCAACAACGAACCTACTCTGCGCGCGGAGAAGGTCCACTGTCTATGGTGGTGTTCTTCAGGCGTGATGCTAGCGTTTGCGTCGGGGTTCAGGAGGGCGCGTTTCATGTCGATCCGGATATCGGTGGTTGCACTTGCATCGCTTGCGATTGCCGCATGTGCGTCCGGCGCGGAGGACAACGCGAGGGAGCCTGCGAGGCGCGTTGCGTCGGCCGATCAGCATTTCAGCGCCGAGATACGCCGCACTGCTTATGGCGTGCCGCACATCAAGGCGGATGATTTCGGCGGCATTGGCTATGGGTTTGGGTACGCCAGCGCCGAGGACAATATCTGCGAAATTCTCGACCGGATGATGACGGTCACGGCCTCGCGCGCGCGCTTCCTGGGGCCGGGCGATGGCGACGCCAACGTGCTGAGCGATGTCTATCATCGAAACGTCATCGACAGTGGCGAGACGGAGCACCTTCTGGCGGGGCCGGCAGGCCTCGCAGATACGCCCTCTGCAGACGCGCGGGCGCTGGCGAGCGGATATGTGGCGGGGCTGAACCGCTATATCCGTGAGAAGGGGGCAGACGGCGTCAGCGATCCGCGCTGCAAGGGCGCGGCGTGGGTGCGTGAGGTGAAGGAGATCGATTTCTGGCGGCACATGTTCATCGGCCAGACTGTCGATTCGTATTTCGCGCCGGTGGGCGATGCGGCGCCGCCGAAAGGGCCGGGCAAGCAGGCAGCTCTGGCGCCGGACGCTTATGTCGGTGAAGTCGGGTTGGGCAGCAATGCCTACGGGCTCGGCCGTGAGGTCACGAAATCCGGCAAGGGGATGGTGCTGGGCAATCCGCATTATCCGTGGGACGGGCCGAACCGGTTCTACCGCACGCACTTCATCATCCCGGGCAAGCTGAACGTCGTTGGCGTCAGCTATGTCGGCATGCCGCTGATCCGCATGGGACACACCGACAAGATCGCATGGAGCAACACGGTGTCGACCGCGCGGCGGTATGGCTATTTCGAGCTGACGCTCGATCCGGCTGATCCGACGCGCTACCGCTATGAGGGACAGTGGGTTCCGATGGAGCGGAAAGCCGTATCGATCGATGTGAAACGCGACGGCGGCGTGGTGCGCGAGATGCGGACGCTGTATTCAACGCGCTGGGGGCCGGTGGTTTCCAGCAAGACATTCCCGTGGACGGCGACGCGCGCGTTTGCGCTGCGCACGCCGCGCGTGGGGTTGCGCGATGTCGATCAGTACATGGCGGTGTGGCAGGCGCAGAGCGTGCGCGAGTTGCAGAAGGTGCTGGCGAAGTATCAGGCCTATCGCTTCAACACGACGGCGGCGGATGAATCCGGCGAGGCGCTGTATGGCGATCTCGGCATGATCCCCAACGTGACGCCGGAACTGGCTGAGGCTTGCGCGATCTCCGACCTGGCGAGGCAGCAATGGCGCAGCAATCGCGTGCCGGTGCTGGATGGATCGCGTGCGGCGTGTGACTGGAAGAACGATCCGACGGCGAGTGCGCCGGGCGTGTTCGGGCCGGAGAACAGCCCGCACCAGTTCCGCACCGATTATGTGACGCAGAGCAATGACAGCTACTGGCTGACCAATCCGAAGAAGCCATTGACTGGCTACAGTCCGATCTGGGGCGATGAAGGCACAGCGCGCAGCCTGCGGACGCGGCTGGGGCTGGATCAGGTGGAGAAGCGGGTTGCGGGGACGGACGGGCTGGGTGCAGCCAGGTTCGACATCACGTCGCTGGAAGCGGTGATGTATGGCAACCGGCATCTGGGCGCGGAACTGGTGCGCGACGATCTGGTGAAGGCGTGCCGGGCTTCGGGCAAGGCGAAGCTTGCGGCGGCGTGCGATGCGCTGGCGAAATGGGACCTGAAGGTGAACCTCGACAGCCGGGGCGCACACCTGTTCCACCTGTTTGCGGAGGCGGGCGGGCTGCAGTTCAAGGTTCCGTTCAACGCCACGGACCCGGTGCATACGCCCAACACGCTGAATACAGCAGATCCGCGTGTGCTGGGCGCACTGGAAGAGGCGGTCGATCATCTGGCGAAGCTGAAGATCGCCGCGGATGCGCCGCTGGGGAGCGTTCAGGCGGAGACGCGCAATGGGGTGCGCATTCCGATCCATGGCGGGGCCGGGCCGGAAGGCGTGTTCAACGTGATCACCGTGGAAAGCCTTGAGCCAGAGCTGGGCTGGACCAGCATTCGTCATGGCGCGAGCTGGATCATGGCGATGGCGTTCACGCCGAACGGGCCGGTGAGCCAGGGCATCCTGAGCTATTCGGAATCGGTCGATCCGACATCGGCGCATTATACGGACCAGACGCTGCTGTATTCGCAGAAGGGCTGGGACGATCTGCGGTTCAGTGATGCTGCAGTGGAAGCCGGGACGCTGAGCCGGAAGACGGTGACGCAGTAGCTTCTAGAGATCGCGCGGGAAGGGGCCTTCTTCGGCTGGCGCCAGCCTTTCGCCATTGTAGAGGCGCGCGACGCGGCCGCCGAGCAGGTCGCCGGGACCCTGCAGGAAGCGCGGGCCGTCGAAAGCTTCGATGGCGTCGAGCTGAAGCGCCAGCGCGCGGCGATCCTGGGCGACGACTTCCAGCAGGAAAAGGCGGATGGCGGCTTCCTTCAGCCAGCCGGGGCCGCGGCCCCTGGGCGTGGTGAAGCAGGCGAACGGGCGGAAGCGCGTCGACGTCTCCGGCGTGAAGAAAGCGGTGACACAGAGCGTGAGCCCTTTCGGGCCTTCCCATTGCGCCTGGATGGTCGTTGGCGCGTGAAGGCGTGTGCGACTGCGGGTGCGCGGCGGCTCCAGCATGCGCGACATCCAGCCAAGATCGGGCTTGGGCTGGTCGATGATCGACTCGATGCCGTCTTCATAGACGCGTGTGCTGAGCATCACCGGCATGCGGCGATTGCTGCGGCGGATATAGCCATCGTGGATGAAGTTGGTGTGGAAGGGATCAAGCACGTTCTCGACGGCATCCAGCGCGCGGCCCCGCCAGACGCCTTGCGCCCACCAGAACTGGTCGTGACCTTCTGCGCCCCATGGACCGAGATTGTGCAGGTCAGGCGGCCCTTCGCGCGAGATGCGGACGAAGATCGCGCCGTTGCGCTCGATCAGCGGGAGCGGATTGGCGGCGAAGCGTCTGCCTTCGCCGGGGGCGAGGGCGCAGCCGGGAACGTCGAGGCAATCGCCATCAGGGCCGAAGCGCCAGCCATGATAGGGGCATTGCAGGCCGCCATCGCGCACCCTGCCTTCGGAGAGCGGATAGTTGCGATGGGGGCAGCGATCCTCGAACGCCACCGCCTTTCCATCGGCGCGGAACAGGACGATGGGCGTGTCGGCGATCATGCGCGACAGCGGCTTTGTGCGCAGGTCGCGGGACAGGGCGAGGAGATGCCAGTTGCGGCCGATGGCTTCGGGCAGCGGCGTCACGGGTGATCTCCGTTCCATTCGATGTCTGACGTCATCTCTTCGGAGAGACTGCGACCATGCGCAAGGGCGCGCACGCCGAAGACGAAGGTATCTGCCATGGCGCCGAAGACGGGCGCGCGGTCTCCCGGCGCGGCGACGACGTCGTGACCGAGGGCGCGCTGGGCGCGCCATTCGGACAAGCGGCCATGCGCCAAGGCATCCGGCAGTCCATACCACCAGAGCGCGGGGCTGACATGGCGGTGGAGTTCGGTGCGGGCGTCACACACCGGCGCGCGGCCGATGAGGGCGAGCGCGAATTCGGGACGGCGCGCGAACAGGTGAACACCGCTGGTTGCGCGCGGGTTGCACTCGATCAGCCATGGCTGGCCATCCGCATCGACGATGGCGTCGCAGGCGAACTGACCGGTGTGAACAAGTTTCGCTGCAAGCGTTTCGGCTATGGCGCGGAGGTTTGCCGCGATGTCTGCGTCGAGCGGCTGGAAGGCGTAACCCGCGCCGCCGCCGAGGCGCCAGGTGGAGCGGTAGGCGGAGAAGGCGGCAAGCTGGGCGTTTGCGGCGGCGGCGTAGAAGCTGACTTCCGTGCCGCAGATGCGGTGTTGAACCGCCCACGGCGTCGTCGGTGTCGGCTCGATACTGGCCAGCGCTTCGGGCGCCGGACCGATCTGGGTTTGCGTTCCGAAGCGGGAGTAGTCGGGTTTGAAGACGAGGTCGGCCGAGCGGTTGGCGAACGTGAAGAGCGTGGCGGAATCTTCAACGCGCGCGGTTTCAGGCGACGGCAGGCCGAGCGCCTTGCAGTCGGCGGCGAACTTGCTCTTGGCATGAAGGCGTTCGAGCGCGGCAAGCGGCGGCGCGAAGAGTCGGCCCGTGATGGCGGGAACCTGCGCGAGGTGGAAGACTTCCTCGCACGCCGGGATGATTGCAACCGGATCGATATGCTCCACCAGAGCGGAAACAATGCGGCTGAAGCCCGTCGGGTCGGCGACCGGCGAGGGGTAGCGGTGGACGGCTCTGGGCGCGCTGGACGCGCGCGCCATCCAGCACGGTGCGCAATCGGCCATGTGGGTTTCGAAGCCTGCGGCGGCGAAGCTGCGGGCGATGTCGAGCGCGGCGGGGGCGCGGGCCCCGGTGATGAGGATGCGCTCAGCCATCGATCCACCGGACACGACGGCGCTTGAAGCCCTGCATGGATTCCAGCGGTGAGAGGGTGACCGGGGGCGAGACAGCGCGCCGGGCGAGGAGTGTCGCGAGGGCTTCGCGGGCGCGGGAGCCAGGTTCGGGCGCTGCTTGAAGATCAATGCCGGTGGGGCTGGCCACAGCCTGCCAGTCATCCTTCGGACCAATGGCGGCGACGATAGCCGTCTCGACGTCGCGCGGCGTGATGACGACGTCGCCCCAGCGCCAGAGATCGCCGAGACGGCCTTCGACGCCACGGACCGCCAGCAACGGCGAGCCGCAGGGGCATGGCGCATCAAGCGGCTCCAGCAGATCGTCGAGCTGGACGCGGATCATGGGCTGTGACGTGCGGCGCAGATCGGTGATGATCGGGGTGAAGCGGTTTGTTCCCGGGACTGGCGTCTGTTCGATGACGAAGCTGTCTTCGTTGAGGTGGAGCACGCCAGCCGTACAGGCGGCGCCGAGGAAGCCTTCGGTGGCCTGATAGATCGGGTCCGGGCGTGCGCCGAGCGTGGCCGCGATCCAGTTGCGTTCCGCTTCGCCCATGGGGTCAGCGCCGTAGAAGAGACGCTGGAGGGGTGGCGGTCTCAAGGCGCCGGATTGAGCATCGCAAGCGAGGGCGGCAAGGACATGTGACGGCGCGATCAGGATGTTCGGGGCGAAATCAGAAAGGGTTCGCGCGCGCTGGGGCGCAGGCGTATCGAGACCGATGAAGCGGAAGTCGAAGGGACCGGCTTTGGACACGTCGCGGTAGAGCGCGCTGTTGGCGCGCAGGCAGAGGGCGATGCGCCAGCGACGGAGCAGCGCATCGCCGGGGAGCAGCTTGGCGAGGGACTGGCCGATATAGCGGGCGCGTTCGGTGGGGGTGGTGAGGAAGACGCCGCGCGAACCCGATGTGCCGGTGGAGAAGCCTGCTGTGACGCCCGGAGCGATTTCGCCGGGCTCGCCGCGTTCGGCGGCTTCGGCGGCGGTGCGGGCGGCGGCCGTGTCGAGGCCGAGCGTGTTCCACTGGCTGAAATTGGCCCGGATGTCGGCGGGCGTGACGACCGGAAATCCGGCGAGAGGTTGACCCGCCAGATGTCTGATCGCTGGCGTGCGAGCGATGGTGGACGCGTGCCGGCGCCAGAGGCGGACCTGGCGGCGCTCGATATCGGCGCGGGTACGCAATGTGGCCTGAGCCCAGCGCGTGTCGGCATAGGCGCCGAGGATCGGGAGGCGGTCAGTGCTCATGGCCTGCGTGGGCGTCGGAGGCCGCGTCCGGACAGTGGGATGGCGTAAGCACGATGTCGGTGTTGCGCGTCCAGAGCTGGTTCAGGTTCAGCAGCGTCTGGCGGTAAGTGGCGGTGTCGCCCAGCAGGCTGGTGGTGAGGCGCGGCGGCGGGACATTGTCGCGCACCGCGCCGCGCGACCAGGCGGCGTCGCCGATCAGGAAGGTGCGGCGATCATCCTCGCCGCGCAGGGCAAGACCCCAGTGGCCGGGGCAATGGCCGGGCAGGTTGATCGCCAGCAGCGAGCCATCGCCAAAGAGATCAGCGCCAACATCGAACGGCGCGAGGTCTGCGCCGAGAGGCGCGAAGGGCAGGTCTTCGAAGAAGGTTGCGCGCTGAGGCATGTCAGGCGGGGCGAGCGAGGCCAGCACGCCGCGGCGGACGCGGGCGAAGCGGCCAGGGCGCATCACTTCCGCCATGCCGAAGCGCGAGCAGAAGATGCGGGCGCGGGTGAAGGCGTGGAGACCGGCGACATGGTCGCCGTGGAAATGCGAGACGATGACGGCGCGAATGTCGGTTGGGGTCAGTCCGAAACGGGCGAGCTGGTCTGCAGCGGCGGCGCCGTCGGGAAGTTTCACCGGCGTGATCCAGCGATAGAAACGCTCGGGTATCGCTTCGGTCGCCGTGAAGAAGGCGGGATCATAGCCGGTGTCGAACAGGATGGCGCCTTCGGTGGGGTGGAGGATCAGGCCGACAAGCGAGGGAAATTCGGCGGGACAGAAGCTGGCGCCCCGACGCGCCATGGCGGCGGGATGGTAACAGACGCCGGCTTTCAGGATGTGGAGCGGGCAGCGGGTCATCCAGCTGGCGCATTCTGGCGCGCGACGATCCGGCGCGCGACGACGAGGGCATCGTGTTCGGGCTCGTAGCCGAGCAGCTTGCGTGCGCGCGTGAGATCGAAGGTCTGCGAGTAGGCAAGCGTCGCGAGACTGTAGCGCGTGAGCGACGGCTCCGGGCGGTTGGCGAGTCGGGAGCAGACATACTCGAGCAGCGCGGCGGCAATGTTGGCGATCGGCATGGGAATCGGGATCAGCAGCAATTTGCGATTCATCGCCGCGCCGAGGTCGACAGCGAGATCGCCAATCGCAACGGCCGTGCCGCCGGATATGTTGATCGCTTGCCCCGCTGTTGCATCCCGCTTCTGGTCAGCCAGCAGGAGTGCGGTTGCGGCGTCGCGCACATCGGTAAGTTCGATGAGGGCGCGCCCGCCCCGGAAGATCGGGAAGCGACCGCGCGCCGCCAGCGCCATGATGCGCGGCAGCAGGACGGTGTCGTCCGGGCCGATCAGCGCGCGGGGACGGATGGCGGTCGTCTGGAAATCCGGTGCGTTGGCCGAAAGAACCAGAGCTTCGGCGGCGCGCTTGGTTCCGGCGTAGGAATTGAGCGCGCGCGCCGGCAGGGGAGACGCCTCCGTCAGACGCAACTGATCGCGCGGCGTGGCGTAGATGGAGGGCGAGGACACGAAGACGAAGGCGCCAACACCGGTCTCGCGGGCGGACTTCAGGAGGTGGGCTGTGGCGTCGACATTGATGCGCTGGAAGTCGGCGTGCGGCCCCCACGGACTGGAGAGGGCGGCGGCGTGGAAGACGACGTCGATATCCTTGCAGAGCCTGTCGAGATCGCCGGTGAGCAGATCGGCCTGCACGAATTCTGCGCCGAGTGCTGTGAGGCGTGCTTCGTGTTGTGTGTTGCGGCCGGTAGCGCGGACGGCGTAGCCGGCTTCGGCCAGCCTGGCGCACAGGGCAAGGCCGAGACCGCCTGTTGCTCCGGTGACGAGGGCGCGCCGCTGTTTCAAACGCGCAGGACCATAGCGGCGGCGCTGATGCCGGCGGCAGTGCCGAGCAGGAGGACGGAGCTTCCCGGCTTGAGGCGGCCGCTCGCATGGGCGGAGACCAGCACGCTGGGCAGCGAGGCGGCGATCTGGTTGCCACAGGTTGCGAAGATATCGACCACACGCGTCGGGTCGCCGCCCATCAGGCGGCGAACGTGCTCCACGCCCGGGCAGCTGGCCTGGTGGCAAACAACGAGATCGACCGTTTCGCGTGTGAGGTCTGCTTCGCCCAGCACGCGGTCGATCATCGCCGGCAGACTGCGGGCGGCGGCCTTGAAGATGCCAAAGGCGTCCATGCGGAACCGGGAGGCTTCCTTCAGCGCATCGAACCCCTCCTCGATGCGGATCTTCGTGCCGCCTGCGCGGAGCGTGGCGAGGTCCTTGCCCTCGCCATAGGTTTCGAAGCGGCGGGAGAGCAGGGCTGGTCCGGCCGTGTCATCCCTCGCCTCGACACAGATCGCGGCGGCCCCGTCGCCGAAGATCGAAGCGGTGGCCGGATCCTTGAGATCGAGACCTGCAGACGCGATGTCGCTGGAGACGATCAGCGCGCGCCTGAAGCGCCCGGTTTCGAATCCCATCGCGGCGACATCGAGGGCGGTGAGGAAGGAGAGACAGGTCTGGTTCACGTCGAACGCCCAGACACCGGAGCGACCGAGACCGAGGGCGTGCTGGATGAGAACCGACGTGCCGGGGATCGGCTGTTCCATTACGCCACACGCGCCGATCAGCACGTCGAATTCGCCAGCTTTCCAGCCAGCCATGTCGAGTGCTGTGCGGGCGGCCGCAGCGCCCATCATCGAGGTGGTTTCCTCGGGCGAGGCCAGACCCCGTGCGGCGATGCCGAACTTTGTTTCGGTCCAGCCGGCCTTCTCGCCGAAAATTGCGTCCATCTCCGCCGATGTGCGGATGACGCGCGGGCGGTAGCCGCCATATCCCGAGATCTTCATCGGCGTCATACGATTCCAGTCCCGCATTGGAATGCGGCGTCACTATCGCATTGGACCTGACCCTGGGTCACCCTGATTCGTCGGTGTTATTTCCCGTCTGGCGGCGCGCTATCCGGTCGACGGGGCGAACATTGGCGGTCTATCGTCGCGAGATTCACCTGCGGAGGGCGGCGTATGGTTACCTTATCGAGCGAAACCTACGACGCCGTTGTGGTCGGGTCAGGCGCTGGCGGAGGCATGGCGGCGTACATGCTGACCAGGGCCGGGGCAAAGGTCCTGATCCTGGAAGCGGGACGCGACTACAACCCGGAAGACGCGCCGATGCTGAACCTGGCGCGCGATGCGCCACTGCGCGGATCGGGCAATCCCGACAAGGAATTCGGTTTCTATGACGCCACGGTGGATGGCGGCTGGAACATGCCGGATGAGCCGTATTCGATCGCGGAAGGGTCCGACTTCATGTGGTGGCGCAGCCGGATGCTGGGCGGGCGCACCAATCACTGGGCGCGCAATTCGTTCCGGATGGGGCCTTACGATTTCAAGCCATACACGCGTGACGGCCTGGGCGTGGACTGGCCGATCGCGTACACCGACATCGCGCCCTGGTATGACAGGCTGGAGAAGCTGATCGGGGTCTATGGCGCCAATCTGGGGATGGAGAACCATCCGGATTCGGGGCCGGGCGTTTTGCAGCCGCCGCCGAAATTCCGCGCGTGGGAAATGTTCCTGAAGGCGGGCGGGGATTCGGTGAACATTCCGGTCGTGCCGGCGCGGCGCGCGATCCTGACGCGGAAGATCGATGAACGCTCGCCCTGCTACTGGGCGTCCAGCTGTGGGCGCGGGTGCGGAATTGGCGCGGCGTTCCAGACGACGACGTCGCTGCTGCCGTGGGCCCGGGCGACGGGCAAGCTGACGACGCTGACCGATGCGATGGTCTATGAGGTCGTGCTGGATGCGACCGGCAAGGCGTCGGGCGCGCGCTACACCAACCGGAAGACCGGCGAGCAGCATGAAGTGAAGGGGCGCGTCGTCATTCTCGCGGCCAGCACCGGCGAGACAGCGCGCATCCTGTTGAACACCAGACCCAATGGCCGGTCCGAAGGTCTCGCCAACTCGAGCGGGCAGGTCGGGCGCAACCTGATGGACACGGTCGGATCGAACCTTTCCGCCAACTTCCCGGCGCTGGAAGGTCGGCCCATCTACAACGAAGACGGGGCAATGGGGCTGCATTCCTACATTCCCTTCTGGCAGTACAAGGAAGTCGCGGCGGGCAAGTTCAACTTCCCGCGCGGCTATCACGTCGAGATCGGCGGCGGGTTCGGCGAGCCGGGCATTGGCGGCTATGGCGGCTTCGATGGCTACGGCGAAGGCCTGCGGGCGCAGGTGAAGCAGCGCTATGGCGCGCGGATCGGGCTGACGCAGCGCGGCGAGATGATCCCCAATGCGAACTCTTTCTGTGAGATCGACGGCGAGAAGAAAGACAGGTTCGGCATTCCGGTCCTGAAGTTCCACTGGAAATGGTCGGACCATGAACTCAACCAGGTGACGCACTTCCAGAATGCGATGAAGGATCTGGTTGGATCGCTGGGCGGCAAGATCACCTCCGGACTGGATGCGCCGGTGGACGCCATCTCCAAGGGCGGAGAGATCATCCATGAGGTCGGCACTGCGCGGATGGGCGCCTCGGCCAGCGACTCTGTGACGGATTCCTATGGCCGGGCCTGGGATGTCGACAACCTCTACATGACCGATGGGTCCGTGTTCGCGTCCAAGGCGCACAAGAACCCGACGCTGACGATCATGGCGCTCTCGATGCGGGCGTCGGACCATATCGCCGGGCGCCTGCGCTCAGGCGAGCTGTGAGGGGGTGGATATGATCCGCACATCGCAAACACCGTTCGTGATCGACCGCCGCGCGACGCTGCGCTGGATCGGCGCCGCACTGGCCGCAGGCCAGCTGGCCGCGTGTGGCGAAAAATTCGGCAATGACGACTGGCTGGCGCCGCAGGCGCTGACAGGCAAGGGCGTTGGGAAAGACCCTGACCTCAACGATCCGGTCGTGCCCTGGCCGCTGACCATGACCCGGGCGGAGCTGCTGGCGGCGGGTGCGCTGGCTGACCTGATCCTGCCGGCAGAGGGTGATGCGCCTGCGCCATCGAAGGTCGGCGTGCCGGCGTTCATCGATGAGTGGGTGAGTGCGCCCTATCCGACGCAACAGGAACAGCGTGCGCTGATCATTCCAGGTCTTGCGTGGCTGGATCGGGAAGCGATGACGCGCGGCAACAAGACGTTCGCGCTCCTCGAGGAAGCCGCCAAGAAAGCCATCGCCGACGACATCGCATTTGCCGATCGCGTGAAGCCCGGCATGGAGAAGCCAGCGGAGTTCTTTGCGCGTATGCGGACGCTGACGCTGGGCGCGTACTTCACGACGGAGGCGGGCTGGATCGATATCGGCTATCCCGGCAACAAGCCGATCACGGGCGATTATCCCGGGCCGACGCCGGAGGCGATTGCTCACCTCAAGGGCGTCGTCGAGGGGATGGGGCTGAAGCTGACGCCGGTCTAGCGGGCTATCACCGCGCGGTTTTTTGCAGCATCGCCAGAATGGCGCGGACATCGTCCAGCTGCTCGGAAACCGCAGACCTGAGAGAGGCTTGCGCCAGCGATGCTGTTTCGATGCGGGATTCGGCAGCTTTCATGCGCTCGCGATCATAGCTCAGCACCGAACGCCCGGCGCCGCGGCGCTCACCCGTGTCGTCGAACTCCACGGCGTCGAAGAGCGGGTCCTGGGAGAAAATGATCGACAGCGTCGCGGGGTAGACAAAGGCGTTGCGCTCGATCCGCTGGTCGAAGCGGATGAGGGCGGCGGTCAGGTAGGAATTGTCGATGAGCTGCAACTCGCCATCTGACACCATCTGGAGATAGACGGCCGAACGCGGTGACTGCCGGCCAAGATTGACCGAATTCAGGATCCAGTCTTTCACCGTGTCGTCATTCGGCGGCAGTCCGCCATCGCGCAGGGCTTTTACCAGATTGCGTGAGGCCGACTGGTAGCGGGTGATGTTGTCGAGGGATGTGACGAGCTCGTCCTCGATGCCTTCGAACTCGACACGCAGAGCTTCGGAAAGATAGCTCGCGTGCTCACGTTCGACGCGGGTTGCGTTCCAGTTCGAGACCTGGGTCGCCACGAAGACGCCGAGCACGACGATCACGAAATCGATGCCGATGGCGGTCCATTCCTGCTTGCGGAAATGGTCGATTACGCGGCGCAGCATCATTCGGCGTCCCCCCGGCCGGCCTTAGGGCGTCGTGGTCAGCGGGCGGATCTTGATGCTGCGGTACCAGACCGGATCGCCGTGATCCTGAAGGGCGATGTGGCCTTTGGCGAAGGTGCCGAAAAGGGGCCATTGCTTGAACTTCGAAGCGGCGACCTTGGCCTTCCAGGCGTCATCGCCGTAGGAGGTCTCGGCGACCTTCTGGCCGTTCAACCAGTGCTCGATGCTCGTGCCGGTGAAGCGGACGGTGGCCTGGTTCCACTCGCCGACCGGCCTGGCGGCGGCGACGAGCGGAGGGGCGAAATCATAAAGAGCGCCGGCCTGGTGTGACGGGATCTTGCCGTCAGCGTGGCCGGCATCGTCCAGCACCTGCATTTCAGGGCCGGTGTTGTAGGTGTTCGTCGCGGACTCCGCTTCGTTCACCAGATAGATGATGCCGCTGTTGCCATTGGGCGAGATTTTCCATTCCAGCGACAGCTCGAACGGGCCGAACGCTTCGTCGGTGATGATGTCCGTGCCTGTTCCGGCGGCGAGCGCGATTGCGCCATCGGCGACGCTCCACGGCGCAGCGACAGGGCCGCCCTTGTAGATTTTCCAGCCGGTGAAGTCCGTGCCGTTGAACAGGAGGCGCCAGCCCGCGGCGGCTTCTTCGGCGGTGAGTGTGTTCGGCGCAGCAACGTCAGCGTCGGGAGCGGGCGTGGGTTCGGCCGCCGGAGCCGGAGCGGCGACGACTTCCGCTTTGGGGGCGCAGCCCGCCAGCATCAGCGCGAGGATTGATGCGGTGGCGAGGGTTTTCATGATCATGATGTATCTCCCTGTCATTTGCGGGCGCGGCGCGCCTGTTATGTGAGTGGCGTCCATGCGCCATTGTTCCTGGATGAAGCGATTGCGGCTTCGATGAATTGAACGCCGCGGACGCCATCCTCGATGCCCGGCGCAGTCGCGAGCGGATCAGCGGCGCGGCCTTCGGCGTGGGCGCGGATCAGTTCGGCCGCATCGGTATAGATCTGCGCGAAGCCTTCGAGATAACCCTCCGGGTGACCAGCGGGAACGCGCGTGGCGCGCCGGGCGGCGGCGGAGACGCCGTGGCCGCCGCGCCGGTAGATGCGTTGGGGTTCGCCCAGTTGCGTGAAGCGGAGTTCGTCGGGTGTTTCCTGCGCCCATTCGAGGCCGCCGCGTTCGCCATAGATGCGCAGGCGCAGGCCGTTCGCTGCGCCGGAGGCGACCTGGCTGGCCCAGAGCATGCCTTTGGCCTCGCCCGGGAAGCGCACCATGACGTGAACGTTGTCATCCACCTTGCGGCCCGGGACGAAGGTGGAGAGATCGGAGGCGAGGCTGGCGATGCGCAGACCGGTGACGAATTCGGCAAGCTGGAAAGCATGCGTGGCGATGTCGCCCAGCGCGCCGCCGGGACCGGCGCGCGAAGGATCGCCGCGCCAGTCGGCCTGCTTGTTGTCGCCCAAGTCCTTCGCCAGCCAGTCCTGTGCGTATTCAACCTGCACCACGCGGATGGCGCCAAGATCGCCCGCCGCGATCATGGCGCGGGCGTCGCGCACCATCGGGTAGCCCGAATAGTTGTGCGTGAGAATGAAGGGCAGGCCGGTGCGCTTCACCACGTCAGCGAGATCGGCGGCGTGTTTCAGCGTGGTGGTCATCGGCTTGTCGCAGATCACCGCAATGCCAGCGTTCAGGAACTCGCGCGCGATGGCATGATGCGTGGAGTTGGGCGTGACGATGGAGACGGCGTCGATGCGATCCGCACGGGCGGCTTCAGCGGCGGCCATGGTGCGGAAGTCGCCATAGCAGCGGTCTGACGCGAGCCCGAGGCTGCGGCCAAAGGCGATGGACTTCTCCGGGTCGGACTGGAAGTTGCCCGCCACAAGCTCCCACCTGTCGTCTATGCGAGCGGCCATGCGATGCACGCCGCCGATGAAGGCGCCTTCACCGCCGCCGACCATGCCGAGACGCAGACGGCGGCGCGAGGTCATCGCTCGAGGCCGAGCAGGCGGCGATTGGCTGCCTCATCCGTGCCGCTCGCCGCGAAATCGTCGAAGGCGCGGTCGGTGACGCGAATGATGTGGTTGCGGATGAACTCTGCCCCTTCGCGCGCGCCATCCTCGGGATGCTTGATGCAGCATTCCCATTCCAGCACGGCCCAGCCTTCGTAGTCATGGCCGGCCAGCTTCGAGAAGATCCCCTTGAAGTCGACCTGCCCATCGCCGACGGAGCGGAACCGGCCAGCACGCTCAAGCCACGGCGCATACCCCGAATAGACGCCCTGACGGCCGGTCGGATTGAACTCGGCATCCTTGACGTGGAACATCTTGATCCGCTCGTGGTAGATGTCGATGTAGTCGAGATAGTTGAGCTGCTGCAGCACGAAGTGGCTCGGGTCGAACAGGATGTTGCAGCGCTTGTGGCCCTTCACACGGTCGAGGAACATCTCGAACGTCGCACCGTCGAACAGGTCCTCGCTCGGGTGGATTTCGTAGCACAGGTCGACGCCAGCATCCTCGTAGGCGTCGAGGATCGGATGCCAGCGTTTCGCCAGTTCCTCGAACGCCGTTTCGAACAGGCCGGGTGGGCGTTGCGGCCAGGGAAAGAAATAAGGCCAGGCAAGCGATCCCGAGAACGTCACGCTGGCGTCGAGTCCGAGGCGGCGCGAGGCCTTCGCAGCGAGGTGGAGTTGGCTGACTGCCCATTCCTGTCGCGCCTTCGGATTGCCGCGCACGCGCTCGGGGGCAAAGGCGTCGAACAGCGTGTCATAGGCCGGATGCACGGCCACGAGCTGACCTTGCAGATGGGTGGACAACTCGGTGATGACGATGCCGGCGTCTTTCAGGATGCCTTTTATCTCGTCGCAATAGGCGTCGCTTTCCGCGGCTTTCGCGAGGTCGAACAGACGCAGGTCGGTGGTCGGCATCTGAGCACCGACGAATCCCTTGTTCTTCGCCCAGTCTGCGATGGCGGGCAGCGAGTTGAACGGCGCTTCCGGCCCCGCGAATTGCGCAAGGAAGATGCCCGGGCCTTTCATCGTCTTCATAGGTGGGCGCTTTCCGGTTCAGGCGATCAGGCCATTGAGATAGGCAAAGCCCTTGGCTGCGGATTCAAGCCGGGGAAAGGCGAAGGGCGCTTCCTGCTCGACAAAGAACTTGCGCACGCCCGCCTTGTAGGCGGCGGGAAGGATCGTTTTCCAGTCGAGGCGGCCCGAGCCGACTTCGGTGGGGTCCATCTGGACATTGATGTTGGGCTGCGTCGACGCCTTGATATCCTTGATGTGGGCGAGGAAGTAGCGGCCCTGGTTCTTGTTGAACATGGCGACGGGATCGAGGCCGCCGGCGGCCGCCCATCCGATATCCAGTTCGAAAGCCACGAGGGCGGGATCGGTTTCGGCAATCAGGATGTCAAAACCGGTGCGCTCGCCCACCTTCACGAATTCCATGTTGTGGTTGTGATAGCCGAAGGCGATGCCCTCCGACTTCAGCTTGCGGCCAATGTCGTTGAACTCGCCGGCCATCCGCTTCCAGTGATCCTCGGTCATTGCCTGAGCGACGCGCGTGATGACACGGAAGCCTTCACCAGCGTTCGGCGTCAGTTTGATGTCAGCCGGAGCGCTCATGGCCGGGCAGATCACGTGCGCGGCGCCGATGACGTGCATGTCGGCGGCAAGGCGGCCGAGATCATCAAGGAGCTTTGGTTCTGTCGCTGAGCCCCTGGCGAGGCCGACATGGGCGCTGGTGCATTTCAGGCCAGCGGTATCGAACGCAGTTTTCAGCTGGGCCGGCGTCTTGCCGAGATAGCCGGCGAGTTCGACGGTCCGGTAGCCGATCTTCGATACTTCTTTCAGCGTGCCGCCCGGATCCTTCGTCATCAGATCGCCGAGCGTGTACAGCTGGATGCCAATGGGCAGCTTCCGGCTTTCGAAGAAGGGACGGGTTCCCTCCGTCGTCTGGCATGCAGCGACAGGACCGATGGCTCCGGCTGCACAGAGCGTCTGCATCATCCGGCGGCGTGAGAGCGTGATCATGATCTGATCCTCCAGTTTGGTCCGTATCGTGACGCCTCAGGCAGCGGCGACACTTGCAGGGGCGCGTTCGGCGGGACGGAAGAACACGGCCATCAGCAGGATGGCGACGACCGCCATGCCGGCCGGAACCATGAACAGTGTGCGATAGTCGACGACGGTTGTGCCCGGATCGCTCCCCGGAATCGTGAATTGCGCCATGAGCGCCGGGAAGAGGAAGCTGGCCGCCACGTTGCCGATGCCAAGGATGAGCAGGTTGAACAGGCCTTGCGCGCTGGAGCGCACGTCCTTCGGGAATGCGGCGTCGACGAAGATATAAACGGTCGCGAAGAAGAACGCGTAGCAGACGCCGTGCAGAAGCTGGACGGCGATGATTGTCGGCACGCTGTCCGGGAAGAAGGCAAATACCAGAAAGCGCGCGCCATGCCCGAGGATGCCGATGATCATCGTCGTCTTCCAGCCGAGACGGACCAGCACGCTGCCCAGGATGAACATGGTCAGGATCTCGGCGACCTGACCGATCGAGAGCACGATCATGGAGAGGTTGCCGGCGATGCCAACGCGATTGGTGAGGAAGCCATCCGCCATCACGAAATAGCCGTTGTGGATGACGCTGTCGATGAACGTAACCAGGAACAAAACGCCGATGGACGGAATACCCAGAAGCTTTATCGCCTCGCGCCAGGCCAGTGGATCGGCCCCGGTTGCATCCCGTTTCGGCGGCGTATGGGGCAGCGTGAGGCTGTAGGCTGCGAACGCGAACGAGACGATGGCGGCGACCACGAAGATCAGGCGCACCTGCTCGGGGCCGGCATTGGCGCTCAGCAGGAAGATGAAGGGCCAGCTCACCAGGATCCAGCCGACCGTACCGCCCATACGGATCGCTCCGAAACTCTTGGCGGGGTCCTTCAGGTTGGCGAACGCAATCGCGTTGGAAACGGACATCGATGGCACGTAGACCAGGCTGAAGACGAGGTAGGCCGCGAAGAACGGCCAGAAGTCGGTCAGGAAGGCGCAGGCCAGCAGAGCTGCGCCGCCGATGACGTTGCTCACGGCGAGGAAACGCTCTGCGGAGAAGTTGCGGTCGGCAAACTGGTTGGAAAAGAAGATGCCAAGGATCGCCGCAATGCCCCAGGCGCTGCCGACCAGCGATTGCTGCCACGGCTCGAAGCCCAGCTGGCCCATGTAGGGGAAGAGCTTTGGCGCCCACGCTCCCCATATGGCGAGCTGCAGCAGCATCATCAAAAAGAGCCGAAACTGGATCACTTGTCGCCCTCCCACGAGCGTTTGCCGGTCTGTCGCCGGCGCGGCTCTTGTTCTAGGGTGGAGTGTTACCTGCGCGGCAGGCCCTGTCCATCGGGCGCGCGTGAGAAGAGGGGCGGGACGTCATGGATATTCGGGCCAAGCTCGTTGCCGTAGCGACGATCGCACTTTGCGCTGGAGCTTGCCAGGCAATGCCGCAAAGCGGCGAAAACTGGCGACCGTTGTTCGATGGCAAGACGCTCGATGGCTGGACGCCGAAGATTCGCGGCTTCCCGCTTGGCGAGAACTACCGCGACACCTTTACCGTGAAGGACGGGGCCATCCGGGTTTCCTACGAGGCGTATGACCAGTTCGGCGAACGGTTCGGACACCTGTTCTACAAGAAGGTCCTTCGCGGCGCATACCGGCTGCGCTTTGAATACCGCTTCGCTGTCGATCATCCTGCCGACACGCCCGCATGGGCGATCGCGAACTCCGGCGTGATGATCTTTGGCGAGGATCCAGAAGGCATGGCCGTCGGCGACAGCTTCCCCGTGTCTGTGGAGGCCCAGCTATTGGGACCAGCGCCGGGGCAAGAGCGTTTCAACGGCAATATGTGTTCGCCCGGCACGAATGTCGTGATGGATGGGCAGCTGGTCACAACGCATTGCATCAACTCGAAAACGCCAGCGCTTCCGAATGGTCAATGGATCGCCTTCGAGGTCGAGGTCGCGAAGGACGGAACGGTCACGCAGAAAATAAATGGCGCGCCGACCATCGTCTATTCAGCCGTGCAGCTTGATCCTGAAGGGCGCATGGCCAATTCAAAGTCGCTGGTCGCTGCGGCGGGCGGCAAGCTTCTGCTCGATGGCGGCACGATCTCGCTGCAGAGCGAGGGCAACCCGATCGAGTTCCGCAAGATCGAGATGCTGGAGCTGAAATAGCCCGGCCTAGAGCGCCCAGGCAGCGCCGACCTCCGAATAGGGGATGTCGCCGCGATAGGGTCCGGGGATTGGTGCGTATTTCAGGAACTTGCTGGCGCCGGCTTCCGACGTGAAGAAGCCGAGCGTGGTCAGTTCCTTCATCATGCGGAAGAAGTGCGGCGGCGTTGGCGGCGTTGTGCCTGGTCGGCGGGCCTGATCATAGGCTTCCCGATCGTAAACCTGCATCAGCGCGATCTGCTGATCGGATGTCAGCGACACGAAGGTCTTGCCATGGGCGGCCTGTGCATCGACATCCACGCGGGCAAGACCGGCCCGCATCGTGGTTTGCTCCGGCGCCTGGTAGAAGCCAGCCAGCATCCTGTCGATGAAAGCAGGGACGCCTGCGTCGATCGCGCCGGGCGTGTCGGTACGCGGCAGGATCTGCTCCGCGAGGACGGAGACTGTCGCTGCTTCCGAAGCGGTGAAGAAGGCGGGCTTCTTCGTGTCTGCCGCCGCCTCCGGTCCTGTCGAGCAGCCGCCGAGGATGCCGGCGACGGCGCTTGCTGACAGGGCGCCGCCGAGCACCAGGGCCGTGCGATGGAGCAGTTCACGCCTGTCGATCATGGGTGGTTCTCCGGGGCCGGTATCAGATTTCGCCGCGCTTCAGCGCGTTCACGGCGTGGTCGCAGGCGCGCGCCGTCAGCGCCATATAGGTCAGCGAGGGGTTCACGCTGGCCGTGGATGTCATGCAGGCGCCGTCTGTGACGTAGACGTTCTTGCAATCGTGCAGCTGGTTGTCGCCATTCAGCACCGATGTCCTGGGATCGCGGCCCATGCGAGCCGTGCCCATTTCATGGATGCCGAGGCCGGGGGCGTAAGGCCGCTCGAAGCCGCGCACATTCTTGAAGCCGGCCGCTTCCATCATCTCGATGGCCGAGGACTGCATGTCCTTGCGCATCGCACGTTCGTTCTCGCGGATTGTCACGTCCATGGTGAGCGTGGACAGGCCGTTGATGTCCTTCACGTCGTGATTCAGCGTCACGCGGTTGTCGGCGTAGGGCAGCATCTCGCCGAAAGCGGTGATGCCCATGGTCCATTTGCCGGGGTCGTGCAGTTCATCCTTCATGTCCTTGCCGAAGCCCATCTCGGCGACGAGGCGCTGCCAGCCTTCGCGGCTGGCGCCGCCCTGATAGCCGTAGCCGCGCACGAAATCCTTCTGCTTCGTCTTCTCGTCGCCGAGATTGCGGAAGCGGGGGATGTAGATGCCGTTCGGCCGGCGGCCGGCGTAGTAGCGATCTTCGTGGCCGTCGACATCGGCCTGTGCGCCGACCAGGAAGTGGTGGTCCATCACGTTGCGGCCGAGCTGGTCGCTGTCGTTGCCGAGACCGTTGGGATAGCGATCGCTGACGGAGTTCATCATGATCCACGTCGTGTTGAGCGTGGAGGCGCACAGGAAAATGACCTTGGCGTAGTAGTCTGTTTCATCTCCGGTGTTGGCGTCGCGCACGCGAACACCAGTCGCCTTGTTCGCCTTGGCGTCGTGGATGACGGACAGCACGATGGAGTCCGGCTGGAGCGTCATGTTGCCGGTATGGGCGGCATCGATCAGCGTCGCGGAGTTGCTGCTGAAATAAGCGCCGAAGGCGCAGCCGCGCATGCACATGTTGCGGTTCTGACAGGTTCCGCGGCCCGTCTTCTTCTGGGCGTCGGTGGGATTTGTCAGGTGGGCGGTGCGGCCCATCGTGATCCGGCGTTCGGGGAATTTGTTCTCGACCGCGGATTTGAAACCCTTTTCGACGACGTTCATTTCCATCGGCGGCTGGAACTGGCCATCCGGGAAATGGTCCAGACCCTCCTTCTGGCCGCTCACGCCGATGTAGGTCTCGACGGCGTCATACCAGGGAGCGAGATCGGCGTAGCGGATCGGCCAGTCGACGCCGATGCCTTCGCGGACGTTGGCCGTGAGATCGAGATCGCTGTGACGATAGCTCTGGCGGCCCCAGGTGATCGACCGGCCGCCAACCTGGTAGCCACGAATCCAGTCGAAGCGGCTGACCTCGGTGTAGGGGTGCTCATCATCCTTCACGAACCAGTGGTTCCACGCCTCGTTGACGGTGTAGCCGGTGCGGGCCTGCTTGGAATAATGCTTGTCGATCTCGGCCTGCGGCAGGCGGCCGCCGGGATACTTGAAATCCCAGGGGTTCATTGCGAACGTGGTGTAGTCCTTGATGTGCTGCACCGACCGGCCGCGCTCCAGGACAAGCGTCTTGAGGCCTTTCTCGGTCAGCTCCTTGGCGGCATAGCCGCCGGCAATACCGCTACCGACCACGATAGCGTCGAAGGTGCGTTCTGCGCGCGACGCCTTGGCAAGACTGGCCATGGTAACTCCCTCGGATTCCCTGCGCTTCTTGTGGGCGCTTTCTGTCTGTCGAAGACGAAACTGGCGCCGAATGCGCGCTATGACCAGTCGTGCCGGCGCGAGACGTCCTGAACAGCCGAATACCGCAGTGCGGCAAAGTTGCCTGCGCCGGTGTTGACGTTGCGTCCGGGCGCATGACGGGTAGCGATCGTCTTTCTGCAGGCCTACATTCGGGGACAGACCTTTTTCCAGAGGCGAACATGACCGCGAGACTCCGCATCGATTTCGTCTCCGACGTCGCCTGTCCCTGGTGCGTTGTCGGGTTGCGGTCATTGAGCCAGGCGCTCGAAGCGGTCGGAAAGGACGTCGAAGCCGATATCCATTTCCAGCCGTTCGAATTGAACCCTGACATGCCGCCGGAAGGCCAGAACACGACCGAGCATGTGCGGGAGAAGTATGGCGCATCGCCGGAGCAGTCGGCCAAATCACGACAGGCGATCAAGGACAGCGGGGCCGCGCTGGGCTTCACATTCAACTACGGGCCAGAGAGCCGTATCTGGAACACCTTCGATGCGCACCGCCTGTTGTACTGGGCGGGGATTGAGGGCCGTCAGCGCCAGATGAAGGAGGCGCTGTTCACGCTGAACTTCACAGAGCAGAAGAGCACAAGCGACCATGAGGCGCTGGCGCAGGCGGCCGGGAGCGCGGGGCTTGACGGTGCGCGGGCCCGCGAGATCCTGAAATCCGGCGCGTTCACGGACGAAGTGCGCCACGAGGAAGAGGTCTGGCGCAATCGTGGAATCAACGCGGTGCCGGCGATCATCTTCAATCAGCGCTGGATGATCCAGGGCGGCCAGCCGCCTCCGGTGTTCGAGCAGGCGATCCGGCAGATCATCTCCGGCAAGGCGCAGGAAGAGCGCGCCTCGTCTAGCCCGGCGTGAGGAAGAGCGTGCGCTCACGGGCGCGGCGTTCGGCGAGGGCCTTCATCACCTCGCCGTTCATGCGGTTCCACAGCAGGAAGGAATTGGCGGCGCCGATGCGGTCCTCCGCGTTGAGCTTCTTGACGATGGACGAGCCGCGCGTCTTGCCGCTGCCGACATTGTAGCAGAAGGCCGCGACGGCGCTGAACTCGTTGTGCGTGACCTTCGTGTCCAGCATCCGCTCCAGCGCGCCTTCGCACCACGACAGATCCTCGGCGAGAAATCTGTCGGCCTGCTCTTCGGTGATGGTGTCAGCTTCGCCTTCCATCATCAGGTGGCCATAGCCAATGAACCAGTAACCGCCCAACTCATAGGCGTTGAGCTGAAGCGTTTCGCTCTCCTTGATGATATCGAGTGCGGTGGTGTTGGTGTCGAACGTCGAGGGCGGAGCCCGCAGGACCGTCAATTCGGCGCTCGAGACTGCGGGTTTCTGCGCTTCCGGCAGCGGAGCGGAAACCGGGATGACAGGGATGCCGCCGAAGGTCGGGATCGACCTCGCCTCGACATCGGGCACGGCGGCGAGCGGGCTCGCAGCCAGGGCGTTCGTGGCCGTACTGGCGAGCATGGGATTGCCGCTGGCGAGTTCGGCCGCCGGTTCTGCCGGACTGCAGCCGGAGGCGATGGCGACAAGGGCGGCGGTGGCCAGCCATGCGATGCGCTTCATGAACCCGTCCTCCCGCTGTCCCGGACGGGCAGGACCATAGTCCGCGTCGCGCGCGCGGCAAAGATGGCAGGTGCACAGGCGGCTGCAACGAAAACGGCCCGCCTTTTCGGGCGGGCCGCTGCCGTGTCGAGGCAGGCTGAAGCCTACTTGGCTTCGGCGATCTTCTTCATGCTGGCGAGAGCGGCTTCGAACTGCTTGCGGCGTCCGGCGACGTCGGCGTCCTTGGCGGCCTGGTCCTTCTTGTCGGCGACATCGTACATCAGCGTGTAGACCAGCTTCGACGACTTGGCGTTGACGGCCTTCGCTTCGAGGAAGCCGTGGTAGAGGTTGTACCACTTTCCATCGACGGCGGGCTGCGCGTAGCCATAGCTGAGATCGGTCTTGGCGGTCATCACTTCGGTGACGCGGCCGGCGATCAGGCGGACAGAGCCAATGCCGCCATCGCCCTTGGTGACGACGCAGGGAATTTTCGTCGGGGCGATCCAGTCGCCAAGCGCGCAGTAGTCAGCGCCGACCTTGGCCCAGACGTCAGCGGCCGGTTTGGCGACGTCGATTTCCATCTTGATGGTGACGTATTCCGGCGGCGGCGAGACGACTGGCGCGGGCGCAGCGACAGGCGCAGGCGTCGGCGCGGGCGGCGCGACGGGGGCGGGCGGGGCGACCGCGACAGGGGCGGCAGCCGGCGCGGCGGGCGCTGCGGCCGGGGCATGAGCGCAAGCGGCTGCGGCGAGGGCCAGGGCGGCGACGCCGGCGAGTTTTGAAACCATGTTCATCGAAGTCTCTCCTCCATCCGCTTTCAGAGCGGTTGGCGGCAAGGTGCGATGACGCAAGCGGAAACGCCAGAGGCAAGTTCGGCCCGACCATCACGAATCCGCGTAACCCGCACAGGCGGCAAGGCGCCACAAATCAAGGCAGTGGACGTCCGGGCTGTGGATTGATTCCGGGATTCAGGCCGCTTCGGAGCGACAGCCGGATGCGACTTCGGACGCGGACAGGCTGCGGACGCGGGTGATCTCGGTGATCAGATCGCGTTCGGCCAGCGGCTTGGACAGATAGCCGTTCATGCCCATGCCCAGATAGCGCTCCTTGTCGCCGCTCATCGCG
>Ga0075163_10000082_pt1 | contig 102916 bp, 89 predicted proteins | sample JI1023141ADNA_FD_71478 | JGI IMG/M metagenome (GOLD analysis project Ga0075163, IMG submission 71478) | Wastewater effluent complex algal communities from Wisconsin, to seasonally profile nutrient transformation and Carbon sequestration -... | ecosystem: Engineered > WWTP > Effluent > Algae... | reverse complement strand
CATGGCTCGCGGCATGAGGGGAGCTAATCAAGTGATTAACGCGACAGCACCCTTGACTTGGTGATCCGCTTAATATCAAGCCCAGTAAGTCTTTGCAGCCAGGTCGTGATGCAGTAAATCAATTGACAACCAGCTGACCAATAGCAAGTCATACGCTTGTAGTGACAGCTAAAGAACCGCTCCCAGGGTAGTCACCTGCAAGCCCCGTGGGACTGGGTTGTGTATTGAGGGAAAGTGCAAAGGACTGGGAAAACTCGGTAAATTGCTCGGAAAAGGGGCTGGAATGGGATAACCCCACCAAACAATTTTGGAGCACGCAAAATCTACCCTCTCGGCAAAAAAGTGACAAATATGAGAAAGACCTCAGCACCGTGTCCGCTAAGATACACTCTGTTACTTTTTGGCATCGCCTGTGGTGCGCAGTGATACCAGGATTTTGGCACAAGCCAAGACCTAGCGTAGGGTTTTGTTTTTCTTTAGATTGCGTGGGCATTGTGCAATCAAATCAAAACAAACCAAATACAAGGAGCATACCAATTGGTGTGTCTCAAGAGCGTCCTCTGATAGGCATCACAAGCCAGCCTAGCTAAATCATCCTGGCAAGCAAGTGAGCGTGGGCTCATGAGCTGGTGTTAACGGTGGTACCACGTTCACCCAGTCGAGTGATTGTCATGCCTCACCCGAGGTAGCGCCCCTGTGGCGGTCTTGAGATCTACTACGATGTTACGGACACTTTACGAAGTGTTGGTTAGATCGATCAATTGGAGTGTTGGTTTGGAGTGTTGACATGGTCAACTACTTACGCAATTACTGAGCAGGCATCTTGATTATGTCGCGAGGGTGCTTGGTCAAAGATTCCCACTTTTGTTGCTTCATCAGACGAATAGAGACCTTTCTTCAGGAATCAAATTCCGCGCGATAGCAGGCTTTGACATATATCGAAAATCTCATTCCAAACTTTATCCATGTCATTTTGTCGGTCCAGCACCTTAGACCTAAGTTCTTCTAGAGAAATATCAACAGTCTCCGTGGCTCTGATAAGCAGTCTTGCAATCATATTCAAGAAGCCGACATATATTTGCTCCTCGCCGACCAGCTTAACAAGCACATCCATAGCCTCGTCAATTCTCGCGGATTCAATGAGTGCTAGCGCCTTACATTCCAAAAATGCTTCGTTGGAAATGTGACTACGATCAACAATACGCTCAAGAGTAACAAGAGCATTGGCTCCTGAACCCAGCTCCACATAAATATGGGCAAGCCTGAGATGAACATAGCCATGCTCATAATTTGGCACCGCTTTCAGCAACTCTTCATACTTTGCTGCCGCTAAATCCAGCTTGCCAGCGTCGTAGTACTCGCCAGCCAAAAACTCCATCTCTAATAAGTCTTGACCATTACTGTTCATCGAATAATTATCCACTACCAGAGAATTCGGAGAGATAGCGAGCGTCCTCGGCGCCATACTGAGAGTTCAATCTGATGAACAGGCAGTTAGCAAACTGTATCGCTGCCAAGTTAAAACGACTTTGCCGACTGTATTACTAGATTAACAAAGTGCGGAGGGACTCACCTGTGTCCAAACAAAGGTCACTCGACTCATAATTGTACCTGCTAACTTTAGTCAAGCCAATTCTAATTTATGCCTGCTATCTTCTTCGCGGCCTGGCAGATGTTTTTGTAATTCCCAGCACTTTTAGCGCAACAGCATGGACAAAATCTCTAATGGATAAGACGCCCATTCACTATCAGCAACAAGCCATGCTCAAGGCCATGGATAAAGAGGACGTGCTCGCTCTGAACCAAAAGTGACTGGAGACGAGTCCCATCAACAACCCTGCACAATATACTAGTAACCGTCCGGCGCAACATACTACTAACCGTCCAAAGCCGCCAGGGTATAAAATGCCAAGTCCAGTCTCAGAGCTTTTGACTACATTAGTTGAGAAAGCCAGAGCCTATCATTCCACCTCATTTATGATTTGCCATAAGGGTGCAACAATGGCAAAATTAGCCAAGCTCCTAGCCTTGGTCGACCTGTCGCCAAACAATAACGAGTTGCCAGAGGCTTACAAAAGGTAATTGCATGGAACCCCAACAGCGACCGGTAGAATGGATTACGCCATTCGCAAATGCATTTACACTGGAGTTCTGTTCCATGGCTGTGGACAACTTGCTCCAGCTTCATGTCTATCTGCAAGAAAGAACCGCAAAGGGCGAAATCAAAAAATTTCACGTGGTATGGCAGGAATGGGCTTCCTACCAAACCACGCTAGAGGAATGCTATATCCCAGCTTTCTCAATAGCGGAAGAAATATTCCCCTGCTTCACTTACAAAGTAAGTCCCTCACACTGGGCAGCGAAACAATCTGAGCACTACAACTCAAAATCTCTGTATCTGCATTTTGTTCTGGGCACTGAAAGTATTGCAATAGAAGTATTGGCACCAGGCGAGCCGGTTATCAATGAAATTGTCAACGAAGAGGAGTGGGCGCAGGTAGTTCCGCAAAAAAAATCCACAATTCTCATTCGCCCTTTGGACAATGACGAGATCGACAAAGCTCTGAGGCAAAGCGATGAGCCAAAATCATAGAAAACATCACCAGCTATATCGCCCAGGATTCACCACATCCGCAGCTAAACTTGTGGCATGGCAGCCCATTGGTTTTTATAAGAAACACAAGTGGCGACTACTACGACTTCAAGGTCGAACCAGGGCGTCAGGTTGACACAATTTGGATGGGAATTTTGAGTGGCAAGTGCTTTCTCGCTTCCGAGCAGCAATGAGAGATCATTTAACCGATCCACCTGGCATACACAACACAACCCCTAATCGTCAACCAGCACAAATGCCATTATTAGTAAACGCGCACACAAAACTCAAACCCAAATGACACCAGCCAGCCCCAATCAGTATTTTATGCAAAGCGCGCGAGTCGGCTTTAGATGGTGGCAAGCCGATGACCTGCCAGCAGCCATGTCGCTATGGGGCGACCCACAGGTCACCCGCTTGTTTACTAAAGACCCACTGACAGAAGAGCAAGTCACTCAGCGGCTCGCAGCAGAACTCAAAAACGCACAAGAGCACCACATACAATACTGGCCAATCTTTAGTTTATCTGATGATTCTCACATTGGTTGCGCAGGGTTGCGCCCACATGCCGCTGACACACTAGAGCTAGGATTTCACCTCAAGCCCGCATACTGGGGACAAGGACTGGCCACTGAAGCGGGAAAGCGCGTTATTGAATATGCCTTTGAAAATCAGCTAGCCAAAGCAATCTTTGCCGGTCATCACCCGGACAACCACGCATCGCGCAACACCTTGCTCAAGCTTGGATTTATCGGCACGGCAGCGCAGTACTACCAACCTACCGGGCTGTATCATCCATCATATTTACTATATCGCGACACACCGGACTGCACACCGACCTGCACAACACGCATGGCTACGCCCCAGGATGCTCGCGCGCTCGCAATCGTGCACTGCTATGCGATTAGAGATACATTTAGCAGCACAATTGCAGACTATGTAAAAGCGCGCTCGCTAGCCTACTGCGAAGAAGCATGGGAGAGGCGTTTTGCCAACAACGAGTGCACGACTATTGCTCTCATCCGCGGCGAGCAGATTGTTGGATTTGCATCGGTGGCACCGCTTAAAGAGGACGATGAAAGCGCTGGCTTGCTAGACCGCATTTATATACATCCCGCAGCCTGGGGCAACGGTTTTGGCAATGCGCTCATAGAATGGTGCGAGACCACTCTAAAAGCGCAAGGCTACAAAACAATCAAGCTATGGGTATTTGCAGTAAACGAGCGCGCCCGCAGATTTTACGAGAAGCACGGCTACGAGCCTGATGGCCACAGCAAGCAAGATTATGGAGCCACACTAGTGCGTTATAGCAAATCGCTTTGGGATTAGCAAATCAAGACCAGATCGGTTCCAAGATTGGCTTGCAAAGCGCTAGAAGCACAAAAGTCGTTCTTCAGCTCTCCATCAACTAGCTCAATTAAAAACTGAAGAATCACTCCATGGATACTCTAAGCGCCGGGGCCGATCCACCCAATTGAAGAAAACCGTTTGCATGTCTAACTCTTGGTCGATTTGTGGAGAGGAAGACTGTCTCAATAGACTGGCATCGCTATTAAGCTTCTCAATATCGACCAGGGCGCCCGGCAGACCACAAAGGAGCATTGTTCGCACTTTTCCTCCCACAAAATATAGAGAATGCCGTTGAAATAGCCAATTCTTAAATGCAATGACCTCCCAAGGTCTGACTAGCGGCGTGTTCGTATGAATGCCTGCACAAAGAATGTACTCGTCCTCACTAACATCATGAGCCAATATAAATCGAGCCAACGATATTAATTCGCCAGGATTCTCCGAAGACCACTCAGCTTGAGAGGTCTCATAGAGACGCAAATTATAGGCCGACAACTCAGTGTTGAGGCTAAAAACAAGATGATTCCAAGTCTTATACCTGGAGCATAACTCATCTGTTTCAAAACTGACTCCATCTTTAAGACATAGAGGAGTTCCGTCAGCCACCAAGTCAGGGCATAATTCACCAGACCCATTCGACTCAAGAGCTTTCAACAAAACGCTTTGCTCTTGCAAAAATTCTTCTGGCAAAAAAGAAAGTCTAGCGGAGTCTATAGGAGTTATTGATTGATTTCGAGCGAGAACGACAGGTGCATCAAAAAATAGTTTGTTTCTCTCCATCAATTTCGAAACGCCGCGAGGTAATTTAAAATCTCTGTGAAGACTTTTCAATTGTCTAGGGCTATAAAGTAAGGCCATTTTCTGCCCCTTGTAAGTGCCGGAAGGAGACTTCCGGCAACATTATAACGAAAGGACAATCAACTAGCTGTTTACAGTGCCACCTTTCCAATTTTAAGTCCGCGTAACTTCTATGTATGCAGGGAAAAATTACGCATTGGCCGAGCAAAAGTCCAAAAGCATAGAACTATGCAAAGGTACACTATGATATTGTTCAAGACATCTGTTCCTATTTCCTGCTCAATCAAATTCACCTGCTTTGTGTGATCAATAATCCAAATCATAAAACAATATTGCTCTCAGCCTGCTGTTGCTTAATAGCGGCGCTTTGCGGTTGCAGCGGCTATACCCTGGAGGGTAGGCTGGCAACCAGAGACGAAGCCATAGTGTTTTTTGAGAAAAACAAAAGAGATTTCGAGGACCTCAGAGACGTTTTATTGACAGAGGAAGCTAGCAAAATAATCATCTACGAAACTGGTGATTGCAGCATTTTAGATGGCAGTGATAAACGTCCTTCTCAAGCACACTTGCAAGATTACGTCGCTCGACTTAAAAGGCTCGGGTTACCTAATGCGAGCAAAACATATGCCGACGACCCTCGCACCCCGATAGTGGATTTTGGTCTAAGTGCAGTAGGTCTTGTGGGCAATAGCCACAGCATTACTCTGATATTTACTAAAGGGCAACCAGGCGTCGCAGATGGTGCACCTGTCAAAATAGAAAAATCTGGATGGTATCTCAGCTCAGACTAGTGGAATACTAACTCTCAAAATCTAAAATGTGTATGCGCCAGCCTTACTCAGCTGGTTAAACCAATCAGCAGGAATAGACTTCAAACATCCATCAGCCGCATCGACTTTTATGCCACAGCTAATGCCGAGATTGGTTGCCATCTCGTTTTGATTACGCGCACTTTGTGCCAGAGTGACAGAAATCCTCGCAAATACCCTTATTATAAGCCTTGGGATTGTCACCTACATGCTCAACCCTGCTAAATAAAACGGATGCACCATAATCAAATCAATGAAACACCGCCATCTAACCAAGCATAACGCCTTCTGGCTATCAGTCGAAATGCTTGTCCTGTGGGTGTTAGCATCCCCTCAGATAGCCAAACCCTGGTACGACTCTCTCTTATTCCAACCCTGGCTCACTGGTAGCGATACTTCAATCACCTCTTTAGCCGGTATCAAAAAGCAAAATATTACAATCCCCACAAAGGCAGGGACACAGTTAAGCGCCTGGTATTTTCAGGTACCAAACGCAAAAAAGACACTTCTAGTCTCGCAGGGCAATAGCGGCGCAATGGCAGACCGCACAAAGCTTATAGAGAGCTTTTTACCGTATCAAGTATCAGTTTTAGAATATGACTATGCTGGTTATGGCTCCAGCACCGGCAAACCATCGCTCAATGAAATGTTGGAGGACGGTGATGCAGTATACGACTATTTGACTGACGTGCTAAAAGTTGAACCAGCCTCGATTGTCGTCGTTGGCGAGTCGATTGGCTCCGGTGTTGCTTGCCACATAGCGGCTCATCGCACTTGCAATTCTGTCATCCTGTTGGCTCCATTTTGCTCACTGATGAGACTAGCAAAATTCAAATTGCCTTGGCTAAATCTCTATCCAGAGAGCTGGTTTCCCTACACGGACTTGGACAATCGCAAGGCACTGAGCAAGCTTTCCAATCCCGTTTTAATCATTCATGGTCAAAAGGACCTTACCATCCCGTTTTCGGATTCAGAAGAACTATCAAAAAGCTGTAGCAATTGCACTCTTACAGCCATTCCTAATCGCGGGCATCTTGTGTACTATCCACCGACCGTGCAATACGAGAGAGCACTCAAGGCGTTTTTGAAATAACCACAATAAGCGCGAGGCTAATGAAGTGCTCAACTCTCATCAAACGCTGCTTTGACGCGAGACTCAGCTTGCTCAGGGACAATTAACAAATCTCGTATAGCATCATTCGAGAGTCTTTTTAAGGTTTTCGAGAAAGAATCTGTACTGCTCTGGTTTCATTACTACACGCCCAGCCTCTATTTCTAAGAGGTATTTTTCTGCCAGCGCAATAGCCTCATCTCTCCGTCCAGCCACAAATAACTGTACTGGTCGTTTGTAATATAAATCACGCCCATCACGGCCTATAAGCTGACTATCAGCGTTTTTCAACAATAGCTCATCGTAAGCGTTTTGCTCAAAGTAAGGTAGCGCAATCTTCTCAAAGCTCTCAAAAAGATGATCGAGTTCGGCTTGCCACTCTTCCTTTGTCATTTGTTTACAGAATATGAATTCAACTGGTCCTCCCAGGGTAGCAAATGGCACTCCAATCGTCCAAAAAATATTAATGTCCAGAGACTCCAATTTGTATCCCAGCAGGAGGGCCCTGTAAAGCTCCTCCAGCGGGAGATACTTTATCCCGAGAAAGAGCCTCACTCTAACGCAGTTTTGAGTAGGCGCAACAAATATCGGACTCGTACTTACTTGAACTACCAAAGTGATGTTTTCACTTTTGACCTTTCTGTAGTGATCATCGATCATGGGAGATGGTAGAAAAGAGTGTCTCTCTAAGCCCTTACTAATTGATAAGTCCAATTTGGATCGCCAATTACTCGACATTTTCTCTCCTGTTAATTGTCCGCCTAATATGGCTTGTATTAAAAATAGTCGCCGAAAGCAATATCCAGACAAGAGAATGAACTCACACCGGCTCAATCGCCACCAATAGATAATCCTGCTCCACTGTATAAAACTCTGGCGAGTCGGTCCACCACCGCTTGGTGCTTGGGTCATATCGCATCTTTGTGCCAGGTGGCATTTTGATGAGAGCTGCCCAAAAGAATGGTATGTCCGGAGATGCCACTTTAGAATTCGCAGCATGGGCGACCACTCTACCTGGAGCGCTCAGGCTTTTAATGTAGAGATCGACATCAGTCTGGTGCAAGAACGTGCGTGAGGCAACGACTGGATTTTGCGACACGACCTTGCCACCAGCTTTACCAAGTGCCTCTACAAAAGCCGACTTACGCGCATCCCAACTTTGTTTGGATATCAACATTGACACACCTGGTGGGTCGAGCACCTTGGCGTACTTTGCTTCAGTCGATTTACCTACGTTTTTGGTGACTGCATTTGCCGCAGCCTTTGGTGATGCGTTTGACTTTTTGAAGCGCGCTGTATGTGGTGGCATTCTGTCCGAATCATCCATGTCCTTAAGACGATCCATACGCCGCGGCAACTCAGTCTCATCAAGCTGCGCACGTCTGTTGACGATTGCAGCAAAGCGCTCATCCTCGGCAACCACGATGCATCTCTCTATGATGGTTTGAATCTTGCCTTTAAACTCATTATGTTCAGCCGCAATAGCTTTGAGATTTTCAATCTTTGCAGCTGTAATAATCCGCTCCTCACTGGCAGTATCTAAATGCTCCTTTTGAAACATGGCTTTGGACCAGATACGGAAAAACACGGCAATGTCCGGTTGCCCAACGAGTAAAGTTTGGACACCCTCAGACAATCCAGCTTGTTCGACGACCTTTTTGATAGCATTGCTGGGCATTGCAATTGATTTAGCCATTGCTAGAGTATTCCCTCCAAGCGTAAGAAGTGCCACAACAACAAAGTTAATACCCAAGATCTTCAAACATACTTTCATCTTATTGACCTGTTCACCAATCAACCCTCATCAAAAGCAGTTTCGACACGAGACTAACTAATTAAACGCAACCTGCTTACTTAGAATTTTGCAAAATCCAAACTACTTTGTGCCAGCCCTGCGCAATCGTGACGATGGGCGACTTCGCTTCTCTACAATTGTAGTCTCAACCCCCACCTAGAGGCTATTACAAATCGCAGCAAATATGGCTGCAATATTATTCATACTTGGGTTGCCGCGCTCAGAGAGCATACGATGCAAGCTTTTAGGTGGCAAGGAGACAGCATCAGCTAAACTTTCAAAACCCATAGTGGCATTGACTAGATCGCGCAAAATCATACGCGCCATTTCTGGCTCACCATTGAGAAACAAAGTAATAGCTTCGTCCAATAGCGCCTTAGCAAACGCCGGGTCTCGATTTACCCGCTCAATAACGGTATCTTTGAAATCTCTCGTTAATGCCATCAAACCACTTAATTGCAGAGACTAATCCACGCTCCATTCGCACTTTAGCGATAGTCACTCTTGCCGCGGACTGCGGATCGAGCAAATCAAACCTTGTAAGGGCTTGACCCGTCTTGTCGGATATATTCTTCAACCCGCATTCCACCATGGTAACACATACGTTACCACGGCTCAATGGTATTAAGGGAGAGTCTCAAGTCTTCTAGACTTTACCGACTGATCGCCCCTCCCACTTAACAAAATCGGTCCACAATCTCAAAGCACTCTTAACCCAGCAGTAACAGCACACACCACCTACCTCTCACACAAGTATTAAAATCAAAGTAGAGGTCACAAGTAGCTGTGACGACGATGGTGGGTGTGGAAGCATGGACGTAACGGGACCGCTACTTTTTAACTTTGTTGTCTACTTGCAATGTGTGCTGTTTTTAGTCGCAGGGCTTGTCTTTGCCACTAACAGGTTGATGCCCTCAAATAAGACGCTCAAGCTCTCCTCGCTGGCAATCAGCATCCCGCTTATCTTGTTAGCTTCAGGTCATGTATTTTACAGACTGACGTTCAATGAAATCTCGCACTTATCTAGTTACAACGCCGCTGATGAAATTTGAGAGCAGTCTAAGTGACTAGCTACATCAACAGGCGGCAAAACTGTTACGCCCAACTAATCCCGCGCTATCAAAATACACTTGCCCGTCTTATCAAACTCTGCAAAAGACTTGTATTGCCTGTCATGCCTACAGTTGCTCACCTCTAATACATTGCAATTACCAGGCTGCCAGACAGCAACATCTGCGCATGTAAATCGCTTTACCAGGCGATCAGCACGCAAAGGAAGACCCAAAAAGTCATATCTCTCAAACACAATAACATTTGGACTAAAGGGCGTTGTCTCCACAAAAACCAATATTTTGGACTTCTCAAAAAATTTAGTACAAATAAGTGAGCGATCTTGCCAGCGACCTGACGGATTGGCAACAGAGTCATAAAAAAAACACGCTGTAATCAAAATCGGAGCAAACAAAATTGCAAAACCCAACATCTTCCGCCTTCTACGATGCATCTGAGCAACATAAAAAACGTTAGCAAACAATACAAGTAGACAAATCAACAAATAAAGGCTCTGCACTCTCGGATCCACAAAAGCAAAATTATCACCCACAAAACAGCAGCTGAGCCAAGCCGACACCATGGCTGCCAGCAAGGGCACAACGGTACTTTGTCGAGATGGGCTGAATTTAGATGACATACTATTTGCCTTGCCCTAATTCCAGCCTCTGCCATACAGCTGACGACTTTTACCGAGACCAATTGACATACGTCCGCTTCACCTTTTCTTAGACCGGGCTTTCAGTATTGATCTGCCAACCCAAAAGAGCACGAGAGCCGAGCAATAGAACAATGTCACAACTATTACGACAAAGTACATTAGCCCTAGGACAAGATTATCAATCATGTTTTCCCATCCATCTGAACTCTATAGACACTTCAATTTGATGCATCTGCGCAACACATAAACACAACGGTAGTTTGTCGAGAAAATCTGGTTGTAGATGACATATTTGCCCTGACCTGGCCCCAGCTTCTGCTTCTGCAGTGTATCACCGCCTTAAGAGCTGGGTTATGACTCACAACTTTGCAAAGCATGTCCCAGTGCAACAAACGACCCATTGTAAGAGAAGGGTTTTATTACTGTTCAAGTTTACCAAGGATGATAAAGCAGACTGTCTTCGGCTCTACTAGTGCTTCTCCCATTCCATAAGCACAATGAGCAAATTACACTGGTGTTAACAGCCGCAGGACAACAGATGCATCCAACTCAACCAACACTACATCTATCGCCTCGCGCCGTGCTTTTTCTCACACTGGCTTTCTACTCGCTCGTCCACACCATCGCGCCACCGAGCCAACGACCTGCATTCGAATTAGAATCCCTGAGCGGCACTCCGCATTTGATAAAAGGCTATTCGCTGGGCATCATGGGCACTCTCTGTGTCATAGAAGATTCAAGACGCACTGAACAAGATGCAAAAACAGTCCATTACAGATACATCTCGCCTGCATCGAGCATGCATCTGCGCACAGAGATGCGATGCATGCAAAACACGGAACCGCCCGCGATAGATCCAAGATACGGGGCATCGGATTGTGACTATTGGACAGTCACAACAAGGGACGATAAGGGTATATGGTCAAACAAAAACCACGCACAGGAGCCAGCCACCGAGCACCTAATTGATGCAACTACAAGAGCACTCGGCGAAAGGTATGCATTCATCCCGCCTGCATAGATATCTACCGGACCGCTAAAAAATCTACTTCTTTTTCTCCCTCGCATAAAGCAATAAGCACGAAGCAGAAGCGACACTGAGCGCAGCAGGAATGCACCAGACAAAAGGCGCAACCTGTCGCCTATCAACTAAAAACAAGGGACAACTGCCGTCCGGAAGAGGACCAATATTTAGTGGTATGTATTTTGGCTGTACCCAAGCCCAACATGTAAGCAACACCGAGCCAGTGAGCAAGGCAAATACTATCGCAAAAACCAGATATATAGCAGACTTGGTCAATTGATCAATTTAGCAAGAAGTGACTAACAGTTTTAAGAGCTAGATTAAAGCCCTACCTCTTAGCATACAACGCCACCCAAGCCAGGTGCTTCTTGCCGTTGGGCAGGACAAAACTACTACGCTCCAATTTGACCAACGCAAACAAAGGCTCCACATCCTGCAACAGCTCCACAGCACTAAGCTGCGGCGGACCCTCATCTGGATTGTCTCTGTGCTCGTCTTTGCTGCCAGCCACGCTCAACCAGTGACCGCCGGTCTTGAGCCCTGCAGCGAGACTGGCGACAAAAGCAGGACGCGAGGCAACAGGGATGACGTGATAGACACCACGGTCAAAAGCAAAATCCTGCGAAGCCGCTGCCACAGGCGCTGTGACACAAATATCGATAAGACCCAGCTCCACCTCCACGCCCGCCTTTTGCGCGCGCTCCTGAGCCATAGCAAGAGCCGTAGGCGCGATCTCTGTAGCCGTCACCTTGCAGCCTTGCTGAGCCAGCCACACTGCATTGGTCCCAGTGCCACAGCCGACCTCAAGCACCGCTCCAGGCAGATTATCCTTGGCCAGACTGGCAAAATACGCCACAAGCTCATCGGCAGGAGTGCCGCTATCCCAAGGGAGATCGGCATCACGATATCGCGCATCCCAGTCGTGGGCACTGGCGCGTTGTGTGCGGTGAGCTTGCTCTTGCTGATTGGTCATATAGCACCTACTGTGGATTGCAGGGCTAATGATACAGCATCAATCCCTAGTCGCCCGGGTCGTTGGCGATCTGATACCAGCAGGCACCACACGCGGCTATACAGACACAAACGCCGATTGTGCCCAGGACATACAGACCGGCCGCATCGCGCCAGTTGACAAAGTATGACACCAGGGGAAAATCAAGCGGGTGTAAAAACACAACGGACCTCAGGCAAAAGACACTTACACTATTGAGTCAGTGTCATTTTGCACACTAGCCGCCCCAGGGTAAATGGTAAAACTACGCTTAAGACGGCATCACAGTGGCCTTTTTTGCACAAATTAAAGCGGCAGCTGCCTGCTGCCAAATTCAAAAGCAAGATCTGGAGTGTCAGGCTTGCGGCAAGGTGTTAAATTAACAGCATGCCAAAGATAAATCCTACTAGAGCGCCAAACCAGCGCCAGCTAGACGAAACAGCCAGCACATTCGCTAACAGCGACAAACGCTGGGAAGCACTGACAAGGCGCGACAAATCCTGTGATGGACAGTTTTATTATGCGGTAAAAACAACCGGTGTTTACTGCCGTCCATCGTGTGGTGCGAGACTGCCCCTACCGGCTAATGTCGCTTTTTACGACACCCAAGACGAGGCAGTGGCAGCAGGATTTAGACCATGCAAGCGCTGCAAACCCGACAAACAATCTCTAGCACAGCAACACACCGCCACCATATCTGATGCCTGCCAATTGATAGCAACATCAGCCCAGGCAGCAGCTACTATCCCGTCTTTAGATGAGCTAGCCAGTCATGCTGGGCTGAGCACTTATCACTTCCACCGTCTGTTTAAATCAATCACCGGGCTGACACCCAAAGCATACGGACAGGCTCAGAGAGCCCAAATAATGCGCGACAAACTCAATGAGGCAGACACCGTGACCACAGCAATCTACGACGCCGGATATAACTCAGCTGGCAGATTTTATACAGAGAGCGACAATGTACTAGGCATGAAGCCATCTGATTACAAAGCCGGCGGCGCCAATACTGAGATACGCTTTGCCATAGCTCAATGCTCGCTGGGTGCCTTGCTCGTCGCCAAAAGCGACCGCGGCATCTGCTCAATACTACTGGGAGATGACGCCCACGAGCTAGCTTGTGACTTGCAGGATAGATTTGCCAATGCCAATATCATCGGGGATGACGAGAGCTTTGCAGAGTTAGTGGCACAGGTAGTGGGTTTTGTAGAGGCGCCAGCAATTGGACTGGACTTGCCGCTCGATGTGAGAGGCACGGCATTCCAACAAAGAGTGTGGCAAGCACTGCGCGAGATACCGCCAGGCACCACAGTAAGCTACACAGATGTCGCCAACAAGATCGGCTCACCTCAATCAGTGCGTGCTGTCGCCACAGCCTGTGCCGCTAACGCCATCGCAATCGCCATACCCTGTCACCGTGTCGTGCGCAGCGACGGATCGATATCGGGCTATCGCTGGGGTGTGGAGCGCAAAAGAGAGCTGCTCAAGCGCGAGTCAAGCACCACACCATGACCCTTAATCTCTTTAGCGATAGTCAAATATCATGGCAGGAGCCACTGGAGAGTGGTGCTGTGATCTTGCGCGGCTACGCATTAAAAGACCAAACCGCAATTATGGCAGGCGTCGACTCCGTAACCACCCAAGCGCCATTTAGACACATGATCACCCCTGGTGGTTTTGAGATGTCTGTGGCAATGACCAACTGTGGCAGCTACGGCTGGGTCACTGACCGCACTGGATACCGCTACGACTCCATTGATCCACTCAGCACCACCCCCTGGCCGCCCATGCCGGAGGCATTTACACAGCTCGCCACAATCGCTGCGTACACTGCCGGATTTGATGGCTTTGCGCCAGACGCATGCCTGGTCAATCGCTACGAACCTGGTAGTCGAATGACACTCCATCAAGACAAAAACGAGTGGGACTTTGATGCGCCCATTGTCTCAGTCTCGCTGGGACTGCCTGCTACTTTTTTGTTTGGCGGAGCGGAGCGCTCAGACAAGACCCGTCGTGTCTTGCTCAATCATGGCGATGTCGTTGTCTGGGGTGGTCCAGCCCGGCTGCGCTATCACGGAGTGCTCCCACTCAAAGCAGGCTATCATCCGTTAGTTGGCGATCATCGCATCAATCTCACTTTTCGCAAAGCGCGATAAAAATAGTCCAATTTACTATCTCCATCGTGCCCAGTCTTGCTGTCTACCGCAGCCCTGGCTGTGCTTAAGTCAGCCTTTGTGATCTTGCTGGCAGCCGCGTATTGTTCTTTGTGCTCATGCAAATACAGGACAAAATGCATAGCATCAGTGTAAGGACCAGAGGCAGAGGGCGACGGCATAACTTTATAAAAATCACGCAGTGCTTGATCTAACGCAGCTTCATCGTCAAATAATTCCACGAGATACGGACAGGAACGTCGCATCGTCCTCAGTCTCTTGCGGATGAGTGATTGATGCGCCTGCTCCAACAGCTCCGGCCTTATACCAGAGAGATTAGACGCTTCTTGAGCCACATCGACGATCAATGCTCTGAGCATAGCCTGTTGAGCCGCCTCCATCGAGGCGAGGTCCGAGTGACCCTCAATCTCAAGGTCAATCTCACTCTTACTCTTACTCTTACGCTCAATCTCAATCTCAATCTCGGCACAATCGTCTTTGACGCCGCGGGATTTATCTTCTCTACACTCCATCTCTAGATCAGCCCTGGCTGCGTCGCATACCGCGGCGATGGCATCCAGCTCGGCGGACAACTCCGTTATCGGCGGGAAGCTATCATCGCGCTCAAGCATCACTCGCGATGGCACAGTCAACTGGCAGAGACTAGCCAGCAGATCGAGAGACTGCTCTCTCAGTGGGTGGCAATGAGTATCATGATAGAGACCTTGCTTAAAAGTACCACCAGCCATGTGCACGTAAGCTAACCGCTCCAGAGGCAAACGCTTGAGATAATCGACAGCATCAAACTTGTGATTAAAACTATTAGCAAAGAGATTAGATACATCAAGCAAAAACTGGCAGTTTGTGAGCCGCAACAGCTCAGTTAAAAAATCAGCCTCATCCATTTGTTGCATAGATGCTGGCCACTCAAAAGTAGTAGCGATGTTTTCTAATACAAGCGGCACACTGAGATGCTCTTTAGCCTGAGCGACATTGCGTGTCAGTAGATCGAGCGCGACTTGATTGCGCGGCACTGGCAGTAGATGTCCACTCTCCAGCCCACCAGCTCTGACAAAAGCAACATGATCACTAACAAAGGGGGATTCAAAATATCTTGCCAGCGCATCTATGTGTTTGACCATTTTTAAGTCTACAGGCTCAGTCCCACCGAGATTGAGTGAGGTACAGTGGACGATGATCTCCACTCCTCTTTGTGCCAGTGTCATGAGAGCGTCTGGTACGCAGCTGGGGCTGTGATAGTCCTCTGCCAGGATCTCTACAAAACCCAGGTCCTCTCTGCGCTCTATGTAGAGTGCCAGCTCTGGACGGTAGCCCAGCCCTATTGCTGTCATGGATTTGGTCATGGATTTGGCCCTAGATTGATTACCCACCGCAACCACCGCAACCACCACATCCGCCACCACCGCAACTGCTACCACAGCCACTACTGCTGCCACATCCACTGCCGCCACCACTGCCTGATGAGGGCTGAGGCTTGATCAATCTCATCGCTTGGGCAAACGGGTCGGCGGCTATCGCTACACCGCCAAACAGAGCGTAGGCAAAAGCGGTGTCAGCTAACGAGAGAGCAGCTGGGTTGCTGGTCGATGTCAGCCTTAGAGCCGAGCCGCTGCGTCTCATCGCAGAGAGGACGACATCACCCTTGCCTGTGGTCTCTGACTGTTCCTTGAGAAAGACCAGAGAAATCATGCAAAAGAGAAACATCTCCGCAAATAGCAGGATAACTGGCTTATGCAGTGTGCTGCCGATGATTATTTTGGGCATAGCCAGGGTGCAGGCCGAGACTGCCACTACCAGCATGGGAAAAAACCGGCTCATAGCGATCTCATTAGCTGGAGGTATCAGCCCTAAGTCCTGCAAGCGTGAGTTAATGTCGCCCATCTCGGGAATTATCGTGGTCTTGGCGGTGTTGATTGTCACCCCATTATTTTTAACTCTCTGCAAAATTGCTCGCTCTACAGGATGCAGGTCAGCCCCAGTCTGCCCACTGCCAGTGGACAAAATAGAGTTGCTAGTCGTATCCAGTGAGATCATGTTGTGACTGGTGAGCGTTGCCAGAGCGCAAGCCAGCACTCGCTCACTACCGCCCTGGAGAGCAGCGGCTTCGTAGGCATTGAGCTTGCGAGCAATGGCCTCGCCCTCGTTGCCAGTGGTCATAATATCGGAGCTAAGCTTGCCGAGGATCTGCATCTTGACCAGATTGGCGATGCCTATAGCCACCACACAAGCCATGGTGTAAAACACCAGATACGGTGCTCCATGCCATGCAAAAGGATTTAATTCATTCATTTTTCTTCTTCTCTCTTCTTTTCTTCTTTTTCTTCTTCTTATTCTTTATGCTACTAACTTATGCCCGCTGGGTTTAAGGCTGAGTTAAGCAGGCATTAATAAAAGCTGTACAAAAGCTCCTTTTAGAGCAATAAAGCTCAGTCCAAAATACCCCAAGAGCAAAGCCCCTGCCGCAAAACCGACAGCAAAATCACCGGCAATACCAGCATTAAAACCTACCGCAATGTTGACGGCAGATTGTCGGGCACATCAGGCACCCAAAACTGCCGACCATCACTCTTTATCGACGTCAAACCAAGTTGCGGCAGCTCATTGACTGGTCGTCCCAGATAAATAAAATGCGGGAAGTCGTGAGCGACAGTCTGATACCAGCCGTGCCGATTAAGGATGGCTCTGACATTGGCGTTTTGATGCTCTTCAATGTCCAGCGCCAGACCAGAAATATGCTGGGAGCTACCGGGCGGTGCCGCCAGATTGAGGATGCTGTGAGCATGATTGGCGTGCAGATAAAGACCCTTTTGCTCCAGTGCTATGACCTGACTGAGCTGCTTTTTGGGCGGACTGGACAGGATGGCATGCGCCTGGGCTGGAGTGATCTTTTTGCGTCCGACCCAATAAGACAAACCCTTATCCAGATACTTATGCCAGATGTAAGAAGTGTCCTCATAGCTGCGCAGACTGGCTACATCGCCTACCGGCGTGATCTTGAGATGAGTGGCGCTGGCTTCTTTTTGGGCAGCGATCAATGCGTCGGCAGCAGGTGCTTGCAGAGATACTCTGTAGCCGCCCATATAAAAACGTTTGAGTGGAATAGTCTTTTGATAAGCGCGAGAGTCGGCAGGTTTTTCAAACATAGCTTTAGCTGGTAGTTTGAGCTTGGGATCGGCGACAAACGTGGCACCATAAAAGCGAGTGACAGTGGAGCTGACGGCATCATCAGCTAGAGGCACATTGACGCCACGCGACTGTGCCATGCTGACAAACTTGGAGCCAGGCAGCGTATTGCGCAGACTGGTACTGCCGGGCATCATAGACTGAACGCTAGCAGAGTTGTTGCCGGCAGACGAATTGGCGGAATTAGTAGCTATTGAATTAGTAGCCAATGAATTAGTTGCGACAGAACTGGTAGCAGAAGTATTGGTTGCAGAAGTATTGGTCGCAGCCGATAAAACGCCACCGCCAGGCGGCGGAGGCAGGGGCAAAGAAGGCAATGAGTTTAAACGATTGCCACCAGATGCACTGGCAAGCAGTCTTTGTCTTATAGCGGCATCTTTAGCTACTTGCGCCTTGAGGATGGCGTCCTTTTCAGCCAATTCCTTTAGTGCTGCTTCTTTAGCAGCCGCGGCTTTGACTGCCGCTTCATTTTCTGCGGCCACCTTTGCTGCTTCTACGCGCAATGCCATGGCTGTCGCCTCAGCCTGCTTAGTCATTGCTTCGGCTTGTTTGGCTTCTTCCTGCTTACGCAGCTCTAGATAAACCTCACGAGCGCTTTTAACTGGCGGACGAAAATCCGGCACATCATCAGTGGCAGCGCCTTGCGCCGGACCACCAGCGAGGTCCAACGGTGGACTGGCGTCCATGCCGTTACTCACTTGTGCTCCAGAGTGATTAGCACCTGCGGGATTCACACCTGCTGAATTATGGACTGTTGAATTAATGCCTACGGGATTATGGCCTGCGGAATTAGCATCTGCCGAATTAATACCACCTGAATTAATGCCTGTTGAGTTAACGTCTGTTGAATTGACGCCTGCACTACTAACACCTGCCGCCCCTACATCTGCCGCACCAACACTTGCTGGCTCACCGCCCGCACGCGCCCGCTCTCTGGCTTCGGCATGACCATCATGCACAACACCATCGCGCGATGTGTAGACACCGGTGGTAACGTGATGCTCCGCATCCACAGTCTCGTAGGGATGCTGATGATGATTGCCAAAAAAGCGCTCTTGCACTTCAAACTGCGACAAAACCACCATCGCAGCAAAGACCCCCACGCCAAGCATGAGTATCAGGACTTCAGGATGCTGTTTGTGCCGCTGTCTGTTCATAGACCCCCAGCACAGTTTACCTGGCCGCGCAAAAGGCGGCAATCGGGAGGGGTGCTGGAGCCTTACAAATCGCCCTAAAGTACAGCAGTCTGCTCTATATTGACAGCAAACATATCATCTACTTTGCGCTTGTAGCAAGGATCTCGGCGCATGCGCTCAAACTCCTCGCTGAGCAAAGTAGACGGCACATCATGTTGCAAGGAGCGCACCGGCGCATGATCGACACCGACTCTACTATGTATTTTGAGCACGCCGTCTTGAGGCATCGCTATAGTCTGCAAAGCTTTTAGTAAGGAGTGGATGTGCTCAGCGCCAGCGCCTTTATCGAGACCAGTGAGGCGATCGTTAAATATCCCAGTGACTCGTCCCTGTCGATTAAAGATAGGACTACCGCCGCTGGCAACAGCTCCGGAGAGTCGGCAAATAACCTCGACCCGCCGATCAAACTTAAGCCCGCGCAATAGCCCTGCGGCAACGTGCGGACGGTCGCCCGGCAAAAGACTGATACAGGCGATAGCATTGCTCTTGTGTGTACTGGCACGCACTAGAGGCAAGGCTTTTAACCCTGCGCCTGCACCCACTGGCTCAGCGATTTTAAAGAGCGAAACATTGGCCCGGACATCAAAAGCCAACAAAGTGACTTTGCGCTCCTGCCCATTGATAAATACAGCGAGTCCCTGACGCCGGTCCAGGTGCGCTACCGCACTAAAGTCGCTGGCCAGGATACCCTGACTGTGCACGACAAACGCTGTAGCTACAGGCGTTCGGTCCAGCCTGTGAAGCGTGGCAAGACTGGGTGCCGCCGTTTTATAGAGGCTGGAGAGCCATTCTTCGGCGCTGTCTATCTCAGCTTCCTTGACAGAAGCCTCAACAAACTCTTCCACCGAGAAGCAAGGAGTTAGTATAAATTCTGACACTAGAGATACCTGGTAAAGCCGTCACCACCACAGAGAAAAAGATCTCGTACATCAACAATACAAAAAACTTGTGGCAAAGTTGAGGCTAAAACAGAGACTTTTTTGCAATAGCAAAAAATAGATTGAGCTTTTAGAGCATGCTCTTTCTAAAGAGACCGTGCGATGTCTCGGCGTTGAGCAGATGCTCGGGCAACTTGGGAAAAACATAGCTCAACTCGTCAGCATCCATGGGCTTATCGCCGAGGCGCATAAAGCTACCCTCCATGGAGACAAAGCGGTGATCGAGCAGGTCTTGGACCTCCTCTTTGTACTGAGCACCAAACCATGTGAGCCATGTTTTGACGACCGGGATACCGTCCCAGTAAGCAGAGCGGCCAAAGGACCAGTTTTCGGCGTCGGGACCGAGGAAGACCTCGCCGTCTACCATAGTGACTTTGCGCCGCACAGCGCATCCACCATAAAAGCACTCCAGTGACTCGGAAATTGCGGTAAAGAGATCGACAATCTGCTGGGAGTTTTCGGAGCTAGCTGTTACCCAGCTGCAATCAAAGTCGAGCGAAATTGTGACGCAAGGACTCTCAGTACTCTTGGTCCGCGTAAACTCCGAAGGACGCCAAATAGCGCCGCCTAAAGCGGGATAGCGACCACGCCAACGCACACTGCCTTCTTTGCGCAGGGCGCCGATAAAAGCATCTTTGCCACCATTTACCAATTTGTTAGTAAAGGGCAGATTGCGCCCGTAGCGCATGGGCTGCGCCTGTGGGCAAAATTCTTCGAGTATTTCTAGCAGTCTGGCTGCTTTGTCCGGCATAAAGTGCTCATCAGAGGTAAACCACTCTAGAGAGAGCAGCTTGATTTCTTGTGCCTCAGACTTGCGCGCCACCCGTTTGGGAAAAATCAGCTGATCCTCTTGCGGATCATATAGAGCGCCTTTGTAGGTTTTGACCAGGGCGCTACCAAACTTGCTGGCAAGATCCAGAGTCTCCTGCTCCAAATCGCAGTTGGCATAGACGACCCATTTGCACTTATCCAGGTCATTGGTGCTAAAGCTGGGCATTTCCTCGGCAAAAGTGGTGCAGGGACCGACCACATTGATGTTGGGGCTGACCCCATCTACATCGATACTTTCCTCTTTAAAAGCAGCAAACTCAGCTGGTACAGCCGAGGGATTGTGCTCTACTGCCAGCCTGAGCTTGGTCAAGTTTGAGAGCAAATCCTGGAGCTTGGGCTCGTTTTGCAAAAAGATGTGGAAGGCGTAGCTCATGGTTTTACCGTTGTTGGTCAGGGCGGTCATTAACCTACCCAAGAGAGCAATATTTTAGTAGAAAAAGCCGCCAAGTACATTTAGCCAGGGCAAATTAGACCACTTGGCTACACAAAAGACTGTGTTTTTGCACAGTGAAGCAATAACGGTCCAGGACTAATGTTAGGGCATCGAAAGCAACTCCCCCAAGAGGACCGAAAAATGAAAAACGCAGAAAGCAACGCCACAATTAATCATGAAGCTGGACGTACAGTCGGTAAGTCCGGCGAACAATATGCCGCAAGCAAGGCAGAGTTTGATGCCGCTGGCGCCACAAAAAGACTTGCCAGCGAAGTGCAAGCTTATTTAGCTGAGACACCTGCTCAACACTGGGAAAAAATGACTGAGCAAAGCGCTCCTCTGAGAGACGGTGCTACAGGCTTTGTGCGCAATGTCCTCGGCGAAGGCATGAAGCAAGGCGCAGAGCTTAAAAAAGGCGTAGATGGTTTGAATAAAATGGCTAGCGATAGCATAAAGAATTATCCCCTTGAATCCACACTAACCGGTGTGGGCACCGTTGGAGCACTAGGCTGTGGCGCTATCGCAGTAGCAGCTACTGCTCCAGAAATAGTCGGACTGGGCACGCTAGGTGTTGTAGGCTTTGGTGGATTGGCTGCCTACAACGCTGCTGCCCCGTCCGTCAAAACTTTCTGCAAAGACTTTGGCAAAATGTTTGGCGAAGCATCCACTGTCAGACCACAGTGGTAAAAGCAGGGGCGGACAGCGGTTGCATAAATAAAGAGCGCCGGTCATGGCAGTTGATGCACTCAGTCAAAATTTGCATTGAAAAATGCGCTAGTCACGGCAGTTGATGCAATCAGCCAAAAGTTGAACGACATCGCCGCTCATGGCTGTCAAAGCAAAACCGAATAAAAGCTTGGACTGGATCGGTCGACTCTTGGGGGATGACACCGATTCAGTCCAATTTTTTGTAGTACATTGATAGAGGCGTGTGCAGCAGATCAGTTTTTACGGCGGACCACAATGAAGCAATCCAGAGCCTTTAAGGTGCCGATGCCACCTCTGGTGCTCGCAGTTGCGGCGGTGCTCATATCTCGTTTGGCGATGCTCGTATCGCGTTTGGCGATGCTCATATCTCGTTTGGCAGTGCTCACTGCGAGTACGGCGGTGCTCATGGCGATTGCACCGTGCCCATTTGTCCAGGCGGCACCGGCGCAAAACAAGCCATTGATGCGCCATGACGTTAGGCTAAAACTATCAGGACGACCCGACAAAATTGAATTGTTAGCATCTAAACAAGCAGCTGCAGGCAGTCTTACACAATCCATGGCAACGCTCGACAACGCCATCAAAAACAACCCCGCTCAAAGTGCTTACTATCTATTTGAAAAAGCGCAGCTGCACTACGCTCTGGAAGAAGCAGAAACTGCCGAAAAAGAATTTGTAGCAGCATGGAAAAGCAATAAGTTATCACCGGACGCCTTGATGCATGCCGCATGGACACTGCATCACATGGGAGTGACCAAACCAGTACTGGATATCACCAACCAGATAATCGCCAACAAAACAGCACCAGAAGTCGCCGCCGCATATTTTACTCGCGCCCGCACTTACGTGCTCATGGGCGAGGACGCAAAAGCTCTCCTGGACTACGAAGCATCGTGCAAGCTAAGTGCAAACGATGCCCCGGCTTTTTTTGAACTGGGCCGACTGTACTTTTACAAGGATCAATACATAAAGGCAATCGAGACACTGACTAAAGCACTGACAATGTTCAAAGAGCGCAAAGAACAACAAAACTGCATCAATACTCTAACCATAAGAGCCAAAGCCTATAACAAATTCAATCGCGCTGCCGACTCCATCAAAGACTACAGCGAAGCCATTGCGCTCAGTCCATTACAGAGAGATCTGCTTATCGAAAGAGCAGCAGTCTATAAGTCCATGGGCGAAAAAGCAAAGGCTGCCGCAGACGAACAAAAGGCAAAGGCCCTAGATAAAGGTCTCGACTTTTAAGAGAAGTACTAGTCTCGACACGAATGCTCCGGACTTTGGAATATGCTTTTGCCAGATTTAAAAGTGTCTTGGATTGTGGGACTTGGTTTTGCCTGACTTAAAAGCGCCTCGAAATCCGCCCCAGAGGTGTCAAGTGGTACCACTAGCGAGGTTGCGCGAATTGCTCCAGATCTTCGCTTGACATCAGTGTTTTGCGCGCCTGCGCCAGTGTGCGCTAATCAATCTCAATAGATTTAGTAAAACTCACAGATTATAAAAACCTATAAGGCCCGCTCTTCTTGATAAGAGCCATATAAACGCTTTAGGTTTACCTCGCATAATCAATCTCATTTTCTTACAGGTCCTACCAACCAGCCACACCCCATTGCCCCTGGCTTAACCCATATCTCCTACCTGCAACCAGCAGTGTGTCAGGAGCCGTGGATGCAAATTAGCCAGAAGCAATGTCAGCTAGAAGTAATGCCAGCTGAAGGCAACCATGTTTGCATGTAGCGTCTTCGTGGATGACCGCCGCAAGCCATTGCGCGCTCAATCACGACAAACAACTGCAACCATGCGCGGTGACCTGAAAAGACGATTGACGGTTACAAAAACCACAACGCAAAACGCAAGGAGTCTTTTATGCCACCAAGCAAATTTGACAATGCCAGCGCGTTTGCCGCTTCTGCTGTGCACGACATGCTCCAGGCCATCACGACCACAGCTAAGGAGACTCGTCTCCGGCTGACCAGTGAATTCAGCCCTAGCAGGCTTATCTGGATCATGATCGACCGCCTACCAGCCACCTCTGCAAACGCAGAAGAGCAGGTCTGGGCGCACATAAACGACGGTGATCTCTCGATTGGCACCCCCATGTCACTCTCTGTCTGCGTGCCACTGTCAAATGCCACCACACTGGCGAGCACCATCACCAACTACCTCGATGGCGAGCTTGTCAGCTACGGCAAAGTGGACGCACTGATGCAGTCCGTCAATCTCGACGGCACGCACAACCCTCACGTCATCGGCGACTCGGAAAGCGGCTACGGCAACTGGTCTGCACAAGCAACCAACATCGTCGTCTAGCGCCGAGTCTTCCTCTCAACCTCTAACTCTCTAATCCCGTCAAGGGACACTGGAGGATATATGTCCATCTCAATCAAAGCGACATCCAGTCGCCTGTCTTCTGCCCTGCGCCGCGTCCCTGCGGACACGCGCGCCAATGTTATTCTGGTCCGGTTTTCCGGTGAAAAGAAAATGACCGGGTTTATCCACGACGTGGATACCATGACCAATGGTCTCATCTCTCGCCGGATCGCTTCCGACGGCTTTGAGCCCAAGTTTAAGCAAGTGTCTGTGATCGAGTCTGGTCTCAATGTGGACGGTCTCGACCGCATCATCCTCATCGGCCTTGGACCCCGCTCCAAGCTCACCCTCAACAAGTTGCGCGAAGCCATTGCCGAAGGCTTCACCACTGCTCGCGACACCGCCGGCGGTGACCATCTGATCTTCCCTCTGATCGATGTCGACCTGCCCAAGTTTACGGCTGAACAGTTTGCGCAGACTGTCACCGAGTACGCCATCCTGGCGGACTACGAGCCCAACCACAAGAAGACCCGCGTGTGGCCCGGTCATCAGCCGCGTACGCACTTCCAGGAGCTGACTCTGCTCTCCTCGGCAGGCAGCCTGGCGGCAGCCAATCGCGGCATCAAGGTCGGTCAGTTGTTTGGCGAGGCCACCAATCGCGCCCGCGATATGGTCAACGAAGCCAGCAACACCATGACCCCGGGACGCATCGCGCGCATGGCGCAGCGCATCGCCAAGGACTCCGGCGGCACCGTCAAAGTGCGCGTCATGGGCTTGGAAGAGATCAAAGCACTCAAGATGGGCGGCGTCCTCGCTGTCAATCGCGGTGCGGAGAATGCTCCCAGCTTTATCGAGATGAGCTACGACCCGGCAGAGCTTGGTCCGACCAGCTCCTGTCTCGGTCTCGTGGGCAAGGGCATCACCTTTGACTCGGGTGGTCTCAACGCCAAGGACTACACCGGCATGAAGGACATGAAGAACGACATGGGTGGCGCTGCCGCCGTGTTGCAGACAATGTCCCTGGTGGCCGAGCTGAAGCCGCAAATCTCGGTGCGTGCTGTCATCGCCGCCTGCGAAAACCTGACCGACGCCAAGTCCATGCGTCAGGGCGACATCCTCAAGACGATGTCGGGGCTGACGGTGCAAATCGATCACACCGACGCCGAAGGTCGCCTGACCTTGGCTGACGCGCTGACCTACATCCAGGACAACATGGGCGCCAATCTGGTCGTCGATGTCGCCACTCTCACCGGTGCGGTGGAAGAGGCGCTGGGCGACAAGATCACCGGCATCTTTGGCAACAACGAGAAGTTTACTCGTGAAGTGCTGAAGTGTGCCGACAGCGCTGGTGAGCCGATGCACGAACTGCCCATGTACGAGGGCTATCGCGAAAACAACCGCGGCACCATGGCCGACCTGACCAACGACGGTTCGGGACCCGGCGCAATTGCGGCGGCGTGGTTTTTGCGGGAGTTTGTCAACGAAGGCACCTCCTGGGTACACATGGACATCGCCGCCACCAACTTCCGCGCTTACGAGCACGGGGTGGACTCGGAAGGCGCCACCGGCGTGGCAGTGCGCACGCTCGGCGAAATCCTGCGGCAGTACTCGCAGCTGTAAACAACGGTACGCGCAGCTGTAAACCTGGCGGGGCCCGGCAAACTGACGCAAGTCAGCACCGGGCCCCACCTTTTGCAAAAGCACATGGGAGTATCTATGACAAAAATATCTATGACTCCCACCGGAGAGTCTGGCAGTGCCTACGAAAACTACAACAAGAGGCACGACGACTACGACTTGACCCGCCTACCTGTTGGCGTGGAACAAGTAGCGCAATATCTGCGCGACTGGCGAAATCCGTCTGAGCTGAGCTTGCTTGATGCAGGCTGCGGCACTGGATTGCACCTGCAATATTTCAATCAACTGGGTCTGGCTCGGTTGATTGGCATGGATGCGTCGATAATTGGCGTAGCGCAAGCTGCCCAAAAGTTTGCCCATCTCAAGGACGAGGCAACCCACCTCGAGCTCGAAGCCAAAGCTGCCCATCTTGCAGCTGAAGCCCCCCACAAGCCAATCTTACTGGTTGGCGACTTCCGCGCAATCCCGCTGCCTGACCAGAGTCTCGATGTGGTGCATGTCAGCTTTGCTGTACATCACCTGCCGCACAAAAGCGAAGCCGAGCTAAAGCAAGCCACGCGCGATCTCTTTGCAGAGTTTGCACGGGTGCTAAAGCCAGGCGGTAAGCTGATTGTGGTATCGACATCGCGCACGCAACTGCATCCGCAACAGGGCTCGCTCTGGTATTACCGTTACTTCCAGGACGCTGCTCGCGTACTGGCCAAGCGGTTTTTGCCAAGGCGTGATCTGGTAGCCAGCATGCATGAAGCAGGCTTTGAGACAGTGACGACCCAGCTGGTACAAAAGACCTACTGGACCGCCGCAAGTCTTGATGCCAACGGTCCCTTTGATGAGCACTGGCGCAACGGTGACTCTCTGTTTGCCTTTTACAGGGACAAGCAGGAGCTATTGCAAAAGCGCCTCGCTCGGCTCAAGCAGCTGATTGCTGACGGCTCAGTACAAAAGCACATCGCGGCAACGCGTCAGCGCACAGAGTCAGTCAAGCAAGCCTATATCCTGGTTGCGACTCGGACAGGCTCCTGAGTCAAACTTTCACTTTCGAACAGAGTACTCGCAAGGGTACTCTGTTCTCTTTTCTCTGTTCTCTTTTCTCTGTTCTCTTTTCTCTGTTCTCTTTTCTCTCCTCCCTTCTCTCTGTTCACTTCTTTCTTCATTTCTCAAAAAAGCCCCTCCTACTACTCCATATCGTCAACCCAACAAACCAGACAACCAATCAATCAACAAATCAACTGATCACACCTCAAATTGATCACCTCGGGGTGTCTCTAAATCAAAACCCCCGAATGTAAAGAAAGTATTGTAAAGCAATATTACATGGGCGTTTCGGGGTTTTCTCATTTTTCAAACGCCGCCACCGTGGGCGGTTGCGCTGTCAAACAGATTTAATTTTGCGCTTAACACAGCTGGCGGTTTTTTTAGCGAAGCAAAAAAGAGAGAACCGCTTCAGGCGTCAAAGCCGTCATTCCACACCCGGTCTCAGCTTCGCGCCACCGGCATCAACATTTCACTTCCCGTCTCGGCATCGCGCCAACGGCATCAGCATTTCACATCAACTACCAGGGCATCGTTTCCGCGCACATCTATTTTTAGTTGATGTTCTCCAGCCTCATTCTTCAGCACATCCACTAGAGCATAAGCTCGACTGGGCTCAGCGTCTTTGGCATCGCGCTCAGCGTCTTTGGATTCACGCTCAGCGTCTTTGGTATCACGTCCGCCACCTTTGGTATCACGCCCACCATCTCGCTCTATGCGCTCGACCAGACTTTGCACTGTGACATAGTAAATACCATTGATACAGCTCACACTATTTTGATGCACATGTCCACCAAACACTGCCAGCACACGCTTGCTTGCTTCAAGTATTTGCCTCAGCTCAAGCCGTTCTTCGCAAAAGCAATAGTGAGGGTATTTTTCAAACCAGACATTACCGATCAAACTCTGTTCATCTAGTGGATGATGGACAAACACCAGCACTGGCTCAGTGCCTTCCTTCAGCACCTGCTTCAACCACTCAATCTGCTCTCTGTCGACATGTATATCGGTATGCGCTATTGAAGAAGAAAACAAAACAATTAGCTTGTATCCAGCAATAATGCGGCTGTAGTAAGGCGAGGCTGCAAGCCTCGATATTTCCGCCGCGGCGCCACCATCATTTTGTCCGGCGATGGCGCAAAGCTGCGGCACAGTCAGATGCACTTGTTCATGATTACCAAACACATGTAGCACCGGTACTGGTGCCCGGGCAAATGATGCTATACCAGCGCGATAATTATCAATATCGCCCTGGACATCAGCACCGTCTTCGATTAAATCGCCCAGCTGGACTATAAAATCAACGCTATCGCCAAGCTCACCGATTATTGCATCGATAAAAGGCAATGCATAGCGCGACAATTTGCGCACAACGCCCTCATAAGGGCGCTCCTCGCCAATATGACAGTCAGCAAGCAGAGCAAAGCGCACTGTTATCTATGCTTTTAGCATCTGGACAAAAAAGACATCAATAAAGATATCCAACGGCTGCACACACTTCGTGGCTTTGGAGCGCATCATAGCGCCTTCCCATCCAGAGAGGAAAAGCTCAGCAAGGTCGTTAGAAGAATACTTCTGATTGATTTCGCCAGTCTTTTGACCTTCGTCAATGCAAGCCGAAAACATATCGCGCCATTTACCCATTACTCGCGATAATGCCAGACGCAAAGTCTCGCTCTGGTCAGCCATTTCCTGGCTCAAATTGCCAATCAAGCAACCTTTGCGGCACTCAGCAGCAAGCAAGTTTTCTTTGCCTGTGGAGCAATATTTTTTGAGGCGGTTAAGTGGAGTGAGCGAAGTATCGCGCAAACTATCGAGGATACGACCGCTGTAATACTGATCAAAATGGTCGATGATGTTTAGAGCAAAATCTTCTTTGCTTTCAAAATAGTGATAAAAGCTGCCTTTAGGCACGCCCACGCTGGACAGCACTTCTTGTATGCCGGTGTTGTTATAGCCCTTTTCCAACATGATGTTGATGCCGGCCTGGATCAAAATCAGCTTGGTGTCTTGTTTGGGGGCGGTCTTAGTAGCCATAAATTACTCTCGGTCTAGTGCTAATAACTGTTGTGGGATAAGTCTCTGATAAGTCACTATTGCTTGGACGAAGGCACAATCGGATTGTTGCATACATAGCATATCCTACTGTTACTTTACTATAAACTAGACCGGTCGTCTGCTTCCGTCAAGATGGAAATTTTCCGCGACCTTTATTGAGCAGCCGTAATTGCTCACCGTACGGGCCTTTTGACGCTTCAGCGCAAAGTGCTCGCCAATATTTTTGCTTGCCACTCAATCCAGATGGCCATGCAGCGTCCAGTATTTTGCGGCCGAGATCAAGGCGTCCAGCATAGATACAATGCAAAACACCATCAGCCAACTCAGGCGGCACAATGGCAAGAGGGTCGTTAGCATAGGCTTCGGCATCACTTTTTTCATCGCTATTGCCAAGTTTCTGTCTCTTAGCCTGAGCCTTGATCAATGCTTTGATTTCTTCCTTTTCACTAAAGGCAGCACTGGCCTCGGCGATAAAGTCACTTATTTTGGAGGCATCAGGCACTTCTGCTTTCATTGCCTTTTGATCTACAACCACCTTGCTTGATTCAATACAGAGCGTAATATCAAGCATCACTCTGCGCGCACCATTAAATCGAGAGGGGATTTCAACACTCAGATCATATTGCTCTGGTGATGTTTGCTGCGGCGATGATTGCTCCGAAGATGTTTGCTGCGGAGATGTTTGCTCCGGCGAAGTTGGCACCAATGAGCAACTATGGTCAATTTGAGCCAATCGGGTCACCTGCCTGACTGTTTTATCCTTGGAGTCTTGCGGCAAACTGACTTTATAAATCCGCGCAAACTCAGCATTATCTCTTGAAAATCCGACAATCACAGCTTTGACGTCATCTTTTGCCAGTCTGATTGGTAAATGCTCCGGTCCTTCAGCATTGTCGGCGTAGATCAGCTTGGGCGGGCAATCAAGCCCATCAAAGACTTCCTTAAGCAAAACCTTGTCGCCGTCCTTAAATTGCACGTAACTGCTGCCCGGCTCACTGCCGAAATAACTCTCGACAGTCAGACCATCAAAGCTCACTTCAAAAGCCTGAGTCGGACCACTTGTCTGGGCGACACCATCAGCATCTTGTCCATCGGCACCTTTACCACCTGTGCCTTGGATGCCAGTGCCTTTTCCACCCAACGAGTCGCCTGTGCCCGTTGCGCCACCATTGGCGCCATTGCCCTTTTCTGACGTGCCTCTACCATCACAACCCCAGGCGCCCACCAGCAACCCAGCAAGTGTCAAGGCGAGCAATATGCTTTTGCCTGCCATAGCTTTACGGACTACCTTGACCCTGCCTGCGCGCTTGTCTCTCGATAATTTTGGTTGGATCTGTTTTGAGCCTGGTGGCTTGAGTTACCAGATCGCTAGCAATCAGCGGCACATAACCAACCCCAGCACCATATAACAAGACATTGCCAGTCTTGGCAGTAAGCGATAGCGCGCCGTTGTCGATCATAGTGGAAAGCTGCTTAGCACCCTCCGGTAGATGCTTTGCTCCATCCGGCAAGACTCTGGCTCCACCTGGTAGCAGTTGTGCACCCTCCGGCAAGACTCTGGCTCCCTCCGATTTGGCAGCACCCACCCCGATAGTCTCGGCAGCAGCGACCTTGACTGATTGGGCACCGCGCAGCCAGTTCATGGTGGAGCGAGCGGTACTGTAACCGACATCAGCGACAAAGTATGTAGAGCGCGCCAGATTGAGATTAGCCCCCCATTCGGTCTCTCTTGCTCCGGCGTTATTAAAGACCCCAGTGCCACCGACAACGGTGCGCGTACCACCTCTCAGTAGACCCAGGAGCGGTGCTGGTTTACCTGCGCGCAGCGAGGCTACTACCTCGGTTGCACCAACAGCTAGCATACCGGCATCCATAGCCACGGGTAGTGCTGTCTCGGCAGCGCGTTTAACCCCGTTTACCAGACCGTCAGACTTGAGATTACGCGCCTGCACCAGCTCAAATTCATGACCTTTGCGCACAACAACGTATTCGTCAGGCTTGTATTCTCTGGTCATGACCATAGGCTTGCCCACATCAGTCACACCAAAAGAGTTTAGATAGCCCCAGACTGGCACATCCTTGAGCTGCACGGACTGAGTCATCACGACTTTACCATCTCGCTGCTCGACATCAAAACGACTGCTAGCCAGATTAAAGTGCTGACCTTGCGCACCACTAGCAGTGGCAGCCTTGAGGTCTACAAAGTTAGCAATACGACCACTGGCATCAAACTGCACGCCGCGTCCCTTTGTCTCCAGATCGTCTTGACTGGGCACCAGCTCCGGATAAAAATGCAACTGCTTGAGCTGCTCTTTGATTGGCTCCAATAGCTGTTTTTTGTCGGTCACCCACTTTTCGAGACGCTCTATTTTTTGTCTGTCTTCCTCAGTATCTAGCTTCCAGCTTTGCGGTAAATCCAGATTGATTGTTTTAACACGACCTCTGTCGTCACGCACAAGAGTGGCACCAGGAGGCATATCTCCGGGGAAGTCACCAGAAGACGACCGCTTAAGATCATCGAGCAACTCCACGTATTCGCTCACTTGCAGGGCCGAACGCATTAACCTGGCACTGTTTTGCAACCAGGGCTTATTGATGTCATCGCTGCCAGGTGCTGCCGCTTCTGGCAACCAGCCGCGAGGCAGACCGAGAGTGCGCACAGCATCTTGCATCTGGCCACTGATAGCAGCGACCAGAGCTTTTTCTTTTTGATCAGAGTCTTTGATATTGGCAGCTAGCCAGCGGTAAGCACCATCAAGACGCTCCAACTGTGCATCATCTGGCGCCTTATCTGTCGGTAGATTCAGACTTATTGCGCCCTCTTTTGTTACTTTAAAATGCTCAGAAGCCTGCACCGGCATGCCATATGCCACCTGCCGCCCGACTTCTTGAGGCAATGCCTTTTGCTCCAACCAGCGCACATAATCGCCGTAAAGCTCACGAGTAGATGGACCAAAGCGCTGCTCTGCCATTTCTTTTTGCAGACCAGTTTTTAGCTCTTGCTGATGGGCATTGAGATTGGCACCTTCATAGGCAGGCATCAAATTAGACAGCGTCTGATGCAAATAGCCAACACGACTGGCCTCAAAAGCATCTTTTGGGCGCCCGATAGCTCCATCACTAGCCTTTGGTTGAGCGGCATCTCCCAGAGCAACTGGTCCATCTTTGGCTTTTGGCGCCGCATCCCCAGACTGTACGACTGTGCCATCGGACTTTTCGGCCGGTACAACACTGCCAGGCGCACGCCTGTCTTTTTGGGTTTCTTCTAAGAGTTTTTTGACGGCAGCAGTTTGCTCATGACTATATGCGCGCTCCTGCAAGGTAGACAGGTCTGGCACCACTACTTCGGCGGAGCCATTAGAGTTGGGCTTATCGGTTTGAGCCATGGCTCACCAGCCCAGACCAAAATTTGGTCGCCCTTCTTCTAGCTCAGTGGCATTGGCGTTGCGGTAGAGATTGAGCACTACAGCAGCTAGCATCGCAGGACCAGCGGAGCGCACCAGCCCCCGACCAGCAATAGCACTGCGCACAGCAGCTACCCGCGAGAGCTTTTGCCGCGTCACAGGCGATGATTCGCCGAGTTCTCGCTCTGCTTGTTCTATATTTTTGACTTGTTGTTTCTCAGACGGTGAGAGATTGCCTTTAGCGATAAGCTGTTCACGCGCTTCTTTAAGGGCAGTAAGCTCCTGTGGACTGAGATGCTGGGGGCTGACTTTATCGCTTCCCTGACTGCCCAGTTCGGCCAATTCGGGTGGCTTGCGATTACCCCAGCGCTCCTGCGGTTGAGTACTAGCTTGAGCGGCCGCTTCTCTAAATTCTTCACGGTGCTGACCGCGCCCTTGCACATTAGGCGCCCGACTATCATTGGCCGCCTGCCTATCTGATTGTGTAACAGTGGTCGGTCTGACAGTAGTAGTGGCGCCATCGTGTCCGGCACTGGCTGTGGGTTTGGCTCCATTTATTCCGGTAGCGAGAGTACGCAGATCTCCGGGCTGGCGCTCTGCCAGACGATGGACCAGATGTCCAATCAATGTGCGGTCGGTACCAGCACCACCTGCCGAATACTCGGCGCGGAAGTTACCAATAACCTTGAGCACTTTATTCATATCGAGCGTGCCGGCGGCAAACATCTTTTTGTAGTGATTAGGCAGCTCGGCCGCCAGCTCAGGAAACTGTTCGGGATGACCAGCAGCTAAAGCCAGTTTGGTGGCAGCTTTTTCGAAGGCTTTAGTAGCGGAACCACCGGTATAAACCTCAGGTGCACCACTGCCAGGATTAGCCTGGTTTTTGAGCATGACAGTTAACGCACCATCTGGTTTGACTTGCACAATGGTGCCATCACTACTGGTCTGCCTCATGGAGATTTGAGCACCAGTCAGGTGTTGTTGCCCGGGCTGTGGATAAAGACTGCGTACGGCATCCTCCAGGATGACGCGCTCGGCTAATTTGTTGACTGTATTCTCCAGGCTGACGCTGTCCTGGCGCGCGGCAAAAGTAGCGGCACCGCGCTCCAGCGTGCGTGCGTATTCACTAAATTCGGCAGCCAGACCACGAGAGCCTGAGCGGTTTTCTTCGCCTGCTCTCTGATTAAAAAAGTCCACCACACGCTTGATGTCAGCGGCAGGTTTGTCTTTTTCTTTAGAAATAGTCGGGGTAGGCAAAGGAAAATCGCGCATATTGAGGGCATGCTCAGCGCCAGGCGCTGTCAAGCTAGCAATTTTGTTGCGAAAATCAGCTTGAAACTCAATCACCCTTTGACTCATCTCGGGTGTACGCTGGTCTTTTTCCAACCGACCGGATTGATCAAACCACTGCGGCAGAGCGTCAATTACTCCGTTTTCGCGCAGACGTGGCACATTGGTTTTGGCATTGTCTGCTGCTGACGCAAAATCCCCGGTCTGCGGATCGAGACGGCGACTACTGGGGTCGAGCAACTCCAGAGCACCAGTGCGTCTGTTAACGAGGATGATATCGGCACCGATCATATCCAGAGCCGAGCCAGTCTGAGCTGGCAAAACTTCCCAACCTTGCCTGTCGAGACCCATGTCACGCAGGGTCTCAGATGCGTATCGGTAGACACTATTTTGTAAGTGCCCGCCACCCTGACGACTGTTATAAGCAACTATCTGCTCAGATAAACCACGCCAGGCATCGAGCAACTGCTGTTGCGGCTTGGGCATCGGAGCATCGGGTTGCACCTCCCCTGCAATGCGGCTTGTCGCCTCCACTGGGGGTTGCCTGTTCTGGTCTGTTATTGATGTTCGTTCTTCCGGAGGCATTGGTGATCCCGTATAACAAGCGCGAGGTGCATCAATTGGTCACTAAAAGAGTCGCACTGGCAAAAACAATGCCCTCTACCCAGTGTATATACCCTCACAAAACCGATTTTTGACAACTACCGTGGGAGAAATCCCCATCTAATGGCGCTTCTTGTGAGATTTAACCGCTTGGCAACTCTACCATGGTTGTCAAAGATAACGCAAGCCGCGCCAGCCCCTAAGGCGTGAGCGCAACAGTTTAACTATGCCTTAAGAGTTTAAAATGACTGCTATTGCCGATCCAGTGCCTGCCCTACCGATTGTCGCGCCAACAAGCATAATGCTTATTGGGTAAGGATTTGCGGCTAAAGCTGGCTAAGGCAGCGGCGTCAGCGTATATGCAAAACCCCATACAAAGGCCGATTTTTTGCTATGCAAAGTTTGTAAACAGCGCTGTGTTCAGCGTTTGAATTAGCTGACAAATAAACTCTAGGCTACACTCACTTCTTTATTTCCTTTCTCCGACTAAAACTTTCCAAAACCATCAGTAACCCCTGTATCAACGTTTTTCTCGACCAACAGCGTGGTCTCGGTTGATGGTACCGACGATTAATGCTGTTTGCTTTGCCAAAACCATGCAATCCGATAGTCAGCGTGGTGATTATGCAGAGATAGGTCGAGTAACTAAAGGAAAGTCAACATGACTCTACCCAACGCAGAGACTCTGCAGTCTTTTGCGGACCCCAATAGCCCGATTGCCCAAATCACGCGCACCAAAAAGCGCGTCGAAGCAATCGGACGGCAATTCGCCAAGCTCAGTCCCACGGTACAAGCCAGTGAGGATACTGCCGCCCGCGAAATGGCCGATCTTGCGTATGCCAACTGGCTCACCGCAAAGGGTCTGACACAAGCTGCCGATGCACTTTTTCACCGTCGCGCTGTGGACATGCTCCTCAGCGGCAACAAGGTGGAAATCGAAATCGCCCAGGCATCCATGAAAGATGTGCGCGCACTTTCGATTCTCCAGTCTTGCGTCAAGAACTCCACGTCGGCGCTTGGCGCTGATGAACCGGAAGTCGTCCTCGGCGGCAAAGACCGCTTTGGCTGCCTCGCCCCCGATCCCGATAGCTGGTTCAAGCCCAACTTGGCTGCCCCCAGCGACCAACCCGCGCCCTGCAACCTGCCCAGCATGACCATTGTCATGGCAGTGGACTTTAGCGGTCGCTACACCCAAGTGCAAGAGCTCTTGCGCCTGGCCGAAGCCACTCTCGTGGAAGCAGAACGCGAACTCGGGGAAACCCGCGCGCGGCTCTGCCACAGTGAAGACGGCACCTGCCAGCTCTTTTGAGCGGCTCACTGCCTGATTTACATCACATGCAGCTGACCACAAGTTGGCTGCTAAGTCAAAACCTGGTCTACAAGACCGTCCAACTGAGCTAAACACCCAAGCTCAAGCAAAGGTATAAATCTATGTCCAACAACGAAAATCCCCTCGCAGGTCGCGGCAAGGCTGCCGAAGACGCATGGATCCGCAAGCAGGAGCGCGAAGCCCGTGAAAAGGCCAAGGCTCAGGGCAATGGCGGCGACAAGAGCGGCGACAAGACCAATACCAAGGACAAGCCGGCGGCAGCTGCTCCGAGCAAGTCCGAAGAGCCCGGCAAGCGCTAGACCGCGGCAACAGTCCTACAGGGACGGCACCATAGAAGTGCCCCCAGCGTAAATAATAAAAGCAACTAAGGGCTCATCCAACTGAGTCTCAACTGGTAGCGCGAAACTGAATCAACATCAGATTCGCGCTACCTCCTTGCTCTTTCTGGATTTTGCAAGCTCCTGCCAGTCCTCACTGGTACTAGCCGGCCAATCCAGAAACAGCTATTTCATTTTTTCTCTTTTTGCGATTTCCTATGACGCCTTATAGTAATACTTTACAGTAGGGGCAAAAACGTCACAGGCGCTCAGGAAGGTCCATTTTTTCTGCTATATTCAGGGGCTCTAGCAAGTTTATAGTCGGGGCTCCTGGGCACCGGACAATAGAGGGAAGTTTATGGCCACCACCGTGAGTAATGCACCGCAAAGCGGCATGCGCGATTTTTTACCAGCGGAGGTGAGATTGAGAGACTGGGCCACCAGTGTTATCACCAGCACCTATGAGCAATTTGGCTTTACCAAAATAGAGACCCCCTGCCTCGAAAACATCGCCCTGCTCAAGCGCGGCGACGGCGGCGAAAACCTGCAATTGATTTTTGAAATACTAAAACGCGGCGAAAAGCTAGAAAAAGTCGTAGCTGCCGCTCGCGACAATGGCGCTAAAGCTGAGCGCGGCGACCTCACTGATATGGGTCTGAGATTTGACCTGACTGTGCCTCTGGTGCGTTTTTATAGTCACAACCAGCAAAACCTACCCAACCCTTTTAAGAGCATCCAGATAGGCAGCGTATGGCGTGCCGAAAGCGCTCAACAAGGACGTTACCGGCAATTTACACAGTGCGATATCGATATCTTTGGTGTCAAAAACGAAGTAGCCGAAATCGAGCTATTGCAGGCCACATCAGAGGCACTAGTAAAACTGGGCTTTGAAGGTTTTACCATCTGCATCAACGATCGTCGCATCCTGGCTAATATCGCCAAGTTTTGCGGCTTTGAAGAAGCGCGCTTTGAAAATGTCTTTATCGCTCTCGATAAGCTCGACAAGATTGGCCTTGATGGAGTTGGTCATGAGCTAGCTGGACAGGGTCACTCGGCTCAAGCCATCAGTGCACTCAATAGCCTCCTTGTTAGCCTGGCTGAAGGACCAACAGACAGCCTCAAACAACTGGAAATGTTGACCAGCACAATCAATCTCGACGACCAGGCGGCAAGCGGTCTGCGCAATATCATCAGTATCGTGGGAGCAGGCAGCGGCGGCAAATTTAAAATGCAATTTGAGCCATCACTGGTGCGCGGCATGGGCTACTACACTGGTCCTATTTTTGAGATCAAATATCCTGGCTACAATTACTCAGTAGCTGGCGGCGGTCGCTATGACAAAATGGTCGGCAAAATGTCTGGACGCGATGTACCGGCATGTGGCTTTAGCATTGGCTTTGAGCGCATTATCGGCATCCTCATGGACAATCAGTTTGAGCCACCAGGTGCGATGGAGCGTCTGGCACTAATATTTGAAGACGGTCGCGACAAGCTCGAAGACGTCATGTTAGCGTCCGCCAAATTGCGCGATAGAGGCTTTGCTGTAGTAGTCCAAGCCAAGAAAAAGGACATGCGCAAACAAATCGATCAATTACCAACTCAAGGTGTGCACAAGCTCTGCATGTTTAAAGGCGATGTGGTCAATCTTGAGATCAAATCGCTAACAGTCTAAAGTCCCGAAACCCTTTACTGTCGCAACTCGCACAGATTACGCAAATTGTGTTATGCTAAGTGCGTAATTTGCACGGTGGGCTCATGAAGAATCCATTTGAGTATGGCGGGGTTGTAGGACAGGGCGCCTTTTGCAACAGGAAACAAGAACTTGAAGAGTTAAGGCGAGTTTTTGAAAACGCCGGCAGACTTTTTATGTATTCTGATCGACGTGTTGGCAAGACCTCGCTAGTTAAACTCGCTCTTTCCAAGCTGCCACAGTCAGACTTCATCACAGCATATGTTGACCTCTGGCCCACAACGAGCGGCAATGACCTGGCACTTAGATTGGCAAAAGCTGTTGGCGATGCCTCCGCTTCCACGACCACCAAATTAATAAATTTGGGCAAGAAATTCTTCTCATCCTTCCAGCCATCAGTTTCAATCGATCCATCTGGCGCTCCGCAATTAGTGTTTGGCTTAAACAAAGAAAGCTTGGTGGGACCGGCATTAGAGGAGGTCCTTCAAGCCTTACCTAAAATCGCAGAACAATCTGGTAAAACTCTTGTTGTTGTTTTTGATGAATTTCAACAGATAGCAGAATATGAATCTGATACGGTCGAAAAAACGCTGCGCAGCAGTATCCAACATCACCAAAATATCGCCTATGTCTTCTTAGGCAGTAGAAAACACGTAATAGAGGCGATGTTCCTTGACAAAAGCAGACCACTATATCGCTCAGCGGCTCACTACCCATTAGGAATGATCGATTTATCTGCCTGGGAAATTTTTGTCAGCGAAAAATTTGCTGGTACTGGCAAAAATATTGATAGAGCAATAATCGAGCGTATTTATGGTTTTACGCAAGGACATCCTTTTTACACTCAGCATTTGTGTCATGCCATCTGGGAGCTAACCACAGATGGCTCAAAAGTTACTGACGAAATCGTAAAAGCTGCTTTAAATCTACTGCTTGACCGGGAAGCTTTTGCCTATACAGCTCTTTGGGAATCACTTGCCAGTAATCAAAAGACACTGATAGAAGCAATTGCTTCGGCAAAAAATGGCTTTAAACCATTCAGTGCAGAGTTTATCAAAAACTCTGGCTTGCGCACACCGTCAAATATTCAGAGGGCGGCTGAGGCACTCTGGCAAAGAGATCTGATAGACAGGGATGACAAAGGCTCATATTATATCCCCGACAAATTCTTCAAGTTTTGGCTATTAAAGCGGGCCGCCACAGGATCTGTACCTGAAATTTTCTAGGCGCACTCTATTGTGTACCACTTGCCACTGCAAAAGCCGTGAACAAACTGGACTGAACTATCACTTTCTGCTACCGCTTTGCGGTCGATACATGGCATCAGGAAAGCCTTTTGATAAATTACGCACTCAGCATAATGCAAGTTGCATAATTAGCACTGCGGCATGATCTCCGGGTCGTTATTTTCGGTTGATCAAAGTTTTGCTACAGCCTATGGCAAAGCAAAACGCCCAAGAGTCTACTTTCTCTGAAATCTGCTTAAATATGGGAGTCTGAGAAAAACGGACAAAAGGCGGCAATTATGTCCACACAATTGAGTGCAATCGAAGCCAAAGTAGCAAGCCAAGAGCGTATTACACGCTCCGAGATAGAATGGCTCTGGCACAACGCCAAAGACGAGGAGCTATCACGCCTGGCCAGTACGGTGCGGGCGAGATTTCACAAACGCGATGAAGCCACTTATCTGCTCATGCGCATCATCAATTACACCAATGTATGCGTGGCAAAATGTGACTACTGCTCCTTTTACCGTCTACCCAACGACGCTGACGGTTATGTGCGCAGCAAAGAGTACATTTTTAGCAAAATAGATGAGCTAAAATCGGTCGGCGGCAGCTTTTTTGGCTTTAATGGCGGCTTTAACCCCAAACTCAAAATCGATTATTACGTCGATCTCTTTAGGTCTATCCGTGAGCGTTATGGCGACTCAATTGAGTTTTATGCACTGACAGTAGTGGAGTTTTTGTACATTGCCAGACTGAGCAAATTAAGCAATGCCGAGGCTCTCAAAATGCTCAAAGAGGCTGGAGTTAACTGGATTACCGGCGGCGGTGCCGAAATACTGGCAGACTCTTTTAGACTGCGTCACAGCCCGCTTAAATACACAGTAAAAGAATACATGGACACCCAGGCTGATATCCTCGATGCCGGTCTTAAAACCACTGGCACAATGGTGATTGGTTTTGATGAGAGTCTGGAAGAGCGCCTTGATCACCTCGACACCGTGCGCGAGTTTCAAGACAAGCGTCTGGAGGCTGGCAAAGAAGGTCTATTTAGCTTCCTTTGCTGGACCTACAAGCCTTATAACAATGAGCTTGGTGGTGAGGAAATATCCTCACAAGAATACATGCGCCACCTGGCCATCAGCCGCATCTATCTGGACAACATCAAATTTATGCGCACCTCTGTGCTGACCCAAAACCAGGCAGCTCTAGATGGACTTAACTACGGTGCTAATGACTTTGATATCCCCTGGGAAGACGAAGTCACACAACTAGCAGGAGCCGTGATTGAGCGTGATGTAGAGCGCATCCTGGGCTATACCAGAGAGGCCGGATTTGAGCCCAGACTGCGAGCTGTCAATTTAGCGACTGTATAATCCATCAGCTATTTGCCCATCTCAAATACTTGTTCAAATCCTTTCTGGTCATGGGCTCTGCGCGAGATATTCATAAAAGCAAGACGAGCATCAATGTCGTTTGGATACTGCTTAAACATTTCATTAAAGCCCCGTTTGACGTCGACCCACTTCATGGGTGACTCGGCAGTCCAGGCATTATTGAGATGTTTGCTATTCTTCCAGGCCATACGAGCACGAGCCAGGTCACCTTTGACGCCACCAATCTCGGTGGCACGCTTTTCGATGTATTTTTCGGTGTCGTATTCTTCACCGTGCCAGCGAGGTAGCAGATACCAGCCTACAGCCAAGTCAATCGGCGTATAGTCAGGCCAATCTTTGTGACAGGCATCGACCATTTTAAAATACTGCTCTCGATCTATCTCACCAGCCAGCGCTATGCGGTCATAGACATAGCTGACACGAGGGTCTTGCTTGCATAGCTGAGGGCTGGCATCGAGCACTTGCTTGGCCTTAGCAATGCGATCCTTATACAACCTCCAACCTTTATCAGTGACTTCATTGGCCCAGCCGCCACCTCTGTCAAGCCAGGCATAATCGACATAACAATCAGCCAGAGCAATACGAGCCATAGCTGACTTGGGCTCTGCTTTTAGCCATTTATTGAGGTCAAATATACTTTGCTCATAGTCTGACTGACTTTGCCCATGATTGTTAGCAGCGCCCTCGACGATCCAGTACATCAAATCCAGATCCCAAAAGCCATCAGCACAAGCTTTACCGCTCTTACGCAGGTCTTGTGCCATGGCATCAAGCTCTTTGTACTGGCCTTTGTTAAAGAGCCCACGCGCCCTCTCTGCACCGGTAGAGCGCGGCGGTTTGTGATAACTCACACCAGTATAAAACTCCTGATAAATGCGCTCCTTTTGCTCATCACTTTGCGCCAGAGTACAAGCATGGAGGTAATCTTTCATGGCATTTTTATAGTCGCGCTCACCGGCTTCACTGCGCGCTTTCATGGCATATGCATACCAACCACAGCCCTCACAACCCTTGATGTTATCGCTGGCATTGATCACTTTAGCAAAGGCATCTTTTGCCTTTTCTTTTTGGTTGTCCTCACTGTACATCACTGCCAGGCTGGACAATTTATCTATAGTCTGATGCGCATTAGCACCAAAAGCCTTCTCAGACACCTCTACCGATTTGGTCTGGTCTTCAATACCATCTGGCTCAGATTCATCCGCAAAATGCTCACGGTGCCTCTCCCAGCCGCGCTCTTGATAAACATGGGAGAGCAAGTCTGCTTCCACCGGATTTAACGTGGCGGGAGCAGCAGCAATAGCTTTTGTGATTTCGTCATGTCCTTTTTGAAATTCACCATTATCATATAAAAGACAGGCATAATCGCGGTGCACTGCCATCAACTGAAACGGTGTGGCATTGGATTGATGCGCATCTTTAATAGCTTTATCAATCATCTGCTGAGCACGAGGACGGTCTTCTTGCCAGTGCTCTTTGGCGGAGTCAAATTCCTGTCGCCACTGCGGCACAAACATTACCTGAGCAATAACGGCGCCATATTTATTCCAGATCACTGCAAAAGTAACGATAACAAAGCTAAAAACGCCAAAGAGCAAAAGTTTGATCCAGCTATACCTGGCTTTCTTTGGCTTTGACTCGTTGTTTTTCATAATATTCTCTCGGGCGCTTACACAATTTGACTCAAGTTGCTCCAGATCATAGTTTACTTTCCCAATGGTAAGGTTTAAATCACCAGAGGGGCATATAGACATAAACCCTGCCGATGGAAAGTTTGATGGACCCAAAAGAACAGAAACAAGCACCTCCAGAGGTAATCGTCACACCAGAGGTAGATCAAACAATGACTCCTGAGAGTACAGGACAGTCAGATGCACAGGACAGTGACATACCGGTAACTCTCGCAACTGGCACTGTGGTAAGCGAGCGCTATGAGATCCTGGCTTTTGTGGGACGTGGAGGCATGGGTGAAGTATACAAAGTACTAGACCAGCAAACCCGGGCTATTTATGCTCTCAAGATGATTGCGCCTCATCTGGCCCAGCAAAAGCTCCTGGCAAAACGTCTGGAACATGAAGCACAAGCGGCTCGCACTCTCGTCCACGGCAATATAGCCACTGTCTACGACATAGGTACAACACCTGGCGGACAGCCTTACATGCTGCTCGACTACATCGACGGTGATAGCCTGGAGACACTGCTCAAAAAAGAAACAGTCCTGCCAGTCGGTCGCGCTCTTGAATTGTTTTTACAAATAGCCGACGCTCTAGTCCATGCCCGCCTCAAAGGTATAGTGCACCGCGATCTCAAACCCAGCAATATCATCGTGACAAAGAGCGCCGCGGGCACTGATCTGATCAAAATCGTGGACTTTGGCATCGCCAAGATTACCGACCAGGACAGAGCCGACAAAGCCAAATTGACTCAAACAGGTGAACTCCTCGGCACACCGCTGTATATGAGCCCGGAACAGTGTCGAGGAGATGAAATAGACGAACGCTCTGATATCTATAGTTTTGGCTGCATTATGCACGAGACTTTGAGTGGAGCCTCGCCCTTTAGTGGCGCCAATCCAGTCAGAGTAATACTCAAACATCTCGACGAAGATCCGCCGCCTCTGCCCAACAACGTAGGCATCACTAGCGACCTTAAACAAATAATCATGCGCTGCTTGCAAAAGTCACCACAAGATCGCTATCAAAACGCTAGCGAATTGCAAAACGACCTGGAACGAGTACATGATGGCAGACCGATAGTGCCTCATAAGATCAAAAAACACACCAAACCTGGAGCAACACCAGGTAAAAACAAAGCTATTTTTGTGGGACTGGCATCGATAATCGTATTGGGCGGTATGGTTGGACTCTTTGCCATGCCACGTCCGACACCCGTTGTCGATACTGACATTGCGCCAATCTCGCAGCGCCCCGAGACTTTTATGGGCAAAACCCTGACACAATGGACAAGCTATATTGAGCGTCACCCTGATGATGCTCAGGGTTATTTTAACCGTGGCAGTCTGCACAGCATGCGTGATGAACGTACTAATGCAGTGGACGACTATAGCGATGCACTCAAAATAAAGCCAGATTATATCGAAGCCCTGAGACGAAGGGCGATGGAATACGTGATGTTAGCCAAAGCAGATTTAGCGGCAAAAGATGCCAATCTAATAATCAAAATGGCACCAGATTCGGCATCAAGTTTTGAAACCAGAGCCTCTGTAAATCAAGTCAATGAGCAATATACCGATGCTATTGCAGATTGGCAAAAGGCAATCAAACTCGATACCAATAACGGCTTTTATTACTACATGCTAGGCACCTGCTATCTCAAAATGGGTGACTATAACGCTACCATAGACGCCATCAAACATGCCCAAGAAGCAGAAGGAGAAGCCCCATCAGCAGCCCAGAGCGTGGCTAGCCTGGCGTATGTGTTTAGACACGAAATGAGCCAAGCCAAGGAAGCGGCGGAGGCAGCCGTGGCTAAATCTGAAGCACGTGGCGTAGAGTGGAGCGTGCTGGCATACTACTACGGCGCCAGCGGTGACATGCAAAACGCTCAAATCAATCTCAATAAAGCTCGTTCGATTGAGACCTTTCCTGCCCGTGCAATGCGCCTGGCCGGCGAAGTCTATCGTACTGCCGGTCAATACGAGCAAGCAATCAAAGAGTTTAGCTCTGAGACCAGTCTGGAAGAATATCCACCTGGCTACAGACAAAGAGCGATGACTTACATCCAACTTGATCAATGGCGCGCTGCTCTGAGTGATCTTAAAAAGTCCGCATCACTCAACCCACTGTCTGCCACAACACTCTCTTATCTGGCATACGTAGAGGACCATCTGGGCATGACCAGCGCTGCTGATGAGCACCTTAAAAAAGCTATTAAAAGCAAATCGCGCCCAGCTATTGTCTACAGCAATAGCGCCGCAATCAAACTAGCACGCAAAAACCTGAGCAGCGCTCTGTCTGAGGCCAACAAGGCGATTGCCATCGATCCCTATCTCAAAGAAGCATATCTAGTGCGGTCAAAAATCCACTCAGCTAGTGGTGATAGCGCCGCCGCCAGCGCCGACAAAACAAAGGCAGATAGCCTATATCCGCAAATGGATTTTTAATAGATATACTCCGTTGACCACCCTTGAGCTACTGTTGTATCCTACGGATTCTGCGCTGGACAGGCTGTCTTGACAATCCCGACGATGCCACAAAAAAAGAAGATATTGGTGTTGTGGCAGGTTATTTTGTTGCTTTGCGCAACTCCAGCAGGGTTTGCCCAGCCAGCAGAGAGCCAACCGGACGCAGCGGCGTTAGCTAATACATCAAGTACGCAAGCAAGCACACAAGCAAAGTCACCATTGGCTGCATCCGCCATAGTCGATGGCAGTGCTGAGACCGCTGAGATTATCGATTTGACCAATGAGCTTTTGCTCAAAGAGATAGACCTGGAGCGCTATTACATCAAATACCGCATCTCTGGCAACCAGGAGCCCAAAGGTCGTCGTGTTCGCTTCTTCCTGGCACAGCAAGCAGCGGGTGGATCATTTTTAGGCTCAAATATAGTCAACACTTTTGAGACCGCCAAACACTTCAATACACCCGAAGACGTCTCCGGCAGAGTCTTTGCTGGCTCTGGACGGGTAGGACTGACAGGCTCGGTATTGGGCGCATCCAGCTCGGCTATTGAACTTTGCTCCAACGGACTCTTAGCAATAAAAAACAAAATCCACAAAGAAGACCCGACATCAGCCAAAAACAATGTCATAGGCAGGCTCAAAGTGATAGATGCCCTCACAGCAAAGCGAGACGCCGCCGTAGCCAAACTGGCAAACCGCCCTGCCTATGAGATTTACGTAGCTGAGGGCAAAGTACTCAAATCCTTCCGCGACTGGTGTGTGTACGAGTTTACCGACGTCTACAGCGACATCAAATCCAACCAATCAAGCAACAACGTCTTTTATGCCATGGACGTAGGCGCTTACAGTGTCAGTTTTGCCTCTTATATCCTCGGTCTCAAAGCCTCACGCAAACCAGATCTGGCTTTTGATGCACTTAAGTGTGGCTTTGTCTCAGACGCACTATTTACTGCAGAAGCCCCTGCCACCACTTTTGCTAACACCCATCTCTACAAATATCACTGGTCAAAGCTCTCACGCGAGCTAAAAGAAAGCCCCAAGGACGCGGAAGAAGACGCAAAAAAATTGATGATCAATCTGGAAGGATTGACAGCATGCGCCGATGAACTAACTCAATCACAACTAGGTCCAATTGCATCCAGGCTGGCCATCTATTCATACTGGTCGACACGCTATGACAAATTTATCGACAAACGTCTCGGCGACATCCGTAGACAATCAAAAATAGCGCTACAGTCCAATGTCTCCGGTCCTCTTTTGGGCGTGGCCGGGTTGTCACAGGACGTGTTTAACGCTGTTGGACTTTATAAATGCCGCAACAATCCTTTTGCCCAAAACAGCCTGGCCTTTGCTGGAGCTGCTACCAGCACTTGCGCATCAGCAGCATCAGTGGGCTTATCAGCCTGGTGGTTTGCCGATCAAATCAAACACGACCGTGAGTTTAGGCGCTTTAAACTAATGCCCGAGATGCTGCTTGAGGAGCGCCTCAGGACCCTGACGGTGCTTGAGCAAATGCTCACAGGAGAGGATAAAATCCAATGATATTTGCTCCCCATAAACCACGCTCGTTAGCGCTAGCACTAACGCTCTGTATCATTAACACCGGCAGTTTACCAGTCTGGGCTGGCAGTTTTAGCGTCATAAGGCCGGCACGCGAAGCACCGTACCTAGTGCACGGCGAAGCGGCTGCTCCCAAAATCGGCAATATCATTGACTCTAATTTTACCGTTAGCTTTGATGGTGAGCGGCTATCGATATTTAAAACCGGCAAAGGCGGTGTCAAAGAGCCGTATTTTGGCGGACTAGCCTTTAATGTGCACCTCTACAGAGAAGCCGAAAACGAAGTCAAAATCAGAGGTTTTTGCTACTTTGACTCAGGACCAAAACTAGATGAATTAATCGGCGAAGACAAAACTCTCGATGATATATTGACCACTCTAGATGGCCGCCCACTAGAAGGTCAAATCCAGTCGATAAGCGACACTGATATCACTTTTGTGCAAAAGTTTATCACCCGCACAATCCCACTCAGCCAAATCAAGGCAGTGGTCTCAAGCCGCGTCTACACATTTAGCGGCATGCTCTTTACCCCACAGGGAGTGCCTATCGACACCACCAATAGCAACAACGTGCAGGCCAAAATAGTGCGCGTAGAGCTAGACCAGACGCGCGATGACTTTATGACCGTGGTCGGTCGCAAACGGCTAGAGGCTGCCATCTCCGCTAAGGAATACACCAAAAAGCAAAAGGCAATGTTAATAGGCGCCTCAATCTTTTTGACCGCGGCAGCCATAGCCATACCAGCAGCCATCGCACTGCCACTGACCGCGCGCAACAAAAACAAAAACCGCGACAATCAAGACAATACGCCAGCTGACGATACACCGGTCATTGACGAGATCGTGGAGATACAGAAGTAATCTTACCTACTGCGCTAGTCTGCCATGATGTGGCGCACCATGAGCTTTTGGAAGTGAATGCAGAGGTGCTCACTGTTGGTGAGGAAACGACCTACTGGCGGGATGCCACCCAGTAAGCCACGTTGTACTGAGTTAGTCAGTTCATCGTCTTCAGCGCCTACTTCCTGGTTAAAGTGGATCAATTCTTCAGCCCATTTTTTATCAACACCTGGAGCAAAATATTGCTCGGAGATACCTTTGGCTTTGTTAGGGCCATCGGGCTGCCACAGGTCAATTGAGAGATTGGGATAACCAGGGTTGATATTGATGGTGAAGTTAGGCCACAGCAAGTGATATTGAGCTTGTTTGATAGAGCCTGAGGCATCGTAGATTTTTACTTTGCTCTTGCCCTCTAAAGCCGAATCACGGACATGACCAACCTGACTGGAAAAATACTCATGCGAATTGAGCTTATAGCTATCTTGATCGACGTCGATGGCAGCACTAAAACCAGGGTGAGCTACGGCACAGTGATAGCATTCGAGATAGTTTTCGAGCATGGTCTTCCAGTTGGCGTCACTGCTCCATTCATCGCGGCTCCATAGCTCCAACTTATCAAGCTCGATACCACTTTGAGCGATGATTTCCATTACTGGTCCATAGTAGCTCTCCAGGGAGCGTGAGTTTTCATCGGCATTGACAAAGACCCAGGGACCGAGAGTCTCGACTTTGAGTGAGAGTAGTGGATAGTCATCCAGGCAAAAGTTCTCTTCACGATCGGCTCTAGGAGCTGCTTTTAGCTCGCCTTCTAGATTGTAAGTCCAGGCATGATAACGGCACTGCATAATTTTAGAGTTACCGCAGCCCTTCATCACTTCATGACGACGATGTCTGCAAACATTGACAAAAGCAGCCAGTCCTTCTTGATTGCGCACCACAACCACAGGGATTTCGCCCACATAGCCAGTGATAAAATCACCGACAGTCTTGAGCTTTTGCATAGGACCTACATACTGCCAGGTCTTGCGAAAGATTTTGAGAATCTCTTGCTCAGTAAAAGCCGGGTCGGTATACCAGCTTGCTGGAAGGGACTCACCACGTTCCAGTCCTGCTATCAATTCGCTGGATTTTGCTACCGCTTGCTGCATAATTTGCTCCTTGCTTGCTCTTTACTCAACTACTAACTCCGGCTCGACAGCCGGCTCGGGGGCTTGATCTGGGACACCTTTAAGGATTAGCGGGATGCTTAAAAGCAGTGTGCCGCTCATACAAAGTAAAACTTGAAGAAATGACATATGCTCGGATAACTCTGAAGCAAAGGTATCGGCACTCATCATACCGAGCGAATAAGTTATGTTGTAAACGGCATAAACAGCGGCATAACAATTCATGCCGCGTCTATCAACGGCATTACCCAGCTCCGCTGATGTGGGATTGAGCAAAAATGCATAAGCTACATTTACCAGACAGAGACAGGCTCCCACCATTACTATGCCCTTAGTTAAAGCCAAAAGAGGTAAGGTCAGGGCCATCCCCACAATACCAAAACAAATTGTCTTTTTAACCGAAACACGCTCTGAGACCCAGCTTACAACAGGGGCAAAACAGCCATAAACGATTGACGATACCGTAAAAATCAAACCAACCTGACCGGGCGATACGCCGCCAGCCTTGAGCTGATTGGGCAGCAAAGGCTCGATGATACCCCAGCCAGCTGCCGCTACTGCCACAGCCAGACCAGCAACAAGGATAGACTTGTCGAGCAGGAGAGCTTTTAAATCTGGTGCCTTTTCGGTGGAGCCCTTTTCGGGAGGCAAAAAGAAAATGCGCAAACAGGCATCGATAGCCACCATCGCACCGGTGACGATAAATGGCAAATTGTATCCGCCCATATCAAACAACCAGCCGCCGGCCACCGGACCGAGCACTGAGCCAGCGGTGCTGCCGACCATAGCCAGACCCATCATCTGTACTCGCTTCTCAACATAGTGCTCTGCCACAAGGGCCAGACCAGCAGTCCAGGAGGCAGCAGCGGCTGCACCCTGAGCAAAGCGAGCCAGTAATGCCCAATAAAAATGTGAGCCAAAACAAAATAAGACTACAGCCAGGACACTCAAAGCCACGCCGATGAGCATGGGGCGACGGCAGCCCAGGCGGTCTCCCAGATAGCCAAAGACCGGAGTTGCTACAAGCACGCCGATGGCGTAGGCGCCGTAGAGCATACCGATCTCATGCTCGCTAGTAACTTTGGCTGGAGAGTATGGACCCAGAGGCACAATCAAGCCATAAAGGAAGTAATCCATAAACAATGCATAGGCGACTATGCCCAACACTGTCCATGATTGCTTATGTACCGCTAGCTGCACTAATTGCACCTATTAAAGAACGATATTGGCATCCGTCTATAGTCTAGAGCGCCCACCAGTCTGATTTCCAGGTTGTCACCCGGAACTAGCAACGCCTTGATATCTATCCAATTTTCGATGTGCAAATGATAGTCGATCTAACAGGAATTTTATCGTGTTAAGATCACCATACTTTTTTCAATTATTCGTGTCGCCATTTTACTGCAGGTGTTTGCATGCTATACCGCTTGAACCGACTGTTTCACCCCAATTCACGCCGCACACTTGTGGTCGCCGTGGACCATGCTCTGTTTAATAATGCCGCTTTTTTGGACGGCATCGAAAACATGGAAAAAACAGTCAACACCCTGGCCGATGCCAACCCAGACGCCCTGCTACTCTCACCCGGTGAGGCTCCCCATCTACAAAAAATCGGTGGACGCGATAAACCAGCCTTGATGTTGAGAGCAGATACTGCCAACTTTTATAATGATGTCTTGCCAACTTCCAAATTGTTTTGTCAGGCTTATGAGTCAGCTGTTGAAGTAGCCGTGAGACTGGATGCAGCGTGCATCTTACTCAATTTGCTGCAAGTAGATGACTTCCCAGAAATGCTCGAACAATGTGTAAAAAACATTTTGAAACTCAAAAATGTTTGCGACCAATATGGCATGCCAATGGGTGTTGAGCCTCTCTCATTTAAACGTACCAAAGACGGTATGGTGGGCGATGGTAAGACCTCACGCGTTGTCACTTTAGCGCGTATGGCAGCGGAGCTTGGTGCTGACATTATCAAGACCGATAGCACAGACGATGAAGACGACTTCCACCGCGTGATAGAAGCAGCCAGCGGCGTGCCGGTCACCGTGCGCGGTGGCAGCAAAGCCTCCAGCCTGGAAGTACTCGAACACACCGAAAAGCTGGTCGGACAGGGCGTTGCCGGTATCGTTTATGGCCGCAATGTGATCCAACACAAAGATCCCAAAGGTATGACCAGAGCTTTGCAAGCTGTACTACATGATGGCTGCACCGCTAGAGATGCCATGCAATTTATCAAATCAGAAGCAGCTGTAGCGCGTTAATTCAACAAGTCGGAGAGCCAATCTTGAAGCAAAGTGAAATCAATCTGCTCTGCCAGGAAGCAGCAGATTGTCTAAAGCAACATCACTGGGTGCTGCCTCCCAAGCCAGAATGGGCAGCTTGTGACTTTGGCCTGGGCGACTACACAAAAGTCGGTCTGGTCGAAGTCCTGCTCACCAACGAGCCTGAATACTGCGAAAAAATCATGTACGCCAGAGCGGGCATGGTGACACCAGCCCATACTCACTTTGAAAAAAAAGAAGACATCATTTGCCGCTCAGGCAACCTCAAAGTCACTCTCTGGTCCCAAAATCCCGGTGAGCATGAGCCCACTGGCACAGTCGATATCAAAATCAATCGTCAACTTGAGACCCACAAATCAGGCCAGTCATTTATCTTGCCAGCTGGTCATCGCATGACATTGACACCGGGCATCTGGCACGAATTTGTGCCGGTGGATGGACCCTGCTTAATTGGCGAAGTCAGTACCTTTTGCAATGAAGAGACTGACAATATTTTTGCTGACAAGCGTGTCGATATTTTTGAAGCTCCAGAAGCAGATGTACCGGCCAAACTGCCAGCCTGATTAGCTCACCGCAAGGTAAACCCACCCAGCAAAGGTCACTTAGATGAATAAACCAAAGGCTCTGATCTTTGACATGGACGGATTAATCCTCGACACAGAGGGTCTCTACAAGCGCTCGTGGTCGCAAGCTGCGCGCGAAATGGGCTTTGACCTGACCGATGCGCTCTACCTCAAACTAATCGGCATCACTGTAGCTGACGCCGTAAAAGTACTGGCAGAGAGCTTTGGCGAGACTTTTGCCAGTGATGCTTTTAATACTCGCGCTGCCTTTTTGTATGAGGAGCTACACGTATCAGAAGGACTGCAACTCAAACCAGGCATAAGAGAGCTATTAATCTGGGCTGACAGTGAGCAGATCCCATGTGCTGTTGGCACATCAACTGTGACAGCCGAGGCTAAAAAACGCCTGGAGCATCACAACCTACACCAGTATTTTAAGGCTGTCGTAGGCGGCGATATGGTGGAGCGGGGCAAGCCCAATCCAGATATTTTTATCAAAGCACAGACAGCTCTTGGTATACCAGCCGCCCATTGTCTCGTCCTCGAAGACGCACATAGCGGGCTGCTTGCAGCTCAAGCCGGCGGTATGCGCTCATGCCTGGTGCCGGATCTTTTGCCGCCATCTGAGGCCTCTGCTAAACTGGCCGAAGGTATCTTTGACTCTTTGCTGGAAGTAAGAGATTGGCTCAGCCAGGGCTGCCCAGTCAAACAAAAGCAAAACTAAGTGATGAAACAGTCTAAAGCCCTCACATATCTGTGCTACGGCGCAATGATGAGTCTGGCTATTGGTGTCAATTTGCTGCCGATTTTTTTGGTAGCGATACAGCACTCATTTACTGGAGCAAGCGGCACTGGGTTATCGCAAGAACAGTTGGGGCGGCTCGGAGCCTTTACTTTTAGCGGACTGGTATTGGGTATCCTGGCAACAGGACCGCTAGCCGATCGCTTTGGTGCCAAACCATTTGCCATAGCTGGCAATGTGCTCTTAGCCTGTGGTCTGATTGTGACAGCCTGGTCGCCTACTTATGAGATTTTGCTGGCAGCCAACTTTTTGCTTGGACTGGGAGCTGGCGTCCTCGACATGGTCTTGAGCCCAGTAGTCTCAGCTCTCAACCCAGAAGAGCGCACTAGCTCGATGAACTGGCTGCATTCGTTTTATTGCGTCGGAGCTACTCTCACAGTCCTGGCTGGCACAGCCGCTCTCCAGGTAGGAATATCATGGCGCATGGCCAGTTTGCTTTTGCTGGCATTGCCGGTGCTTCTGATTTTCACTCTGGGACGAGCCAAGTTTCCCAGTATGACTAGCGAAGACGGCGAACGCATGCAGTTTAGAACACTTATAAAAGAGCTATGGTTTATTGGAGCCCTGACTGGCATATTTTTAGGCGGCGCTACCGAGCTTGGTATGGCGCAATGGCTGCCAGCCTACGCCGAGCTAGCACTTAAGTATCCTCAATGGGTGGGAGGAGCAGCACTCTTTGCCTTTAGTGTGGCAATGGCTATCGGGCGCATGGGTATTGGTGCTCTCAGCGCCAAAGTAGACTCTTACACTATTATGGCCCTTGGCTGTGGCATATCAGTAGTGCTCTTTTTGCTTGGCTCATTTTGTCCCTATCATCCGCTTGCGTTAGCTGCCTGCATCATGGCCGGGCTGACTGGCAGCTGTTTGTGGCCGACCATGCTGGCAATTACTGCTGACCGCTACCCTCAGGGTGGCGCCACCATGTTTGGTGCGCTAGCTGCCTTTGGTAATGCCGGCGGTATCTTTATGCCCTGGGTCGTAGGCGGCATCGCCGACATGAGCAGCTTACACTGGGGACTGGCTATATCAGCTCTGGCTCCGCTATTTATGCTACCCATTGTGCTGGCATTGGGCGCCCATAGACAAGCTAAAGCCTGAGCCGTTATTTGACTACTTTATCCTTTTGGGCAATGCGCTTGGCGATGGCAGCACCAGAGTTTAAAGCACCTTCCATATAGCCACCAAAGGCAAAGCTAGTGTGCTCTCCAGCAAATTGCAGACGACCCAGACCGTTATATAAAATTGGACCAAGAGTCATTATTTGACCTGGTGCGGGTGATGAATAACCAGCCTGGGCCCAGGGATCTGAGGGCCAGTCAATAAATTTGGCTTTGACAAAATTAGCACTATATTTGGGGAAGACCTTTTCGATTTCGAGGGCATAGTGCGCCATACGTTGCTCTGTGGGCCAGGCACGACCATAGTCGGCAGCATTACCACCAGCAAATACAGTCAGACAGGCATGACCCTCTGGTGACTGCTTATCAGTAGCATCCCAGGTCTCAGCTACTGGACCTTCGTTGAGTGAGTTAGGTGCGAGATTATCTTGCTCCCAAAATCTACCTTTGACCTCTGACAAAAACTTGACCTGGTTTGCCATTTGAGGAGCGAGCAGCGGTGGCAATGGCGGCGTAAATGTGATGCGCTTCCAGGTACCTGGTGGTACAGCCAGTACAACATGATCGGCGGTCAAAACTTTGCCGTTTTTGAGATCTACAGTAATCGCTTTGTCTTTGATATCGATAGCTGTAACTGGAGTCTCCAACAATATGTGCTCTCGCCCAATGGCATCGGCAAGCCGCTCAGCGAGCTGTTGGTTGCCACCCTTGCAGCGATAAAGCTCGGTCTCGGTCCAGTATTTTTCGATGCCGCCGCCTTTGATGGTAGCAAGTCGACCGAGCAAACTATCCCAGCCAGGATCGTTAGAGTCAGAGGCCTCAGACAGTCTCATCGCTTTTTTGCATAGCTCAGAGCAGCCCAGTGACTCGATCCAGCTATCCACTGTACGATTGTCGAGCGCTTGCGCCCCCGGACTTATCCACGGTCTATCAGCGTCAATCGGCATAGCCAGCTTGTTGTAAGTGGATAGATAGTGGTCCACTTCATCCCACAGCTCTTCGGCGGCTTTGGGCTCCAGTAGCTTGCCACCGAGAAAGACTGGTTTTACAGCATCGGGATAATCCGTGCGCTCCAGCATCGGTAGTTTGAAACGTTTGGCATAAGCCTGCCAGGTCGGGTGGTTTTCGCCAATCAGCTCAGCGCCTGCCTCAACATGTTTACCAGGAATAAAATCGTAAAGTGTCAGGACGCGCCCACCGAGACGATCACGGGCCTCAAGGACGGTGACAGCATAACCAGCAGACTTGAGTTCAAAGGCCGCAGCAAGTCCGGCAAAACCAGCGCCGACGACAATGACACGACCACCATGGGCAGCACGTGCACTCTGTGGCAACTGATAACTGAGCATCATGCTAGCAGCGGTAGCCATCAACCCTTTGAGCATTTGTCTGCGCGAGATGCGCTCTTCCAGGGGTGTGTACCTTTGAGCAAGGTCATTAATAATTGTGCGTTTCATCACTAAAATGTACCACAATCAAATTTTTGCAAAGTAAAAGATAGAGGCAAAAATACTGCTTTGCAGCTCGATCTCTTCACAGCTCACCTATTGACTAGCAATGCTCAGTCTCACTCTGAGCCACTGGGGGCGCGGCTTTGCGCTTAATTAAAAAGAGTGGCACACAGATAAAAAAGAGCCCGGACATAATGAGCAAGATGTGCAACAGCGGTAATTTGTGAGTCTCGTCAGTGACAAACTCTACGTAAGAGTCCACCGCAATCATGCCAAAACTATAAGCCAGGTTATAAATCGCATAAGCAATCGTATAAGAGGTCGATCCGCGCCTGTCTACGGCATCACCCAGCTCTGCGGAAGTAGGATTGATGGTAAGAGCATAACCAACTGTAATCAGACCAAGGACAACGCTAGCCAGTGCGATATTAGGTGTCCAGGCTAAAAGCGGCAGGACAATCGCCGTCATAATCAAACCAATCATAGTAGTCTGCCTGATGCCGATACGATCCGAGACCATCGGCACCACTGGCGCCATCAGCGCATAGAGCAGATTTGATACTGTAAAAATGGCGCCGATAGTAGTAGGCGTGGCATGACCGATACGTATGGCATGCATAGGAAAGAGCGGCTCCATAAGAGCCCAACTAGCCGCTGCCAGCGCCACAGCAAAAGCAGACGAAAGCACACTCTTGTCGCAGATAATGCCACCAAGCTCGGCAAAAGTATCACCCCAGGGCTTGAGCACCGGGCGGCTTGTGGTGGGGATAGTAAAACGAAAGAGACAATCCAAAATGAGCAGCACAATTGCCACCATAAAGGGTGCATTGTAGCCGCCTCGCTCAAACAATTCACCGCCCACTAGAGGACCGACTATTGAGCCTGTGGTAGCACCTAGCATGGCAAAACCCATGGCTTTGACCCGGTCTTTGACAAAGTAACCAGCGATAAGAGCCAGACCAGCTGTCCAGGTGCAGGCAGCACCAGCGCCTTCGAGGACGCGGGCAGCAAAGAGGACTTCTTTATTGGTGCCAAGCCAAAACAAAAGGGCTGAGGCGGTCATCAAAATGGCACCAAGTATCATCGGTCTGCGCCGACCGGTGCGTTCGGTGATTATGCCAAGAATTGGGGTAGTAACAATAAGCCCCAGTGCGTAGGCGCCATAAAGCGTACTCACCATATGCTCATCACAGACATGTGCTGGTGACTCGCCGGTAAGAGGCGCCACCATGCCATAGAGCATTTCTTCGACAAAAAGACCAAATGATGTAATAAACAAAATGGTCTTTGGTGCCGAGCGTATCTTGTCAAACGTATTAATAGCTTTGCACCACGCTTACCAGACAAAGCGAGCATTGTATAACAATGGCGGCAAAGACATAAAACAAACAACCAAATTCTAAGCCCGGGCTTCAGAAAAAATGCACGCTCCGAAGTCCAGCATCAAGGTTTTTGGAAAATTCGACAAAGCCGAGTAACTTATTGATCCCATGAACTTCCCAAGTCCTACGCCTTTATATAGTAATGCGCGAAAACAAAAAAAACCAAACCCATACGACAAGCACCGCAGGTGGTGCCCATACAGGCCAAAAAAAAGCAGACAAAGTCGGGGAGTTACCCACCGACTCTGTCCACTGACGACCTGTCAGACTGTGATCTGGCAGTACTTGTGCTGATTGACGGTGAGGTCGACGGGCACACGCTGGAGCTGAGCAAAAGGCTGGTTGTAGGTCTGCACGATGTGCCGACCGGCCTCGCGGCTAAACTTCCGGTCCTTGTACAACTCCTTGATGCGCTTAGCCAGACTATCACCGGTAACCAGGTAGAGAGCGACTCCATGCTCCTGGCAGACCTTGAGCAGCTTTTTGAGGACGTACTCAAAGTAAGGCTCGGGCAGCTTGTAGAGCCACCGATTGCCTTTCTTTTGCCGGAGCTGCACCTGATTGACGAGCAAACCAGCGTAGGTGGTGGACACCCCGATGGTCATGACGTGCTTGCCGCCGTAGGAGACGACAAAAGCCAGCTCGCCGTCGATCCAGGTGCCAGAGACAGCACCTGTGACCGGGTCCACAGTCCTGCCGGTGTATTCACCCCAGCCGCGCATGTTGCAAAAGTAGTGACTGTGGTCGATGTGGATCTCAAAGCCAGGCAAGCCCAGCTCAAAACCCATAAAGACCTTGTGAAAGTCCACCACCTTTTGCCAGGGAAAACGCGACCCGGGCTCACCATAGGGCGTGTACCAGTGCCAGGCGCTGAGAGCCAGCTTGTGCACGTACATGTGATAGGGATGCTTGTACACTTCATTGAGCAGAGTGCCACTGTAGCGGCTCTCGTGCGACAGCCTGGCGATTTCCGCAAAGCTGAGAAAGCGCGACAGCTCCCAGATGTGCAGCTCGTGACCATTGTCTTCGAGCCACCGGGCCAGGACCGTAGCATCGGCTGAGCTGACCCAGTCTTTGCCACAGCGGCTGGCGATGTCGTATTGGGCGTCGAGATAACGCACCAGCCGCTCATTTTGACAGAGCTTCTGGGCGCACACGAGCCTGACATCATCGCCTACCTCCAGCGCTACGTCCAGCTCACTGCGATTGAGCCCAAGCGGATGTGCCGCTTTGAAGGCTTTTTCAGCAAGCTCGATTTCGCGCTCGAAAGTCTTTTGCTCAGTCCAATCCTCAGGAGGAGGTCGGGCGAGCAAGTCGGTCAGGGGTCTGACCTGTTTAGGCTCGGGTATGCGCCTGCGCGCAGCCCGGCTCTCTGAGAGCAGCTGCTCCATCAATTCATCCATCGCAGTCTCCCAGATTAGAGTGGACCAGCGCTCGCACTGACAAACCCGCGAGGATTTGCCAGCGGAGCGCTGGTAGGGCACTGCGATGTCTTACGACGGACGCAGTTTACGCACGCGGCTTGATCACCAGCTTGGGAAAGCGCATCTTGATGAGCTGGATGCTCTCCGGCAGCGCCTGCACATTGATGACGAACTTGAACGGCGCCTTGTGAGTCATGTGACTGTCCATGATCTCGACGCCGAGCAGCCGGGTGATTTCCTGCACCAACTCCTGGGAGTCGGTGTTGAGCTGCTGGTAGTGCTTGTCGTTCGTCAGCTCGATGGTGTAGGCAGCCCGGAGCTCAGGGAAACGCTCCGCCTTGAAGCGCAGCTCTCCCATCCGCTCCACCATCGTGAAGCTGTGCAGGCTGGTGAAGACGTCCGGGACGGTGGGCATCATACCGAGTGCCATGAGCTGGTCGACAGCCAGTTCACCAGTCTTGCGCTCCGGCGCCTTGCGCATCAGGACGAAGACATTGCTCTTGAGACCGAGCAACGCCCCCATCTCGAAGACCGAGGCATCCACTTCGTCGACCGGAGTCGAGTCGGCGGCGTCCCCGGCAGGCTTACCGGTCGGCACCGCCGACAGGAAGGACGAGTGCGGCATCGAGGCGCGCTCGGCGGCCGGCTCCACATCGAAGACGAAGACACCGTCCTCGACATCGACGATGGCCGTATCGCCGGACCTGATCTCCCGCTTGGTGGTCTCGTTGCCGAGCGCGTTCTCGATTTCCTTGCGCAGCACCGACTTGACGTTGGCGAGGTTGCCTTCGTTGGCCAGTGCCTTGTCCAGGATCAGCTTGCGCGCCGCTTCCAAGACTTCGACGGTGAAGTGCATGCGAGTGCCGTTGATGCGCTTCTGCAGCTCGGACACTTCACGCACCACCACCGACTCCATCTGGTCGCGGGTCAGCTCTTCGTAGATGGCAATGCCACCCAGCTCGTTGACGCGGTTGCGGAACTCCGGCGGAGCCTTGTCGCGCAGCGCCTTGAGCACCACATCCTTGACCTCGTTGCCGTTCAGCTTCTTGCCGCGGGCACTGAAGCCGATGCCACCGACTTCTTCACGCTCCACATCGGCCATGCCCAGGTTGCAGGCGCAGACGAAGATGGTGTTGGTGAAGTCGACGACCTCGCCGTTACCGAGCGTCAGCTTGCCGTGGTCCATGATGCCCAAGAGGATCAAGAAGACCTCGGCGCAAGCCTTGTCCAGCTCGTCCAAAAGGACAATCGAGACCGGCACGTCCGAACCACGCTTGAAGTACTCCAGGTTGTGGTTGGTGAACTCGGCGTAGTCGTGCTTCTGATCGGCGGAGACCTTGTAGCCGTCGTCGCGAGCACTCTGGTTGTTGATGTAGCCGCGGCCGGAACCCTTGAGGTTGCTGATCGAGTACTTGTCCATGTACTCGGCCATATCGATGCGCTGATAGGCCTTGGGGTTGCCGTGGACGAGTTCGGCCAAGAGCTCGACCGAGTGGGTCTTGCCGGTGCGCGACTTGCCCGCGTTGATGATGAAGGCGATGGGCTTGGTGCGATCGCGCAGCGGGTTGAAGGCGTTGGCGTAGGCGTAGGTCAGAAGGTCCTTGCCGGCTTGCTGACCATAGAGGTTGGCGTCCAGGAAAGCGCGGCAGCGCAGGGTGGGTTCACTGGCAACAGACGGGTTGAGACGACGACGGATCTTGCCAGAAATGGAAGCTTCTTGAGCGTTCATGATAAGACTCCTAGTTACAGTTGACATTGGATGCGCTAACGCTCCTGCCAAAAGCAACCGGCACGGCACCAACCCTAACGGGTGAGGGTGACGAAGCGGATGCTAGATAGGAAGTGTCAGTGCCCTCTGACGTCCACCTTCATCATCGAAATTTGGCTGTTTTAGACTGCTCGGCGCTTTCGCGTTTCCCAGGGTGTTGTATAGGGGAAATAGAGCAGTTTTATTGAGCCAGGGTGTTCCGATGAATGAATGGGATGAGAGTAATTAGTAGTAACAGTTATCAAGGGCAAAAATAAAGGAAAAATGAAGAGAAATATGCGCTAAGTGTTTCATTATGGCTTTTACGATGAGAGCTATACTCGCGCAGCTCGCGCAAAGACCCAAACCCTTGTCCAGCTTGACCTCGGAATTGTCATAGACAATTGCGTTGAGTATCTCCTGATATCAATCCACAGATCAGACGACTCGAAAAACAACCCAAAGGTAAACAGCATTGTTACTCCTTGTTATAGTATATTTGGACAAAAAAAATAAAACTGCGCTCTATGTCCATCAAAAAAATGCGAAGGCGAACTGACAAGATTGTCAGCTCGCCCCGCAAGTTAAGACGCTAGCTCAGCTGCGCTGAATAGCAAAGCTTAGCGACTGCGAATCATCGAGAAGATGAAGTCGACGGCGGTGAAGAAGATCAGCCAGGTGAAGAAGGCAGGCATGGCCATGCCCAGCACCATGCTGATCACCACACCGGTGACGGAAGCGGCGAGAGCCCAGACGAACGAGTTGGCGAGCAGGCGCATCCAGCCGGTGCTGATGCCAGCCGTCATCGAATAGCTCTGCTTGCGTGCGAAGTCCGCTGCCAGGAACATGCCCAGGAAGAGGATGACGAGTTTGACGATTTCCATTTTGTATTACTCCAACTCCCCTCAGGGAGCTAATTGCAGGTTTTGGTGTTTGCATGACCGCTAGCACCAACCAACAATGTTGGTTGGTGCTCAAACGGCAATAAACGCTGGCCAGTCCTTACAGATCGAAGGTCTGACGAGCTTCGGGAATGACCACATCCTTCCAGCCCAGAGTCTCTTCGATGTGACCCTTGAGTCCATCGAGAGCACCGACGTCGCCGTGTACGATGAAGGTCATCTTGGGACGACGCGTGAACTTCTTGAGCCAAGCCAGCTGGTCCTCGTAGTCGGCGTGAGCCGAATAGTCGGGCAGGAACTCGACAGTGGCATGGACACGCACGTCCTTGCCCTTGATGCGCACGCTCTTGGCACAGTCAGTGCACTGCTCCAGCGTGTCGGGACGCTCACCGCCGGTCTTGACGATGGTCTGTCCGAGCGTGCCGGTGCCCTGGAAGCCGACGAACATCACAGTGTTCTGCTTGTGCGGCAGCCAGTAAGCCAGGTGGTCGACAATGCGTCCACCGGCAGCCATGCCACTGGAGCCGACGATGATGCAGGGCTCTTCGTGGATACGGCGCAGACCAGCACTGTCCGGATACTCGGTGACCGAGGTCTGGCGCGGCGTGCTGTAGGGGTCATGGCCGGCTTCAAAGACCTTGCGGGTCTCCGGATTGAGGATATCGACGTGCTTGCGATAGACCTCAGTGGCCTTGTTGGTCATGCGTCCATCGACATAGACGGGGATGACCGGAATGCGCTTGGTCTCCATCAGGATGCGCAGGTCGTTGAGGATGGTCTGAGCGCGACCCACCGCAAAAGCGGGGATAACGATGACACCACAACCACTGCGCGGATGACGCGGCTTGGCGCGAGCATAGGCGTTGCCGACCATGGTAGCCAGCGACTCGAGGCGGTCACGCTTCTGGTGCAGACGGTCACCATAGGTGGCTTCCAGCATCAGATAGTCAGCCTGCTGCACTGCTTCCAGATCACGCAAGAGCGGCATCTGGCGACGACCGACGTTACCGGTAAAGCAGAAGGTGCGCTTCTGATTGCCCGTGCCGATTTCCATGTTGACCACAGCAGCTCCGAGGATGTGACCGGCGTCGGTGAAGGTGAAGGCGATGCTGTCGGTGACAGCAAAGCGCTCGTGATACTTCACCGTCTTGCAGTACTTCAGGCTCTCCTGAGCGTCTTCCTGGGTGTAGAGCGGGGCAAACCGTGCCAGGTCAGCAGCCGACGGCGCGTTGGCGGTGCTCTGAGCGACAGCCTTGCGGGCATCACCAGCACGTTTGCCACGACCAGAACGGTCGTTCGCCTTTTCACCACGTCCGACCTTGCCCTTGAAGCCCTTCTTACTGTCGCCAGTGGCGGCAGTCTCGCCGGTGCGCAGAGCCTCATTGGCATCACGCTTCTGGCGGTTGAACCGGTTCAAGCGGCTTTTGGCCTGCTCTTCCTGGAGGTAGCCGCTGTCAGGCAGGATCACAGTCATCAGGTCATAGGTAGCCGGAGTGACGTAAACCTTGCCACGGAAGCCATCCTTGACCAGCTTGGGCAGATAGCCGCAGTGGTCAACGTGAGCATGACTGAGGATGACGAAGTCGATTTCCTTGGGGTTCAAGCCCGTGGGCAAGCGCTTCTTGTAGTCAGCCTGCGGGCTCTCGACGGTAAGACCGGCGTCGACGAGGAAGCGGGTGACCTTCTCTTTTTCAAAATATTCGTACAAAAAGAGAGAACCGGTCACAGATTTGGCCGCCCCCAGGATGTGAAGTTTGAGGGCAGAACGACCTGTACGATCCAACTCTTTGAGCTGACGCTTATTCATGTTTTTCTCCAAAGCATTATTGGCCCTGCTACCACACAGTGGTGATTGAGGGCGCTTCCCGCGGGGACACAAAGCTCGAACCACAAAGCAGATCACGGACTCAAGGGAGGGTGATGGGCGATTGGCTCGGAGAGCTGTTCAGAGGCACGGGCGCCTCTTACTGGAGTGAAGTATTTAAGTGGTGATGAGGGTTTTAGAGGTTGCCGAAAGAAGATTTGGGGGAAAAGATTACTAAATCAACCTATCAAGGTTTACCTGCCATATTCAAACCTTTTGACCTACATGGCAGATTTGATATCTAAAACTCTAGTCAGTTGCAATCTTTAAGGCACTAACGCATTTGGCGCTAACTCATGACAAGAGCGCAAAAGTGAGCCAAGATGTAGCAAAACTCGATATAGAGCCGATAGTTTGACAAAGACAAAAATGCGCGCCACTTGTCAGTATGAAAGAGGCGCGCTAGAGATTATTTACACAAAAGCTATAGAGCTCTTGTCTTGAAGAGGCTCTAGAGCTTAGTTCTATAGAGTCATTTATTTTCCATCTCCCAAGAGTTCTTTCAAGCCGCCCGCATTAAGCCATCAGTCTTTTCCAGGTTAATCACCTCAAAACGCCGTGCGTTTGGATAAGACCGACTTTTTTCGAGCTGCTTGCATCTCCTGGATTCCTCCAAAACCCATAGACCAGACAGCATCACCGCTTAACTGGTCCCAAGGAGCACAATATGTTTCCTCTCAAGGACAACTTGCGTTGCTCGAGCCCGGCAACTATCACTAAGTGGCTCATCCTGGCAAACGTGTTGGCTTTCATCGTCGAAGTCTCCATGATTCTCTCTGGCCACCAGGACCAGCTTTTTGGAACGTGGCTCATGGTGCCCGGTAAGGTCACGGCGGCATTCGCTGCTGGCGACCCGAGCGCAATGCTCATGGCCACCCTGACCATCTTCTCCTCCATGTTCCTTCACGGGAGCTTGGGTCACATTTTCGGCAACATGGTCTTCCTCTTTGTCTTCGGCAAGGGTATGGAAAACCGTCTCGGCAAGGGCTATTACCTGGCCTTCTACCTGATCTGCGGCGTGCTCGCGGCTCTGACCCACTGGGGCAGCGACCCGATGAGCATGGTGCCCACCCTCGGTGCTTCCGGCGCCATTGCGGGCGTGCTCGGCGGATACCTGCTGATGTGGCATAACGCCACCATCTCGGGCTTCTACGTCCTGCCTGCTCCTGCTTACGTCCACACCAAGGCCTACTGGTTCTTGATTGGTTGGTTTGTGATGCAGTTCTCGGGCGTCCTCAGCTCAGTCGGTCCGGTCGCTGGTCTGCCTGCTGGCAACGAAATGGTTCATTTCAATGCTTTCAGCTGGCTGTTCCAGGGCACCACTGACCTGTTTGTCCATTTCGGCGACGGCGTTGCCTACTGGGCACACATCGGCGGCTTCGTGGCAGGCTTCATCATCGCCGGCCTCGTCAAGCTTTTCTTCCCGGATACTGCAATCTGCATTATCCCGGAGCCGGCCTGCGAAAAGGATCATTCCGAAACGGAAGATTCCTCGACGGGCTCGAAGTAAAGACTGCCAACTTGGAGGTCGGGTTAACGGTGTCACAACCGTTTTCCCGACTCTTCATTTTTCAATGTTCTTTTATATGCTATCGTATAACACAGAATCCAGATTGACCCGCTTGGTCAAACCTGGATTGACTGTATAACAACACAAATCACTGCTGCTTTTAGGCACTAGTTGAGCAACCCTGTAAACCAGAGCACTGCGATGACGCCTGTGGGTACGCCCATAAACCACAGTATTGCTGCCTTACCCATAATTTTTTCTCCTCATCTTTGTCAAACCGAGTCAGTCGGTGACCATAACTTACGGGTGATATGGCGCATCCGCCCTGCAAAAGTTCCAGTGCGCCGTAAACGCAAAGAGCATTAACCCAAAAGTGGAGACGGTCAAATGGCCGCCAGTGCACGCCAGCACCATATGCGACATCACAACCGACTATCTGAATACGTCATCGAACTGAGCCTATTCCTTCATCATGTCGCCTAATTCGGCGCTTTCCTTTTCGCGCTTACTATAGCTATTAATCTCACTATTACGATTAGTTCTAACGTTGCAATTATCCTGTTGCCCTTTGACTTTCAGAGCCTCTTTGAGCATATCATGGAGCTGTTTTCGCTCATTTCCTGGCATTTTGTCATCTCTGACAACCAACTCTTTTAGGCGCCAAAATGGCTTTAGAGGCTGCACCCAGTTGAAGTTTTGACCATCGTTGACCAAATCAAGGTAAGCCAGATGCTGCAGGCCTAACAAGTGCCTGAGCCATTCGCGCCTCATCCCCACATGCTGCAGCGTTAGACGTTCAAGGTTTGTAGCCCTGCAAAGATTGATCAAATCATGCTCGCCTACTTTGGTATTAGAGAGGCACAATACCTTTAGACCGCTGCTTATAGTTAACTCCAAAAGACTATTAACGTCACCAGTGTAATTGGCACATTCAAATTCGCGAATACCTTTGAGACAGGGCAGGATCAAAAATTGATCTTGCCTCAAATCGCTGGCATTGATGGACAACATCTGAATAGACTTCATTTTAGCGAGAACCGCCAAAGTCTCTCTATCAACTTTATGATCAAGCACAACAACACTGATGAGATTCGAAAACCGCTCAGCAGCTGCCTTTAACACTTTAGCTCGATCACCAGGCTCAAGAGCATCAAGATCGATGCCAGAAATATCCTCAGGTTTAAAACCAAGCAAAATAGAGGGATTTTTACCTACAATCGGGTCGGGCCTGAAGATCCATTTATACTTCTTATAAACAGTGACGGGACCACTAAACGGCGCCGTCACAAGCTTTTCTGGCGAGATGATACTAAATTTGCCTATATAGTTACCGTCGGCTTGAGGCAATTCGTAAAGACTATCGCCGTTCTTGTCGTAGCCTTTAAAAAATTGATTACTAACCACAGGCTTGGTCAATACGTCGCTGTATTCTGGCGTTTCGGCGGCAATGATAGCTGCTTTTGGTCTTGAGTCCATCAAGTTTTGAGTGGTAACAACATCGTCATAGACCCTAAAGTTTTCTGACTTGTCCGTTTGCAAAAGTGGTCTGTCGGCAACTCTGGGCTCACCAGTCCTACCAAAGACATAGAGCGCGCCAGCTCCCAGACCGCCTAGAGCAAGCAAAGCAAGTAGCCCAACTACCAGGCGGCGGCGCCAACCCTTGGCACCACCAGCAGTGACATCTTGGCGTTTTTTGAGGCGATCCTCTATCAAGAGCAAACTGTTTTTGACTTGTGTCATATTTTGGAAGCGGTCTTCAGGGCGCTTTGCCATCAGCTGTTGAATCACTTCTTCTAGCTCAGGAGCAAACTCTTGCGACGGTGCTTTTTGCTTGAGAGTAGGCACAGCCTGACTGCAATGCATCTGAAAAGTATCCATAACAGTCGGTCCCTTAAATGGGACGACACCAGTAAGGGTCTCATATAGCGCACAGCCAAGCGAATAAACATCGCTACGATTGTCGATATTGGCAGCATTGCACTGCTCCGGACTCATATAAAGCGGACTACCAAAAACCTGACCGACAGTGGTAAGAGCCTGATAGCCAGGACTATTGCGTCCAAGCAACTTAGCCACACCAAAATCCACCACTCGCACTCTACTATCCAGCGGTCCATCACCATCGGCAATAATGATATTGGCTGGCTTAATGTCTCTATGCACGATATTGCGACCATGAGAGACTTTTAGCGCATCAGCCACGGCTGTAAATATCGTCACAGCCGACAGAGCATCTATTCGACCACCAGCGGCTATCAAGTCTGCAAGAGACTTACCGACAATCAGGTCCATGATGTAATAAGGAAAGTCACCTTTGTAGACGCCAGAATTATAGATTTTGACAATATTGGGATGCTCCAACTTGGCCATCACTTGCACTTCCTGGACAAAACGCGATCTGACAGCATCATCCATGCCGGAGCTGCGCAAAAGCTTAAGAGCAAAATTACGCTGCAAAATATCGTGCCGGACCAGATAAACCTCACCAAAGGCTCCTGCTCCAATAAATTCCAGCACTTTGTAGGCAACGTCCACCACTTCACCAATAGACAAAAAATGGCGGCTGCCAGGCTGCTCAGGCATGCCTATAGTCTGATCGTAACTATCTTCATCAGCACTCTGCACTGACTTATCCCGCCGAGCTATTGCTCTATCATTGCCCTGTTTAGCGTACCATCAAACTTCCACTACTCCATATAATATCACCACTTTCAAAAAAAACAAAAACTGATAACGGCTGCTCACCACCATAAACCGGCAAAGCGATGAGAGCCGGTAAAGACTCTCATCGCCTCACAAGTTGATTACTCAGGCCCGTACAGTTAACTCACTGAGAGCAAAGATTAAGGCCACCATGGCTTGACGCAAAAGCGCTACCTGACGCTCCGCTGAGCCTCTCACATTGAGAGCCTTGCGCGAGACCGCCATGGAGCCGTAAAGCTCACAAGTAGCAGCAAATTGCTCAAGCATTGGCACGTGGACAAAGACAATGCCGGCTACGCGCGGGTTATGTCGCACATAAGCCATAGCTTTAAAGTACAGCTCATTGCAGATAAAAGTACCGGCATGATTGGAAATACGACAGGGAAAGCCCTGGCGCAATATTGCTTGACGCAACTCCGGCAAAGGCGCAAGAGTACGAATGAGGTCCGGCTGAGACAGGTCGATGACCTGATCCTGAGCCGTCTCACCGGCATTGTCAGGCACCGAGTAGTCGCGCACATTGAGCGCAAAACGCTCTATCTGCAGGCGATCAGTACCAGCCGCCAGACCAGTCATGACGATTAGCACAGGCTCTGTACTGGCAGCAATTGCCGCATCAATAGAGGCTTTGAGCTTGTCCCAACCAGCCCTTGCCGCAGTAGGCAGGACCTGGCGGTGCAACTCAATGCGCCAAGCCTGGACCTCCGCGTCATGACAGCTGGACTGCAACAGCGGCGGCAGTGCCCTGGTAAGTAGCTCGGTGGGATTGACAGCGCCACCACCAAAAGGATCAAAACCAGTGACAAGACAGCTGACGCGGGTTTGTTTACTAGCGCGTGCTTGCACGCAGAGGCGACGACGACGCTTTTTGCTTACAGGCGGCTTTACCGCACTACCAGCAGTGGCATCGCTATTATTTTGAGGCATATTGGTCTCCATTATTTGAGAGCGCAAGCTCCCGAGGACAGGCGAGAGCAAAGCATCCCGCCCGTCCAAATGACCGATTAAGGTCAGCGGTAGTAAACGGTTAATACAGTGCTACCACAAGAGCGCTGCCCGGACTTACCATGACATAGCCATGACAATCCGGTGTGACAGCCACTCCATCGGCAGTAACGCTACGCATGCCAGAGGGTAAACGCAAGCGCATTGGCGCCGCTATCTCGCCCTGGATCTGATAGCTGACGCCAACAGAGGTAGTCCAGGCTCTGACACTGACTGCGCCATAGTGAGTAGCGAGATTGTCCACACAGACGCCCTCAGCTAACCACTCATCTTTGACACCGCCAAAGAGAGTAAGCACACCCTTGTGCTCATAAGCAAAGAGACTGCGTACTGCACGCACAAAGTCCGAGCCCACCCAGCCATGCGGCGCATCGCCCACAAAGCCAGGATGCAGCGGGTCACGGTAGACGACCTCGGCCCAGTGATTAAAGCCCGCCGGTCTCCTGTCCTGCATAAAGTAATCGAGCAGAGCCTGCGCTCTATCAATCTGATGCAGTCTGACAAAAGTACCGACGATGCGGTGCTCATAGGGTGTATAGGCAGTCCATGCTATCTGATCATCTCGACGCTTGCAAAAGTACTGCCAGTAGTGCTCAAAAGTACGCTCCACCTCACTAGGCAGCGCGTCCATCAGCACATCACCAGGGTCTAGAGCAACAGTCACCGATGTGGCATCACTGTCACCAAGGTCAGCGGCACCCGGGATAAAATCAATACCATGGTGCTGCATCGAGTGCTTAATCGATGCCAGATAAGCCTGCTTAAACTCCTCATAGATAGCGCTCAGGCGGTCAAACTGCGCGGTGGCAATTGGGGCTCCGCTCTGGAGATTTGGCCCTGTAGCTGTTGCATCCTTGAGGATACGACAGGCAGTCAGGGCATCAGACAGACCTTGCAGGGCAAAGATATCGTCCCAGTAGGAGTGGGCAGGCTTAGCCGAGTAGCCTTCATGACTGATTGACTCAGGCAGGATGCCATAGAGATGATGCTCACCACCACTCTCATCGGCGTATTGAGCTGTCAGTCTCTGACTGCGCAGATAGTCGATATAGTCGACAGCCTTGACCATCTGCCCAAAATGCTCAGCCACAAAAGCAATGTCTCCAGTGTGCCGGTAGTACTCCATGCACAAATAGATAAACTGTCCGTGGCTGTCATGCTCGGGGGTTGGGTCTGCGCCGCGCTTATCGACACAGCAGGGCACCTTACCAGAGGGATAAAGGTAACCGCCAAACCATTCGATAAACTGACGCACCTCACCAGTAAAGCCAAACTGTAGTAAGGCAGTACAGGTGAGCGATCCATCCCGGATCCAGGTGCGTCTGTAACAACGGGAGCCAGGCTGCACGGCTACTCCATCACGGTTGATGAGGATATAAGCAAGCTGGCTTTTGAGCGTATCGATAAGAGACTGAGCTGCCGGTGCGGTGATTTTGACAGCACCAAGCTGACTGAGCCAGTGCTCCTTACAGGCAGCAAAAGCAGCGTCGGCAGGCACAAGTCCGGTCTCGGCATTATCGCTGTAGGGCAAGGCCAGCGTAACTACATACTCAGCGCCAGGCTCAAGGTCAAAGTCGTAGACCATCAGAGCACTAGCCATGCCGCGCTTATCGCTGACAGTCTGTGCTTGCGGCACACTAAACTGACGCAAATGCCTGACCACATCACCGGCACCAAATGTGGTGACACCGGCACGGTCGGCAGGCGGCGACAACTTGAGAGCAAAACGACCGCCCCTCATATCAGGCTGAGTCAGCTCATCGCCAGCCAGGACCAGACGGTCACTGCTGGACTGAGCACTGGCACCACCCCTGGCCGCAACCACAGAGCCATCAAGAGCGTCTCTGGTAGAGGCGATAGATAGCTCATAGACTGGAGTGAAGCCCCCGGGAATATTGAGAAACTGCCAGGGAGGATTGACTTGAAGTGGACGCAATGCCAGATGCAGACTACCTTTGCGCCGCTCACTGCCATGATTTTTGACAGTATAGCGAGCATAAATAGCGCTATCGGCATACTGGTCTGGTCCAATCAAATGAGCACAGCTAGCCACTGTCAGACTGACCTGCTCAGCTTTGTGCCAGCGCTCCACCTGGGGCACAGGCAGATAGCCGCTAGCCAGAGACTGTGAGTGTACGCCATCATGCCAGGTGAGCAGCCGGCTTTGAGCGCCATCATCAATCGCGACAAAAGTGTCAATGCTGGGCAGACCGCGACCAAGTTCAAGCAGGCCTTGCTCGTTGATTAGCCCTTCTTGCTTGCTGCCACTGACACCAATGACAGTCCAGAGACTTTGCTCATCCTGGAAGTAGCGAGGGTTGAGCCCGGGTGGCAGCTCGCGAGCAACATGACGCAAGAAGCGACTCTGAGAACTGCCAAAAGCAAGCGGCTGCAATGTGATTTGGCGCACACTGTAATGCCCAGAGGCATGCGCACTGCTTTTAAAAACAAGCCTGAGAGCGCGAGCCTCGCACTCAGGGAGGAAATGATAGGCTTTGCCAGGTGCTGATGCGGCGCCATGGTCCACTGTGGTCCAGCGATTGGAACAGCGCCCCTCGGCGTTGCAAGCCTGAATTTGCACCTCATAGTCTGTGGCATACTGGTCGCCAAAATCCACGACCAGACCGCCAAACTCACGGGCCGAGCCAAGATCCATCTTGATAGTCTGCCGCCCAGGGCGCGTGCTGCGCCACTGAGTAGCAGGGTCATTATCAAGCACTGACTGGGCAGACTTCTTACCAGAGCTAGCGGTCACTACTGGTGTAGTGGCGGCCAGAGGCTCGGGCAGTTCTTCAAAGATGAGCTGGCTAAAGTAAACCGTGCCCTTACCACCTGTGGTGGCAGTGACAGTAAGGTCAACAAAAGCAGCATGACCAAACAACTCTCGCTGAGGTCCCCAGGCATACCAAAAGTGGCGCCGCTTGTTGATGAGCGACACCGGTGTGGAGCTAAAGGCATGGTTGGCACGGTGCACCCACCAGACATTGTCGGTGGATGCATCGAGCACCTTAAACTCCAGAGTATTGCGCGGACCTGCGCCCCAGGTCTGGAAGCGAAAGGCGAAGTTGCCCGGCAAATCGATAGAAACAGGCAGTCGCACCGTGGCATAGCCAGCGCCGCTAAACTCATAATCGAGCTTGAGCGCTGGCACAGAGCCACGTTTGACGATACTGACTGAGGCTTTGACGCCATCGGTGACAATCAGATTGGCGTTACGCAGTAAAATTGAACGCCGATTTATAGTCATTGCTTTGCCCTTTTGCTGCCTTTATGGCCCTTGCCGGAGCGCTCTGACTTTTTGCGCTTTTTGTGATGCAGGGCAATCAGCTTGCCGTAAAAGCGCCCACTGTCCTTGACCGTGCGCGCCAGTGTGTGGCGGTCGACATGGACAATGCCAAAGGTCATCTTGTAACCAAGCGACCACTCCAGGTTGTCCATCAGACTCCAGGCAAAATAGCCACGGATGTTAACACCCTGGACACTTGCCGCCTCCAGAGCCTGGATGTGCTCATAGAGATACTGAGTACGACGGCGGTCATGGATACGACCTTCCTCGACTTTGTCATCGAGAGCAGCACCGTTTTCGGTGATGTAGATGGGCGGCAGGTGGTATTCCTTACTCATCGATACGAGCATTCGCGTCAGCGCTGCCGGATGCATTTCCCAGCCCATCTGAGTCAGCTCGGCACCAGGCACAGGCACGATGTTGTCGTTTTTGTCGACGACAAAACGCAAGTACCAGTTGACGCCGAGATAATCGAGAGACTGAGCGATGAGAGCCATGTCACCGGGGGCAGGCTCGATGCCATTAGCTGCCATCTCAGCAAGCACCACGTCAGGGTAGCGCCCCTTGAGCAGAGCCTCCAGATAGACAGCATAGTTGGAGAGCCAGCGGCGCCGGGCATTACTCACCGCCTGGGCACTACCAGCATCATCAGGCTCGATGGGCACGAGATTGAGGACGATGCCGTACTTGTTTTTGGGATACACCTCACGCATGGCGCGGGTGCTCAGACCGTGAGCATAGAGCAGGTTGTGAATCACCCTGGTGCGTTTGGTCATATCATTGAGGCCAGGAGCAAGCCCGGTGCCGATATAACCAGCCACAATCACTTCGGGCTCGTTAAACGTACACCAGTACTTGACTCTGTCGCCGAGATGATGAGCGACAACAACAGAGTAGTCAGCAAAATACTGGGCTACTTCCCGACTCTCCCAGCCACCAAACTCCTCTTGGAGCGCCAGGGGCAAATCCCAGTGATAGAGCGTGATGTAGGGCTCGATGCCACTAGCCAGGAGCAGGTCCACAAGCTGGCTATAAAACTTAAGCCCCTGCTCATTGACCTGGCCACGACCGGTGGGCATGATGCGCGACCAGGAGACCGAGAAGCGATAGGCTTTGAGACCCATGTCCTTGATCATCTGCACGTCTTCTTGCATACGGCTGTAGTGATCGCAAGCCACCGAGCCATTATCGAGATCCGGGCGCTCGCTAAAATACTTCTCCCAGATTGAGGGACCGCGTCCATCTGTGTCCACTGAGCCCTCAATCTGATAAGCCGAAGTGGAAGCACCGAAGACAAAGTTTTTGGGCAGGTCAAAGCGCCTCGCCTGATATGGCTTTGAATCAGGCTTGGCGCTCTTAGATTGGTTGCCCTTTTGCGCTAATGAGTTTTTTGCTTTTGCGTTTTTCATAATCAGTCCCCTGTAGTTAGCGGGTCGTGGCGTCGAGCCAGCCGCCCTTAAAGTTGGCTCGCTTGAGAGCGCGACGCATGACCGGGTCACGCTTCATCACCTCCCAGATACGGCCAGTACGGTAGTTTTCGATCATCAGGATGACCGGTCCCTGGTCGATGGCTAGACGATCTGTGCCCACCCAACCGGCCTTGTCGCCGTCCTTAAAAGAGTCGTTGAAGGCATCGGCAAAGCCATGCACAGAGTAGAGGTCCGCCCGGTTTTTTAGCCAGTAGCGCAATGTCGACAGCACCGCCTTTGGTGCATACGGCAGAGAGCTGAGCGCCGCGGTCGGAGCGATGGTACCATCGTCAAAGCCATCAGGGGCGCCACGCTCGCTGTACCAGCGGAAGGTCACAAGCCGGTCGCCGACTTGCTGTTTGCCATCGCCAGGTCCGTCACAAGCAGTAAGCCCCCAGTTGTGACGGTCGTAACCGACAAACTCATTGGGGTTTTGGCGAGCATACTTGTGCTGAGCTACTGTCGCTCGCACACTGTTTTGCCAATAGTCGAAGCCGAGTCTGCGGTTAACATCGTCTTTGATGCCGCGGAAGTCAACCCAGCAATGCGGATACTGATAGCAAAAGAGTGGCGTACCAGGCATGGCGATATAGGTCTCACCCATGTGGGTGGTGGCCACTTCATGACCGATAAGCCCCTGCCAGAGAGAGGCGTTCACCTTGTGCTTGGTCGCACCAAGAGCCAGGAGGTAGAGTGTCAAAGCTTCGCTATAACCGCGATAGACACTGCGGATCAGTCCGCTCTCCGGGCTCCAGCCATGACCAAACACCTTGCCTCCCGGCACATCGCGACCGAGTTCGTTTTTACCGGCGGGTACTTCGCGCACCAGCCAGTCCCATTCCACTCGGTCAAAAAGAGCCCGACCAGTGTCGCGCACGTACTTTTCACGAACATTGCGACCACGCCAGTAGCTGACAGCAAAGCGCACACCCATCATCAGCAGGGCGGTGTCGATGCTGGACAGCTCGCTATTCCAAAATTGGGGAGCGGTAGCGCGCTCACCGGTCTTGGGGTCGAGGAAGTGGTAGAAGAAGCCGCGGTAACCATTTGTGCCCTGGATAGCGTCACCTTGCGGCACGCGTGCGAGCACTTCGAGGACGCGGACAGTGTAGTCCAGTGCTTCTTTGCGACTGATCCAAAAACGCTCACTGGCTATGGCGTAGGCAGTAAGGGCAAAACCCACACCAGCTATGGTGGCAGGTGCGCCGGCCCGGGTGCGGTCCAAAATCAGACCGGTGTCCTTGTCCTGGTAGTCGACAAAATACTGGAAGTGAGCGCGCGAGACAGACTCAAGCATGAGTTCGTCAGCGCGACTGATATGAGGCAGACTGTTTGCCAAAACAGCTGCGGCATTAGCCTTGGGTTTATAAGTCTTCACGGGATTGCTCCGTTAGATTTGTAAGACGAGATTTATGACAAAAGCCCACTGTCAGGCGCTTTGAGCTGCCTTTAAGGTGGTGACTACTTTTGCCACGGTGAGGATATGCGTGTTTGTTTTTGCCGAGTCAAAGCTCAGGCAGAGAGGCAATCAACGACTGCCTCTCTAATTGCGGTGAGTAAGGCGCCAGCTGCCGTCGCCCATAAGCTCGAGGACGAGGGTGTGGTGCTCCAGCAGAGATGGTCTGTGACCGACACTGATGAGAGTGCTACCGCTTGCTGCCAGGATGGTGTAGAGCAACTTCTCGTTGTCCACATCAAGGGCTGATGTAGCTTCGTCGACGATGGCATAGCGCGGTCTGGCCATAAGCAGGCGAGCAAAGCTCAAGCGCTGCTGTTCACCAACTGAGAGCAATTCTCTCCAGTTACGCTCGACATCAAGACCGCCGACTCGAGCTGGCAGGTCGGCAAGATTGACGAGCTTGAGGTGGGCGATAAGCTCACTATCAGTGGCACAGCTGCGAGTGCGCGGATAGCACAGGGCATCGCGCAAAGTGCTGGCCGGCACATAAGGTCTTTGCGGCAAAAACATCATGTCGCTAAAGGCCGGTCTGACCACGCGGCCATGACCAGTCACCCAGAGACCCGCTATGGCTCTCAATATGGACGACTTACCTGCGCCAGATGGTCCCATGATGAGCAGACTCTGCCCAGGCGCCACAGTCAAAGTACAGTCCTTTAGCAGAGTGCGCTCGCCGCCAGGTGTAAGCACACTGAGATGCTCAAGCGACAGCTGACCACCCACAGCACTGTCAATCACCATACCGTCAATCGTGGCAGGAGCAGTGTGCACCTCAAGGGCCTCCATAAAGGAGCCGACACGATTGATGTTAGCGATATAAGCGCTGATGGCGTTAAACTGCACGACAAAGAGGGTCATGGCGCCAAATATCTGGGCAAAGGCCATACCAGCACGAGTCATCTCGCCAAACTCCATCTGCCCGCTAAAGTAAAGCGGAGCGATAATGGCAGGCGGAATGAGCACAACGAGAGCATTGTAGCTGTGAGTAAAAAAGCCCAGGTTACGATTGAGGATCATAACCAGCTCCTGATTTTTAATAGCGTTGCCAATCGCTCTAAAGACCTGGAGCTTAGCTCTTTTTTCGCCGCCGTAAAAGGCGATTGACTCGACATCTCGCCGGACATCGACCAGGTTATAACGCAGGTCGGCCTCCAGCTTGAGGTGGTCAAAGTTGTACTGCACCAGCCGTTTACCAAAGACCACAGTGAGCACCGAACCAAAGAGCGAGTATGCCACCACAGCGATTGTGAGGGCGCCACTGATGCTCCAGAGCACAGCAATAAAAGTGACGATGGTAACAAGGGCATCGAGGATGGTAATCGACAGCCCTACAGTCATGTTGCAAAAGGTCTCCACGTCCTGCGACATACGCTCATCGGGGTTATCGATGTGCGGATCGGTGGACATGTTGAAGTAACTGCGCCGGTAAAAATACTTACTGACCAGGTGCTGTGTCAGCCATTTGCGCCACATCAATGCGAGCTTTGAGCGCAAAAACTGGTAGAAGACAATAATCGGCGTAGCAAAGACCAGGGCACCGGCGTACATCCAGAGCAAGGTCCAAAACGCACTGGCATCTCTGGCTTGCAGAGCGGTGGTAAACCTGCCGGCGACACTGTTGATAAAGACATTGACCAGAGATACACCAATCAAAAGAGCAAGCACACCGACAAGCAGCATCCATGCCTTTTTACCCTGGGGAGATACCCAGTAGGGTTTGACTATGGTCCATAGTCTCTTGAGTACAAGCTTACTTTGTGAGGCTGTCAAAAATTGCATGACAATCTCCTCCCGAGCAGAGCGTCAAGCCCAACACCGCTGGTGCGGCTCTGCTGTGGTTAGCGTGAGGTGGTGTGTTGGCTGTTTTTAAGAAGAGAGAAAGAGAAGTTGCAGTAATATGTTTTTTCTAACAGCATGAGTCAGTTAATTACAATCACAGTTTATTTATTGCTTTTAAATGCCAGTACATTAGGCCCAGCGCTGCAAGCTTATGACAACCAGTAACAGTGAAAATCACTAAAAGCAACAGAGTAATTGTGCAAACAAGCTCAACAGTAAACACCACTGTCCAAGCCACTTGATAAGGGCGCTAAGGTCGCAACATATTGGCAATAACCAGCCAGTGCCACCACTGGCGGAATCGCCACAATATCTCTTTGCTACCAAAAGCTTGCAAAGAGACAACCTCGCAGACCTCGCGCAATCTGCAGCTTGAAATTGTCTAAGAGTGTTAGACTTTGGCTATGCTACCGATTGAACAATCCTGCTACTGGCTAGCCAATCGCCACAAACCGGATCTGCAAGCTCAACTTGCGGAAGCCACTTTTGCGCCAGGCAAAGATCATAAAACCAAAGTCGTAATTATCGGAGCGGGCTTTACTGGACTGTGGACAGCTCACTATTTACGCCAGCTCGACAGTAATCTCGATATCACCATCGTGGAGCAAGGCGTCACCGGATACGGTGCCAGCGGGCGCAACGCCGGAGTGATTAGCAACTGTATCGATCATACCCACGGACTGGCTATTACTCATTTTGGACGCGATGAAGCAGCCAGACTGGCTAAAATCGGACTAAAAAACATCGAGGAGCTAGCTCAGTTTGCCGATGACTGTGACTATGTCGGCAGCGGACAGCTGTTTGTGGCACTGACCGACAAGCATATGGATGATTTGCGCGCACTCATAGAAGTAGCCCAGAGCCTCAATATACCTGGATACCAACTGCTTGACGCCGACCAAATTAGAAGTCGCCTGGACAGTCCGCTCTATCTTGGCGGTGCTTTTGTACCGGGCGGCGGTATCATCAATCCCATCAAACTGGTCGACAGACTCTCGCAGAGCCTGACGGCGCAAGGCGTCAAAATACTGGAGAGGACAAAAGTCACCGCTCTTACAAAGAGTGGCGTAAGCACAGATCGCGGCAATATCACAGCCGATAAGACAATCCTGGCTACAGATGCATACAGTCATCATCTCATGCCCGGTTTGCTCTGGCGCTTCATCCCGCTATATGACTATATCCTGGTCAGTCAGCCACTGAGCAACGAAGAGTTAGCATCGATTGGCTGGCAGGGCAAAGAAGCCATTGTCGACTGTCGCACATTTTTTAACTACTATCGCATCACAGCCGATAATCGCATCCTCTGGGGCACAAGCGAAGCAATGTACTACGCTCCCAATCAGGTAAACGAAAAGCACGACCACTCTGAGCATCATTACAAAACGCTCAAAGAGAGCTTTAATAGACACTTCCCCCAGCTAGCCAAGACCATAGAGTGGCCTTATGCCTGGGGTGGTCCGATTGCCTCCACCACCAGACTAACTCCATTTTTTGGCACTGCCCATGATGGCAAAGTACTTTATGCTCTGGGCTATACAGGACATGGCATCGGCTCCACCAAACTGGCTGGCAAAGTACTGGCCCACATGACTTTGAGCAAAAATAGTGAGCTGTTAAATCTCAAAATGGTCAAAGAAAAACCAATGCCCTACCCGCCAGAACCCTTGCGTTCACTATCAGTAGGCATGGTCACAGGCGCTCTGCGCAAAGTCGACCAGGGACAAAATCCGGGCGTCTTGCTCAAGCTATTAGATGCCTTTGGTATAGGGTTTTCGAGTTAATAGCTCAAGGCAAAAGCCTCAAACTAAATACCAGAGCGGCAAAGACTTGTATAAAAGTCATCGACACTGGAGTCATCAGGCAAGCCTGAGACCTGACCATCGCCCAGCTCTACAATCACCCACTGATCAGCTTTAGTCTGAGCTACATCCATACTAAAAAAATTGCTCTCTGGCTTACGTGCCAGTGGCGCAAAGACACCCAGAGGCGGTTCGCCGTCGCCGTAATCGCCTTCTTCCCAGTAAGGAGTCCAGTAGACTATTTTGCCAGCAAAAACAAAGAGCCGGTACTCTCTTGTCAGTGGCATATCACTCTTAGAGCGCTGGCCCAGGGGCTTGAGATCAACATACTCGCGAAAAACCAGGCCACCCTCAAGGGCATCTCCTCTCAACTCCAAAAAGCGCGTAACCACTCTTTGTACTGCTTCTCTATCGGAAGCATCAGGAATAAAACAAGCCTCTTGCCAGTGATCTTTTTCGGATTTGACAAAATCCTTCAGTACGACCGGTTTTGAGCCTAAGATTTTGAGCTTTTCCATGACCGACTCAAGCAAGTTGGAGGAGAGCTTATCGCTTTCGATCCAAACCGACTTGGGTGTACGCCCTTCAAAAAGCTCCACCCAGTCAGGTAAATAATGACATTGCCGATAACTAACAGGGTCGTTAATTAGCTCGATACCACGTCTCTGCAAAGCACTGTAGAGCAATTTATAACGGGCGGGACTGAGCATCCAGCCCCGGTAAATCCCCATCTCGCCGCCGCTTCTGGGCTCTGTCAAATTGACCAGCGCCTTGTCAGCATCACCTTCCCGTGCCAGTGCCTCAAAATCAATAAGACTGACTGTTTCGCCCCTTTGTCTGGCGGCACTCAGCTCAGCGCGATATTCTTCATCGGGCTTGGTCTTATCTAGAGGGCTGGCGCAAAAAATAAAATGCATAACAAACTATCCACTGTGGGCAGATGAGTTTAGCATTGTTTTAGAGCAAATTATTTGTGCACCAGACAGTGTTTAACACTATTGATCGCAGCTGGGCATTTTTAGTTTGGTACTATTGCGGTTATAACGCTTAGTAATGTCCTCTACAAGAGCGTCTTGACCAGGCACAGAGAGAGCCATATTTTTGGCGCTCTGATAGTGTCCACGAGCAAATAGTGGGATGTTTTTACTATCAGCCAACTTGGCAATATCCAGGTGCAACTTAGCAATCTTTAGCTTCTCAGCATCACTTGGCTGGGGCCGCATTTCCAGGGGCTTTAGCCTGTCAAACAAGGCTTGCATACCCGGCAGAGCCATGGCCTGATGATTAAATGTTACAGCCGAGACCGGCTTACCACCAAGAGGTACAGGCTTTGTCGGCACAGGAGAGCCCAACATCACTTGCGCACCGGGAGCGACATTGCCAGTCATAGGATCGCCCATCAGGGCGCCATTTTGATTGCCTTTGGGATTAACTCTTTGGGTAGGTTTATTCATGGATGATGGAGCCACTTTGCCCATAATCAGACCACCATTGTCCTGAGCGCTGGCGGCACCACCTGAGATGGCAAAGGCAAAAATACCAGCAGCCACACCTTGCAGTTTGCGCCAGAGATTGCGAATACGCTTGAGAGCAACTGGACAGTCGTCAGTTAATACTGTACCGTCCTGCCTTTTATAAAGGCGCAGACAGACACTGCCATCGGGATTATTGACAGTAGCGCGCTGCAATAATAATTCGGCTTCTGTGCGACTCATCAAAGAGACATCGTAGACATTTTTGGTGCACGACTGACAAAAGCGCGCCGACTCCTCAGCAGTCCGGTCCATATCATCCCAGGACATCTGGCAAGGCGAAGCAATGCGCAAGTTGTCCAGGACTAGTTTGCTGGCTGATTCTGTGCTCATCTTACTCTCCAATCTCCTTCAGTTTTTTCTCAATATCTTGCCTGGCGTAACCACCAAGTTTTTCGTCATTTTTTAGACGCTCTAACAAAATCTTCTTGAGCAGTGGTTTTTGATCGTCATACATCCCGGCGAGATTTTGAGCTGATAGATAATGGTCCTGAGCAAATCTTGCCATATTTTTCTTCTCACCCAGCTTAGCCACGTCAAATTGCAGCTTACACTGCTCAATCCGCTCAGCCTTAGACTGCTGTGGCTTGCTTTGCAATGCCATGAGCTTATCGAGCATGACTTTGATTTCTGGCACTTTTGCAGCTTCCATATTCCATTCAAAACTCGGCGCCACCATGCCCCCGGTCCTCGGCATAACTGGTCTGCTTTGTACATTGGCTTCGCCACGTTCAGTACTCTTACCACTGTCAGCGCCGCTAGCCGAGCCAGACTTTGCTGTTTTGTCGGCAGTGTTTTTACAAGGCTCTTTGCTGTCAGCAAAAGACACACCGGCTTGAGTCAATACCAGTGCAATAGCTGCAGCAGCGGCATTGCGCAGTTTGCGCCAATTGTCGCGCAAACGTCTTAAGCCCACAGGGCAGTCATCAGTGATGACAGTACCGTCAGCTCGCCGGTAAAGCTGCATACAAAGCGATCGCCCCTGCCCCGCAGCCTCAGCAGCGCTGGCTCTTTGCACCAGTAGCTCGGTCTCGGCGGTGGTCATTTGAGAGACATCATAGACATTTTTTTTGCAGTCACCGCAAAACCTTACAGCATCTGCATCTGTAAGCTCCATCTCACTCCACAATTTGGGACAGGGACTGGCGATACTGAGATTGTCCAGCACAAAGCTTTTATTGGACTGCGCGGTCATTTTGCTTCTCCTTCAAGAGCCTTCAATCGAGCGGCGATTTCGTCTTTTTTGATGCCACCAAGAGCAGTATCATTAATCTGACGTTGCAATAGTATCTGTTTGAGCAAAGCCTTTTGACCAGGCATGGTCTCAGCCACAGTTTGAGCCATTAGTAGACGAGCCTGGGCAAACATTGGCACACCTTTGGCATCAGCCAATTTAGCCATCTCAAAGTCAAGCTTACACATTGCCAGTCTGTCACTATTAGTACATTTGCTCTGGGCCGCTACAGCCTTAAACTTATTCATTAGAGTGTTTATTTGGGGGTGTTTGAGTGCCATCACCTCCCAGGTGGCGGCAGTAGGCCTCATAACTGCCTCGCCCCTAATCACATCACCGCGTAGCATGTGCTCCTGCCCGGCAGGCACAGCCGGTGACACGACCTGTTTGGCCTCATCAGCGCGCACCCCTAAGCAACCAGCAATACCACCAAAAGCAAGAGCAAGCGCAGCTGCGCCGCGCTGTTTAGCTCTGTACCAGGCATCACGCACGCGCCTCAGACCAACAGGGCAATCGTCAGTAATGACTGTGCCGTCAGCTCGCCTGTAGAGCTGCATGCAGACCGATGACTCGATACCAGCCTCTTTTTGGGCACAACCTTTTTGCAGCAATAACTCTGCTTCAGAAGTAGACATCTGAGCGACGTTATAGACGTTTTTTTTGCAATCACCACAAAAACGCACTGCCTCACTGCCCGTCAACTCCATCTCACTCCAGAGCTTGGGACAGGGACTGGCTATGCTTAGACTGTCAATGACACTGGCTCGGATAGAGGCACTGGAGAGATCAAATAGATTATTGGGCTCAGTACTCATTACTATTTATCCTTTGCTTTTTACTTAGTCTTAGTTTGACTAACTACTTAGTCTTGGTTTGACTTACAGATTTGGGAGCAGCAATTGTCTCAGTGATGCCCAGGATTTTGGCATTTTTAGCCATGCCAGATTGGATCTCGCCTCTGAGCTTATCTTCACCGTCAATCGCATTGATCTGCTGCCAGGCTTCTTTGTAGCGTGTGCGCGAATACATTGGCAATTGACACTTATCACTTTGTTTGGCTAGCTCTAAATTGAGTTTGCACTTTTGCAAGAGTGTGCCGTCTGGCACATTGCCAGCGCCCTTAGGCTTGGACTCCAGTGCCTTTAGCTCTCCTTGAAGCCTTTTTATCTCAGGGTTTTGGGCGGCCTGGGCCTCCCAGTCTATTACTGGACAAATACCACCAGCTCTCATATCAGGCTGAGCCTGGACTTTTGACCCAAGGCCACTGAGGCCAAGTTGACATAATACAAGGGCAATAACAGAGGCAGCAGAGCGCTTAACCAATCGCCAGCTATCACGCATACGTCTGAGTCCTACAGGACAATCATCTGTGATTATCGTACCGTCAGCTCTCTTGTATAGCTGCATACAAAGAGATCTGCCGCTGCCTTCGGCTTGCTGGGCACAGGCTTTTTGCAAAACCAGCTCAGCGTCTTTGCGGGACATTTTAGAGACATCGTAGACATTTTTTTTGCAATCACCACAAAAGCGCACCGACTGCTCCGGCGTCAACTCCATGTCACCCCAGAGCTTGGGACAGGGACTGGCTACACGCAAATTATCAAGAATTGAAGGCTCGGAACTCATTTGTTACCCCGTGGTGCTTCTGGATTTAGCTTTTGGCTATTTTTAGCTAACTCAGCTTCTATTTGATTTAGGAGTTTGTGCTGTCCTGGCACAGTCTTAGCCAGGCGTTGGGCTGCTGTAAAATGCAAATGGGCAAAATTAAGCAAATTATGCTTATCACCAAGTCTTGCTAACTCAAAATTGAGCTTGCACATCTCCAGGCGATCGTCGTCACCAGGCTGAGGTTTGACCTCAAGCACACTCAACTTATCAGCCAATGCCTTAATATCGGCATGTTTGTTGGCTTCCCGATTCCAGTTGTAGGCAGGCGATACTCGCCCTTTTACCATCTCAGTACTATTTTGAGCCTGGACTGGAGTAAATCCCCAGGGCGCACAAATCATCGCCACTCCAGCAATAGCCAGTTGCCTAAGACGACGCCAACTGTCTCTAATTACTTTGAGCCCGTTAGGACAGTCATCTGTGATCACCGTGCCGTCAGCGCGGCGGTAAAGCTGCAAACATATAGATGGACCACTCGTCTCATCGGCTGATGCGCCTTGCTCATCAATTTGAGCCTGACCGGACACAAACGGCAGATTTAGCTCAAAACGACCAGACTCAGTGCGCTGAATTAATAGCTCAGCATCCCGCCTGGTCATCTGCGACACATCGTAGACATTTTTTTTGCAATCGCCGCAAAACCTGACAGCAGCAGCACCGGTCTGTTCCATATCGGTCCAAAGTTTTGGACAGGGACTGGCAATATGCAAAGTGTCTAAAAACGTGGGATTTGTGCTCGGCATAAAAACTCGATAGCTATTGCAGGGTATTACGATTATTCCCCTTGAGGAGTTTTAACTCGCCAGGGTAAATCCTGAAATAAGCCAGGGTTTTTCCTGTCACTGCCGCTAGCCATTACTAAAAAACTGCCGCCCACTGGCATACTTCTGGCTTCATGCATCATATGAGAAAAATTCGGCCAATTTCTCACACGATGCAAAAGAAAAAAGACAGGGTAAACGGTCAAAAATTCAATTTACAAAGTCCTGAGTCAAAAAGCAGGCTCTTATGCAATTTAATCGTTCACCGAAAGCACCAACTGCGGTGCGGGGATATGGTGATCAGCGCGCATAGCTACGATAGCTGTACCGACCGAGAAAAACTCAATAATATGATCACTCCAGGCATAGCTGCCTTCATGTATATCAACTCCCACAATACCGTCAGCATGGAGCTGCACAGCCTCGTTTTGCATGCGCTCCATAGCCAGCTCACGGGCATCATAGAGGGCCTGGGTAAAGTTAGTCATTTCGACGTTTTGCCCGACGTTTTTAAACCATTGACCAAAGCCCTGGTGAGCCACGTGATAGACACAGTTACCCATGACCATTCCAACCGGTCTATAACCAGCTTTCATCAGAGTCCAGAAGTCCTGACCGGAGAGATCCGATGTAAAAGGCTTATTGGTGTTAGTGCGCCAGTTAGTGCTCTTATCACTGGCAACAACAGCTGTGCCAATTGCCACAAATTCAGCCAGACTCTCGCCCCAACCCAGGTGCTTCACTTTGAGCCGGACAGCGACAACGCCATCTGCCCCCAGTTCATCAGCTTCTTCTTCCATACGAGTCATAGCTAGTTCACGAGCGTGATACATTGCCTGGGTCAAGACCTGCATTTCTTCGTTTTTAGTCCAGCGTGCCTGCTGAAAGCCAATATGATAAATTGAGGAGCCCACGACCATGCCTACTGGCTCAAAGCCTGCTTCTTTAACAAGCAAAAATTCATTGACTGAAAGATCTGAAGTGAACAAAGTACGCTTGTCACCGCGACCGCGCATTTGTGCCAGCCTTTCGTGGGCATGAGATGGCAGATCTTCGTGATTGGTACTGTCGGTCATAACTTTCTCCTTAGCTCTTAGCTATTCATCATCATCGTCGTCGTTACTGCTGTAATCTGTGCTGACAAGATCAGCAAGAGGCTCATCAAACTCCAGCTTGCGCAGACCTGACCTGGATAAATCAATAACAAAACGAGGCGTGTGCTCGATGCGTTTTTTGCCATCAGGCCTGTCCACAATGGCTGTGCCCATAGCCATAAAATTGCAGAGCATATCGATATAAGTAGTACGATTGGATTCATACTCAATACGCTCGAGTTTGTACTCAACGTCCATGTCCACAGCGCCATCACCGCCATTAAGGGCAATATCTTGCCAGAGGCGCATCACAGCTTGCTTGCGAGCATAAACAAAGCCACTACTAAAGGCTTCTAGCTCTTGATTGCGCAAGCTACCAAACCATCCCATTTGAGCGCTACGTGTTTGACTATCGCCTTTGATATAGTATGAGCAATTGCCGAGCACTAGAGACGTAGGCCAGTAGCCGTTTTCGTAGAGCTGCCAAAACTCCTGACCACTCAACGTAGAAGTAAAAGGTATGTGTTTGGAGAGTTTGACACATTCGCTATTAGGCAGGCGTATCGCTGTGCCAATGGCTGTAAACTCAGTCAGCCCCTCACTCCAGTTAAAGTTGCCAGTCTCAAGCTTGACGCCAATAACACCATGCGCGCCAAGCAGTGCTGCTTCTTGCTTTAGTCTGCTGACAGCAAGCTCACGTGCTTGTTTATGAGCAAAAGTCAGTGCTTGTATTTCAGAAGTACTACTCCAAAAGCCCTGACAAAAGTTGCGCCAACCAACCTTCATAAAGGCACTACCCATGACCTGTCCAACTGGTTCATAACCAGCTTCGCAAGCGAGCAAATATTCTTTGGCAGTTAAGGTGCTACTAAAAAATTTACTACCACTAGCTGCTTGAGCCTTTAGACGGTGCTGCGCCCCTAGAGGCAGAGCGCCTCTCTCTAGCTCTTTGATGCTTGCTTGTTGGTACTCTTTTTGGGCCTTTTCTTCGTCAGACTCTTTTTTCCAAAATGGCAATTTTTCACCGTAACCGTCTTAACCGACGACAAATTTCTGCAGGGCTTCCCGTGTGCGTGAGTTCTTTTCAGCCAGACTGGCTAACTTTATGGCTAACTCCTGAATCAAAGCCTCGACAGGCACTTCTTCACTTTTTAGCACCACTCCTCTAACAATTTTTTGACGCCTGGCGGTAATTGTCCCGCGCTTTTCTCTCGTAAACTGATAACCGGTATCTTCCAATTTTAAGGAGAGATCGGTGACAGGTTTTTTGGCCGATAAAAGCCAGCCGCCTCTTGTAATTTCGCATTCTTCAGGCAGGGCTTGAGATAGCTTGAGGGCCAGGTGCTCAAGTAAATCTCCAGAAGCGTCTTTGTCCATGCGCAGACTGCAGGCCAAAACATCTACTTGCAACGCTTCTTCAAAGTCGTCCATACGTTCCCTCACCAAAGACTGCCCGTTATAAAGCGCAGAACGCAATCCCAGACAGGTGACACATTATATAGTGCTCAGAAGTAGCGCTAGTAGTCTTGGCATCTGAATTGCGGCCAAAGATTATACAGCTCTCAAACATACGGAGGGCTGCCGAGAGCCCCGGGGATGCTAAGATGCCCTCATGCCAAAAGTGCTTGTGCTGCCAGATCATATAGCCAGCCAAATTGCCGCCGGAGAGGTGGTAGAACGTCCTTCGTCCGTGGTCAAGGAACTAGTCGAAAACTCTCTTGATGCTGGCGCCACCGAGATAGAAGTAACAGTCTCAGCCGACTGCCGCGACATCCGTATTGCTGACAATGGCTGCGGCATGACACCAGAAGACGCTGTACTGGCCTTTCAGCGCCATGCCACTTCCAAATTGCGCTCGGCCGAGGATCTCTGGTCATTGACCACACTTGGCTTTAGAGGCGAAGCACTGCCATCGATTGCCTCTATCTCTAGATTTACTTGCTACAGTCGCACCCACGACGGCGCTGTTGGCAGCAAAGTCGAAAGCGCAGACGGTCATATGACTGCCTCAGAAACTGGATGCGCGCCAGGCACAGTGATGGAAATCAACGAGCTGTTTTACAACACCCCGGCTCGTCTCAAGTTTATGAAGAAGGCCACAACTGAATACGGCCACATCGAAGAAATCGTCCAGAGCCTGGCAATTAGCTATCCCGAAGTAGCTTTTACACTGATACGCGATGGCGATGTCAGCCTCCGCACTACTGGTAGTGGCAATCTCGCCACAGCAATAGTACAAGCCAAATTTTTTACCGGCAAAGAAAGCGTCATCGAAGTACTGCATCAAGAAGGTCTGGGCGGCAGAGCCAATGGCATCAAAATCAAAGGCTTGTTGGCTAAGCCGCTGCATTTTAGAGGCGATCGCAAAGGCATTTTGACCATCGTCAACCGCCGCGCGGTGCGCTGCCCGCTCACTTACAAAGCTCTCGACTATGTTTACTCTGACTTAATACCTCGCGGTCGCTATCCCCTGGCTGTAGTCACCCTTGAGCTGGACCCATCAGTTGTGGACGTCAATATCCACCCCACCAAAAAAGAGCTCAAGTATCAGAGCGGCAACGAGATTTACATCACCATACAACGGGCGCTAGCGGCGACACTAAGACAAAACAGCATGCAAGAAGCGGCTGCTTATCATGCCGCCCGTGCAGACAGAGCTGAAGCAGATGACCGGGCCCAAGAGCAACAGTCATTTGATCCACACTATCAAAACAGACAAGCCTCAACCACCTCCGATAGACCAGGTCGCAGTGCCGCTGTAGCTGCCACACAAATTAGTTTTAGAGACAACCTCGACTACAAAGTATCGCCCGCTACACCGGTGCAAAAACCTGCCAGAGAAGCTGCCTTAGCGGCTTACAGCGCCGACATCACAACCGGCGAAGTACAAATAGTAGACAACTATGACGCGCTCACTCAAAACCACAACCGGGCACTGGTGAGCGAATCAGCCACAACTGATGCCGTTTTGACAGAGAGCCTGCCTAAAGAAGCCTTACTGAGCGAAGACAGCGTTGGCAATGGCATACTCAATGGCGATAGCAGCATCTCTATTATCGACCAGGACAGCCTCTCTGCTGCATACTCTGATGCTGTGGTTAGTACAAGCCATTACGCTGCCATGCATGGCTCAGACAATCCAGAGGCCGGCACGAGAATAGATCACGATGTCGACTCCAGTACAGAATATAGCTTGCCTGCCGGTTGGCGCATAATGGGTTATTTGCACAATACCTGGATCTTTTTTGAGACACCAGAAGGTCTGGAAATCATCGAGCAACATATCGCCCATGAGCGCACTCTCTACGAGCGCCTACTAAAAGCACAAATTACAGCTGGGCGCATCACTGAACACTGCCAGAGACTGGTAATATCCAGTCCCCTGGATTTATCACCAGAACAGCTTGAGACCCTCAAAGTATCACAAGAAGCGCTGACAAAGCTGGGCTTTGAATTTGTCATCAATGAAGATAACAGTGCCGGTGTAATGCAGGTACCACTGGAATTAGCCCGCGTCAACTATCGACCGGTAATACAGCGCATGCTCGATGAGCTTGCCACCGTAGATGCCACCAATCTTGAATTAGAAGCAACCAAATCTATCGCCTGCCAGAGCGCCATCAAAAATGGCATGACCCTCTCCATGCGCGACATCCTCAAATTGATTAGCGATTGGCTCGCCACCGAGCGCAATGACACCTGCCCGCATGGACGCCCAATCAGGCTCAAATTCACCAAGACCCAAATTTTTGAAATGTTTCACCCGGCCTGATAACTTGGCTCAACGGCTGCATCTTGAAGCAATCAGCTAGCCCAGATGCTCTCTGGCAAGTATGACTCCAGAGCGTAACAAAGCTCTTTATCACTAATGCCGACAGCATTGATATAGCAGCTGGCACCAAGCTTTGTAGCAGCGAGCATCAGCATGCGATCACGATCTTTGATGCGCTCAGGTGTGCTATGCCTAAAGCAGACAAAGGGTTTGGGGCGCTCGGCAGGATCGCTTTTTATTAGTTTGAGCAAGTCAAACATTCGGGACTCATCAAATTCAGCGCCACAAATAATCAAATCGACATTGACCTTGCTTGTGATTTCACGAGCATTATCGAGCGTATGCGCAAACAACAAACGATGTTTTTTGCGCATTATTCTGTGGATGCGTGCAGCACCCTTAGGTACATCAGCAATAAGTATATTGGCTCTGTCTTTTTTACCAGAGCGCATCTCGTTGATGGCTACTTCGACAGCGCCAGCCAGTTTGGCGATATTAGCAGCCACCTGTGCGTTGACTGCCACATCCAAAAACATCACCACACTAAACATATCGCCGGTCGGTAACAAGCTGCCAAAGCCAACCACCGAACGCACACCAAATTTTTTGACAAAATCATCCTGGCTGGGGATATTGGGATTGTCGTGTGCATCCTCGATATAGAGCGCGTGATAAGTCTTATCTGATGGTTTGACAAAATCCACTGGCGCCGGGTCTACCACACTCGAGACCTTGATACCCAGCTGTTTGATCAGCTGTGCAATCATCGGCGTCTGCAATACTACGTTTTCGCTAACTAGCGAGATACAGCGGTGATCCTGCGATTGAGCCGGGTCATTCCACTGCTGATTTTTACCACGAGTAGCTAGCAAAGTGAGATAGCTACTGTTGGCGCGCGGCACTACGCCACCGATTGTCTCACTCAGTCCCAGTTCTTTTTTGAGCTTTTGCGGCAACAGTCTATAGCTAACAGTGCGAAAAAAACGAATCAACAAACAGTGCTGACTATCATCATCAGACTTACACTGCTCGTAGAGATAATCCACGATTTTAGTGGCTAAGGTCTCTGTTGAATCGCTGTCACGCCCCATATCCTGGATGGCGTCAATATAGCGCGCAATATTATTAGAGTCATCAAACTGCTGCAACGAGCCAACCACCGCTTCTACCACGCTCAAATTGCAAATATAACCCAAAAAGTAACTTACATTCCAATTGGCAACAATTAGTAAATGAAATGGCGCCTTTAACTTGTGGAATAATGTCAACAACGGTTGGCAGAGTTATTGGCAAACATAGCTGGAGCGTGGCTCCTGACAGGCAAATCAGGCTACAGTGAAATGGAAAACTCGACCGAAGACTTTAAAATACTGGTAGTAGACGACGATCAAACCATTCTCGCCGTAGCCCAGAAGCAACTTAAACGCCTGGGCTACAGCTGTCAAACTGCCATGAATGGCGCCCAGGCCGTTTTAAAGGTCACCAGCAACCACTTTGATTTGATTTTTATGGATGTACAGATGCCAGAAATGGACGGACTGGAAGCAGCAAAGCTCATCCGCAAAAAAGAGCTGGAATCAAACGAAACCACCATACCAATTATTGCCATGACAGCCAATCCTGACCGTGAAGGCTGTCTCAGCGCCGGCATGAATGACTACATCTTTAAACCAGTTATGCTCAAAGACATGCATGACGCTCTGGAGCGCTGGCTACCGGGTATTGAATAGTGGATTAGTTGCTTAATGGCAAACAGCTCCGTGCTTTTTAAAATAATCCTGGTGATAGTCTTCAGCTGCCCAAAACGTTGGAGCGGCAACTACTTCGGTGACCACCTTGCGCCCACCGGCTTCTTTTTTGGCTTTTTCGAGAGCTGCTAGAGCTTCTGTTTTTTGCTCATCATTTGTATAAAAAATGGCTGAACGATACTGACTGCCCACATCTGGTCCCTGACGGTTGAGTGTGGTGGGGTCATGGATTGTAAAAAACTTGGCCAGCAAATCCTTGTATGTAATTTTGGCTGGATCAAACTCTACCAGCACCGCTTCTGCGTGCCCTGTGGTGTCTGTGCAGACCTGTTTGTAGTCGGGACTGTCAACTTTGCCACCGCAATAACCAACCTGGGTTTTGACGACACCAGGCAGCTGGCTAAAGAGAAATTGAGGCTTCCAGAAACATCCCGAGGCAAATATCGCTTTTTCCACTTTTTGTCCTTTTGTAGTGTGCGCGCCGCCGCCGACTGGCTTGGCTGTGGCTGTCAATTTGACACCAGCGATTATCAGGGTCAGTCCCACCAATATCGCCATACATACGAATATCACATGTGACAAGCCCTTGCCACCAGACTTTTTGATCATTTACGCCTCTATGTATTAATTGCTGCCAGGTTCAGGTATACCAGCTTCTCTGTAATTACGCCAATTGACGAGGCGATTTAGTCGCTCCAGTTTAGCGGGATCGTTTCTGTGAGTCTGTCTGGCTTCCTGTACATAGTGCTTAATCACATTGGGAGAATGTTTAGCCAGAGCTCGCATGGCTGCCACATCGACCTCTGGTCGACCGGAGCTAGCCAGCTCTACAAGCGGCACCATGGACTGTAGTCCTGGCTCAGCAGCAAGCACCTCTACAGCTCTAAGCTGGCTCTCGGGACTTTGATCATTAGATAAGGCTCGTCTAGCACCATCCAGCTGATTAAAGCGATTGACTGCATCAATGACACGGCGTGCATGATCTTGCTCACTGCCGCTAACGCGCCCAGCTACATCTTGCATATAGCGACCGACCCTTTGACGATCAGTGGGATTGAGTCCGTTAGCGACCATGGACTGCAAGTGATCCATCACGGCATGGCGCAGAGTCGGCACTTTCTCAAAGACATTGACGCTCCATTCCATCTGCTTGGATTTGTTCTGACTGAGCGCGCCCATCATCTCTTTGTACATCAGTTCCCGGCCGGCCTGGTCAGAGGCTCTAACATTGGGCAAATGCTTAAAGAGATCACTGACACCTTCAGGCTGGCCATCAAACTCAAGCAGGCGACGATAAAAGCCGACGCGCGGATCGTTTAAGCGCTTGATTGCAACAGCTGCTTCAGCTCGTAGCTGGGGATACTCTTTTGCCAGCTGTACGGCAAAGTCGAGAGATTTGGCGGGATTATCACTGTGCAATTTAACCATGGCATTAACTGCTGCCTGTCTAGGTGAAATGGCGTCTGGCAAAGGTTTGCCATCGACCTCCGGCAACTTGCTATTACTATTATCGAGAGCGGTCTTGAGCAAGACCTCGCCATGTGCCCGGCTATTGCCAAAAGTACCAATCAGGTCAGCGGCGTCAACGCGCTGCTGAGCAGAGCCATTGACCAGACGTTCTTGCAAAATATTTAAAGCAGTTGGCCTTACACCATTATCGAGGATACGAGCGCGCTCCAATATAATTCTAGAAATCGGACTGTCACCATGGGCAATGGCATGATTGGCACCATCAGCCATGGCCTTACTGAGTACGAGCGCACGTACTGGTGCTTTGCGTGCATAAAATGACATGTGGTCAGCGTCCGGGTGCATCAGTTCTTCGCCTTTAGCGACTGCCCAGCCCTCATCCAGATTGCGCGCAGCATGCTCAGACGGATGATAAATCGATTGCGACTCCACATCATCAGCACGAGGCTCAATGCGCCTGGCAAGACGGGTCTCGGTATGATTGGTATTGGCTTCGACCAGGTCGACCGAGCTTGCCTTGTCAAAGAGACGGCTGTTGACTTTATTGCTCCATCTAGTCAAATGTGTCAACTCATGCGTTACATAAGTTGTAAGGGCGCTGTTCATTTCTGGCTGCAGCAGTGTGATCTGACCATCTTCACCGACACGAGCGGCAGCGACAAAATTGGGATCATTGTATTTGTAGCGCGAATGCAAATCAGTCAATCCAGGCTCACCCTGTAGCTCTATCCTGGTAATAAGATCACTCTGTGGCAGGTGCTCAAGCATCTGCACGATGTCTTCAGGCAAAGCGCGATCTTTTAACGGGTGCTCGTCCAGCTTGCGCGTAGCCTCAGCTTTAGCGGTTTCGCCCTGAGCTAACTCCACATCGCGTCTCAAAGTGCGGACTTGATCCAATTGACGGGCGTAAGTCTCAGGCACAGTTATGCTGGTTTCGCGCCCCTGTACTTCGTAAACACGCAGCGAGACCGGCTTAAAATCCATCTGCCTGAGAAAATCAACTACGTCAGGTTCTGTACCAGGCGTTTTGATGCGCTCAAGCAGCTGCACAATGTCTTCGTGTTTAGTTGACATGCCATCGGGCAAGACATGTCGGCTTTCTTCGATGTTTGGCAGCTGCTTCAACTTGCCAGCTGTCTCACTAATTGAAGCCTTCTCAAATGGTTTAAAGCTGAGAGCCTCGTAACGTTCGATGGCACGATCGCTATAAAGCCATTCATACAAGTGTTCCTCTGGCGTAGTCTCCGTGACCTTGCCGCGGCGCTGTCTATCCCCTTTTATACTGGTCTCACGATTGGGCACTGTGCCACTGTCACCATCGACCCCCTTGCTCGGCTCGACATGGTCACTGACACCACGCTTGGGCTGCATGGGCTGGTCGACATTACTGGGACGATGGGGTCCTATGGTAAGACGCGGTGTGGCAAATTGCTCAACAAATGGCAGCTGCTCTGGAGGCTGAGTTGTAACGGCTTTATCGGTAGTGGTCTTTGGAGCGACCTCAACAGCTTTGGCAGTAATATCAGCCGCATTAGGTGGACTGCTCTCCACCGATTTAGGCCCATTGACCTCGGCTGCTTTAGGCGTGCTGATCCGACCGGCTTGCAGCCTGTCAGCTCCGCTCAGAGCTCCACCAGTGAGCGCACCGATAGCACCGCCCTCAATCGCTCCATCCATAATGCTCTTAAAGCTAAAGTCATGACGAGCAGCCTCCACTCCGCCAAAGACGGCGCCATTGGCAAAACCATTGGAGGAGCCAGTAATTGTGGAACGCAAAACAGAAGAAGCAAGACTCTGCTCGGCACTATTACCCAAAAGTAGTGAGCTGGCCCGACCGACCCGCCCACCTATGTAGCCTGCTGGCATGCTGATAAGCCCGCCGGTGCCGATACCGGTAGCCAGGTTTTGAGTAGCCGCCAGGGCACTAAAATTACCGTCTTTGTCTTTGTAAGTGTCTCCATTAAAAGCACTTTTGACACCGCCAAAGGCTGCCCCACCATAAAAATGGGTGGTCATCTCCGCACGAATTGTGGCACCATTGACCACAGCGGACTCTGCTGAGCCAAAGGCAAACTTACCGACACGATTGAGAGCTGCACCCTGAGCCAGGTCGAGGGCAAATTTTTTGCTAAAGTCATAGGCAGAGGCATTGCCGCTGACGTCGCTGAGTAAAGTAGCGCGGCTAATACCGCCTACCAGAGTGCCAATTTTGGGCACTGAAGCAATAGTGTCGGCAGCAATCTCGGCGTACTGGTCAGACTTTGCCGCCCGGGCTGCCTTGTCTTTATCAGTCTGCGCTTCGCCAAGAGCTTTATCCCAGCCAAATTCGACGGCTTTGCCGAGGAGGGTCGTAGCTTCCTTGGGTGCCTCAGGCGGTTTGGCAGCTGGTTGGGGGTGAGCCTTTTGCTCCTTTTCCATGAGATCAAGCGTGTTTAGCTTATCCTGAGCCATTCGCTCTGTCAGCGATGGTTTAAACATCTCTCGGAAATCGCTTGCCACTTTGTCTACCGCCTGGATGCCCTTCGTGGAAATTCCACCGGGACGTATATATACACCCCATAGCTATTTTTCCCAGACGTTTAATCTTCAAAACAAATAAGTGACATTTACCAACCGCTTGACAATGAGTTTAACCGATAGCTCATTAGTACAAATGGTCTATGACTATAAGCCTAGTATTTAATAAGGGCTAAACTATCAAGGACTCAAAAAATTGCGGAGCGAAAAATTGGTCAAAAAGGAAAGAGCCACTAGTAGTGACTCTTTCCTCAGATCTGTCGATTAACCTGGACTCTTAGTGATAGGTACCATTGCTGGAAACTGTCGAAGAGAGAGACATGGGTTGATCAAGAGCAAATTGCATCCGGGTGCCACTGGGGATTTTTACGTCCTTACCTTTGCGCCAGAGGTTGCTGCCGAGACCGACAGCGCCACCGGTGGCGACACCAGCGATAGCACCAGTAGCAACAGAACCAGCTACGATTGGAGCGAAGATAATACCCAGAAGGGTGCCACCAGCGGTCCAGGCAGCGGTACGAGCAACACCTGTGGTGATTGAAGCTTTGGTGCTACGACCTTTGAGGTTGCCTTGTTTATCCTGGGCTACTTCAGCATTAGGCTGTTGAGCAGTAATGGTTGCAGAGAGCGGATAACGCACACCATCAGGGGTGACAGCGTTGGTCAAATGCAAACTCATGGCACCATTTTTGCCACCAAGTCCACTCTTGTCAGCTGCGATTACCGAGCCTTCGAGGTTGGTATTGGCTGGCAAAACCAGATCAGAACCGAGATAAAGAGGGGAATACAAGCGAGCATTGAATATATCGCCAGGCTTGGCGACGCCACTATCAATGGGGCTGGTCAATGTGGCATCAAGATTGGTGCCGACCGGTACATAGGTAACTCTACCTTGTAAGGGTTGACCATTATAGGTCTGGCAAAAAGCAGGAAGCATCGAGTTTAGCGCCAGAGTACAGGTAACAAGGGCACCAGCAATGATGCTGTGTAAAGGTGTTCGTTTCATTAGCAATTCCTTCTAGCGGAAGCCTCAGTGACTCTTGGGGAAGAATATCATATAAGACGTCCTACGACACAAAAAATGCAAAAAAGTCACCAGAAATGATGGCACTTTATTTTTGAACTGATTAGGAGAAGACACCACGAGTGGTACTAAGGCAATCAGATCATTAGTACCAGCTGACGGCACCAAAATAAGCTTGTTCCCGACAAAAAATCGGGGAAAACTGGTGATAAAAACGATCCCTTGACATTGCGCCAATCAGGCTTGCGCTAGCCTCGCCAATAATTTAGTCTGCCCAAATTCAAACAGGCTGGCAAATTACCCACCAAACGACAGGAGCAAGATAGCGCCGGCACGCCCATCCTGACAACAAGTCCCAACCTATCGCACCAGCATCATTAGCCACAACTAATAATTTAGACATCCGCAAAGGCGCCCCATTATTGAGTTGACCATCAACTCATGACTACCATTGTCCTTATCATTCACCCCCTCCCCATTTATCCCAAGGCACCCACACTTAATCACAGATAGCCCTGACAGCTCTTTGCGAGTCGTTTTTTTAGCGACACGTACTAAGCCATGGTTATTGCGATGAATAGGTTGCTGGATGGACGAGACAAAGCGATTGCCTCGGGTGAATGTCACTCTCTCCAACGATACAACCGATAAAGGTAACTATCATGGCCGACAACTCCAAGCGGAGCGGACGCCTCATTGGCACTGCTCTTTTCGCCATCTGGCCGACTCTGTTTTCTTTTGCCTACAACGTTCTGATGATGCTCACCAAGCAGATCACGGTAGGCGATGTCTTTACCAGCACGCTGGCCTGCTGGCTCATCTTCTGGTTTATCAGCTACGCGGTGATGGACATCACGGACGGCATGCGTGAAGCAGCCAACCGTCCTCGCGAGCGCGACACCGACCAGAACAACACCGGCAATGACCCCAATGCTGGTGGCAACGATAAGACCGGTGCAACCGGCATGGACAACAGCAAAGAAAGCGACCGCAAGGATCCGCGCAGCTAAAGGTAAACAGCTCTAGCTACATACCCCAACTGACGCTGAATCCTGCCAGTCAAAAAGCCACATCACATTCTCGGCGGGGACAAAGCGGCATCACAGCCACTTCCCCGCCGAAATTTTTCTACCAATTCTTGAGCTACAGCTGAGGCACTAGGTTCCGGGACAGCTTTGGGGCTTTGCTGCCACCAGGTGCAATTGCGGTACATACATGCTGCCACCGCTAACCTGGTCTCTGCCAACTTTGGACACATCCAAAATTACCTGCTCGGCATCACTACTCACCACAAAAGCAAATGCTTCTTCTCGAAAATCAGAGCGAACTGGACTGGCACCGACAAGATCTTTCCAGCCGCAAGGACCAATGTCATTTAGCATTCTTGTCGCTGTTTCATATCCCATATTGGACAAGTTATTAGCGATGTTTTTATCTGTAGCAGGATCGCTATAGTTGACGATTTCGGGAGCCTTCATCTGGTCTAAAATAAGGTCAAAATCTTCACTTGCAGGCATACTAGTCTCTCCCAAATTGGCTGCGATTAAAGGCGTGAACTCCAACCAGGCAGTGGATCACAGTCCTGATTTACGAGTGCGATATGGTGTTGGTCGATTGGCGATGGGTTAACAATAGCCACTCAACGTGACCAAAACTGGACAAAAAACAGGACTTACACATTGTGCAAGCCCTGAGCATGTAGCAAGTTTTTGTTCGGCGGGACAAAGAGTGGTATCACCTCCATCCCCGAAGACACTTTTTGATTTTATCTATTTACGCTTTTAACATCCCCCTGTCATTTTAAAAAATAATTTTCTACTATCTCCGAGAGTACAACCTTGGGGATACCCGCCAGCGCCATTGCTGCAAGTTTTAAATTTAGTCAGTGATACCAAAGTGCTGTTTAAAGGATTTCAAATTGGACTGCCGAATAGAGTCAGCTACGGCAGCATAATCGCCCACTTTTGCATCAGGGCCAACAATTTGTTCAAAAAACTTGGGTGTAAATAGCTTTCTCATCTCTTCAGGACTGGCATCTTTAGGCATGTTCAATTCATCCTTCATGCCATCAGGTCCATTCATTACCCTTAGAGACTCATCAAAACTAACATCCTCTAGTGCTTTGCCCAGCTCCTCTTGAGTAGGACTGTCAGTTTTGAGATAACCCTGCTCCTTTAATGCTTTGGCACCGGTATTGTCAATAAATTTACCCAAAAACTGATCGCGCTTGCCGTCCTTATTATCAGCAGGCATACCATTTTGCTCTAAAAACTCGCGCATGGACTTGCCTTTGTTTTCAGGCTTGTTAAAGTCTTCCAGTGAGAGCGCTGAATTAGCCTTGGAGCTGTCCTCAAACCCAATAGAATGCAAATTACTGGTATCTTTGCCGGCAACGATTTTGGTATCGTCAAAACGGGCAGCGTCCAGTGGACTTAGTGCTTCGCCCTGAGGCTGGACGGCATCGTTGTGCTTCACTTGCTCAACAGCGGGCTGTGCGTCTGCTCTATCGAGTACTTGAGTCATGTCATTTATCCTCTTGGGGGGCGGCTGGAATAACCGTGATGCAACAATAATTGCCACAATGTGAAAATGTCGTGACTGTATCCATGAGATGGTTTAATAGCAGCAAGCAGCCAGCGGACATCACTTTAATGAGCGCCAAAATAACACCAGAGCTAGATAAGACCCCCCAGACCTATGTACTGGCGCAAAAATTTGCCACCCAGCTGAGTACCTGGCGCAGACACATCCACCAGCATCCAGAGTTGAGCTTTGAAGAAAATAAAACAGGCGACTATGTCGCAAGCGAACTCACCAAAATGGGCTATCAGGTCAAAAGTCGAGTGGGTGGAGCCGGTGTAATAGCCGAAATAGGCAGCGGTAAAGCAATCGGTATTAGAGCTGATATGGATGGTCTGCCTATAAAAGAAGACAATCAAGCCGACTATTGCTCACAAAATCCAGGCGTCATGCATGCCTGCGGTCACGATGCCCATACCGCCTGTGGGCTGGGAGCAGCCATGATCCTGGCTGAAATGCATAAAGAAGGTGGCGACAATGCACTGCCTGGCAAGTTTCGTTTTATCTTTCAGCCAGCTGAAGAAGCCACCAATAGCGATGGCAAAAGCGGTGCTACATTGATGATGGACGAGGGTGCTATCAATGGGCTAATTGGCGTTGTCGGTCTGCATGTCTTTCCTAATTTGCCCACCGGTATGATGGGTCTGCGTAGCGGTCCATTTTTAGCCGCCTGTGATACATTTGACATCAAAATCACTGGCCGCGGCTGCCACGGCGCCATGCCGCAAGAGGGCATTGATGCCATTGTGCTGGCCGCTCAGGCAGTACAGATGATCCAGACCATTATTTCGCGCCGCAAATCGGCTCTCACTCCCTGTGTCCTCACCCTGGGCGGCATACGCAGCACCACTTATGCGCCAAACGTAGTGGCAGAGACTGTTGAACTCACTGGCACAGCAAGATACTTTGACCCAGCTATGTCGGAGCAGACGAGACTGGAGCTAGAGCGTGTACTCAATGTCGTAACTGCTATGGGCGGCTCCTATGAGCTCAAATACAAAAACGATAATCCTCCCCTGGTCAATGACAGTGAGCTTGTAGAGGCAGCACGCAGCGCAGCTATTGCCATACTGGGTGCAAACAAAGTGCTAGAGCCAGGCTTACAGATGGGTGCAGAAGACTTTAGTTTTTATTGCGGACGCACCAGAGCATGCTTTATGGTCTTAGGCGCAGAAATAGCCTCAGACCCTCGCGCCCTGCACACTCCCCGCTTTGACATAGACGAAAGAGCCCTGCCCATTGGTGCAGCGATGCTAGCCCAGAGCGCTCTGCAATTTTTGCTCGACCATAAATAGCAGACACTTTTAGCCAATAAACGCGGACAAATCGCGCCAGTTATCAGGATGATTTAACTGCGCCAGTTTTAAACACGTCTATTACCAGTACTTGAAAACACTTTGTGCCACTAGAGAGTCCGGTCAAAGATAAGAGCTTTAATTAGCGCTGTATTTATACAGCCACAAAGCAATAGGTTTTAAGGGTCATCTTATCCCCCTGAGCCTTTTATTTAATTCGAGAATCTCTTTTCTCACCCAAACACCCCAACCACTTATTAATTGGCGCCACAAACAGACGAGATTTGCTCGCCGGCTTTTGCGCACAAAAAAAACAATTCGCATTCAAGCGAGGATCCCCCCATGAGTAGAAAATCTCTTCTCGTATATTCTGACGAATACAAATCTGATCTGAGCGTCCTGGGTACAGCTGTCAGCTTTGCTCAAGACCGCGGTGCCAGAGTGCTCGACGAGCTTAAGAAGCAATTCGGCAGCGACATCAAACAGCGCAAGCCCTGCCCCGTCACCGACAAACAGCTGGCACTAGTACACACTCCCGGCTATCTGGCCAGCCTGCAAATGCCCCTTACCTGGAGCCAAATTTTTGGCACCGCCGCCCCTCTGCCCGACACCGCCGAGACCCAGACACTGCTCAAAAAGCTTTTGAGTGAATACAAACTCAAAGCTGGAGGCACACTCCTGGCTGCTCGCATTGCCCTCAGTGAAGGTCTTGCGGCCAATCTTGGCGCTGGCTACCATCATGCCTATGCAGACAAAGGCGACGGCTTTTGCCTGATCAACGACATTGCTATCGCCATCCGCGTTTTGCAAAGTCTCGGCTTGGTCAAAAAGGTCCTGGTCATTGACACTGACTTCCATCAGGGCAATGGCACCAGCAAAATCTTTGAGGGTGACGACTCGGTCTACACTCTCGATGTGCACAGCAAAGAAGGCTGGCCCTATCGCAAAGAAAAGAGCTCGCATGATGTCGCCATCAAAAAAGACGAGCACGATCTCTATGTCGAGCGCCTGCGCCGTGCTATCAGCAAAGCACTAAAAAGCTTTACTCCCGATCTGGTCATTTTTGTCCAGGGCGCGGATGCTTACGAGCATGGACAGATTAACAAGGGCGAAGGTTTTGCCCTCAGTCTGGCCACCATGAAAGAGCGCGATGAGCTGGTAATAGACACCTTTAAGGAGCGCAATATCCCCCTGGCTCTGGTCTTTGCTGGCGGCTACGGCGACAAAGCCTGGCAGGCACACTATCAGGGTGTACAGCATCTGCTCATGCGAGCTGGCGCTCTCACTCACAGGACTGACCTTTAAGTGCCAATCATATGAGCGCTCGATGTACCGATAGCGGCACACAATCTGGCGGAGCATCAGATAACCTCAGGGTTACTATGCTCCGCCGCTTTTTTAGCTTTAAGTCCTGTGCGGTTTTTTTTTGGCCTTTTTTGGGACTTTTTGACCTTTAAGTGACCTTTAAAAACAGAACCAGAGCAGTGACGATGCACATTTTTGCCGTCACTTTCTTAGTGTCAAACGATTGGGAAAAAATTCAGTAGCGACGCGGCCAATGGCCCCCGCCGCCATCAGTCCCAGTCCAATCGGTGAGCGACCAACGACGACTTTAGCCACCAGTCCAGCGGCCATAGCCGAATCAAAAGTCAGAGCCGCACCATTTTTGAATTTGTCTCTATCAGAAGTGCTGCGTTGGAAGCTCTCGTAGTCCTGGACTGTATTGTTGGCAATGATCAAAGCGGCAGCAGGATATCCCACTTTTAAACCAACACCTTGCCTTATGCTATTTGCTACCATCCCGCCAATACCAGTGGCTACGCCAGCCTGAGCAAGGTCAAAGGCATCGCCGTCCTTGACCAGGAGCCTCCATGCCACTGCGATAGTAAGAAGTATTGACAGGTTGTTGTTTTAACAGGTCCTGGACATAACTTACTGGAGTTGTGAGATTGCGCCGAGGAAAAGGAATAGTGCCCTTATCAACCACCGAACTGACCTGGCCATCGGAGTTAAAAACTGGCGCACCAGAACTACCATGTCCTGCACCAATCCAGGCGTAATCAAAGGCTCTATTCACATCAGCTGTAGCAGAGAGGTAAGAAGGCTTTGCCTGGTCCTTTTCCTGACGCAAACGTCTATCAACACCGTCTTCACCCCAAGTGTCCACTAAACCATCACGCCCAGATGCACGCATTTCTAAATTGCCACGGTGAAACTGCAGGCTCTTAGCTATCTCGGCAGAACTATTAGCCTTAAAACTAAAGGCGTAGAGGGTTTCGTCGCTGAGTGGTTTTCTATCTGCTAAAGTCAGGTTTCTAGCTTCAGCTGGTTTTTCGGTCTCAAAATCTAAAATTGCCAGGTCATTTTTCTCGTCGATAGCTACAGATTTACCCAAATTGTAAGTCTTGCCCTGATATTCGAGTCTTACCTCCTTAGCGCCTTCTATTACGTGATAGTCAGTTACTACTCGTCCGTCCGGACCAAGCCAACCGCTGCCAGACCTCCGGTCATCTGTGGTTAATCTAAAAACGCCATGGCTGGCATCTTCTCTCAATTTGTCGCAAACAGGATCGCTAATACAACGTTGTTTTTCTTGCTCAGACTCGTAGACTATCTTGTTTGCTGGATCATCAGACTTTTTATTTGCATCAAACATACTAGCGCTCCTGAAGAAAAAGAAAACCAACAGGCTTTTTGAACCGTCCACAAAGAATAAAACCAGGATGATCAAATCGATATAAAACGGCTCTCGCAGGCATTAAAACTGGATAAAAGGTATAATTTATGTATGATAAAACATCTTGTGCCCAGGTCGACTAAGAGCACGTTTGCTTGCGCCAGCAGGATCACTCTGGTGCATCTGGCTATACTCGCTATAGTCACACCCCTGGCTACTGCAAAGGCACTCAGCCAAGAGCCCGAGAGGCAAGATTTGACTAAAAAATCAGCTGCCAACAAAAACCTACCGGCTCCGCTAAAAGCGCTGATGCATGCCACCACATTTGATGACAGTGCTGCCGGCGAAAGTGGACAGAGCCAAAACTACAAAAACTACTCAGCAGCGGTAGGCCAGATCCAGGCTCTGGAGACAAAAGACCTGCAATATCTCCTCACCCAGGGCAGTCCAGCAGGCAGACTCTATGCTGCAGTACTGCTCAAACAGAGCAATCGAGTAGGCAATAATGAGAGCTTTGCCAAACTTTTGAGCGACGATGCAGACGTCACATATTTGAGCGGCTGCAAAGGCTCAAGCTACAAAGTCAAAGAAATAGCAGCTGCTTTTATCAAAGATGGCAGCTTCAATAATTTCAAATTTTCGCTTTACTGCAAACTCAAGACACCAGTAACATCCGGCTCAGAGCAAGCCCCTACAGATAAGCAAATGGCTGAGAGCTTTGACCTTTTATCGAGCACAAATGTACTCGAACACTTCCAGCAAGGTGACTCCAATCAACCCAGTCGCGCCTGGCAAGCGTTTCAGATATTGCTAAAGCAAGGCACTAAAGCAAAACCACAAATAGACCAGATGCTCAAGGCAAAGTGCTCTGCTACCAGGCTCTATGGAGTGATCTTGCTCAAGCAGCTGGACACAGTAAAAGCAAGCAGCTATCTCAAATCCTGGCAATCGGATCAAAGCCAGGTGGTCTACAGTCAGGGTTGTGCCAAGAGTCAGACAACTGTGGCAGACCTGGCTCAAAGACTACTCAAAGGGCAAGATCTAGTGATGCTCAAGGACCCCAATTTGTAGATCCAAAATCCCCAAAGAGGTTGTTGCATGAACTTTTTTAAGAATTTAGCGGGCGCTGGCAAAGGCAAAAGTCACAATATGACCGCAAAAGAGCTTTTGAGAGCAATCACTTTTGACCTTAAAGACTGCGAATTGAAGGTCGACAAAGAATACGAACTGGGCTGGTTGAACAAAGACTATGTCGGTCACATGCTCAAAATAACACCGACTGTTAGTTGGAAGTTTGACTTACGACAACCACAAAAAGCAGAAGATCATTACGAGGAAGAATGCGCTGGCTTTAACGGCAAAATGCTCTCTACCGAAGTCATAGAAGTCGACGGAGTAGAAGCACTGATGGGGGTCTTTAAATACCGGGCGCCAGACAATGTGCGAGGACGTATGTTTGTCGGCATCATCTGGATACCTTTTGCCGACTGCACAATAATGCTCAATGTAGAAGCCATAGAAAGCGGTATCACAGGTGTGCGGGAATCACTGGTGGCAATCTCAGAGCCGCTACCAGTGCCAGAATTTGCCCCGGATCCAATACATGTATCAAGCGTTGAAGAGATGTTTGCCCATATGGGCAAACAACCACTTACAATCCTGCCCAGTGATGACCCCAAGTGGGACGCAAAATTTCCTGATCATCCACTGAGTCTGGTGCGAGCCAGACTCAAGAGAGTGGTAGAGACTCTCAAATTGCCGGAGTATTTTAAGGGGCTTGAGCCTTTTCGCGTAAGTTAGTGCCGGTAAGCGCTAGCTTTGCTAACCTAAATCAAGCCCGCTCATGCCCTTCCCCGGCGAGATGAGAGCCAACTTAGTGTTGTTCTATTGAAGCAGAGCGCGTTATCGATTATTGGTTATACATTCCTCCAAGACTTCTTTGCCCCCATTTAATTCCCCCAAGACTATCCACCCGACAATTTGCACACTTTTGCTCGCCATAGCCAGCGCGGTGTCTTACCTCGGGTCAAATAGTCTTGCCTTTCAATTTTTCAATTCTCACTTTTCTGGAGTCTCTATGCGCTTCAAAACATTGCTTGCTTGCTCCCTCGCCGCCGCTCAACTGCTCGCTGCACCCGCTTTTGCTACCGCCAAGTCGCACTATGTGCACCGCGGTCGCGTGGTCTATCATCTGCCCGGCGGCAGCTTTTGCTTTGTCGGTGACGACCAGGTCAGCTGGATCTATACTGCGCCGGGCAAGGACTTTGTCCAGGGCGCCGATACCTTTGCCTACCTGCCTCGCGGTGGCAAATGGTCGCGCGACAGTGGCAAAACCAGCTGCTCAGACCGTGCCGATGGCGTCTCTTACCGTACCATCGTCTACTTTGGCGCCGACAACAATCCTGCCGATGGCCAAAATCCGCCGCAGGACTAAGACCTGAAGATTTAGAATCAGGCTTTTTCACAGTTACAGGTGGTCATCCGCAAGGATGCCACCTGTGTGTTTGCACTCTATAACTGCGGTTTACGCGGATCTTCTATCAGACAACAATTGGGCTGTGAGGGTAGTCAACTCTTTCAAATCGACTCTTTTTGAGAGAGGATTAACCTTAGGAGCAGGCTCCAGATAGGGTCTACCACCTGCAGGTCCCTTAGAGCCTTCAGAACCTGGTCTGATCAAATTATTTGCACGCTGTTTATCGAGCAAGCCAGGATTAGCGACATCATTGTCTGCCTGACTGAGAGTCATTTTCTTCGGTAGAGGATTTTCTTTCAAACCGGGTTCTAAATTGGGTTTGCGTGCCGTATCTAAATCCGGCTTAATTGCATTGGCGCGACGTATTTCATCGAGCAATTCGGGATTAGCGACATCATTGTCTGCCTGACTGAGAGTCAGCTTCTTCGGTAGAGGATTGTCTTTCATACCGGGTTCTAAATTGGGTTTGCGTGCCGTATCTAAATCCGGCTTAATTGCATTGGCGCGACGTATTTCATCGAGCAATTCGGGACGGAGGAGATCATTGCCTGCATTTAAATCAATTGGAGTTGAGGCGTATTTAACGGGTCTTGAGTCGCTCAGCAACTTCTCAGCGATATTTTTGTCATCGTTGCATACGTGCGCAGCGGCACACTCTCTCTCGAATGCGTTATTCATATTTTAAAAACTCCGGGGGGAAGCGGGTGTACTCATAATGCCATCGGTTTGTAATCGATTTGTAAACGAGACTGCCAATTACTTCGTAAAAAGCCCGCATCTATTCATGCATATAGTTGTCGAGAGATGGTTT
>Ga0075163_10000081_pt1 | contig 103035 bp, 79 predicted proteins | sample JI1023141ADNA_FD_71478 | JGI IMG/M metagenome (GOLD analysis project Ga0075163, IMG submission 71478) | Wastewater effluent complex algal communities from Wisconsin, to seasonally profile nutrient transformation and Carbon sequestration -... | ecosystem: Engineered > WWTP > Effluent > Algae... | reverse complement strand
TACCATCGGTACACCCACCAATGACGCTGAGCGTATTGCCTACGCTGAGGCTTGCCTGGCACAGTATAAGTATCAAGAAGCAACTCAAGCAATGGAGACAGTCATAAATAACTGTCAGACCTCTGGCCAAGCCTTTGCTGTGGCCGATATGGCTCTTATGATCCGTGACCTCGATAGCTCCGAAACAGCCTACAAGCGTGGTGGCACATTTGGTGCCGAAGAAGATATCTCACGCTCTCGTCGTGGTCTCGATAGAGTCTCCAGTGCTCGCGACAAAGCAAAGCAAGAGTATACTTTTGCCAAAGACCTGAGCAATCGTAAGCAGTATCCATCAGCCATCGATAAGTTTAGATCTGCCGCTTATCTCAATCCTCGTATGGCTGACGCTCACCTGGGACTGGCCGAGGCCCTCGAAAAACTCTGGAAAAATCAGGCACCAGCAATGCGCGAAGCTGCGCTGCACTACCGAGCTTTTGTCAGTCTCTCGCCTGGCATGCCTGAGAAGCAAACCGAAAAGTATGCCAAAAAAGCTGAAAAATGCGATGAGATTGCTTACAAAATCGAGCAAGGTAAGCCTCCAACCAGGCTCTCTGCCATATTTGCTCCCTTTGGTACTTTTGCCACAAAGGTCGGTGACGGCTTTAAGGATCTGGTCAAATAAGATGCAGACTCTGTCATATACAAAAGCCCAGGCAAAACAAAGCAGTAACAAAAGCGGAGCGGCCCTCGTGGCCGCTCTTGCTGCCACTATCGCCTTAAATCTCTGCGCGCCGCTTGCTGCTTTTGCGCAGGGTGTCCATGTTATTAAAGTGGGTGAAGGTGGTTCTTTACCAGGCATTGTAGAGCCCGCAAAGTCAAAGGCTGCGCCATCAAAAGAAAGTTTGCCGGTGCCTAATAAATCAGCTTCTGGCATCCTTCAGCCGTCTCCCCCTGAAGCGTCACCTTTTTTGGGGCAATCTGGATACGGCAAACCGCGCATATTGATCAACTGTGATGTGCAAGGCGAAAAGGGGCGGAGATTGCAGGTTTCTGCTCTTTATGTAGAGGCTATTCAGCGAGCCGGAGGGTTGCCTTTTATTGTGCCGCCCATGAGTGCTGATGACATTAATTCGATGCATCCTGATGGTGTATTGATGATCGGTGGTGATGACTATCCACCGGAGTCTTACGGTCAAACTCCTCATCCTTCTGTTTCTATCATGGATAAAGCTCGTTCTGATTTTGATTTAAATCTGATCAAATATGTGCGTTACAACAAAGGCCTGCCCTTCCTCGGTATTTGTGCTGGCTGTCAGGCTCTCAATATCGGTAGTGGTGGCACATTGACTCAAGACATACCGAGTCAAAAGCCCGAGTCAAAGGTGATGCATGCCAGTCCAGACGGCTGGCAAAAGGGCTTTAATCAGCATATCGTTGAGTTTAAGCCTGATAGCAAGCTCGCAAAAATACTGGACCGAACATCTGAGACTGAGCCTACTTCTCATCATCAGTGTGTTGATAAACTTGGTGAAAATTTAAAACCCATAGCCAGCACCGCCGATGGTGTAGTCGAGGGTGTTGAGATGACTGACCGCGATTTTGGCATTGGTGTGCAATTTCATCCTGAGAGAGCTTTTGATAAAAACGAAAAGCTGTTTAAAGAGTTTGTGCATCAGGCTGATTTGTATAGAAGCAGCAGAGTGCACTAGTTACTGAAAAGTATCTAAATTTGCCGCAATAATAAACGGATAAGTGAGGACTATAAACACAAAGCTTATAGTCACTCCCCAGGGGATGTTTTTGGCCCCTTTGTTTTTGATTGTCGGCAATATATACACAAGCAAATAAGTCGCTTTGTAGATTATCTGTAAGCCCAAAAGCGGCATCAACTGCCAGGGTAGCCAGAGTCCAATGATTGACATGATCAAAATGGCAAACCACAATGATGCCACCAGTAGTCTCAGTCCGTCAGAATTTGTCACCGTACCCTGGAAGGCTCTAATGGACTTTTGTCCACCATCTGCAAACATCGAAAAGAGCACTGGCGTGAGAATGACAATATTTAAAATATAGGCAATTCTGAGTAGATTGTCTGGCAGCATTTATTTTTCCAAAGCCCATATTTAAACACAATTTTGCAGCAATTACCCTGAGGTAAGTGGTGGTTTGACTCCATCAAACTGCGGGTAGGTATATGAGCAAGCAGTTAGTCCGCGGTGGTCGATGAGTGCTAATCACTGAGCTATCCAGGTCCGCACTATATACCATTAAAGACAAGACAGTTGTACTTGAAAAGCAACTGCCCTTGGGTAGCAATTTTGCCGCTGCTGACCTGGTTGGGCAGACCTTTGACGGTAAGTACCAAATATTGCGCGAGATTGGTGCTGGTGGTATGGGCTGTGTCTATTTGGCCCAGCATCTTTTGCTAAACAAACAAGTTGCCCTCAAGACTTTTAAGTCAGCCAATCTCACTGAGGAAGAACGACTGCGATTTCAAAGAGAGGCGCAGTCTATTGCTAAGTTGTCACATCCAAATGTGATTCAGGTGTTTGACTTTGGTTATGCTCTTGGCGGCACGGTCCCGTATTACACTATGGAGCGTTTACGGGGCGAGTCATTGCGTGAGAAGTTGGAGAGAGTTGGTTGTCTCAGTGAGTCCGAGGCAATTTTGATATTTGACCAGGTCGCTAGTGGTCTGATTGCAGCTCACCACAAAGGCATCATCCACAGAGACCTCAAGCCCGACAATTTCTTCTTGTCCTCTGATGGTACTGAGGACGGTGAGACTCAGGTTAAAATAATTGACTTTGGCATTGCCGCGCTAGCTCTTCCCAATCAAGATGCTCAAAGGTTAACGTCTATTGGTCTGGTGTTTGGCAGTCCGCTTTATATGAGCCCGGAGCAGTCGATGGGACTGCCTGTCACTGCGCAAAGTGATATTTATTCTTTTGGTTGTGCCTTGTTTCAAGCCCTAACTGGTGAACCTCCTTATGTTGGGGCCAGTGCATTTGCTACATTACAGATGCATCAGGAGGCGCCTCTGCCCAGACTGAGCGATGTCGCACCAGAGCGTCAATTTGCTCCCGGCTGGCAGATATTGCTATCAACGATGTTGGCAAAAAATCCCAGCGATAGATATGCTGATTTTGAGGCTGTGCAGGCTCAGTTGAGAGCTATCGAGCATCGAGGCGTGGTGGCGCAGATGGTGCGTCCTCGTGCTGCCTCTGGCTCTTATGGCCATACGCAAGACAGCCAGTTGGATCTTGATGATAGTCACGAGCCCGATGAGCCCGCCAAAAAAATAAGTAAAGTGGCTTTGCTCATTACCATTGGCTTAATTGTTCTTGCTGTCTCGGGCGAGCTTGCCTGGCTTGGTGTAGAGGACAATATTAAGCGAGACAAGGAGCTGGCTGACAAAAATAAAGTTGCCCAAATTGCAGCTGAGGTGACGCCGCCTAACCTGCAAAAAAATACCGTAAAGCCTGGCGATGCTGGCAGCGAGCCTGATAGACCTGTTGTTCGTGATAACCAGGGAACAGTCGATATCTTTGATCAACCCGAGCAGCTCACAGAAGAGTTGAGCAATCGCAATTCTGAGAATTCTGTCAGGCTCAATGGCTGTCGCATCGACAGCGAGACATTGCAGCGGATAGCGGATACTCCCTGGGTTGCCAAACTCTTTTTGAGAGACACTGCCGTCGATAACGCAGCACTTGTAAAACTCAAAAGTCTAAAGCTTCTGGAGATCAATTTGGATGCTTCTAATTTTGATGACACTGGTGCTGCTGGATTGGCTCAGTGCAAGAGTCTGATGGTCATTAGAGTGCCTGTTACTAAAGTCACTCCGGTGGGGGTTGCTAAGTTGGCTACGCTCAAGGCTCTGGTCGAGCTTTTACTGGAAGGTAAAGACATCGATAATGACTATGTTGCAGCCATTGCTCATTGCAAACAGCTTAAAAAGCTTACCATTGAGCATTGCATGAAAGTAAATAGTGTTGGCATTAGCACTATTGCTAACTCATTAATCGAAAATCTAGACCTCAATCATTGCTTTGGAATTGATGATAAGGCGCTGCCTTATATGGCGCAGATGAAGCGGCTTGAGGTCCTTAATTTGGATCGTACAAGAGTCACTGCTGGCGGTATCAAGGAGCTTTGTCGAAATTCACAAAGCGTCAAACACATCAGTCTGGTCAAGTGTGATGGAATAAATCCTGCTCAAGTTTTAGAGCTTCAAAGAGAATTTCCACGTTGTAATTTTAACAATCGCGAGAAAGAGCCCAGTCATAAGGGTGAGATTTGAGATCAGGCTAAGCCATTCTTAGTTTTAGTCCGAGAATTTTAGGGTATTCTAGTAAAGCTGCGGCTATGAGGGTTCTTCCTTCTAAAGTTTCCAATTTAGAGTCCTCGCTTTCCACAGCACCTTTCTAATTTTTTGTACTATCTAGTAAGTCATTGTACTTGACTGTCCGTTAGCGCTTTACTCAGGGTTTTATGACTTCCGACTCAATTGTCAAAACGGCACAAGCTAACCGCATCATGGTCAGACGTGCCCATAAAGTCATAGTCCTGCCGACCAGCACTGAGCCTAAGCTCAGTGCGCATTATGTTGCTACGGTTGCCAAAAACCTTGAGTCCCTGGGTTACACCCTGTCTGTTGAGCTGATGGAGGCTTGCAGGCGTATTGAGCTAGCCGAGCTAAGTCAGTTAAATAAAGAGCTGCTTGAGATTTTATCCATCCAAAAAGGCGCTGATCATACATTTAGACCGATGTATCCGGGCTTTCCCCAGCAAGTGATGGATATGTCCGAAGGCGAGTTGTACTTAAACGCCATATTGCACTATCTCACTGCTGGCAAATATTTGCCTGAGGAGCCACCTAAAAAGCTCTTTGGTATTTTTAAGGTCAAAGGCCGCCCCCCACTAATCCAAAACACCGATCTTAAAGCTATCGGTTTATGCACCCTTGCCGATTTTGAGGCGGTCTTTACGCGGCTGGCAGGCTCTAGTACTGCTATCTCGCCCTCGGATAAAGTGGATTTGACTGAATACGTCAAGCTCTATGGCGATCAAATCGAGCGGTTGTTGCCCCAATCAATGTCCAACCGTGAAAACAAAATTGCCGTTATATCCGCCCTTATTGCTCATACAAATATTGGCGAGACGCTTGCCCGACAATCTTGCAGCACCGCCACAGATGTCTTGCGGCTGGCCACAGGGATGAGTAGTGGCGATGTGTCGCTTGCCCGGGCTGGCAAATTGCGCAATTTTAAGAGGTCTGAGAGGCGCCTTTTGCTGGAGATATTGGAGGGGCAGTCTAATCTTGAAGAAGATATGCTGCGCTGGAAAAAGCGCTGGATCAGACTGGGAGAGCGTCTCCACCCTGGGGAGTATGCCAGTCGGTATCCGCGAGCTGCTGCTGCATTCAACTTGCTACGCAATAATCTGCCTTATGAGACTACTGATAGCAAACTAGAGAGGCTTTTAGAGGCGCGCCAGGTCAAGGAGGCGCTGCAAATACTCAAAGAGCGACCGGGGATGTTAGCGAGGCGGTTGGATCATCTCTTGCGTCTCGATAAGGAGATGCAGCAGGACGTTGCTTTGACTTTTGCTCAAGTGGCTAGCAAAGTCTCTACGGTGGTGCTTTTACAACTAAGACATCATTTTAAGATCAGATGTGAAAAGCGTGATTTGCGAGTCTTTTTGCCCAAAGGAGTAGTGGCAAAAGCGCAAGCCGAAGTCAACTGCTTGTCTGATTTGCCACCGTCGCTTTGTGAAATGGTCACAAGTATCTGTACTAAAGCATTGGAAGAACGGTTTGCCAAGCTGCCTGCTCTCGGTACTGTTTATCTGGATCCTGCGCTCAAGGATTATATGGTGCCATTTGCCTTGCGCTCGGCATCTAAGGCACTGAGGACTATCAGTCGCGGCAGTCGTGTGCCCCTGCCAGATGCCACAGATACATTGCGCTTTTTTGTCTGGTGGAAAAATGGTATCGCTAGAACTGATCTCGACCTTAGTGCTGCCATGTTTGATGATCAATTCAAGTTTATTAGTGCAATTACTTTTTATAATCTCAAAAACTTTGGTGGGCATCATAGCGGTGACATAGTTGATGCTCCGCAGGGCGCCAGTGAGTTTATCGATATCTCTATGGCGCGCTGTCTGGAGCTAAATGTGCGCTATATCGTGATGGTGATAAAGAGCTACACGATGCAGCCTTATTGCGATTTGCCGGAGTGCTTTGCCGGTTGGATGTCGCGTCAGCAGCCGGGCTCTGGCGAACTCTATGAGCCTAAGACCGTGGTGGATAAGCTCGATATTAGCTCTGACAGTCAAATAGCAATTCCCGCTATTTTTGATTTGGTGGCTAAAAAAGTGATCTGGGTGGACCTCAGTCTTACGAGCTATCCTGGCTGGAGTAATACTATCGCTGTCAATCGCAAAGGCATACAAGTATCGCTCCAGGCAATGGTCGAGATGTCTAAACCGGACCTCTATGATTTGCTCAGTATGCATGCGCGCGCCAGGGGGACGCTAGTGGAGAGTCGTGACAACGCTGATGTGGTTTACTCGGCAGATGATTTGCCTTTTGACTTGACGCATATTGCCAGCCAGTTCATGAGTGACTAGTAAAGACAATCGCCCCGTCATTGATCGCTGAGAGCGAGATGACGAGGCGATTGTGCTTTTTGCTGTTTAGTGCCACCGGGGTGGCGTCACTTTTTTGTTTTAGTTTTGTTGTATCAGTTTTGTTGAGCTGTTACGGTCCGCCCAGTGTGACAGGGATTTTGACGGTTGGGCCATATGGTGCAGTTAGCTCGCTTACTGTGGTCAACTGAGAGCCTTTGCCAACCGCTGGTGAGGTCGGTAGTGGCGCATAGTTGAGAGTAGATAGAGTGTAGGGCACATAGTCATCAGGCAAGGCATTGATAGCTGGGCCGTCGACTAGTTGCGGATCTTGCAATACGCCAGCCAGGGCTGTGGTATTGCCTGCTACGCGGTACTGGAAATTGCCGCCGGCGTTGACTTTAAAAGCAGCAGGTACTGAGATAGTGCCACCATAAAAGATACTATTGGCCACTTTAAATGTGCCTAGACCATTGGTCCTGATGGGAAAGCCCAGCATGCCGATTTTGGGAGGGAAGGGGTTAGTTGGTGAGAGCACCACAGGATAAAATGGTGTGATGAATGTGCAGCGATTTACTCTCACATCAGTGGTGTTGGCAAACTGAGGTTCAGCATCGATCATGTATATACTCTCTCCGAGAAAGAGGTTATCTGTTGCGTTTAGCTTGCCGCTATGCATGATTACGCCGATTGTAAGATAAGGTCCAAAGATATTGCGATGCGAGACAATCTCTGTTGTATGTGCTGGTGCCAGTGGACTGGCTGATGTAATACCTGTACCGCAGCCACGAGTGAAGCCGCCGAAGTGTTGCGTGCTACCAAAGGTGCATTCTCTAAAAACTACGCGGTTATTGGCTCCTGCTGGGGCGTTTTCTCTAGCTCCGTTAAAACAGTTTCTAAAGTCGCAATCAATCACTTGATTGTTGTAGCCAGCAAACTCCATGCCACTGCATGTAATGGCACCATAAGGCGGGAGGCTGACGCGGTTTTCGATTTCGATGTTGCGCACAGTGCTGTTTTGTGTGCCGGGAGTTAGATTTATACATGTGGTCCGGTAAGAGTACATCTTGATGCCAGCTCGTCTGGCGCCAACAAAGTGCACATAGCTACCAGCGATATTGACTCCAGTCGGTATGCCAGTGTTATAGCCAGCCGGTGGTTTGTCACTACCGCCGTAGAGTGTGATTTTGCCGTTGTGTCCTGCTTGCGGTGACTGACGCACTACAATCGGAGCGCTGGCTGTGCCACTTTTGGGGATGGTAAAGCTGGTCTCGTAAGTGATGCCGCTTGCACCTCCGTCAAGCACAATCTGGTCACCTGGATTGACGCTGGCCCAGTTGATTTGAGCGGGGTCTTTCCAGGCTTTCTTCCAGGTCATGCCGTCTGTGCCGTCACCAGTCGGTGAGACATAAAACGCTCTTGCGCTGGCGTCTGCTTGATAGGTACAAATAGTTGCAACAGCTAGTAAAACTGCTGTTTTGATTGTTTTGAAAGATAGGTGATGGTGCATGTAGACCCCGCATAAAGTTGGCACGTGTAAAAGGGGGAGCGATAGTAGATACCGCCCATGTCAAACTGTTTTGCTCGATGACTACACGATATGCATATATCGTGAATGTATTGTGAGTCCAATGTGAACTGACAGTGAAGTGAGCAAATTGTTAGAACTTCTAATCTTTGTGTGGGGTTTGTTGATTCAATATATGGGCTTTTAGAGTCTCTCTAAAAATTTTCAGCTGCTCAAAAAGTTCTTTTGTTTCTTTGGGATAGGCTTTTGCTGCTTGCTCCGGTTTTAGGCAGGCGGCGTTTACACCTTGAGGATGCCATGCTTTTTGGCGCATACTATCTGTGATTGGTTGCGTACCGGAGAGGCGATTGTACAAATCTGCCATGGCTAGCAGGGCGCCGTGGTCATTGAGTGAGTCAAAGCGTTTGTCCTGGAGCAATGCTTTTAGCATGTTTATGCTTGCTTGAGACTTACTGAGCTGATTGAGCCAGGCCGGGCGAAAGTTTGAATACTGACCTTTTATAGATAGTGAGGCGGGATCATAAAAGACATCAACCAAAAATGCTTGTTCTTTACTGCCACCGAGACTGAGCAGTGCTGCAGCTAGATCTGCTTTTTGATCACCATAAAAGTCTTCGGTGAGGCGGGCAAACTCGCCTCTGAGTAGTGAGCTTGCCCGGGTGGGTGCAAGATGGGCGGCGGCGATGGTCCACCAGGGGGTGATTAGCGGGTCTGTGCGATTGGCTTTGAGGTAGTCGCGCTCCCATTTGTCGCAGGCTAAAAGCTCATCTACTTGGTTGGCTTTGAGTACGGCTGGAGCGTCTTTTAATACTGCTAGCTGCATTGCCTTATAAGTGTAATTGTTGTTATTTCGTGCTTTTAGATCCGGGTCAGTGGAGGGCAGTTTGCCTTGCAGCATCAGCATCAGTCTGGCTGGACCAAGTGTCTGCATTGCTTTGCGCAGGTCATCTCTGGAGGCAATTAGATCAAATCCTGTGTCTGATGCTAGCCAGAGCAAAATCCAGTGTCTATCTGGAGATGGCACTTTATCTAAAGACTGCCGTACTTTGTTTGCTAGCGCTTTGCGGCTCTGGTCGCTGGGTGAGCGCCCTGTCGATGCACGGTCTAGCTTGACTGCATACCAGCTAGCACAGTAGTCTCTGTCTTTGCGCTCCTGCCAGTATCTAGCAAAACCTGGCTCACTAGCTGTGCCCTGGATGCCGTAGTGATAGCCAGCCCGCTCCATATAAAACCGTACTACTTCGCTTGCTATCTGCCCAACAGTTTTTTTTGTTGTCGGTATTTCGCTGTGTTCACCAGGTTTGCCGCCGATGCTTTGATTGCGGATATTTTTCATTTTTATGGGCATGGCTAGCATCTGCGGCTCCGGATAGGTCTGTGCCTTATCCTCAGCCAGGCTGACTATTGCTGGTAATATTTTGGCGTCTTCTTTGCTGTAGAGTGCGGCAATAGCCAGTGTGCGTACTCTGGCATCAGGGTCTTTTAGTAAAGGTAGCAAATTAGTGGTGGTGTATTTGGCTGACTGTATTTGTTTAAATACCTCCGCGTCGCTTTCGCTACCGGTGTATCTATCAGGCGTACAGCAGCGGTCGTAAAGGACGTTGCTGGTGGTGAAGTACTCAAGTTGTGCGGCAAATCTGCGAAAGTCTTGTGCTGTATCGGCTTTACTGGAGATAACGGCTGCCTTAACCGGCTCTGCTACCTGCACCTGATCGGCCGCCTGTGCGCCCGCAACACCTGTTGCCCATAGGCAGAACAGACTTGTGGTGGCTGCCAAAATGGGTTTTAGATAGGGCAAAACCTTACCTCTTGTCTTTTGCTTTTGCAGCATTTTTTGTTAGCTTATTTGATTCAGTAAATCCTATGGTATCGAGCATTTCATTTAACTGATTTTGGCTATCAGTGGAGTACGTGATGCGCACTACATCTGGTACTGGTTTGTATCCTTTGGGATAGGCAAAATCCTTTGCTTGGTAAGGTATCTTTTGCCAGGATACCGTATTGAGCTTTACCACAACACCTGTTCTCAGGTCAGGCACTATAGTGCGTGAATTGAAAGGCATTTGTGATTTTTTGTCTCTTGTGTTTTGTCCAACTGCTTGTTTGCTACAGCGGTAGAGTGGTATCAGGTCTGTGTTGGGTAAGTTATAATAGCGAGCAATAAATTCCGCTACCTGCGAAGAAATCTTTATATCGGGCGTAGCGCATATATAGTTGTCTTGTCCGGGTCCAGTTGAGTATTTTGCGTAGTTGAGTCCTTTAAAGTTTCCTCTTTGGCCGGCTGGCGCCTTTATGACGTTATATGGTTTGGCTACCAAGAACGGATTTCCCATAACTAGACAGCTGAATGCTTTCAGTTCTCCTATCCATTCTATTTTTTCTTCATCGCGGTAACAGTGTATTTTCCAGTCAGGTGATTTGGTGAGAACGTAAAACTTTTGCTTATGTGAGTACATGCGCACTGCATCGTGCGTAAGCAAAATATCTACTTTGCCCATTTCTTCGTTGTTTTGGATCAGGTGCCATTCTTGCGGCACATTTGAGTTTGCAGGCAAAGCGTCAGTGGTCATAGAGCATGCTGTTAGAGCAGCTAAAAAAGCAAAAGAGAATGTCTGTAGCCTTTGACGCAATTTTATTGATAAAAGGAGGCTGAGACTGTCTTTTGGTGGCAGCATTTTAGTTTTTGTGTTTGGTTTGAGTGGAGGGCTGTACCAGTTTGTTTGATTCTTGCGAAAAGCCAATATTATCTAGCATGTCGTTGACTTCTGACTTGCGGCCTGCCGAGTACGATACCTGGATGATATCTGGTAAGCGCTTCAATCCTTTGGGGTATTCAAAGTCACTGGCTTTAAATGGCACCTTTTGGCACGCCAGAGTCTGGAGCTTCACTATTTTGCCGCTTCTTAGGTCCTGTGATGAGTTTACTTCGATGGCTGCAAATGGTCTGCGCTTCAGGGTAGAGCGGCCTATTAAAGTGTTGCTGCGGTAAAGGGGTATTCGATTGGTATTTGGCAGGTAATAAAATCTTGCCAAAAATTCGCCGACTTTTGGGGCTGCTTTAATGTCATCGGCTGTTAACAAAGAGTTGGGGGGAGTCTTACTAATTGTGTGCTCTGTATACTTCATTCCTAGCATTTCGCCTTTGCCTACGGTCAGGTAGGTTGGCGTGCTAAAGGGCTTGGGGACAGCAAAAGGATTGGCCATAATCAGTCCATTAAACTGCTCCATGGGACCTATCCATTCCACTTTGTCTTGCAGATTGTAGCAATGTACTTGCCAGTCTGGTGCTTTAGTGAGGAGGTGGCATCCCAGTTTGGGGCTGTATATGTGAGCTGCATCATTAGTGATCAGCGCTTCTGTATTGCCCAATTCATCAGACTTTTGAGTTAATTTCCACTCTGTGGTTGAGGGCGATTTGGCGACTGCAGTTTGCTCTGCCATAAAAGCACAGAGTGTGATTATGGTCATTGACAGTGCAACAGTATGGAACAGTCGTTTAGGAGACATAACTCTCTAGGTTAGTGGTTTATTAGTACTTTAAACATTCTTCCACAATTTGGCTGTGACTAATGCTTTTTGCCGCCTACCAGGTTTGGTGCCTCCGAAGTAAAGCCGATGTCTTTGAGCATGTCGTTGACCTGTCCTTTGTCATTTTTGGAGTATGAGATTTGGATGATGTCCATGATCCGTTTGTAGCCTTGCGGCAGTGCAAAGGTCCCGGCGTTATAGGGCTCCCGGTGCCAGTCTGTGGTAGCGAGCTTAGTGACCATGCCGCCACGCAAATCTTTCATTGAGTCCATGTCTATCCATTTGCCTTCTGGCTGTGCTGCATTTTGCCCAGTACCTTTGTCTGCCAGGCGAAAGAGCGGCACATTGGGCTTATATGGGGTGCAAAAGAGTCTGGCTAAAAACTCAGCTGCCATGGGAGCTACCGCTATGTCATCTGCGGTGCAAAGAATGTCTTTATGCGATTTAGGGGTGCGATATTTTGTGTATTTCAGTCCCTTAAATGACCCTTTGCCAATTTCTTTTAGACTGCCCGTGCCTTGTTTTTTTGGCATGGCAAAGGGATTAACCATCATTATGCCGTTAAATTGCGTCATATTGCCGATCCACTCGACCTTATCTTTTGGCCTGTAGCAGTGCACCTTCCAATCGGGAGCACGAGTCAGTAGCTGGCAGCCGTGCTCCTGATTTATTACTTTGACGGCATCGTGGCTAATGTAGATAGTTGTGTTGCCCTGTTCTTCGCCGTGCTGCAATAGCACCCAGACATCGTCTGGCTTGGCGCTGGCCGTGGGGCCAAGTGCGCTCCAGACCAAGATAAAAAGAGCCGATGCTTTGATAAGTGTGCGGTTGCTTAGTTTTAAAAATACCATTTTGCAAAAGTTGAGGGGTCTGAAGCATTAATCACTTTTTGCATAGTTTTAAAACAGACTTAAAAATTTATATGACCGGCCTGCACAGGCGGGTATAAGACAAGAGGTTGGGTGGGGGTTTTAGCGTGTATTGTGAGCCTATCAGGACCGAGACATCAGTAGAGGTCGATGAGGAGGAGCATGCGTCCACTTCAGTAGTGTCGCCCGCTTTTGTTGTGGCGTCAGCGCCTGTATTTGACAAGGATGGTCCGTCCCTGGCTCTGGTACCGCCTCTGGCTGATGATACCAGTGGTAGCTCTTCAGCAGCAGGTGCTGATACATCTGACTTTGCCGCTCCTGTTGTGCCTGCATTTGCTGTGGCGCAGGGCTCCACAGTTGCCGCTCCCGGCAAGTTTGACTGGCTATACGGCGCTGGTTGGCGTGTTTCGATAGCAGCTATAGCGATTAGCTCGATTCTTTCTTATTTTTGTCTGCACTCATTGACTGGTTATTATTACTGGCAAATAACCGGTGTGCAGCATGATTTTTATATGCATACGGCTCACAATGCCTCTGGTATTGGTGTGCTCACTGCTCTTTTGTGCTTTGTGGCTTATCTCAAGAGCTTTGTTGGTATCAAGAGTGGCAGATTTACATGGATTGCCAGGACCCTGCTAGCTCTGGGTCTGGTGAGTGTGGGCGGCTTAGCATTTGGGGCTACTGGTGGACTATTCACCATGGGGATTTGTGGACTGTTTTTGCTTATGCATGGCTTGGGTACGCAGGTACATCAGGCGCTACCTACGACTTTTAGATTTAAGCGAGCACTTCTGCTTAACGGGCTCGTCACATCACCTGCGGCGTTGTTTGTGATTTACTCAATCATGACCCGCCCTGAGCGCCCTGCTGACTACTCACCGACTTACAGCGAATTTAGCGGTTCTGAGTTTGGTACCATGATTTTTGCTATGGTGATTTTGATGGGCGTTGCCACATATGTTGTTTCGCGCTCGGCTCGCACCAGTGAGGTCAAGCCACTTGTTTTGCTGGGTGTATTGCAACAATCTCCGCTCTTGCTTGGGTTTTTGATGCAAGTGTTGAGCATGGGGTCACTGACTGATAGCGCACCATTTGTTGTCTCTGGGCTTTTGACCTTACTCACTACAGTTGCTGTTATAGCCGTCAGTGCCTCAGCTGCTGCTGTGGTTAACGGTCGCAGACATCGTCGCAAAATGGCTATAACTGGCGGTTATGTCTTTTAGTTATTAAGTCATCTTGGTTTAGTTAGCCAGTGAGGATTTGCAATTGCCTGCCAGTACCGCCTGTAAAATCAGATCAATGACCCGAGCTGAGCTAGACATAGCAGTTACGTGGGCCGCTGCCGAGGGGTGGAATCCCGGTAAGGCTGATGCAGAAGCATTTTGGCAGGCCGACCCAGATGGCTATTTTGTTTTGGAGCTGGATGGCGAAATGATTGGCTCAGGATCGGCTGTAAGCTATGACGGTCAATATGGCTTTATGGGATTTTTTATAGTCAAACCTGAGCACCGCGGTAAAGGCATGGGTGGCAAACTCTGGCTTGCTATGCGCGATACACTCAAGCAGCGTTTAGAGCCTGATACTGCCATTGGTATCGATGGTGTTTTTGCTATGCAGGATGCTTATGGGCGGACTGGCTTTGTCTTTAGCCATCGCAACCTGCGCATGGAGGGCATAGCCAGTAAGCTTGAGTTTGATGGAGAGAGTTTTGGTCCTTTGTATGAAGCTAGTGGCGAAGCGGCGTCTGCAACTGAGCATACTGCGGGCACCCTGGCGGAGTTAATTGAGGCGGATAAGCAGTGGTTTGGCTGCACTCGTCCGCGCTTTTTAGCTAAATGGTTGGATCCGGCAGTGAGCCGCACCATTGTTTATCGTAAGGATGGCAAAATCGCAGGCTATGGTACGGTTAGACCATGTCTCAAAGGCTATAAAATTGGTCCGCTCTTTGCGCCTGATGCTGCTGTTGCAGAGGACCTTTATCGAGCACTTACAGCACCACTAGCGGGAGAAGTGATTTATCTGGATGTGCCTGATGTAAATACTGCTGCCATGGAGCTGGCCAGTCGACATGGGCTAAAAGAAAGTTTTGGTTGTGCTCGTATGTATATTGGTACACCACCGGCGGTGCACATCAACCAGGTCTTTGGTATTACTACCTTTGAGCTGGGTTGAGAGCCGCTCTAAGGCGCATTAAAATCGTTTGAGTGCAGTACCTGCCCTGTGGATGCTATTTTGTACTCACCCTTGGATAGTCTGACCACAGGCTCGCCTGTTAATGTTTTGATGATAGCGCTGCCAGTTATTGTGGCACCTGCGTTATCTGCGTTGCTGATATTGGCTTTTTCTACATACTGGTGCAGGACCATCTTATTGCCTTCATTGTCCATTGCTATAAACGATCCGGCATGAGCTTGATATGACATGATAAGCGACTCCCTTTAATTACCCCCTTGCCTGGTAGCTCTCTAATACCAAAACATGTAGCCATTGTGTGACAGCTTGAGGGCTCAAAAGTTCCCGGTGGCGCAGTTTTGACTTTTTGTTGTAGAGTTGTGATGAGATAATTTATTGATGAGCTTTAGCCTTGATTTATATTGAGCCACTTGGTACACCCTCTATTTTGCCCGCCATAATGGTGGGATATGAGTTTAAGGGGCAGGCGCCTGGGCCTATCAATATGATCCCAGATTTGCCGGATTGGTTAGTTACACTTGATCAACAAGCGGGTGGCTATGCTGTGCAGCAACTAAAGGTTGCGGGTGTGGTTTTGCGTTTAGCATCAAACATTGATAAAGGCACGGCCGAGTTTAGTAAGTTGATTGCTGGCTTTGATGCGATGGCGGAAGAGCCAAATATGGTGGTGCTTAGCGAGCATTATCCTGTACTACACAAGCTTTGTCTTACTGCCGGACAACTGTACGATAGTGCCCAGCTAATAGCTTTGCATGATTTAATCAGTCAGTCCTTGACTGTGCCCAAGCTGGAGAGCGGCGTGGAGGCGTTTGTGCGTTTTGTTGATTGCGATCCGCTGGCATTTTTTGCTGGTTTTAATGCCCTATCTTTTGAGCTTGCCTCGCAATATTACATCAATCATCCTGGTTGTCTGCCCTCCAATTATGCCAGGCATGCCGATGTTGGAGAGCTGGAAGTTAGTAGTGATGTTATCTTTAGTGCAGCTATCATTGAACAGCTCAAATCGTTCGCCCAGAGATTTTTGATGTCTGAGCGGGCAGCCTCGTCGCCTCGGTGTTTTTTGTTATGGCAAAATAGCGACTGATTGATCTAATTAAGTGATTTGATCCAGTTGGCGATATCGTCTATCACCATTTTGTCCACATGGGCTGGTTTTGTCATGTATTCTGTGGGCGTGGCCATGCCCTGGCCAGGGGCAAAGATGTGATTGAGATTGGGGTAAAGTTTAAAGGTAAAACGCGATACCTGATCCGAGCTGTGGCTGTTTTGACCCAGGGTGAGCCAGCGGCTATAGTCACCATCGACGGTGACTTGGTAATCGCGACCTCCTTGTAAGATTAGCATCGGCTGAGATGTCTTTTGCATCACTGCTACTGGATCGTAACTGCGCAGATCTAACCAATATTTGCCTGGTATATTGAGCGGCAGTTGGTCCAGTGGTGTCTCAGGACTGAGATCTTTTGATTTGACAGTTTTGACCTTTTCTTTGACTTCGGCCAGTAACTTGTCTCCCTCGCTTGTATGTGGTGACAGTTTGAGGATGTATTCGGTTTGCTCTACCAAAAGATCTTCCAGTGGTCTGGTGGAGCCAGCCATAACAATGCCGCCTTTGATAGCAGGGGCTTGCTCAGCTATGCGCGGCAAGAGCATACCACCCAGGCTCAAGCCCAACACAAAGACACGACTGGCGTCTATTTTGGTATTGCATTGCGCGAGCTTAACAGCTGCCAGGGCATCATCGATTGACTCCTCCTGGACTGTCAAAGCATTGACATCGAGGGTGGTGCCATATTGTTTGGTGCGTTTGTCATAGCGCAGTACGGCAATGCCCTGTGCTGCCAGTCCCTGAGCTAGATCTTTAAAGGGTTTGTTAAAGCCAATCGTTTGATCTCGGTCACCCGGACCTGAGCCGTGTACCAGTATCAATGCTGGATAGGGGGCAGCGGTTTTGGGCAAAGTCCAGAGCCCATCAAGACTGTAAGGTCCGCATACTACTTTTGTCGCTACTTCTTCAAAGGGATCTGACGGATTGGCTGCGGCTGGAGCCGACTTGTCAGTGTGGGGCACAATAAAAAAGCCGCCAATTTTGCCTGCTGAGTTGACTACGACCTTAAAATCAATTGTTTGTGCGCCAAAAGTTGCTGGTACAAAAAATATTTTAAATGGACCAAAGGGCTCGTTGCGCATGGTGCCAAATGCTTTAAATGGACCGTGATTAGTTAGCAGCGCTTGCCACAGATCAGATAGCTGTTGCTCGGGCATGGCTTTTGTCATCAGTGCATCAAACGATTTTGTAGCCAGAGCAAATTTGCCCTGTGCCATTTGCTGAGCAAATTGCATGGCTACTTTGTCTGTTGGCGACGGACCGGCTGGCAGGGCAAATGATGGTGACATACTTATATAAAAGAGCGGCAGACTGAGCCAAATGCATCTTTAAACAGTTCGAGATTCATTTTAAAAACTCCATCAGTAAGTTGTTCAAATTTGAGGTGATGCGGATCATCCGGCATCGAAAAAGTTTCTGATTCTCGACCATGGGGGTTGCGGATTATTACCATGTTGCGCGCCGAATCAAAGCCGATGATTGTGTAAGCGTGATTTTCGATTATGGGTGCCCATACTCGAGCGTTGCGACCAGAAGTACCGCAAGTAATTGGATTTTTTGAGACTACAGCGCCACAAATAAAGGAAGAAATTTCTTGAGTAGATGCCTGGTTGGGTATTAGCATGTCAGCGCGACAGCCAGTCATACAACTCAGTCCTACCTGGAGTCTGTGCATATCGCCATCAGGACCCGATGCACCAATGTTATGGGGGAATTTTAAACGCTCGGCATAATCAAGTAGCGATGCCCATTTGGCTTTGCAGTCAACGCCTGAGTCGTCCAACCTCTCCTCAGTGATTTGGTACTCTCTACCGTCTCCTGGAAATCTCACCATATAGCTTTCGCCTTCGCCATAGGTGATCATCTTTGCCAGCATCTTTTGTCCTCTGGGCAGTTGTGCTAGAGCAGACATCGCCGCCTCAAACCAGCAATTTGGGGCATTTGTCTGATCTATGCCATTGGCGCCTTCTCTGGCGATTTCTTCTGGTGTAAAGACAAACTCGCCTTTGTGATGCGGGCGGGCAAAGAGATTGAGTTTGGCTGTTGTTGCTCCCTCGCTGCCCGTGCTAGATTGCTTGGGGGTGCGCATAATAACATTGCTGCCAGCTGGTGATAGGCGACTACCGGCAGCGCTCGCCACTGACTGTACAGCTGCACCGGAGGACGGTGCTCCTGCTGAGGCTGTGCTGACTGCACTGGCGGCAGCGCCAGCCACCACTGTGGCATCTTTAGCGGCTGTACTCTTGCCAAAGTAGATCATTGCTGATTTTGCAAGTCCCGCTTCCTGGGAGCTGGGAAAGGCAGCAATGACATAATCAAATAATTGTTTGGCTCGTAAATTGCGGCGCGCAGCTAAGTTGGCGAGGGCAGCATAGTAATAAGTGCGGGCATCGGTTTTGCCGCTGGTTAAAAGGCGCTCAAAGGCCTCGGCTGCTTGAGGGTATTGCTTGTCAGTGTAGAGTTTGACGGCGCCTGCTGCGTCTTGAGCAAGAGCCGGACCAATGGCTACAGCGAGAGCTGGCAGTAAAAAACAGCCCAGGATCTTTGTTTTTGGTAAATTTGGCATCTAGAGACCTTGCAGTTATCTTCAGACTATTTTGACATGAATAATTTAACTGAACTGATTTGCGCCTCAATCTGCAACCACTATTGTCAAGCATGAATTCCTGAGATGATTCCAGCTGCCACTGCTGTATTTGAGGAATCTGTCATTGAAAGAATTGAGCTTTAACCACGGTCGGTTGGCTTTTTCGACTGAAAGTCTTGAAATGGAGCCCAGCTTGCCTGACTTTGTCGAGCTGCGCATCCGCTATTTTTATCTCAATGAGGCCGGCTTGATTGAGTCTGGGTTTAGCGATTTTGAACATTTTGCTCAGGCCAGGCAGCAGCATAAGTTTGTCTGGTTGCACCTGTCGGGCTCGCTTGGTGATGAGTTTTGGAAGCATCTGAGAGAGTTTTTGAGTCTCACAGACGAGCAGCTCAAATGTATCCGCAGTCCGCACCGCCGCTCATTTTTTGAAGATTATTACAATGGCATGTTCTGGACAATGCTGAGACCCTCGGTCAACGATAATGTCGACGCTCTGGAGACTGTCAATTTTTTTATGGCAGACAAAGTCCTGATTACGCGCCAGTTTAGCCATGATAATGCCTTTACCATGGTCAGTCATCGTTTAATGGAAAAAGCCGAGCATTTTAGTCATGCTGGTGTCGATACTCTGGCGTCTGTACTGATTGAGGATGTGATTAATAGCTATGTGGAGCTACTCAAATATGGTGGCACCAAACTGGAAGAAATCCAGAATAAAATCATCAAACGCCCCGGCAAATCCGAACTACAACTGATTAACCGGGCCCAGCAGACTATTTGGATTTTTCTCAATAATATCTGGCCGGTTGAGACCGTTTTGCAGGCTTTTCAAAAGTCGACCAATCCGCTTTTGACACCCGAGGGTAAGCATCAACTGTCCTTCAGGCAAGACGAAGCCGCTGCCGTAATCAGGCTCTTTGAGACTTACCGGGCGATGTCTTACAACCTGATGGATGTGTACGTCTCTGGTCTGAGTTTGCGGACCAATGAGACCACCACTGTACTGACGATGATTGCCACATTATTTTTGCCGCCAACACTGATTGCTGGTATCTATGGCATGAATTTTAATATCCCCGAAGTGCATGCTGCTTTTGGCTACTATGTCTGTCTCTTTTCGATGTTCTTAGTCTCTGGCAGTCTACTCTGGTGGCTTAAAAGCAGAGGCTTTATCGACCTTTGATGCTCTTACACAATTGCCCGTATTGAGTCAATGCTGCTGTTCTAGCAAATTTGTACGCTATATCACTCCTTTGAGTGATGTGTGAAATATTTGGCGGGCGGCATAATATTTTGTATGGAGCAGGCTGCAGTTAATAGTCAACATAACGCCCGTAAGTTTGCCAACTTTACGCAAGTTGAACTGCTCCATATCGGGCAGCGTTACCATATTTACAGGGCTTTTGATGCTGGGCAAAGAGCGGTTTTAATCAAGACCCCGGCTGCTGATGTACCGAGTCGGCGCGATGTCATGGTTTTGCGCAAAATCTATGACCTCCTGGCTCACCGCCAGGTGCCCGGTATGCTCGTGCCCCTTGACTTTGAGCTGGATGGGCAATCGGCTATTTTGATTTTAAAACCGGCTGGAGATATTTGTCTAGCCGAACTCGCCTTAGCCGGTCCGCTGGGCAAGGATCGCTTTTTAAAGCTGGCCATCAAACTAGCCAGCGCGCTTGCAGCCATACACGATCAAAAAATCATTCACGGGCAGGTTTGGCCGCAAAACATCATGTTGGATAGCGATGAGGCTGTCACTTTGATTGACTTTGGTCGCGCCACATTGCTGGATGCTAGCGAGCGTTTGCAGATTGATGCTGTACGTCCGATGCGTCTGGATGGGCCACTACTCTATCTGGCGCCAGAGCAGACCGGTCGGATGAATACACCGGTGGATCAGCGCACCGATCTCTACAGCCTGGGAGCGGTATTTTATGAGCTTTTGACCGGCGTGCCACCCTTTAATATGACCGATCCTCTGGAGCTGGTGCATGCTCATCTGAGCAAGGCACCAGTGGCTCCGCATAAAGTTAAAGGGACAGTGCCACTGGTGCTCTCCAATCTGGTCATGAAACTGCTCAATAAATCGCCGGAGGAGCGCTATCAGAGTGCTACTGGATTGATTTATGATCTGGTCCATATAGACGAGCACCCTTTGCCAGAATTTGATAACTTTGTCCTGGGCAGTCGTGACCGCGCTCGTACCCTTGGCTCTCCCGCCAGGCTATATGGACGCGAACAAGAGATTGCCTCTCTGGCTCAGTCCTTTGAGACTATGGTGGAGACTGGCGAAGCACAGTTGGTGCTGGTCAGTGGTTATTCTGGCGTGGGTAAGACCTCCCTGGTGCGCCATTTGTATGAGCCTCTAGCCAGGCAAAGTGGTTTTTGTCTGATGGGCAAATTTGACCAGTTGCGCCGAGATATACCGTTTAGCACTTTTACCACTGCCTTTGAAGAACTAATTCAATATCTGCTTACCGAAGGCGACGAACAAATCGGCTACTGGCGCCATAAGCTGCGCTCTGAGCTGGGACCAGCGGCCAGTATCTTGTCTCGATTTTTGCCGCATATTGAGCTTTTGGTAGGTGAGCAAGAGCGCACCACAGATCTGGCTCCCGCCGAAGAACAGAAGCGCTTCAAGACTATCTTTAGACAATTTGTCCAGGTCTTTGCTCAAAAGGAGCATCCGCTGGTATTGTTTTTGGATGATTTACAGTGGGCAGATGCTGATAGTCTGGAGCTGATTAAGACACTGTTGGCTGAGCCGCGCGGACTTAATTTGCTTTTGGTTGGCTCATATCGCAACAACGAAGTCGATGCCAATCATCTTTTGATACAGACTCTGACCGGTCTAAAAGCCCTGGATATCGTCCATATTACTCTTGAGCCACTTAACTTTGCCAATTTAAGCGCTTTGATTGCTGATTTATTGCACTGTCCTGCTTCTGAGTCTGAGCCTCTCAGTGAGCTGATTCACCGCCGTACTGGCGGTAATCCGTTTTTTGCGATTCAGTTTTTGAAGATGCTCAACCAGGAAAACCTACTCACTTATGACGCCCTGGCCGGTTGTTGGCAGTGGGATCTAGCCAAGCTTGAGGGGCTGGAATACACCGACAATATTGTCGATTTATTAATTGCCCGTTTGCGCAAATTGCCCGATGATGCCCGCCGGTTGATGCAAGTAGCAGCCTGTCTGGGCAATAGTTGTGAGCTTGATATTTTGAATTTAGTGGCTCCATTTGACGGCTCTGAGTTTGAACGCGCTCTTGCCCAGTGCCTGGATGCTGGTTTGTTGCTCAATCGCAATAGCTCTTATCGTTTTTTGCATGACCGTGTGCAGCAAGCCTCTTATGCCCTCAGCCCTCCCGACCAGAGAGCGCGGGAGCATTTGCGCCTCGGTCGCCTGTTGGTGGAGCATCTCGGTGTTGACATTGCTGGTGAGCGGGTGTTTGAGGTAATAAGCCAGTACAATGCCGGTCAGAGTCTCATTGTCGACGACAACGAAAAACTTTTATTGGCAAAATTGAATTTGCAAGCCGGTAGTAAGGCCCGGCGTAATTATGCTTTTACTTCGGCGATGCAGTTTTTGACGGCGGGTATCACTATCCTCGATGCCAATTTGTCCACTGCAGCGCATCAATTGTACTTTGGACTTAAGTATGCGCTGGCCGAGTGCTATTACTGTGTGGCTGATTTTGCTCAATCAAATGAGCAGGCTCTGGGGCTGTTTGCTATCGCTACAAACGATCTCCAAAAAGCCAATATACATCGTCTCCTGGCTGAGATTAATACGGCTCGCTTTGAATACGCTCAATCAATACAGCATGGTCTCGATGGACTGGCTTTGCTAGGTGTCGCATTACCAGCCAGACCAGATCACCATTATCTGGAGTCGCTCATTGACGATATCTGGAGCAGGTTGGGTGGTCGCAAAATCGCCGATCTTGTCGACTTGCCGATTATGACAGACGCTACGATTTGCACTGCTATAGAGCTTTTGCAGACAATTTATGGCTCCAGTATGATGATCGATCGTAATTTGTTTTTTAGTAGTGGTGCCAAGATTGTCCAGCTCAGTATCGAGCACGGTAACTGTGATGGCTCTGTGGTCGGTTACTCTCAGTTTGGCTCGTTTTTGCCCAGATTGTTTGGTAAATATAAGGAGGCCAGTGAGTTTGACCTGCTTGCCAAAGCACTGGTCAGTGCGCGTGGTCTCAATAGTTATGCGGCGCGTCTGGAGTTTAACTCCAGTATCACTGGTTTTTGGACTGACAATCTTGCCGTCTCTACTGAGCGTATGCAGTCAGCCGCTGAGATGGCTTTGCGCCACGGGGATTCGGCTTTTGCTGCTTTTGCCTGTGGGCATGTGCTTGTTGATTTTGTGATTAGCGGTATGCCACTGGCAGCGGTGCATCAGCAGTCTGTCAATTTTGTCGAATTCTATTCTCAGCGCAATTTGCCGGTGCAGTGGGATACCAATAACTTTATCCGTCGACTGACGCGCCGCTACAGTGCCGGTAGTGCCGAGCTTTTGGAGCTGGAGCAGACAGAAGAAGCCTACCTCTCAGAACTAATCGCTGGTAACCCTCTAGTCGGGGCTCTATATCATGTGCTGATGATGCAAGTACACTTTGTCTGGGGCGATTACGAGCGCGCCCTGGCCTCCAGTCGTCGTGCAAAAGAGACGCTCTGGGCCCATGTTACTTTTGCTGGTGAGTGTGAGTATTGGTTTTATTATCCGCTTATACTTGCCGCTCTCTTTGATGATCAGTCACTCAACGAAAAATGTAGAACAATAGAATTACTCGAAAATAGTGTTGAGATGCTGGAGGATTGGGCCAGTCATAATCCCCAGGACTTTGAGGCAAAGCATTTGCTAGTGCTAGCTGAGCTTGCTCGGCTCAAAGGTTTGTACAAAGAGGCACATCAGTTATTTGAGCGTGCCATTGCCTCTGCCAAAGAGCATCAGCAGCTGCCTTTGCAGGCGATTAGCTGCGAGCTGGCTGCGCGTTTTTATGGCTCGCGTGGCTATCCTCGTTCGGCCCACTCGTCACTGGTAGAGGCGCGTGATTGCTTTGCTGCCTGGGGGGCTGATGGCAAGGTCAGTCAGCTCAGTATGCGCTTACCGCAGGATAAAAACCTGCCTCGACTTAGTGTCGATAGTGAGCGCACCTCGCAGAGCTGGTCGCTCGATATGATGACTGTTTTTAAGGCTTCGCAGGCGCTTGCCAGCGAGGTTGTGCTGGACCGATTGCTCGAGACTCTTATGCGCGTTGTAGTAGAGTCAGCTGGAGCGCAGCGTGCTGTTTTGATTTTGCAACAAGACGAGCAGCTCTTTGTGCGCGCTCATAGCGAGGCGCGTCCTGATTCGTCCCGGAGCTTGCGCGGCAGTACTGATTCATTTGAGCAAACTTCACTACTCGATATGCTCGCTGGTACTGCTGCTCAAGGGGCAGAGTCTGAGCTCAGTGGTAGCAATACAGTAATTGCCGAGGTGCCACTCAAGAATTTTAAGGCAGTACCAGCATCTCTGGTCAATTACGTATCGCGCACCATGGAAGCAGTGGTGCTAGGCGATGCTGCCTCGGATAATATCTTTGGCAATGATGTCTACTTTAGGGAGTTTGGCACCCGCTCTGCCCTTTGCTTGCCGATTTTGAAGCAGTCTAGATTGCTTGGTATGCTCTATCTCGAGAATAATCTGGCTGCCAGGATTTTTACCCCGGACAGGCTAAATTTGCTGCAGATGCTCTCGCTGCAACTGGTTATTTCACTGGAAAATGCCAGACTGTTTGAAGCGCTCACAACAAGCGAACAGCAATTTAGGCAGACTTTTGAAATGGCGGCTGTGGGCAAAGCCCAGGTTGATAGTAAGACGCACCGCTTCATCCGTGCTAATGCTAAGTTTCGCGAAATAACTGGCTACAGCATGGCTGAACTCAATGCCCTGACGTTTATTGATATCACCCATCCCGAAGACCGCGAGCACAATTTAAAAGAATTTACTGATCATGTAGCCAGTGGCGCGGATACCTATTATTTGCAAAAGCGCTATATCCGCAAAGATGGTAGCGTTTTGTGGGTCAAGCTAAATGTTGCTATTTTGCGCGACGCTCAGGGCGACCCTATAAGCACAATTGTGGCGGCAGAAGACATCACCAGTCGTCTGCGTGACGAAATCGAGCTGAGAACTCTCAACCAGGAACTTGAACAAAGAGTGCAGGAACGCACCTCTGAGCTAAAGCTGGCCAAGGAGCAAGCCGAGCTGGCTAACCGCACCAAGAGTGCTTTTCTCGCCAATATGAGTCATGAAATACGCACTCCCATGAATGCTGTTATCGGTATGAGTGACTTGCTCAGCCGCACCAAACTCAGTGGCGAGCAAGAAGACCTGGTGCATAATATTCAAAATTCAGCGGATGCTCTTTTGCATCTAATTGACGACATTCTCGATCTTTCCAAAATCGAGGCTGGCAAAATCGAGTTAATACAAGCCACTTTTGATTTGCGCAAGCTGGTGGAGGACTGTGTCCACCTCTTTGCCGAGTCAGCCCGGGCAAAAGGCGTCCACCTCTCTGGTACGATTGCTGAGAATGTGCCACCACTGGTGGAGGGAGATCATGCTCGCATCAGGCAGATATTATTAAATCTGCTCAGCAATGCTATCAAATTTACTGACAAAGGTCTTGTTGCTCTCACTGTCTCTATTAACGATGACCCCTCGTCTTATGGTGACCTTGATGGACTTATCGGCGTGCTTTTGGCGGTTACTGACAGCGGTATTGGTATGGACTCCAGTACAATTAGTCAGCTTTTTAAGCCTTTTAGTCAGGCCGATGCCTCGATAACCAGGCGCTTTGGCGGCACTGGTTTGGGGCTTTCGATTAGTAAAAAGCTAGCGGAGATAATGGGTGGTCAACTAGATGTCTCCAGTGTGCTGGGTCAGGGTTCTGAGTTTAGGCTGAGCTTGCCACTTGTTGTCTCGCGCCTCAGTGTAAGCGATAACCAGGAAGGTGCTATTGAGCGGATGGTGGAGCCAGAGACAAGACGCGGCTGTATTACTGAGCACAATATCAATGTCCTTGTAGTGGAAGACCATCCGCTCAATCAAAAGCTTGTAATGATGCAACTAAGGGAGCTGGGTCTGCAAGCTGAGGCTGTTAGCGATGGAGCGCAGGCTCTCACGGCTTTTGCCACGGGGCGCTTTAACTTAATTTTGATGGATTGCCAGATGCCTGTGATGGATGGCTTTGAGGCCACCAGGTCAATTCGTCAGCTTGAGCAAGAGCAGGCTCAATCACAAAACGAGACTCAATCACATAACCAGGCTGCAGCTAATGTGCCTGGTCAAGATAGTTTGGCACAACAAAAGTCCGCTGCTGAGCAAAGTCGCATCCCCATCATCGCGCTGACTGCGCAAGCCATGCTTGGTGACCGCGAAGAGTGTCTGGCCTGCGGCATGGATGATTATGTCACCAAGCCTATTACTCTCAATAAATTGGGTGGGGCGCTCAAGCGCTGGTTGCCACCTACATTTGATGCTGATGTTATTTGGGCCGAGCTCAGTGAACGCAGGCAGTTGAACCGGGCTCAAACCATTAGTGGTGGCACTTATACCGGTGGGATGTTTGCCCGGATGGAGCCTGGCGAAGATGCCGACATGACTGACAGCGAGAGTGCCGCTGCAACTGGAGCCGAGTCTCACAGCTTGCCTTATGCTGACTTTACTGTAGAGAGTTATGAGCGCACAGTAAGTGAATGGATTGATGTCTTTGGTCATGACCTGGCAATCAAGCTCATTGATGAGATGTCGCGTGATATCGAGACATCTCTATCTGAGTTGGGGGCAGCGATGTGCGAGCGCGATCTAGCCAGAGCACAAGCTCTCGCCCACAAGCTAAAAGGACTTTGTCTGCATTTTTATGGTGATGTCCAGAGTAACCTCAGCGTACAGTTAGAGTTAGAGCTAAAGGACACAAACTGGCAAGCTGCAGATCAAACCTACAGCGCTGTCAAAGACGGCTTTGTCAATTTTTTTGCCCGCTGTCGCTAGTTGTCTTGGCGCGCTGTCGGTAGTTAATGCCCGTTATTTGAAAGGCCGTATGTCATCGTCTAAATCCGCCATTTTAGCTAATTCTGCATTTGCTTCTTTGCTCCTGCCGGTAGCTTTGTATAGTGCCAGAAGAGCTCTGTGAGTTTCTCTCAAGTCGGGCATTTTTTTGACGGCAAATTGCAGGTCTTTTTCTGCCTTATCGTACTGTTTTAGCATCATATAGGCATTGGCGCGATCAACAAAATGCATGTAATAACTAATCGTGTTTTTGTCATCAAATCCTATTAAAAAGTCCATGTCTTCTATGACACCAGGCCAGTTTTTGAGATTGTTATTGACAGTGACCCGCCGCACGCGTGGAATTGGATTTTTGGGGTTTTCTTTGATCAATTTGTCCAGTTCTACTTTTGCCTCATTAAAGCGTCTCAGGCTGGTCAAAATGGACGCTCTATCGACATGATATTCGAGCGAATCCTGCATCTTAAGTGCTTTGTCTATCGTTGCCAGTGCATCTTGAGTGCGCCCCAGAGTTTGCAAAATGCATGCTTTGGTTTCGTAAAAGGCGGCTACGCCAGGATTTAGCTCAATTGCTCGATTGATATTGTCGAGGGCTGGTTGATCTTCTTCTTGCTTCCAGTAGATGCTAGCTTTGATGTGATAGTAATAGGCATTATTATTGTCCATTGCTATCGCCTGATTGATATGACTGAGGGCACTGGATCTTGTGCTCATCTGCAAGTTTTGGACTGTGGCCTTGTCTGCATATACTTTGGCTAATTGTTTTTTGTCAGCCAGAGCTGCTGGACACGATAGTGTGGCGATCAATAATACCATCGGTAGTAGCACTGCCTGGAGTCTGGCACTGCTGGTCAATCGATTTGAATGGAGGGAATTGGCCACTTTGTAGGTTTACTGACCGGTGTGTACTGCATTTAGTATAGACCATAACAAAGAGAGGCCAGAGATATGGTCTCTGACCTCTCTTTGTTATGCTAAGTTTTGCTTAGCAAGTCTGCATGATTTGTTCCAGGTCGTTTTGTGGTGTCGTATTAGGCATCAGTCCATAGTTTTGCACCAGTACATTGAGCACGTTTGGTGTGACAAAGGCTGGAAGATTTGGACCGAGTCGGATGTTTTTGACGCCCAGGTAGAGCAGGGTCAATAGCACCGCTACGGCCTTTTGCTCAAACCACGAAATAATCATAGATAAAGGCAGGTCATTGATGCTGCATTCAAAAGCCTCTGCCAGAGCTGAGGCGATTTTGATGGCGGAGTAGGCGTCATTGCACTGACCAATATCGAGCAGGCGCGGGATACCGTCGATGTCACCGTATTCTTCAAAGTTAAAGCGGTACTTGCCACAGCCTAGAGTGAGTATCACCGCGTCTTTTGGCACTGATTCGGCAAACTCTGTGTAGTAGTTGCGGCTAAACTCGGCGCCATCGCAGCCACCAATCAAATAAAAGTGTTTGATCTTACCTTTTTTGACATGGTCCACCACTGTGCCTGCCACACCCAGTACGGCGTTGCGAGCAAAACCCACCATAATTGTTTGATTTTCACCATCCGCAACAAAACCAGGAGCGGCTAAGGCGGACTCTATCAGAGGTGCGTAGTCATAGTGCTTGATTTTTTGTACATCATGCCAACCAACTACATCCATCGTAAATAGTCGTTTGATATAGGACTCTGCTGGTGGTTTGAGGCAGTTTGTAGTCATCAAAATGGCACCAGGAAATGCCTCAAATTCTTTGACCTGATTTTGCCAGGCTGAGCCGTAATTGCCGACTAGATGAGGAAATCTCTTAAACTCCGGATAACCATGCGCTGGCAAAAGTTCACCGTGCGTATAGACATTGATGCCCTTGCCTTCAGTCTGGATTAGGAGCTCATGGAGAGACTTCAGATCGTGACCTGAGACTACAATTGCTTTGCCTTTTACCGGTGTTATTCGCACCGATGTCGGTACTGGATGACCAAATGACTCTGTATGTGCTTTGTCGAGCAGCTCCATGACTAGATAGTTGACCTTGCCTGCTTCCAGGCAAAGACCTAGTAGTGTCTCCATGGTTTGCTCAGGAGTGGTCAAATAGTCAAAGGAGCGGTAGATAAACTCATAGACCGCATCGTCTGTATAACCCAGGAGCTGGGCGTGATGCGCATATGCAGCCAGACCTTTGACGCCATAGGTGAGTAGTTCTTGTAGTGATACGATGTCGGCTGGAGTGGATTTGGCTCTGTCCAAGATGCTTATGGCATGACCAAATTCTTCCAGCTCACGAGCTGTTTTGACGCCGCGCCATTCAGCAGCACCGGTCAGTTTTTCAGGTGTGGTGCCTTTTTCTTGGCAGGCCTCGTTATAGATTGAGCGTGCCTTTTCGATGGCAGGATAGAGTTTTTGGTTGATATAGCTGACATGCTCAGTCTGGTCAAAGTTGACATTGGTAAGGGTCATAAACAGGGCTTCGAGAGTGACTTTGTCGATATTAGCGTCACTTTTGCCGAGTGCTTTAGCTCTGGTAGCATATTGAGAGATGCCTTTGACAATGTAGACCATCACGTCTTGCAAAGTGGCTGTCTCAGGGGTTTTGCCGCAGACTCCCATGGTGTTGCAGCCGGTACCTTGGCTGGTCTGCTCGCATTGGTAACAAAACATACTCATTGTTGTGCCTCGCTGACATTGATACGGCATAGTCTAGCGATGGTAAGCATGCTGATTTACCATCCCAAAGGATGGTTACCGTTAAGCCAAAAGGTGTATTTTTATTTTTGCGGTGACAAAATTACTTTTTGAAGTCAGGAAATCCATTTGAAATGTTTGAGGACCCGCCAAATTTTACCTTTGGATACCGTGCTTTTAGAGCAGGTAATTTTTCGGATGGATAGTCAAAGATTGTTATATTGTTGGTCTTCGCGCTGTTTATCATTTTCAGACTTTGCTCAGTTAAAGTCATTCTTTGCAGGCTTGTGGCAGTGTTGGTGAGCTTAAGTAATGATGCTACTAGCAACGGATCATCTATGATCAGGTGGTCCAGTACTAAGAATTTTAGATTTTGACAGCAACTCAGCTTATCCAGATCTTGACTGGTGCATTCAATACGCCTGAGAATCAGACTAGTCAGTAGCTTTGATTTAGATAGCTTGTCGAATATTTCATTGCCATCATAAGTTGGGTTGTCTAGCAGAAAGTAGCTGAGTCGATCCAAGAGGATGCTGTTTGTAAGCTCTTGTTTATCGTAGGTGGGATTGAAGAGCGCTAGGTTGGAGAGGTTTGGTATCTCCTCAAGTAGCTTTATTGACTCTTTGTCAAGTGTGAGTTCATTCATTGAGAGACTGGTCAATTCTCTCCATTTGGGTAGTTTGCGCAAAAGCCCGTTTAGCCTTAGTGTTGACTGCGTTTTAATTTCCTTTTTTTCAGCAAACTCATAGCCCTTGAAGGTCTTTGCTTTGATTGCCAAACCGGCAAAGTTACAAGGCGCTATATCGGAGAATAATTGAGGATACGCAAAGGCGGTTTCAAAATCGTTTTCGTCAATGCCAAAAATAAGACCACCAGTTGGTTTAACATAAACTGTTTCAGCTGCCATGACTTGGCGCTCAGTGTCAAATATCTTGCCGATGCCTTGCGGTGGAAAGTCAATCTGTCGTTTTTGCTGTCCGTCTATAAGCACCAATTTGGGCTTTATCGGTGCCACTTTGCTCATTTCTACTTTGAGTTTAGCCAACGCGGGGCTATCTTTGGGAATTGGTGAATTGGTAGCTTTGTTTGAACGGGCCAAGGGGGTTTTGCTAAAGGGTTTTAAAACCAGAGTCTGAGCATCATGGTTGTAGTAAATAAAGGCACTGATTGCGCAAATTGTGCACACGAGGCTGACTGCCAACGCTATCGCATGCTTCGACCTTGAATTGTTTTGACTGATCGAATCTGCAATGGCTATTTTTTCTAAATTTGTTGATTCAGTTGCCATATCTAAGCTAACTGACATTGCAATATCGGCAATGGGTCTGTAATTCGACATTCGCTCCAGATCGTGAGCAATTTGTTGCATCGATTGATAGCGCTTTTGCGGTTGCTTGGCGGTCATTTTAGCGATTAAAAAATTGATTGACTGATTGAGAGCAGGATCGCTTGTGGGCTGCCTTAAAACCGGTGTGGGGCTCTCCTGGTGCATCATCATGGTGTGCATAGCATTTTGCCCCATAAACGGGGGCTCGCCAGACAAACACTCATAGAGTGTGCAGCCCAGCGAATAAATATCGGAGCGTCCGTCAATTGTTTGACCGAGACATTGCTCGGGGCTCATGTAATAGGGTGAGCCAAAAATCAGTCCAGTGGCTGTGCGTGCCTGACCGGCAATATCTTGATTGACCACTTTGGCGATGCCAAAATCCACAAGCTGCGCTCGATAGCCGTCCTTTTGTGCGTTCAAGACTATGTTGGATGGTTTGATATCACGGTGGACGATGCCTTTTTTGTGAGCATATTCCAGTCCCTGTGCCACCTGCATAAAAATATTTAGCAGCTCTTCTATTTTAAAATTGGTGCCTTCCTGGATGTGCTCAGATAGGGCTTTGCCATCAAGCAGGTCCATCACATAGTAGGGGCAGTCCTCTAGATAGACTCCCATGTTGTAGATTTTGACTATGTTTGGATGATCTAGTCTGGCAATGACTCTGGCTTCGGTTTTAAATCGCTGTTTGCTGGTATCGTCGAGACGGTCTGGTCTGACAATTTTGAGTGCGTACTTTTTGCCAATGATATTGTGCTCTGCTAAAAACACATAGCCCATGCCACCCTCGCCCAACAGCGAGAGCAAGGCGTAATTTTCGCCGACGATATCTCCAGGTTTAATAGTTTTGTCACTACCGCTGAGTGCGATAAAGTGGGTCTGGTCAAAACTATCAGACTGGGACATCCTTTTGCTCTTACTCGCTCTGGCTCACTACTCGATCATGCGACCAGTAGGCTTGGGCATAGCCAGGCTGGCTGCGGCTCCGAGCAAAAAGATCAAAGCAACAGTGGAAGCAGCCATGGCATAGGAGCCACCAAAGACCGAGATCAGCACACCGCTGCCGAGAGCGGCTCCTGCCGCCCAGAGGCGACCCATGTTATAGGTGACACCAAAGGCGGTGCTGCGGATGCGAGTATTGTACAGCTCGGGGATATAGGACCAGAGCAGGACAAAGGGCAGGTGTGCAAAGAAGCCTACGCCCAGGATGCAAGGGAAGATCCACTGGCTGTAGCTTTTGAAGGACATAAACATGCCGACTGTAAAGACGAAGGCCAGTACAAATGTGCTGCTCATGCATTTTTTGTAGCCAAATTTGGAAATCAAAAATCCGCCCATGACACCCGATAGGATCATGCCCAGGTCTTTGCAGAGCATAGTGTGGCTGCGGGCTTCGACTGCCATTGTGCCGGTAATTTGGTTGATCCAGGCTGGTATCCAGGCCAGTACTGCCCACCAGCAGATGATGGCGGAGCTAGTGAGAGTACCAACGATGAGAGTTTTTGCAAAGTTTTCTTTGTCGAGCAAGGCTTTAAATGGGTTGGATAACTGCAATCTATCAGCATCAGTGCGTTCTGATTCTAATTTGGCTGCGGCTTTCTCGCGCTTCTCTTGCTCCTCATGGAAGTGATCTGAGTCTTTGAGTTTGAGACGCATGTAGACTGTCAAAAATGCAGGGACAACGCCCACCAGGAAGAGCATACGCCAGTCGCCTTTGAGGGCGATGTTGAGCCAGTCTGTGATGATATAGCCAACGCCCAGAGAGGTTGCCAGAGCGCTGAGAGCATAGACTCTGGTCTTTTTGGGCCAGCACTCAGAGAGCAGTACTGCTCCGATACCCATCTCGCCGCCGATGCCTGCACCCACAAGCAGTCGACATAGACCGAGCTGCCACCAGTTATCTACAACGGCACATAGTCCGGTAAAGAGAGCATAAAGCAAGATGGTGATAGTGAGTGTTTTGGCTCGACCAATGCGGTCAGCGAGCCAGCCAAAAAAGACAGCACCGATTGCCCAGCCGACCATAAACATGGCGACAATATAGGAGCCAAACTGTCCGGCAATAACATGGGATTTGGTGTGTAAAAGCTCGCAAAGACAGGGATAGAGCACAATGGCAAAAATGGAGCTATCCATGCCATCAAAGACTCCACCGAGCCAAGTTGCGGCAAATGCGTGCCAGGGATTAACGCCAGGTTTTTTTTGAATCATCTCTGGGTGTACAGCTGGAGCCGCTTCTGGTGCAAGACTTGCGAGAGAATAAAATGTGCCGCTAGATAATGGTGAAAATTCTACAGCGGAGGAATCAAACGAACCACCGGTGAAAGCACTAGTAGTGGATGTGTCTGACGAAAACGAAGAAGCCTCTTCTTCGCGTGTTATGACAGTATTCATTGCGCTCCCGACTGAGTGGAGGAGTGATTCTGGGATTCCTGTTGTTAGCCCTTGGGCTGCAAGCTTGCAATGATATGCAAATCAGGCACAAAGTACCTTAATTCGACTGGAAATCGAGCCTTTGTGAGAGGGCTTTCATCTGGTGTCCGGTTTTAATCGTTTATTGAGCTTGTGGACCCAGTCTTAAAACAATCATTTCGGCGTCGCTTACCGCTTCGATTTGCCCTTGTTGTACAGCCATAGGTGTGTGTATCAAGCTACCTGTTGCCCAGACTGCTTCTGGCGTGCGTAGAGTGCCTTTGATGACGACGTAGTATTCGTCTAATACCTGGGTGTGAGGTGCAATCGTGTCGCCTTTTTTGAGATGGAGGCGTGTCACTGAGCCCTCACCAAAAGCCGCTGTCAAAACAGTACTTGCCTCTTCGGGAGCTGCTTTTACGGCTTCGGCAACGATTTGCTTATTACGATAGTCTTTTTTGTTTGCTTCCTGATCTTCGCGCGCTGTGCCAAAGAGCAGAGTGTCGCGCCAGCTGCCGCGCATCTCCAGGTGTTTTTTGAGGTAGCCTTCCAGCTTCATGCCTGTTTTTTGCAAGACTTTTGCTGAGCCAAAATTGTATGGGTCGCAAGTGGCGCTTATCTTGTGTAGACCTAGATCTTCAAAGCCAAATTTCATGATTGCTTCGGCTGCCTCTGAGGCGATGCCTTTGCCCCAGGTGCTTTTGTCGTAGCAATAGCCGATTTCGCCTAGCTTGCCACCAGGCTTGGACAATCTCAAACTAATGGAGCCCACGAGCCTGCCCTCGTAGTCCACGGCGAAGTCGTAAGTAGTCTTTTGATCCACGCTTTGATTGGCGATGCAATTAGACAAAAAATCTCGAGTTTGTTCTTCAGTGTTAGGTCCCCACTGCATAAAGCGCACGACTTCGGGATCTTGGGAATACTGATGGACTGCCTCAAAATCGCTCTGGCGATGAGGGCGCAAAGTTATGCGTGTGGCTGTGATGCTAGTCAAGACGCGTCATCCAAATCTGATTGGCTAATTTTAGCCCCCTTGAAATCATTTGAGATTTTATTGACTCTAATGTGATCGACTAAGTAGCTACCGTGTACTCATGTCATTTACGAGGGCGCTGAGATAGCTTGGCTAGCCAAGAGGGTTGCGCTAAAAAGAATTAGTTGACTGCCAAGTGGTAGCTCAGCTGGCCTATTGCCTCTCAATTGAAGCCAGTTAGCTAGCTGGTTTGAGCGTGTGATGTCGCTGCTTTACCAAATTGTGCAGCTTTATTTTTACTCTCTTGCCTTCTTTGATGTCTATTGATTTCTTTCTATCTTGACCGTTAGGTTTAAGTGTTTCTTTTATTTCCATCCTCATAACCCACAGGCAATCAACACCGTTAGTCCTCAGGCTTTAGTGCAATTTTAGCGAGCAACAGTTGTTGCTTGTCTTGATGTACTCCGGGTCTGGTGGCATTTGCCTGCCGCTCACTGTCTTTATGGGAGTGTAATTTATGACGTATCTCGTCATCAGTAGCAGCCTCAATCCAAAGAGCAAGAGTTACCTGCTCGCGCGCGCCGCTTACGACAAGCTCATTGCTAGCAATGTCCAGGTGGATTTTTTAGACCTGCGCAAAATCAAACTGCCTCAGTGCGATGGTGCGCGCTATGGTGACAACAAAAATGTGCAAAGAGTGGCAAAGCGTATCGCGGCTGCTCAGTGCATTATCTTTGCTGTGCCAATTTATAACTTTGGTGTTGCCAGTGCTGCCAAAAATTTGATCGAGCTGACCGGCGACGCGTGGCGTGACAAGACCGTTGGGTTTTTGTGCGCTGCTGGTGGCAAGTCGGGCTTTATGTCAGTCATGGCACTGGCTAATAGCCTCATGCTCGATTGCCGCTGCCTGGTCATTCCACGGTTTGTTTATGCCGATGCCTCGGCTTTTAGCGCTGACATGCTCAGCGAGCAAAAAATTGTCGATCGCATAGGTGACCTTGTCGGCTATGCACGCAAGCTCACTGAGGCGATGCACAACCACTAAGTTTTTCCAAAACCCAATGGCGCGCAAAGCCAGATTTTGGCTTTTAGTTGCGCCAATAAGAGGTGACACAATGGATTTCAAGTTTAAGTTCAAGACGCCGCACCGGCGTCCCTGGAGCCACCTGCTCAAGATGTATGGCTATTTCTTGCTGGGCTCCCTCATCTGCATGATTCTCGGTATGGGTGCCAGTCTCAGCACGCTCTCCGATATCTTTGCTGCTGCTGCCATCACTGCGGCTCTGTCGCTCGTGGGTGGTATTTTCGTCACCGCTTCTGTGCGTGCACTCTTTGGTCTGACTCAGACTGGACGGCTTGTGCAGTACGCTGGCTTTTGGCTGGCAACACTGGGCGCGCTGCAGTTGACGGACTATTTTGTGCCGGTTTACCTGCTTGTGGGTGGCACGGTCGCTGCTTTTGTGATTGTGCTGTTTAGCTTTGCCGGTGCTATCACCTTTGGTGAAGTACCCGTCAAAGGTCGTGGCTGGCTGCCTGTGCGGCGCAAGTCGGAGGCTACGTCTGGCGCTGAGATGGGCGTCGATGCTGGCTCTCCAGGCGGTGTCGGGATGGCTGCGCCGGTACGAGCTCTGCGCAAGGATAGCGCCAAAGCCGCTGTGCCCAGCTCTCCCTCGGACAATGCACAGCCAGGTGAGTTAGAAAGTGTTGGTGACGAGAGCGCCGGCGCTGAGAGTACTGGTGACAAGTCTGCCGATGACCAGAGCACTGGTAGCCAGAGCACTGGTAGTCAGAGCACTGGTAGTCAGAGCACTGGTGCAAATGCCGCCGGTGAAAACAAAACCGACAGCAAGAACACTGTCGGTAAGTAACCATAGAGTCAATTGACCTAGAGTCAAAGGCTCACTGAATTGACTGAGAGGGTCTGGCACTAATTGTGCTTGATCCTCTCATCTTTTTTACCTGGAGCTACTACCAGGGGTAGTGGGGTTTTGTTGTCGCTGTTGTCCAGAATTTTGGAGTCGGGGGTATATACAAAAACACCGCTGTTCAATTGAGCCTATCTTTTGATTTTGGAGCATTACTATGAGCGACCAATCACATAGCCGCAATGAGCGTCAAGCAGACCGGGTAGAGTCAACCCAAAAACAAGGCGCGACATCCGATACCTTGATGCCTTCTATTGATGACTATCGCCATTTTAATAAGGACAATAGCAGGCAGTCTTATGACGCATGCGGACCTGATTACACCTTCTCCGATGCTGGTAATGGCCTGCGAAATTTGTTTCCTACTCAAAAGCGTCTGGACTATGACCGTCAGGCGAGAGAGAGCTTAAACGGACCCGAGGATACATCAAATGGTCCCGCCAGCGAAAAAGAGCGGGAATCAGCCGCAAAAGTGGCGGAATTAGCTAATAAAGCTCAGGAAGACTTAAAGACATCGACTCTGGATAGTAAGCGAGATGAGGATATTAAGGGGCTTGTAGATATTTTTAAGGGGCTTGATCCTGCTGCCGCTCAGCGCGTCATCGCCGAGGCTAATAAGCTTTTGGGTGGTAATAATCTGAGATTTGCCCAAACTCCATCGGGAGAGGTCTGGATGGGCAGTCGCGATAAAGATAGTGCCCCTTATCACCTCAACGCCCGTGTCAAAGAGGCTCCCTGTGCTCCGATTGCTTGATATCGCTTGATATTGTCTGGTATCTGCTGGTAGCGCCCGGTATCTCCTGCTATCGCCCGGTTACTAAACAAATAGTTTGGCTCCTGTATTAATGCTTTTGTCCCTGGCGGTTTGCCAGAAGGTGAAAATTCGCTATGCGCCTGATTTGCAGGTATTCGCATATAGAAATATGCAAATACTTGCAAATGTGAATAGGTTGTGATAACTTTTTGGTATGTGGACTTGAGTGGTCTTAAATCTTTGACTAGTTATTGCGCAGGTGTATGTGCCTACGGCAGCGGAACACGTAGATAATTGGAATTCGGACTGGGCTGGTGGGCAACCCAATTCGAATTCTGAGCCACAGGGTAGCGGCGGCGACGAGCATGCGGTGCATTTTACGCATCCTTCGCCCCTGGAGCGTCTGTGGTACATGCTGGTGCAGGACCGGCGGGATTTGTTGGTGCTGGTGGCCTATACACTGGTATCTGGTTTTTTGTCTCTGGCTGTGCCTCTTGCGGCTCAAGCTCTGGTTAACACAATCGCCGCTGGCATCTTTTTGCAGCCTCTCATTGTGCTGTCATTGCTTGTACTTGTCGGTCTTATATTTGGCAGTGTTTTGCGCATGCTCAAACTATGTCTGGTCGAAAACTTAGAACAGCGCATTTTTGCCCGTATTTCTCTAATTTTGAGTGAGCGTATTCCTGAGATTAAAGCGGCGGCTTTGACTAATGAATACATGCCCGAGTTGATCAATCGGTTTTTTGATGTTGTGACTGTGCAAAAGTCCTGGGGCAAACTGCTGCTAGAAGGTCCAACAGCGTTATTGCAAGTTTTGGTTGGTCTTTTGCTTATGGCTTTTTATAGTCCATTTTTGCTTGCATTTGATCTTTTGATAATTGTCTTTATTTGCTTTGCCACTGGTGTTTTAGGTATCGGCGGGTTGACCACGAGCATTCGTGAGTCTGCCCATAAATATCGTCTTGCCGAATGGTTGGAGGATATGGGGCGCTGCCAGACCAGTTTAAAAACAAATGGCACCTCTGACTATTTGATGCGTCGCACCGATGATCTCGTTTACCGTTATCTCGGAGCAAGACGCTCGCATTTTTCTGTACTCTTCAGGCAGGCACTTGGTACTTATCTATTTCAGGCATTGGCTAGTGCCGGCATACTGGCTGTCGGTGGGTGGCTGGTGATCAATCGGCAATTGACCCTGGGTCAGCTGGTAGCAGCAGAGATTGTTGTTTTGACTGTGCTCTCTGCACTAGAAAAGCTAATTAGAAACTGTGACACCTTTTATGATCTTTTGACAGGGTTGCATAAAGTAGGACATCTCTCAAGCTTGCCTCTAGAGCGTGACAACGGTGTCGATTTGCCACTTTTAGAGCAAGGTTTGAGCATCAGTTGCAAGGGCATCAGGTTTAGCTACGGACCTACTAAGGAGATTTTGGCTGGTCTCGATCTGCATTTGCAAGAGGGCGAAAGAGCCAGTCTGGTGGGGGCAAGTGGAGCGGGTAAGTCTACTCTAGCAGCGATACTTTGTGGTTTGCATGATGCCACAAATGGTGCTGTGGAAATTGGTGGATTTGATATCCGAGATTTGCGCTTAAAGAGTTTGAGGCGCAGTGTTGGCCTCGTTGGCGATAGCAACGAAATTTTTGAAGGCACACTAGAGGACAATGTTAGCCTGGGCCGCTCCTTTGTCTCACATCAAGATGTGCGCTGGGCTCTAGAAGTGGCGCAATTTGGTGATGATCTGGCCACGATGCCGGCTGGTCTGGGGACCATGCTCATCAGTGGCGGGCGCAATCTATCGAGAGGGCAGGTGCAGCGACTTTTGATTGCGCGGGCAATTGTCGGCAGACCAAGGCTTTTGATTTTGGATGAGTCATTTAACGGTATCGATGAGCGCACCAAACTCAAAATTATTGATGCTCTGTTTGCACCTGATAAATACTGGACTGTCCTTGATATTTCGCACGATGCTGAAGTAGTAATGCGCTCCAGTAAAGTCTATGTACTATCTCGCGGCACCATTGTCGAGTCAGATACTCCAGCTGATCTTTCGTGGCGCAATCAAAGTGAGTTTTCTACACTCTTTCCAGATTTGGCCAAGCAAATTAGATCCTTTGAGCGGCGTAAAACGGACCGTGGCGGGGGTAAGGCACCTTGAGTAGTGACTTTGATCTTGCTAAGCGGTCCTTGGGGACAAAAAACGAGACTCTGGCAGGACCTGACGGGACTATATTGCATGCTGGCTATCGATCTATGGAGTCGGTCAAATCTCCCGCCGGGTATTTTCGAGTCGCCATTGTCCTGGCGTTTTTTATAGTTGTCATTGCCTGTGTCCTGGCTTTTGTGCCATGGCAGCAGTCTGTCTCAGGCATTGGCAAGGTCATAATTGTTTCTCCCATGGAGCGTCCGCAAAATATAGAGGCGCCGATACCAGCCAGGCTAGCTCGTTTGCATGTACGTGATGGGCAAACTGTGCAAAAAGGACAGTTGATTGCCGAGCTTGTTGACCTCGATCCAAAATTTTTGGATACGATGCAAAGTAAACGTCTTGATGCTCAGCGCAAAGCTCTTGATGCACGCAGAGCGGCAGCTGAAGCCCGTTACAAAGCGCTGCAAAGACAGATTGATAGCCTCAAAAAGTCTCAGGGAATTGCTCTGCCCTCTGCCCGGGAGCGCACACATCAGGCGCATGACCGTATCATGGCGGCAGAGCAAGCAATAGAGGCTGCTAAACAAAACAAGCGCACCACTGAGGTCAATCTTGCCAGGCTGCAAGAGCTGCACGACAAAGGTGTGAGATCTAAGCGCGATCTTGAGCTAGCTGAGTTGGAGCACGCAAGAGCGTTGACCGATTTGGAGAGAGCTTTTGCTGCACTGGATATCGCTAACCGTGATGAGACGCTAGCTAACTATGATCAAGCAAAAGTTTTGGCTGATACCAATGCCACTATGAGTAGTATCGAGGCTGCGATTTCGTCTGCTCATGAGACTATTGAGACCACTCGCGCTGAGATATGCAAGCTCGATGTGGATATGCAAAACGTCAAACATCGCAGTGAGCAGCGCAGAGTTTTAGCGCCGTGTGAGGGCAAAATAGTAAGACTAATGTGTGTTGGTGCGGGAGAGACAGTGGATGCAGGTACTGTCCTGGCTGTTATTGCGCCTGATACGCAGGATATCGCAGCTGAGCTTACAGTCAGTGATAATGATGCACCGCTAGTATCAGTGGGGCGTCCGGTGCGGCTGCAGTTTGCCGGCTGGCCTGCTCTGCAATTTGCTGGTTGGCCGTCCATCGCAGTTGGCACATTTGGTGGACGGGTAGCTGTGATTGATGCTGTCGATGACGGTCGCAGCAGTTATCGTGTCATCGTCAAGCCTGATTTGGAAGCCATTGCTGCTGGACGGGATGAGGCCTGGCCTGGTACGCAGCATCTCCGTCCGGGAGCTGAAGCCAGTGGCTGGATCATGCTTGAGACCGTACCACTGGGCTTTGAGCTCTGGCGTCAATTTAATGCCTTCCCGCCAACAGTCCAGCCTGAAGGGCTGGGTCTGACAAAAAGCCCAGATATCGGTAAGTCAGAGAGTAAGCGTAAATCAAAGTAGGTTGATTATGCTATTTAATAACAAACCCATTAAAAACAAGTGTGAGTCTGACTTTTGTATCAGAGCACTGACTTGTGCATTGCTTTTGTCAGTGACTTGCGCTGGCAGTGCTTTGGCTCAAAATGGCTCTGGCTCAAAGTCGCCAGCAAATGCTACAGCCAGTCAAGTGAGCACTGGTGCTGCGAGCGTGGCTGACCCATCGGACTCCAGATACCGCCCCACTGGCTCTATCAGCGTAGGCGCAGACTCGTCTATGCGAGGACTGACTTTTGATACTTTTATCAGGCAAGTGGATAGATGCTACCCCAAATTGCTCGGTGCCGATGTAGAGCGCAAAATGGCAGGAGCGAGGCGTCTGGAGAGAGCTGGAGCCTTTGATCCTGTGCTCGCGCACGTAAGTGAGTATCAAAGAGTGCAGGATATTTTTGAGCCAGGTAAAGCTAAAAATGCTGTGCATAACGAAGGTCGCGTGGACCTTTTGACTCGCTCTGGTATTAAGGTTTTTACAGCGTTTAGACTCAATCCAAATGATACAAAAACACCCTTTGTACCAACCGGTAAGGCTGGTGAGTATTCTGCCGGTGTGGTTATGCCATTGATGCGTGGCCTTGGTATAAACGAAAAAACGGCCGCGGAGCAGCGAGCTGTGCTTGGTGAGCCTCTGGCCGAGCAGGTTTTTGGTGGTAGTCGCCTGGAGATATTACTCAAAGCCGCTGCTACTTACTGGGACTGGGTTGGTGCAAAAGCCAGAGTAGATGTGGCTCGCAACTTGCTCAGTCTGGCCGAAGCAAGAGTGGAGCAAATCAAACTACGTGTCAAAAACGGTGATGCCCCTCAACTGGATGTAGCCGAGTCTGAGCAGGAAATACAGCGTAGAAAAGCTGCTGTAATTAAGGCTGAGCGTGAATTTCAAAAGTTTTCATTGAGTCTGTCAGTTTATTTTTGGGATGCTAGCGGTGCGCCGGATAAAGTACCAGAGATTGCTGCTGTGCCACCACTGACGCCATTACCGTCACTTTTGCCGGAATCAGCCTGGCTGCAAGGACGCGTGCTTGCTACCTCTATAAGACCAGAATTGAAGCGAATTGAGGTGGAGAGGAAGCAGGCGAGAGTGGACCTGCGTCTTGCCCAAAATATGATGTTACCCGCTGTCGATGCCTATCTTGCCCAGGGCGCTGATACCGGCTCTCAGGGTATTGGTGCGGTAGTAAGAGGTGGTGTATCAATATCAGCTCCATTGCGTCAACGCACTGCTAGAGGTCAGGTGCAGGCAGCACAGCTAAAATTGCAAAAGCTCAATTTTGATGAAAAAACGGAAAAATTGAGAATACAAGCCGAGGTGGACGATACTGTCTCAGCTATCAATACATCTGCTGAACGATATTTTGCTACTGCTACTGAGATTGCTCGGGCTAAAGATGTAGAAAAAGGAGAAAGGTTGAGGTTTTCGGCTGGTGACAGCACGTTGTTTTTGGTCAATCAACGCGAGCGCACCACTGCCGAAGCTGAGATGAGACTGATTGATACCCATGTGGATTATCTACAAGCACTTGCTGCTTTTAAGGCAGTAACCTGTCAATTGTAGAGTCTCATGTGCTATCTGCTGGGTTACTATTGGGTGTTCTGTCTTGTTTGGTCGTATCCTTATATGCTAATCTTTGCATAAGAGTAATTTGGAGAGTGTATGCCTGATAGAGCGGTTGTTTGCGGAGAGTTAGCAAAGCTTTTTGGAGTTTTGTCTCATCCCGTCAGGATACGCATTCTTGAAGAGCTACAGTCTGAAGATCGCACTGTTGGTAATCTAAAGGATATTCTTGGTATTAGCCATGCTGCTGTTTCTCAACAGCTTGCTGTGCTGCGCAGTCATCATCTTGTAGTTGAGAGCCGTCAGGGTCGCAATGTCTTTTATCACTTGCGCAGTGCCAAGCTCGCTCGCTGGATAATGGATGGCACTGGCTTTATCCTGCCTGATGCTACCGAAGTACAGAGAATGGTTACGGCGGTAGAGTCTGTACGTGATGTCTGGGGCGCTGAGTCAAAACCTAAGAAGTCGGCTGCCACTGCTAAGAAGACTGTTAAAGCTAAGAAAGTCTAGTGCGATAACAAGTATTGGCTAACATTGGCTAATCTTAACTGAGCCTTTTGTGACCATTCAATTTGATGAATTTATCTCGGGCAGTGGCGGGGACTCTTTTTGATTTGCCTGTGGCATGAGAAATTGGCAGATATTTCTCATGCCACAGCTGATCTCAAAATAGATAGCCCCTGGAGTATCGTTCGCGTAATTTAAAGATTTGGGAATTATTCCATCTGGAGCAATTTGAAATAAAATAGTTCAACATTGAAGTAGTTGTGGTAAAACATATCTCGTCAGATAGGACGAGGTTGTTTTTATGAAATACAAAATTTTAGGACGCACAGGCGTAAGGATCTCTGAGCTTTGCCTGGGTGCCATGACCTTTGGCGAGGATTGGGGCGCGGGCATTGGCGCCAGTAAAGAAGAAAGCCGCAAGATGTTTGATGCCTTCCTCAAAGCTGGCGGTAACTTTATCGATACGGCCAATCTCTATACGCACGGCACTAGCGAGAGCTTCCTTGGTGAGTTTATGCAAGGGCAGCGCGAGCGCATTGTGCTTGCTACCAAGTACACCAACTCTTTTCCCAGTGGTGATCCCAATAGCTCTGGCAATCATCGCAAAAATCTAGTGCAATCTCTTGATGCCAGTCTAAGGCGTCTCAAGACCGACTACATTGACCTTTATTGGGTGCATGCCTGGGATTTTATGTCCTCTACCGAGGAGGTCATGCGCGCCCTCGATGCTGCCGTGCGCTCTGGTAAAGTGCTTTATGTGGGCATCTCCGACGCCCCTGCCTGGGTGGTTGCTAAAGCCAATACCATAGCTGAGTTGCGCGGTTGGGCACCATTTGTCGGCTTGCAAATTGAGTATTCGCTAGCTGAGCGCACTTGCGAGCGAGAGCTGCTCCCTATGGCTAAGGATTTTGGTCTTACAGTTGCTGCCTGGGGACCACTCAATGGTGGCACTCTTACAGGTAAGTATTTGCAATCAAAAGTAGAGACTGACGCAAGATATACAACAGATCTGGCAAAGTCCATGCACAAGCCCAGTGAGCGCAAAGACAATATTGTCAGGGAAGTCCTGCGTATTGCTAAAGAGCTTGGCTGCACGCCATCGCAAGTGGCCATTAGCTGGCTGCGCCAGACCGGTGGCAATATCGTGCCGATACTCGGTGCCAAGCGTCTCAGTCAATTAGAAGACAACTTAGCCAGTCTTGATGTCAAGCTTAGCGAGACTCAGATGAATAGCTTGCAAGCTGTAAGCTCTATTGAAATGGGATTTCCTCATGAGTTTTTTGATAACGAAATGGCGCGCATGGTGATTTATGCCGGTATGCGCGATTTGATAGAGGTGTAATGAATTAGTCTTTGCAATAGGCTGGCTCATATCAAGAGCCTTTATCTGTGTTATGCAGCCAAGACAGAGAGCTTGGCTGCATGGTATTTTGAGTGGGTATCAAAGGCGGCCTTATGACAAATACCGAGACATTTGCCATATTTTTAAAAATTATGCGGGCGATGCACACCCTCATAGAGGATCTTGAGCCCGGACTTGAAGAACTCAAGCTCGAACCCAAAGAGTTTTTTTTGCTTTACTCAGTGGACGAAAACCCCTATCCTGCTGAGCTAGCGCGTGCTTTGCTTTTGCCTGGACCGACTGTGAGTTTTTTGATCAAGCGCGTCGAAAAAGCCGGATATCTCAAGCGCGAGACTGACAAACAAGATCTGCGCAAGTTTAAATTGACCCTGACCAAAAGTGGTCGAGCTGCTCTCAATCGTGGCTATGAATTATTGGAAGTAGCACTGCAAAAACGGCTCGGTAAGCTCAATGCCAAAGCGCGTTTAGCACTTGTTGATGCGCTCGATTTGATGTCTGATTAAGAGGAATTCTTTGAGTGTTTTGGCGGTCAAAGCTTAGTTTTGGTTTTAGCCTGGCTGCGGTTTTATCTTTATGTTTTGCTGGTTTAAGTCAAGCTGCTACTGAGAATAAATCAATGGATCAAGATGCACTCGAACCGCTCAAGCCACTTGGTGTAATGCCGAGTTCTTATTACAAAAACCAGCGGCTATTTCGTTATCCTATCCCTACCAAATTTGAGTTTGCTTACATCGATAAGTCGGGCAAGGTTGTTGTGCGTGGACCCCTGTTTCGTGCTCATGACTTTAGTTTTGGTGTAGCCGTTGTAGAGGCTGGAATGTATTTGCCTGACGGCGACAAATGGAAATGCGATGAACTTAACGCAGATTTTGCTGCCTATGTGTTAATTGCGCCGGATGGTCATATGACCAGACTGTTTCATAAGACTCCTCCCAAAAAGTTTTTAGCTGATTTGGCTGCCATGTCTATTCGTAGCTCAGCTCCTAGTCCCAGTCCCAGCAAGTATGAGCTTGTGGATAGAGTCGGTAAGGTTGTAACTAAAAATAATTGGGATTTTGCCAATGAGTATAGTGATGGCCTGGTGGCAGTATCTGGTCATGCATTACTGGAGGACCCAAAAAATCCTGTATTTTGCAGAGGCTATCAGGACCAATCTGGCAAACAAGTCATACCGCTCAGGTACTTTGAAGCTGGACCTTTTAGTGAAGGATTGGCTGCTGTTACTACTAAGCAACGGTCTTTCCCAGCACGTAATTTAGATGTTACTAGTGCTAAATATAATCATCCGGAAGATTACTGCTATATCAATAAATCTGGACAGGTGGTAATTGCTGGTCCATATATGGAGGCCAGGCCTTTTGTAAACGGGACGGCCGCTGTAATGGTCGATGGTAAGTGGGGTCATATCGATAAGTCCGGTCAACAAATCGTGCCCTGTCAGTACGACTGGGTCGGTGATTTTACCGGTCAGTTTGCTCCAGTAGAGAAAGATCTGATGGTTGGCTATGTCGATATGACTGGCAAAACCGCTATACCGTTTAAATTTAAAGACGCTCGTGAATTTGGTGAAAGTCTCGCACCGGCAACAGTCGATGCTCGCAAATGGGGATACATCGATGAATCCGGGCAGTTTGTAATCGAGCCCAAATATAAGCGAGCTTACCCGTTTAATAGTAGTCGAGCACTGGTTTATGTCGATGCTAGGGACAGCTTTGTACCAGAGCCAGCTGATGCTGGATTTATGCTTATAAGCGCTCAACGCTTTTATATGCGCAATTTACTTAATCAAGCTAGAGCTGCCTGCCTCAGTGTTGTAGCAATCGACAAAAGCGGCGTTTACGGCAAAGTGGCAGCGGCTATGTTGCAAAACGCATTGCCGCCTCATGACCTGTCGAAAGAAGCGGCCGAATTATATAAACATGGCATAGAGCTGGCTCAATCAGATGATTTGAAGCAGGTAGCGGAGGCTGAGAAGATCTATCTTAAGGCTCTGTCCTTAGACCCTGATTGCTTTAATATTGCAGGGGCTCTGGCTCATGTGTTGATAAAGCAAAATCGCCCTGATCAAGCGATCGCGCATTTGCAGCCACTGCTCCGCAAATATCCAAACTATGCTCGCGGCCACTACCGTTTATCGCAGGCCTATAGCGCTCTGGGACAAAAGGACAAAGCCGAAAGCAGCCTCAAGACTGCTCGGAGTATTGTCTCTGGGGATCCAGATAACCCCAACTTTGAAATCGCTCCATACTCTAACTAGTCAAATTGTAGGAACAGCTCTCTAGTATTTTGCAGGCGTTTAGCAAACTCTCTCATTCTTGAGGCATTTTCGTGTTCATCGTCTGAGCTGATTGGGCTCATCCCTATTAGTATGCAGTCCATGCAGAGTGCGTCGAGATCATCTGGAAGTCTTGTAAATTTGATTTTTAAGGAATTTCTTGTGGCATCTATGACGGTGATACCGTATGCGGTGTGCCAATCGGTGAGCTTTTTGACGATTTCTTCGTTGCTGAGACCTGAGCCATTGGTGTGTTGGTTTTTTACTAGCTCAATGCCGTTACTGTCGGGATCTCGCTTTGTAATGAGCGCTACTCTAGTCAGTGCTCCGGCAGTGTAGCGCGCGGGGCTATCTACAAGCCAGTTTCTATCTTTGGTTTTGGTTACTTTGGCACCAGGTGGTATTTCTTTTCGCACCCTGAGGAACATCTCAGACATGTCTGTAGGCACTTGGCTAGCGCTGCCTGTGTCTTTGGGATAAATCACTACATTTTGGCTTGCTGGCTCGGTCCAGAGATAGAGTTTGTCATCGGTGGGGGTACCGTGATTACGTAAAAACTCATTTGCTTCTTCTTTGGTTTCAAATACTTTCTCTTCATGAATGGCTTGTTTTTCTGAGAGGTTATAGCCAAGCTCATCAAGTTGTTTGCTGACTTTTAAGAAGAGCGCATCTGGTGGACCTAATAGGTTGCACATCTTGTTGAATTTAATAGCAAGTTGATATGTGCCCTGGTTTTCTTTGCGCAATGTATGCCCTTTGATTGTTTCAAGAGCGTCATTGATAGCCTTTTGCAGTCCTTCATCACTGTCAAGCGCTTCTTGAGGAGTCTCCAAAAACATGACTCCTCTATCTCGGTGCTTTTCGGGCATTCTGTCGTTTAATAACTGTCTAAATAGCGGCGTATAAGGCTTTAGTGTTTGCCAAAGTTTTTCTTCCCGTTCGTAACTTGCTTGTCCGATCTGAGCGATACGTCTTCTTTTTTGATCTTCGTTATCAGTTATTGGATTTCTTATTGGTTCGTAAGTACGCAAAATCTCACTTACTAGAGGCCCAAGCTCTGGATATTGTTTGGCTATCGCGTAGTAGTTGTCCTTATCTTTTGGCAAAATAGGACGAGGTCCAAAGTTATCTGGCTGGATAAATGACAGATCTGCTGCTTCCAATCCACCGCTTTTTGCAAGACCAAAGGTGGCGCCCAATTCCTTTTTGAGTATCAGCAATACGTTCTCGTCAAAGTCCAATGTTTTTGCAATGTCTTTTTCTACTTGTGTGAGTTGCATTGCTGAGCTTCCTTTGCTCGGGAGTTTTGGGTTTGGAGTTTGCTCTTGTTTGGGGCGAGGATTTGACTTTTGTTGTATATCTTTAGCCAATGCTACAGCACTGGTGGAAGCGCCCAGGCTGCAAATAGCAAGGCATAGCAAAAAATTTAAAACTTTGGGTTTTTTTGTCATTCGCCCAGTTTTGCTTTTATGATTTTGACGACTTCGCCTTCTTCGGGAAAGCGGCCAAGTAGTATTTTGGAGAATACACGGCTCTCTCCTAGGTCAACCTCGAAGACACCGCCAACGGTGCGGTGCATTTCGACTCTGACGCCAAACTCCCGCCCTATTTCAGCGGCCAGAGCTTCTGCTCTGGGCTCATAGCCGCAGCCGCCGCAGTAGGTTATAGCCATGTGCTTGTCTGCGTACTTTGACTTTTGTCCCAGCTCTTTATCTATTTGCTTCTTTAGATCTTGCAGCGACTTGCTGATGTGATCGTCGGTCATAATACTTACCCAAGTGGTCCCTTGATTTTACCTGCCTGTATAGAGTTTTTGTATCCTGTCTCTATCGTTTTGTGAGAGACCAGCGCTCTGCTTGTTTGCTGATGAGCTGGAGAAGTACATGATATCTGCCGGATTGGAACTGTGTGATAGCCCGAGAGCGTGCCCGAGTTCATGCAAGGTGGTGTGATAAAACCTTGTCTCGTCAAAGTCTTTTGCGTCTTTGTCTAAAAGTATATAGACAATAGCTTTGCGTTTACCCTCAGCGTTAGTGGTCGAATGTGTCTCACCTGCCGCAAAAGAGTGTGTCAATTTACTTTGATCTGAAGTCCATTCACACTCGATATTGGCCTGGGGATTGGTGGCGACAAAGTTAAATGTGAGTCGATTGTTGCTTGCTGCTGCCCATTCTCTAAAGGCTTTTTCGACCAGGTCTGCATACTTTTGACCACCTGACTGTGTCTTGCCTGAGGCCGACCAGATCAATTTGCTGCGCCAGATGTCGGGGACATAGACTTTGAGTGGCATGTCGGCAGCCTTAAAGACACTGTAGACGTTGTTGTAGTCACTTGTTGCTTGTCCTTTTGACTCGGCGCTGCGGATGTTTTTAAAGTCCTGGGCGTAGTATTTGATCTCGTCCTTTATGCTCTGTGTGTCTGGGTCCTGTGGGTAAAGAGCGATAAAGCGTTTGCGCGACTGTTGTACTGCCTCCAGGTCGCCTAGCTCAGATTGACAGCGCATCATCTGCTGCAAATAGTGTGTGTCCTTTGGGTCGAGGGCTATCGCTGCTTCTAGCTCAGGGATTGCCTCTTTGTATGACTTTGATTGCAAAAGTAGATTGATTAGCTTCTGGTGAGCGGCTAGATTTTTGGGGTTTTGGGCGCACTGTGCTTTTGCTGACGCAATAAGTCTCTCAAAATCCGCAGCTGATGCTGTTGGTGTTGTCTTGCCGCTTTGTACTGCACTGACTTTGTCGTCTTGAGCAAAATACACGGCTAGCTCTGCCGCTCTGTCCATCACTGCGCGATTAGTTTTAAAGCGTTGTTGCACATCTTTGACCATGTTAATAGCACGTTGTTTGTCGCCGCATTCATAGTATGCCTCTGCTACAGCCAACCATGCCTCCCCGTCGGCTGGTCTCAATCGCAATGCCTTGGAGTAGGCTTGCCAGGCATCCGGCCAGCGTTTGAGTTTGCTAAAGGCGATGCCAAGGTTGTACTGGGTGGCAAAACTAGAGGGATCAATTTTTGACGCTTGCCAGAGCAGCTCCGCTGCCTTTTGATTGTTATTGACGTCTAGCTGTGCAGCACCAGCTAAGCCCAGATCATAGGCTCTTTGTTTGTCTTCGTAGGATGTCTCGGCAGAGGCTTGCGGCAAATTAGCGGCGCAAGATAAAGTAGTGGCGATTAGCGCACCCAAAATCATGGATTTAAGCTTGACCAGCATCTGGGAGGTTTTTCCTGCAGGGCTAATTGGTCGATCTTAGCAAACACTTGGGCTTGTGTTGTGGCACTTCTATTTGTGCTTGAGGCTGGATTAAGATATCAATGCCCCGTCGGTGAGTCAATCAATCAAGGAGTGTGGCAGTGCGTAAATTGGTAGGGATGTCTCTGGCTCTGGCTCTCGCTGTAAATAGCCAGGCTGCTTTGGCGCGCAGTGGCGATAGCAGTGCAGGTAAGAGTGGAGGTAAGGGGGCCATGACTAAAATCGCTGTTGTCAAAGCCAACAAAAAGCCGATGGTCGAAAAGTACCTCCTCGAGGGCAACCTGGCTAAGGGGGAAGTGGATTTAACCGCTAGACTGGAGTCGCACCCAAAGGATGATCAGGCTAGATTTGGGCTTGGTGTCTTGCAATTTTTACAGGCAGTGGAGGGGCTCTCGCAGGATCTGTACCGCTATGGCCTGCGTAATGTTGGCGAGGATCGTCCACGTTTGCCTATGCTCAATATGCCTATTACGACCAACCCTGACAGCGAGAGCATCGACTACCAAAAGTGGCGCGGTTTGATTGATCGCTTTTGTCTAAAGGTAACTGCTGCCGAGGCAACCCTGGCTCAGGTGACTGATACCGATGTGCAATTGGCTTTGCATTTTGGTCTAATTAAACTTGATTTTACCGGCAAAAAAGACGCAGAGCAAAAGCAAGGATTATGGAAGGTCTTCGCCAATCTTACTCGCCATAAGACTGTGACCGAAGCACAATCGAGTCGCTTCTATATCAAATTTGATCGCGGCGATGTCCATTGGCTCAGGGGGTATTGCAATGTTTTTGCCGCTGTTTGCAATATGTACCTGGCACACGACAGCAAAGAGATGTTTGACCGTACTGGCTTTTTGCTATTTAGAAAGGTTGATAGTGCCTATCCAGATCTCGGTAGAGACACACGTATAGCTGGACGTATGGAGCACATCGGCGATTTGCTTGATTTTGTGGCAATGATACATCTAGTCAGCTGGGATGTTGTAGAGCCCCAGCGCATGGAAGCGGCCTTGCACAATATGGAGGCGGTTATTGCGCAGAGTCGGGAGACATGGCGCTTTATCATGGCTGAGACCGATGACGATCAAGAATGGTTACCTAATCCCAGGCAAACAGGTGTTATACCGGGCGCAAATGTAAGCGAGGAGATGGTCGCATCCTGGGCTGGGATTATGGATGAAAGCGAGATGATTTTATCCGGCAGATTGCTACTGCCATTTTGGCGAGGTGATGGCACCCGCGGTATCAATCTACGCAAAGTGTTTTTGGAGCCCAGGCGCTTTGATCTGGTTTTGTGGATTCAAGGTGGTGCTGCACTGCCATATCTGGAGCGCGGTCCATTGACTCATGGCTCCACCTGGCGTGAGCTTCGTTCTGAGTTCGGACATGAGTTCCCGGGTTTTGCTTTGTGGTTTAACTAGTAGTTTGAATTGACTAGTTGGCGTAAATGTTCAGGTTTTCTTTGGGGCTTGGCACGATTACATATTGATTGTCAGGTGTGCGTTGTAAAATGGGCTTGTAGCAGTATGATCCGTGATCTAGTCGTTTGACAAAGCTGATTCCTGGCGTGATTTCTACTTCTCTAAATAGGGCGTATAGCCTGCCTCCACCGTAGTACGAGTCGTAGGAGCATAGTTTATAGATACCATCAGCGGTATCGATTACGGTGGCGCCATCTTTTGTCGGTGGAGCCATAATGTTGCAGCCCTGTATAAGTCCCCAGGGCATCTCATAGCAGATAAATATTAGCGGTACTATCGCAAGTAATCTGGTTGGCTTGAACCACCTACATGCCAATTCGACTTGTGGCATTAGCTCAGCAATACAGGTATAGTTAAAATCTGGAGTTGGTAGGATTAGCATCACGACTAGGGCCTGGATGTCTTGTGCTCCTGCTGGCTTGATCTGGCGCAAAAATATAAATGTAGTAAGCCCGAGAAATAACGTGGAAAGTATTTTTATGACTTCCATACTCTCGATAACTATGTAGCCATGTGTAGCAAAAAAGCCGTTAACCGTGGCCGCAATTATCAAATAAGTCACAGCCCAGCGCAGGTTATCGGCACTGCGCGCTCGGTAATTTGGATTGAGATTGTCGTACCACTGGCGCAAGTCGGTCATAGGAGCATGTATTGCCTCAATCGCTTTATCGATGATGACACAGGCAGTATTGTCTGTGTGGTTGGCGCGCACAAATACAAACTTACTGCAACAAGCTTGAGATTTGACAGCGCTCCTGGGATTGCAATAGTAGTAAACTTGCTTTATATCACCCACTGTCACAGGTAAGTCACCGATGTCCAAAGAAGCACCCAAGGACACCTGGGACCGTGTAGTGATGATGCTGTTGTTAGTGTCGTTGTTGCTCAGTCTGCCGGACTTGGTCTATGCAAAGAACAACGTAAGAGTTACTAGTGCTATGACAAGAGCTGTTGTGGCATTACGGGAGATTAAAGCGGGCGAAACCATTGCTGTCTCAAGTATTGCCGTTGTAAATCTGCCGGTGAGTCAGATCGCTCAGGGTGTTCCGAAATTTAAAGACTACCGTAAAACTTTTGGGCAATCAGAAGCGGTTTCTTCCTACTATATCGATACTCTTGATGATGCTGCTGGTCGTCTATCTCTTGGTTTGCGCAAGGGGCAAGTATTGTACTCCAGTTATCCCGGGCTGCGAGGTGACACTGTGGTAATCGCCTCGAGAGATGTGCCTGACGGTGTTATCATCAGCAAAGATTCTGTCTTAGAGCAAAAAATAAATCCAAATTATATTCCGGTCTATTCTTGCGCTGGAGTTGAGGAAGTTATTGGCAAAGGCTCGTCCGGCATAAAGAAGGGCCAGGTCATTGTTTTTGGGGATTGCGGCCCTGAGCAACTTCATTTTAAAAGCGTCTCTCCGGGCCCTCATGCTAATAGATTCAGACTAGATCGAGCCAGTGCAAAAAGGAAAATCTCCAAAGGGGAGGTCTTTAGTGCCTCAAATGTACAACGCGATATTGAATGGGCGGTGCACACGAACCGCTCTAGTCCATTCACATACGTAGCCCATCCTGAGGGGCTACGAGCAAAAGTGGATGTTTCAAAAGGTCAAATAATAACTACTAACGAAGTGACCGCTGCAAAATAGTATTTGGCAAGTTTAGTTGCTCCCATGCCTGTGGTCCTTTGGGAACTGTTTTGGATAGGCCAAAAGTTTGCCAGCGCTCCTGGGATTGCAATAGTAGTAAACTTGCTTTATATCTCACCCACTGTCACAGGTAAGTCACCGATGTCCAAAGAAGCACCCAATGCCACCTGGTATGAGGAGTTTTTTACTGGCGCAGCTCTAGAGCTGTGGCGGCTGGCGGTCACACCTGAGGCGACCGAGCAGGAAGTAGCGTTTTTGCAGGAGGCGCTGGAGACACCAGTAGGCGGTCATCTGCTCGATGTACCGTGTGGTAATGGTAGGCTCAGCTTGCCGATGTCCCTTTTGGGCTATCAGGTAACAGGCATAGACACCTGCGAGGAATTTATAAAAGAGGCAAAAGAAAAGGCTGTAGCTTATGAGAGCACGGTTAATTTTGCTGTTGGCGATATGCGCAAACTAGATGAGCCTGGCAAGTATGATGGTGCATTTTGTATGGGTAACAGCTTTGGCTATTTTGACCGCAGTGGCACCATGCAGTTTTTGGAGGCAGTCTATAAGAGCCTCAAGCCTGACTCACAATTTATACTGGACTCACAGATGATCGCGGAGTGCTTCCTCGTCAATGGTGGAGAGCGGGAATGGGTGCAGCGCGGCGATATGTATATGCTTGTCGATAATCACTATGATGCCGCTCGCAGCTTTGTCGAGACTGAGTACACCTTTATCAAAGGTGGCAAGGAAGAAAAACGCAAATCCACTCACTGGATCTATACAGCTGGAGAGCTAAGTCACATGTGTGAGCAAGCCGGTTTTACTGTGGTTGAGATGTTTGGCTCTGCTGAATGTGAGCCCTTTGAGCTAGGTGCTGAGCGGATGTTGCTTGTTGCCCGTAAAAACTAGGATTGCCATTGTTTGAGCATTTTGACGCAGGTCTCGTTATCTGCTTCAAAAAACTCATTGGGAAACGGTTGTTTTTCCATCATCTCATAGTGATGCCTGCCGCAATTGGCGCCGAGTTTGATTCTCTTGTATGGGCATCCTGGTCGGAAGCAATTTTCGTCGCTTTGTTCAAAGTCGAGCCATTTTTGCAGATATGCCTTAATCGACCGTACATGAGCATCGCCGAGACCTCTGTATGCATCCGATTGCAAGATTCTGTTTAGGTCTGGCAGCAGCTTGGTGATTATTGAGTTTTCAAAGTGATAGTGGACTATGTCGAGCTTGCGCATAATCTCCCAACTTTCATCTAATTCTGGATGATCTAAATTATTGCCGTAGTCCCTAAACTTCACTTTCACCAGTAGTTTTAAGTTTTCTTTGCCTGGATCTCTGGCAAAGTAGAATGCAGGCACTTCTTCTGCAAACTCATCACAGTTTGGATCTTCGCATTGATACTGCTCTCTTCTGTTTAGCAGACCTTTGAGATTATGAAGCTGGATCAGCTGAAAACTGTCAGGGTATTTGTGCTCGGCAAAATGATATCTTTGCCAGCTAAACTCGGTGAGTTCTGGATACAGTTGATAAAAGTCATAATTATCGATTGGTGCAATGGTTTGGAGATAGAAGTACTCGCCATTGCGCCCCCATTCAAACTTGTATGGCTTTGTTTGTTTCCAGCCTGATTTTGTCATGTTTTAAATATACCAACGGAACACTCTTAATTGCTTCAATAGGTCTGGTATTCCCAGTTGCTTGCTGCTTCTTCCGCTCTGCCTATTTCCTCTGGGGTTAGGTAGGTATAGAGTATTTGCTTGAGCTGCTTGCATTGCCAGACATCTCTGGGCATCATTTTCATTATTCCTGGTACAAAGAGTGGTAGCAATTCATGCTCAATTGATTTTAGCTGCTCTGCGATGAGAAGCCATGTCAAACCCTGGACATTGTCTTTAGGGGTGCCTTGACCCTTGAGTGATTGCACCGCTAATTTAAATGCTGGTCCAGAATATTGATTGGCTAGTGTCCGGAGGATTGACACTGCTTCTATTTGTTTTGTCGCGTCCATCTTGATGTACTCATCTGCAAAAAATGCTTTACTGAAGTGGATTCGTTTATCATCGTCTGGTCGTTTGCTAATAATTTCTAGCCACTTCAAGTTCTCTTTTGGTGGCACCAGTCTGGTGAGACTCAAAAAGTATTGACTTTGCAGATGACCTTTTTTGGCTGCTTGCCTGTAGTAGCTGAGTGTGCGGACAAAACAGTCAGGCCTATGATTGGTTCTGATTTGACGATGGTAGATGTGCTCTGCCATTTGATAGAGCGCAAAGACCTCTCCACTATCTGCCCGGTTTTGGATGCTCTCAATATCTACATCTAGTCTTGCAAGATTTCCTTCTAAGACTGAGCATACGTCATGATGCAGATTCATATCGCAGATTCTTGGCCCGTATTCTATTGCAGTTTTACATTTATCTCTGAAGATAAGATACACGGGAGTTTCAACATAGTCGCTCAGCTGGGAGATGCATAGACCACCTGTAAAGCGCTCATTTACACTATCCAGGTCTAGAGCCAGTTGATAAAGCGTGTTAACGTCGCATTTGATCTTTTGGGCTGGTGCTGAAAAGTAGTAAGTGTTGTCGTATTCACCAGCGCATATTATGACGTCGTCACTGCGCCGAGCGTTTGCGAGCAACTCTTCGGCGTCGTCGCACAGTTTTCCGTATTCAGTTGTTAGAGACATTGATTGCTGCGGCTAACGCACTTTAGACAATTAAAAACAGCATACCATGCAGCTGGTTGGCGCGCAAATCGGTAAATCAGGCTGCTTACTGGGTAAAACATTAGGAATAGTTCTCGTGAAATCGGTCAATTTAATTCAGTGATTAAAGTACACCAGCGCCAATACAAAATACTCCGAGCGTGGGCGACTTTGAGTACAGCCTTTTGCGGCTTTATGTTTGCGATGCTACCCGCACAGGCAGCGCCAGGATGGGTGATGGACCGCCAGAATGGCCTGGGCATTGAAGTCATTACAGCCAGCAAAGATGGTGTGCTTATCGCTTATCCCCGTGCTGACTTTTGTGTGGTATCTACTGCGCCCAAGTGGGATGTGACCTGGTACAGCAAGGACAGCAAAACAAGATTTACTAAGTCGCTTGCACGCTTTAGAGTGGACAAAGGTCTACCTGCGGCTGCGCCTAAGGCGTCTCAACCGCCCAAGCGCGCAACCAAGTATGCAGGAGTTAATGCCTTTGTCGAAAGGGTTAAGCCCACAGAACTAGCTAGCACTGCTCGGTTGTTTGCTCCTGTAGTGGGCTTCCGTGAGCCCACTGCGGCTTGGCAAGATTACTATTACTCCGACCCTGTGGATTTGCCTCCTCAGGCTTTGCTGTTTATCAGTTCGTTTTTAGGCACGCGCAATTATCCGTGCTTTCCTCTGGCATCCCATGGAGTCAGTGCTGATGGGTCTGCGCATAAGATCTGGTATACCAAGAGTATTAAAACCGTGGACGTACGGCCTGCAACATTTGACATACCTAAGGCCTGTAAGCCTGTTGCAACTCAACACGAGGTCACCTCTGGTGGTGGCTACCGCGATGCTTTTGATGACCTCGCTGTCGATATGAAGTTGGGTCAGGGCTTTGGCAGCAATGCCAAACCGCTTGGCGCTGCCAAGGCTCCGCGTGGTAGTAATGTCAATGGTGCTGGAGCCGCTGGCAAAAAGCCCTAGTGTTTGCATTATCATCGTCATCGCCGCTTGATGCAATACCGGGATTTGACATTAGGCAAATTATTGCTGTGCCGGGAGTCTACCTGACATCTGTGGGGAAAATGTGAGGTTGCTGAGGGTATTGATGCCTCTGCCCTATATAATGTCTTTGGCTGGCCACAGCAGCCTTCCGCAGATAATTAGGCGACAAGCAATTTGATGGGCGATGAATAAACGAGGACGACCACGCAATTTTTGCCGGGATCAGGCGCTCTCGGCTGCCATGAGGCTCTTCTGGGAGAAGGGCTATGAGGGCGCTTCTCTGGCTGAGCTGGCGACTGTTATGGGCATCAATGCACCCAGTCTGTATGCTGCCTTTGGCGATAAAGAGTCGCTCTTTCGCGAGGCTGTGGCACACTACTCCTCTGGTATCGGGGCTACCCCTCTCAACGCGCTGCAAGAGCATGCGCAGGTGGTTAGCGCCATCAGGGCGATGCTCAGCGCCAGTGCAGAGATGTGTACAGACTCAGAGACCCCGAGAGGCTGTCTGGTGGTGCTAAGTGCCATCAATTGCACGCCAGAGCATACAGTTTTGCGCGATGAATTGAGTAGTAGACGCAAGATTATCCGCGTGGCCATCGAGGAACGCTTGACTCGCGCCAAGATGGAGGGCGAGCTGAGTTGCGAAGTGGAAGTGACAACACTCTCTGAGTTTTATACGGTTATCCTCAATGGGCTCTCACTGCGGGCTCGCGATGGTGCCACCCGTGACGAGTTGATGGCAACCATCGAGCATGCCATGGTAGCTATTGAAACTTGCATCAAAGCCATGGAAAATAGATAGGTCGTTACTGTTTCAGACCTGAGAATTGATTGCATGTTTTTAAAAAAGTCGTTGGCTCTTTGCGTGCCCCTGATAATGTCTTTTGCTGCGGTATCGAGTGCGGTGGCGCAACCGGCGCAGACTCCTGCGACTTTGGTGGCGCAGGGCTCAGATAGTAGTGCTAGCACCACCACTACAACTACCACGACTACTAGCTCATCGTCGTCTGATGATGCCAGTGGTAGCGATCAAGACCTGGATAGTACTACGGCAGAGTCTTTGATGCGCAATAGACCATACGGAGCCACTCCCGAAGAAGCCTTTACCAAGGCTCGGGAAACCGAGCTGAAGACATTTGAGGCTTTTACTACTGGCAGCGGTACATCCTTTGGATCCAGAGCCCTCAAGGCTGTTTGTACGCCCCTGGTGGCCATGGAGTCCATTCCGCTCAAGCTCAACGATCAAAAGGTTGAAGGCAACGATGCAACCCTGAGTTATGCCGCCCAAAAGCCCGATGTAGACTTGCAAATTACTGCACACTTAAAGAAGAATGATAAGGGCTGGAGATTATTTCGCAGAGAGATGCGCGGTACCAAGACCGGTGATTCTGCCAAGGAGATGGTCTCAGCGTTTACCACGCAGTTGCCAGGTGAGACTTCGATGTTGTCTCTGGCGATGGTATTGCTCGTTATTGCCGGTATCACCTCTACCGTCGGCTCAATCTGGCTTATTATCAACGCTTTCCGCAAGCATTGGGCCTGGGGTTTGGGTTCGTTATTTTTCCCAATCGTACAATTGGTCTTTGTGTTTGCTAACTGGCCGCTAGCTAAAAAACCTTTTCTTGTCATTTTGGGATCACTGGTATTGTTTTGCGGAGGCTGTGCCATACCGGGATACTACATGGCTAGCTCCTCGGCAGAGATGACCACTCTCATGGAGCAACTCAATAAGCTCAATATTTCAGAGTAGTCTCGATACAGTAAAAAATCGAGCCTGTCTCTAGATCAATAGATGAACAATAGATGACAGGTGTATTGCCAAAAAGAGCAGCTAGGACCAAGTGTTCTAGCTGTTTTTCTTTGCCTCGTCAGAGCCAAACTTTTGTGCTTTTTGATCATAAAAGGCGATTTGTATTGCCATAGCAAAACCGCCGCCAGCTGCCAGCATAAAGCAAATTATGGCGATGCCTGGATAGCCCATGATTGTAAAGTCGGTATCGACCTTCATCATGAGAGCTGCTCCGACAATTAGCGATGCCAGTACCAGTGCCAGGCTGACGCGATTGGCTAATTTTTGGAAGGCGTCAACAATTAGAGGCTCATCGATCATCTTGATGGATAGGCTGTTGGCTGCCACCATGTCAAAGATCTTGGAGACCTGGCGGGGGAATTTTTCGATAAAATCTTTAGCTTCGATTATGCCAGTAAAAATCTGACCAGTAGTGATGTCTTTGACTACTCTTTGCTGCATTATCTCAGCTGCGTGATTGCGGACTGACTCGTTGGGGTTAAAGTCCGGAAAGAGTGTGCGACCGACTTGATCTAGACTGAGTAAGGTTTTGCCAAGCATGGTCAGCTCTTGTGGCACACGGATGCCACAGTCAGCCGCTGCGCGTGTAATATCAAGCACGACTTTACCAACTTGCATATCCTGTACATTGGCGGTGGCGTGATCCTGTACCAGGTCAGCGATTTGCTTGCGGCACTTGATCTCATCAAACGATGGCTTGGGCTCGCCGATATCAAATGCGGTATCAGCTACTACGTCTGGGCGGTTGTCGCTGATAGCAAGCAAGAGTTTGAGGAGTTTTGCCTGCATATGAGGTGTCAGCCTGGCGACCATGCCCAGATCTAGCAGACCGATATTGTTGTCGTCGGTGATTAGGACATTGCCCGGATGAGGATCGGCGTGAAAAAATCCATCCACCAATATCTGTTGCAGATATGCCTTGAAGCACTCATCTGCAAGTGGCTCGCCATCTAATTCTAATAGCTCAAGCTTGGTGATGTTTGTTATTTTTTTGCCGCGGATAAACTCCATAGTCAGGACTTTGGAGGAGGTAAAGTCGTGTATTGGTTTAGGTACTTTGATGCGATCAAATTCTCTGAGATTGTGACTGAGCGTGTCGAGATTGCTTGCCTCTTTTTTATAGTCTAGCTCCGCCAGGAGAGTGCGTCTAAACTCATCTAGCATGCGGTTAAACTCGTAACGCTTGCCAGCCTCAGTATGATGATCATAAAACTCAGCAATGTCGCCAAGGATATCGAGGTCTTGCAGGATGGTCTCACGGATGCCTGGGCGTTGTACTTTGACTGCGACTTCGCGACCATCGCGCATAACGGCGTGGTGTATCTGTCCCAGTGATGCTGCCGCAACAGGCACGGCATTAAACTCCTTAAAAGCCTTTGAGAGCCTTACGCCAAGCTCTGTGACGATAATCTGCTCTACTTCTAAAAATGAAAACGGCTCACAGTGGTCTTGCAGTCTTGCCAGCGCCTCTGTATATGCAACAGGTAAAAAGTCTGGGCGTGTGGAGAGCACCTGACCAATTTTGATAAAAGCCGGACCCATTTTTTCCAGGTCGCCAGCTAGTTCTTCGGCCTTTGCTGGCACTGATGATGATGTCTCTGTCTTGAGGTCGACTGCGTTTTTCATGACGTCGCTCTTCATCAAGTCTGAGTTGCCGTACTTCATCAGTAACATGGCGATGTCGCGATATCGTTTAAGGGCGTCTGGTTTCAGTTTCACTTCCATCATTGCTCTCCGTTTCACTCCCATTGCGCTCATTCATGCCGTGATGATGCGCTACCGTTTTATGCAAGACTGACGGTCGGCTCGTCAGTTCCACATTGCATACTGATGGTATACGCATGGCATACAACGGTATGGTTGGTGGCTTGCAAAGCCAGGCTGGGCATAGGAATTTATTGATGGCGTCGGCAATGCCAGCAGATGGCTGTCATGGGGATACTGTTAAATGGACGTGATAAAAGGAGTCATTTAGAAACTCCTGACAGATGCTGCCGTCTAATGCTTCACTGTAATTTAAGAGGCATTTATGCAAACCACAGTGAGCAATCAAGGTAAACCCGCCATGAACAGTCCGAAATCCGGCGGAGTGTTTGCAGTTTTTCAAAATCGCAGCTATGCACTTTATTTTTCTGGGCAATTTGTCTCTCTGGTGGGCACCTGGATGCAGCAAGTGGCACTGTCCTGGTACACCTACACCCTTACTAATTCACCCCTGCTCTTAGCCGTTGTAGGCGCCTCCAGTCAGCTGCCGTCGCTCCTTATCATGCCTTTTGCCGGAGTGTTTGCTGACCGACTCAATCGCAAAAAAGTAATTGTCACTACACAGCTATTGGCCATGGTGGAGGCGTCTATCCTGGCATATCTCACTTTGACCCATCAAGTGCAGGTCTGGCACCTCATTGGGCTTGGCTTGTTTGCCGGTGTGATCAATGCTTTTGATATGCCGACACGCTCGGCATTTGTCTATGATCTGGTGGATAAAAAATCAGATCTGCCCAGTGCTATTGCCATGAATAGCACTTTGATGAATATTACGAGGCTAATAGGTCCGGCGCTGGCTGGTTTTGTCGTGGCTATGTTTGGCACCGGTACTTGCTTTTTGCTCAATGCAATAAGCTATATCGTGCCTGTCTGTGCGCTGGCTCTGATAAAGGGCAATTTTAAAAATCAGCATAAAGTAACCAAAGGCTCGATAGGCGCGGAGCTAAAAGAAGGTCTCATGTATGTGATGCGCACCCCCGGTGTGCGAGCGCTAATCCTGATGCTTGGAGTCTTTGGTATTGGTGGTATGGCTTACGCCATGCTTTTGCCGGTGTACGTCAAATCTATCGGTGGTGATTCTAATACTCTCGGCTATCTTATGACGGCGTCTGCAATTGGCTCACTGTGCGGTACTTTTATGCTAGCTTCGCGCAAGTCTGTGCTTGGTCTCGGTAAGTGGATTGTGCTTTCTTCTTTTGCTTTTTCAATTTTTATGATGCTCTTTGCCATGACCAATAGCTTTTGGCCAGCCATGATAGTGCTTGCTTTTGTTGGTGCTTGCATGATGATACAGATGGCGTCCATCAATACTATTTTGCAGACCATTGTGGAGGAGGATAAGCGCGGTCGCGTCATGAGCCTGTTTACTATGGCATTTATGGGCGCTGCGCCGATTGGTAGTCTGGCCGCTGGCGCTCTTGCTGATCGCATTGGGATATCGCAAACCCTTATGGGTTGCGGTATCTATTGTTTTATTGTCTCGGTAGTCTTTGCCCTGCATGTGCCTCGACTGAGAGAGGCGACTCGCCCGATCTACATTGAGAAAGGTCTACTCATGGCTGAGGAAGAAGCTAAGGCTGTTGGGGCTTAATAGCAGTGGGGGAGTATTCCCATGTGCATTTTACAGATCGATTACAATTGGTGTGTCAGTCTGTGAGGGTGCGCTTTGCGCTAGCGATTTGCCTCCCGGAGTACTCGTGGCTGATACAGAGCGTTATCAATTCTACTTGGATGAGCCAAATAGTGGTTCGGACAAAGATGCCAGCAGACGAAGTGCTGGAGAGGTTTTAGATGGCGTAACAGCCTCCGATAAGGCTCGCGGTGCATTAGTCAATGATGCTTTTGCTCACTCCACCATCTCGTCCGAAGCTCAACAAAAATTGGGGCTGCAAGTGCGCACAGCCGAAGGTAAAACGGAATTTTATTACCGCGCAGGCGGGCAAGATCACGTGGTATTGAGCAGTGATCAAAGAATTACTCCAGTCAAAACTCAGGAATTAGAGCTGATTTTACAGCGTGAAATGCGCGACCTGGAGAGCAAATACAAGATCAAGTTTGCAGTGCCCGGTGAGTTTGTGGACACGCAGGTCTCGCAAGGGAGCGATTGTAAGACGCAAAAGGGAGAGCAAATACGAGCGGTACAGCCAAAATTTACCGATGTTTATGCCATGCGTGAGGCCCTTGAGCACTCCAGCCCAAGCCAGTTAACAAAGGACGGAGATAGTGGTATCAAGGTGTACTTCCTTGATAAAAACCTTTTGCCTAAAGCTGTCTATGGAGATAAGCCGGCGCTAGGGGTTTACATGGTTGCGGACAAAGATAAATTACCTGCCGTCTATGTGACACCGGAGGGCAGTAGATTGCCGCCGACATTAAAAGACGTGACTGAGGCAGAGGGTCGCAATCTTGCTTACGTTATTGAGCATGAGCTGATTCATAATAGTCAGCGTAATTTGTGGGCAGGATACCCATTGGTGCCCGCCGGATTGCCAGAGACCTTTGGCTGGTCATCTTTGGCGCAAGGTGATACTAATTTTGCTTATGGCCTCAAAGGCACTAATGGCGAAAAATATTTCAATATGCGGATGGGTTGTGGTCAAAATACCGCCTGGGTGGGCATTAAAGACCAACATTTGATTGGCTACAATGGTCAATTAGTCTCAGATCTCGGGCAAGCTAAAACATTCACATACGATGAAGTCAGGGGCAATGCTGTTGTTCGGCCGCCTACATATTATTTCTCAAATCCTGCAGAAATGTTTGCGGAGGGGCTGACAAACTTTCGCACTAGCATCGAGAGCCGACTGCGCCTTTATAGAGTCAGTCCCGTGCTGTACGAAGTAGTCAAAAAACATGATGAGCAAGAGATAGACAGCTTTTATGGTCGAAGTTTTTTTGGCTACAGTCAATACGTGCGTGCTCTGAACGGTGCAGTAGTACCGCGCTCCTCGCAACAAGCCAAAGAAGTCGAGGCTTTTGAGAGCAGGTTGAGAAAGGGTGTTTTGCAAAATAGATAGCGAAGCAGTCTTTAGTCTTTGACCTGGTGTAGGGCCTATAATTAGCTCAGCCTTTGTAGCAGAGCTTGTGAGCAAGTTTGTGACAGTCCAATCCAAAATAGCAGGGATAAAGCAGCGGTTTGGTGCAGGCACCGAGCGCACTAAGGTCTTTGATGATTGGGAGCAGTCTACTAAGGACAAACTCCTTGCTCTTGTCCCACTTGTCGATGATGAACTGCCTGTGCTGGCTCACTACAAAACTGATACCGGTATGTATCTAGCCAAAGTAGATAAAGATCCTGTGAGTTGGTGTTTGCTTACATCCAGGCGTGTGGTCTGGCGCAATCCTGATGGCCAGAGCTTTGAGTTATACATTGCAGATATTGAGCAAGCAGAGTTTTCCAGTGGACCTGATTGGTGGCCTCTGCGGGACCCGGACAGCGAGCCAGACAATTTGGTGTTTGTCTCTGATGAAAAGACAATGCTTTATTTAATTGCAGGTCAAAAATCAGAGCAGCCAATTCGTGGAAGTTGTCTCTGGTATAGCCCCTGGTTGTATGTCATCGATACAAGTGGCAGGCGATATGAAATCTTTTTGGAAGCAGGACACATCAAGCCTGTGAGGTACGCCATTTGGTTTTTGGTTTGTGCTACTCGTAATCGTTATGAGACAGCCAAAACGGCTAATCGCTTTGCTGATGAGAATTTGTCTGAGCCCACCGGCTCCGATCGTTATAAGGCGCGTAGATTCTATCATCACATAAATGATAAATGCCGGAATCATTTGTTTGCAGCTTTACCAGATGCTGAGCGCGATTTGATAACTTCTTCTCTAGAGCTGCGTCCAGAGGAGATATGCGTATTTGCTTTTATAGAAGATGACCGTAATTGGTTGGCCATGACTACAAGGCGTGTAATTTGGACGCGGCAGGCTTTTAAATACCAATTGGAATATACGGATATCAGTAAGATTGGCATGACCGAAATTGAGAATCTGGAAAATGCGGAAGTGCCGCCCAATACAAGTGCAAGTGCCTTCTGGGAAAAGCGAAGTATTCAAATGCGCGACATCGTTTTGTCTGCCACTTTGCTCTATTTTGAAGATCAAAGTGGCACACGCCATGAGGCTGTCTTGCCGCCGGGTATGCTCAACGTTGTTTGGAATGCAACTAGACTTATGATCAGGCTAGCGCGGATACATCCGGTAGCTCCGATTCCAGGCTGCCAATGAGCAGTGTCATAGTCTTTAGCGTTGGCGTGTAAAATAATGATCTGAGTATTGCTGGAGATTTTTGCCATGTCACTGGATCATCTGCCACAGCCAACTAAGCGCTATCAGGTCCGAGTTGCCGATAATTGGTATACAGGAGATTGGGACAGGAGTGAAGAAGAGACTCGTATTGATGGTGAGTTTGAGCTTTATGATGATGCAGTAGCAGCATGTATGAACATTGTCGACGAAAGCCTTCAGCATTGCCTTAAGACTCAAAAGTGCGGCACCGCAAAAGAACTGTTTGATAGCTATATAAGTGGCGGGAGCGATCCGTACATCTATCCGGTTCGCGATGAGCCGGAGTTTTCTGCATGGGATTACGCGGAAATTAAAAGTAAGGAAATACTGCCGGACTGAATCTGGCGATATAGCGCCGCAATGCTAAAGCTGCGAATGTAAGAATTTAAGCAATCTGCTTAGTGTTTTCCGGCTGGTATAGAGCTTAAGTAGATGTTTGAATGTGAATATGAACTACTGGACGTCGTGTTATCTAAGAATGTTCGCTTTGTCGGCTGCTGGTGCTGCCTGGCTATCCATGCCTTCTTTTGGTTGTTCGGAGCTTCTCTCGGCTTCTATGCTAGGTGGGCTGGACGTTGCTTCTATATTTGAGTCCAGTGGATACTTGGTTAGATGTAAAATTGAAAAAGCGTTTGCCCCAAGTCTTAGTTATGAGGCTTTCAAAAATATATTGGCAGATCCTGAAACTGCCAATATTTCGATTGAGTACGTTGACTGTGTCAATACAAATTATGATGGCAACTTTTTGTCAGTTAGGTTTGTTAATAGCGGTACTGTATACCGAATAGACTATCCCGAATCAGAATTTGAAGAGGTGATTCAGTCACTTTCTGCGGCTGGTATTGCCACTCAAAGGTGGTTCACCTGCCTTTAAAACCGGCATTATTGAGGGAAGTATGCAAATCCTGAGCTTTGCGAGCTGACGTTGAGCAATTGCTCTGGTCGGGTAAAATTGTAGTAGGCTAATTGAATCGGTTGTATCGATGAGGTCTTTTATGGTCATTACTCGCGGTCGTGTAGTAGGCATCCTGATTTTGGCAACTGTTGTTGGTATTAGTCTGGGTGTGTTTGATCCGGCTTATGCGGGGCCAGGCGGCATCGTTAAGGCTGTTACGACCTCCTTTTGGGGCCAAGTCGGATTATGCCTTTTGGGTATCATTCTCTTTCCTTTGGTTGTTTGGTTTTACATTCTCGGCCTTAAGCGGAGTAAAAAAATACGCTCTGAACTCACACGTCTGGCTGCCGTCTACCCACAGTATCATTGGCTGGATTTGCGTGATAGAGCTACTGAGATTTATCTCTGGGTGTGGTCTGCCTGGAGCCAACAAAAGATGTCTCTTGCCTCTCAATATACAACTAGCTGGTACTGGCAAAACCAGCAGCTGGTGCTTGACCGTTGGGAAGCAGACGGTCAGATCAATATCTGCAAAGTTGATTGCATTCTCTCTATTGACCCACTCTTTATAGAGCATCGCGAGGAGAACAATTGCGAGGGCTCTCGTGTGGTGCTGTCCATTAAGGCCAATGTCATGGATTATCTTGAGGACAAAGCGACTGGCAAAGTCGTTAAGGGTGACAAAAAATGCGAGGAGCTTGAGACTATCTGGACATTAAAGTGGCAGGAAGGAGCCTGGAGGCTCAATCTCATAGAGCCGGATACTCAGGAGTTTGAATATCTGGGCATGCCCAGTATGGTGCCAGAGGTACTGGCTGGGCGTAGTGCAGAATTGCCGGGGACCAGCACTCAGCAGTAGCCCTAAAATGCCATTTAAGAAGTGGCGGTAAGATCTGTTTGTTGAGGGGCATCAAGCAAACATCACACAAACATCGACAAACCATCAAATAAAGAGAGCAGCCCATCTGGACTGCTCTCTTTTGCAACTAGTCAAACGACCGATTTCGTAGAACCAATTAATTACTTAGAATAGACTCATTGCAAGGATGCAACCGGTTACTCAAAGGTGCTTACTTGGCTGCTGTTGCTTGCAGGCGCTTTTTGCCTTTTTCCAACATCAACGCTTCTACTTCATCCATATCGGCAGGAGTGATTTGCCAGATTTCTTTGTCTTTGAGTTTGTCGTAGATTGCCTCAAACAGGTCAAAGTCGATAAATGGTGTGACTTTGCCGCTTTGATACTCGGATTCTTTCTCGCCATAGAGACCGAGGAAGGTCTTGTCACGGAACCAGAGTTCTCTATTTTGTGCTTCTACGACCTTCATGCTCTCATCAGTAGGGTTTCTTTGCAAAAACTCAAAGAACATGCCGCTAGGGGTCTGTCCTGGGAAGAACCATTCGCCGGAGAATACTTGAATCAAGTCATCAGCATCATCTTTAAGGATGGGGGTGATGAAGTTGACGCCACGCTCGATTGCGTGTTTGTGGAAGGCTAAAAGGTCTGGTGTGCGCAGTGCGATGTGCTGCCAGTGGGCTGCTGATTTGTGGTCATCGAGCATGTCACGCACGTGGGATGGCTGTGACTCAGGCTCGCTGGGTTGCACGATAGCCATGATGGTCTTGTTAAACTCAGGCTCAGCGCTTGCGCCCTGACCGACACAGACGGCAAAAGTAAGAGATTTTTCTCCTTCACCTTTGACCCATTCTTTGCGCTTGTCGTAAAGGATGTCTTCTGGTCTGACGCCAAAAATTACGCCAAAGAGTGCATACGCAACTTTGTACAACTTTGGTTGCAAGAGCAGCGTCATGTGGTCGACTTGAAAGTTTTGAAAAGGATGTTTCATTGCATTAGCCCTAGTTGCCTAACGGGGCAAAGTTTATCACCTTGACGGCTCTCGTATATGGGCTTGATATCTCGCCGGGCTTATCCTTGATATCTTTAATCTTTTGGGACCGCCAGCCAGTAGTAGGGGCAATCAACATTGCCAAAAGTTGATCTGAGCCAAAAAGTGGAACTCGCATATTTTTGTTTTGTAGCAATATGCTTTTAATAAAAGATGCCACTGTGGGCGGTGCGTCAGTAGTCCGCTAAAGTGTCTCACCGGATCCGTCTCGATCCATGCTAAACGCTGTCCACGGGGGATTCTACGAAACATTTGGTATAGCTATTTCGCAACATTTTGATATCCTGAGGCTTGTCTTGACATTGCTGCTGACGTTTAAAAACGTCTTCTAATCGGGTTTTACTGCTCAATAGGGACCTGTAAATGAATCAGTTTACGATGGATAAGTTTGGCGCTCAATCAGATCTGGAGAGTGAACAGCGGCTACTGGTGCTGAGACCGCCAGTTTACAGTGGCGGTCATCTTGGTGAAGGTTTTACTATTACACTGGCCGAAGACTTTCTCGTACCGACTTCTGAGCTTGAGGCAAAAAAGAAGCAGGACCTCGATGAGGAAGTGCGGCTCCTGCGTGAGGAGCGGCTCTTGCGCAAAAGAATGCGCAAAAGTGAGCATAAAGCGGCACAGAGAGCAGCTAAGCAAACGAGTCAGGAATTATCAAACAAGTCTAGTGAAAGTCGCGCGGCTAGCGCTCACAGTCGTCAGGTTTTAACTGCAACATGGCTTGGCGAGATGTTTGACGGTATGGATGCATCTATCTACGTATTAGTAATGCATCAGTGTTTGAGTGAGCTTTTAGGATCGAGTGCCGCTACTACAGTGGCTCCGGTGGGAGCAGTGGTGCTCTCGATTTTTATTGCTGGTTGGGTCGTCGGTGGCATCAGCTGCGGCATACTTGCTGATTATTTTGGTCGCACCCGCATCATGCTGGCCACTATCCTCATCTATGCTTTTGCTAGTGGGCTGTGTGCGCTCAGCCACAACTGGATGGAGCTTGCCTTTTATCGCTTTTTAGTAGGATTTGGCATCGGTGGCGAAATAGGCATCGGCGCTGTTATGGTGGCAGAAACATTTAAGGGGCGCTCGCGCATGCATGCAGCATCGTTTTTAGCGAGTTCCTTTTCGTGTGGCTACCTCGTTGCGGCTGCTGCCAATCTATGGCTTGGACATCTGGGATGGCGTTGGCTGTTTTTGCTTGGTGTTGCGCCAGCTATTGTGACTTTGATATTTAGAACAAGACTCCATGAGCCAGAGCACTTTGTCAAAGCGCAGCTTGATAGACGTCTGCAAGTACTGATTAATAAGACTAATGATAAGGCTAAGAGAAGTGGCTTGTTTGGCGCTCTGCGCGGCGCTAGCTGGTTAGACAACTTTACCTTGCCCCAGATATTTGGCGGAGACAATCTTGCCAAAACTCTCTCTGGTATTGGATTGTCTACGCCCGCTATCGTCGGTTACTGGGCTGTGCTGGCCTGGATGCCAGCCTGGGTCACCCAGCTAGTCGGCGGCACGGCGGTGCAGGAGCGCTCTGTGGCTGCTCTGGTGATGAATGTTGGCGGTTTGATTGGCTCGCTTATCGGCGGCTGGTTGATTTGCAAAATAGGTTATGCCAGGAGCTTTAGACTGGCAAACCTCTGTGCCTTTATCGCATGTGTATTACTGTTTGGCACAGTCAAAGAATACGGGGCGTCGCTACTGAGTATTGTCTTTTTTGTGGGATTTTTTGCCCAAATGCTCTTTGCTCTGCTCTTTGTCTACATCCCCGAATTGTACACAGCCAGAATACGCTGCACTGGTGTCACTACCAGCATCACAGGCGGACGTATATTTGCTGCTATCGCCGCTCTATTGAGCGGACAACTGGTGGCTGCCCTGGGAGGCTCCTATGCTCACGCTGCGGAGTTAATTGCCAGTGTGTATTTAATCGGTGTAGCGGTCAGTTTTGTCATGCCAAAGCATAGCGGTGAGGTAGACGTTTAGAAGGTTTAGCAAAACTCTTGGTAGGATCTGATAAGCCATATCCCGACATAATCCATGGCCCCGTTTTCACCTTCAAAAAGAAAGCTACGAATTTATTTAGATCTCAAAGTAAAAGTCTTGATCATCTGCTCTACAGCTGGATAAAGCTGCTTTTCCTGTGATGGGATAATCGTGCTAATTACATAGTAGAGCTGGTTGCCTACCATAAAGTGCCACTGCCGCCAGTGCACCTTTTCTTCGCCTGAGGGTGGTAATGCTGTCTCAAAAAAATAGGCGTCGTAGCTGCCTACCTTTGTTTTCTTTAAGTCCTCGGCTTTGGCTTGAGGTTTAAATCGGCGAAACTGATCCAGGGCAAAATCTCTCGGCGTGTCTGCAATGAGTTTTGCTAGCTTTTTTGGATCGCTTGCTGATACTTTGCCCAGCACGTGCATGTCCATCGCCATCGGCGCAATCGGTGGCACGTACATAACAAAGTTTGATTGAGGCGAGACCTTCCAACCGGCTATTGGAGTCATCTCGCAGTCAAATTTGGACTCGGCTGGTACAAAGTCAAATATCGCTATATCGGTAATTGGCTTGCCATCTGGAGGCATCGTGCTATCCATTACCTGACTACGATCAGCATAGACCCAGCGGGCCTTGAGCTGCGCTGCCAGCGCATTCAGCAACTCGCGCAAGGTTGGTTTGTAATTTGTCGCAAAGGCTGGCTCCAAGTCTACTGAGTCTGCGCCAGGCATTTTGCACATGAGACCGATTGCTTTGCCTGTGTCGATTTTACTTCTCACAAAAAACATATTGCAAAAGGGTCCAAAGGCGCCAACAGTATCTCCGCTCAACCGCTCCTCAAGCAAGTCTTCTTGCTCTTTGGCGCTCAACACTTTGATTTTGATCTGATAGACCTTGCCAGAGTCTTTGCTGGCAGGTACTTTGCTTGTTGTTCCCTTGCTTGTGGCTTTTTTGGACTTAAGAGGCGTCACTTTGGCCTTGGTGGAGCTTGCAGCATTTTGCTTTGAGCTGCTAATGCCCTTTGTCCCGGCATTGGTTTTGGTGGCTGCCGCAGGCTCGGCATGAGCCGCTGTGGTCGTTAGCGATAATATTGAGGCCAGTGCAACTCCGAATGAATTTTGGGATATGCGTTTTTTGTCTGCCAGCATTTATATGTCTCGGTTGGGATTAATCGGGATGCCTGGATTGACTTCTAATTATCCCAGCTAAGTAGCTCTTTGCGTTGCCTTTATGTGATTGTTGCGCACGACCACACTAAATGCCAAAATGCTGCGCCATTGACCTAACTATACTGACCATTCAGTTGTTAGCGAATGCAACGATTTCCCGTGATGCCAGCGATTGGCTGGGTATGACCTGCACTGGCGTTGTATTCATGTGAGACAGTAATTGTTTCTTCATCGCGCTTAGGATCTAGCTCTATGTTAAAGCTTACTGAGCTGTACTCCTCTTTGTTTGTCGTGGCTTCCTTTGCAAGATCCCGCACAGCGCAGGTCCCACCTCTTTGCCAGGTATCCGCTAACAGGTTGGTTGCTGTCTCAACGTCATTTTGTGTGACAGCGGTATAAAGTTTGTCACTCTCTGTGCTCATTTGCACTCCCTTTGTCGGCTTGGTTTTTAGACTAAGCGATTGCAGGATATACCTGGCAAGTCGCGATATCGACTTAACCAGCGTAGCGCTCTAGCGTGACCGTTATTGGGCAATCAAAAATTGTTTGTCGTTAGTGATTTTCTTGTTTTACTACGCCGCCGCTATTTTTGCCCAGCTGCTGGTCGATGAGTGCTTGCTTGGCTGTGGCATCGTTTTTGAGATATGCGTTCCAAAAGCTCAAACTACCTTGCTGTACATACCCAAATAAATTGCCGTCGGTGCCTCGTTTAAATAGTCTGTTACCATTGCCGCCAAAGGTCATGTGGTTGGCACCGTTTATGTACAGCAAGTATTTGTTACCGTCGTGTAGTGAGCCTGTGTAGGACTCCATGCGCCAGGTCGGTTGCTGACCGCGCTGACCAAAGTCTTTGGAGCCGGTCATGACCATCATCGGTGCGGTTATTTTGGCGTAGCTTGATTTGTCGGGGAAGCACAAACCTACTTTGCCTGTGCCCTGCCCACAGAGTACGAGAAAGGCTTTTGCTCTGGGTTGTGCAAAGCTAGTCAAACCGCCGTAACCCGGCACGACGCCTTTGGGGATGAGGACTGGTGCTCCTGCTGAGATGAGCGTAGTAAAGGCGCCGTATGAGTGACCGCCGACGCCGATGTTTTGTTTGTCCATGGTGACGCCTGTGGGGAGATTTTTGGCGAGCACATCGAGATTGTCCAGGACGGCTGCCACATCGCGTCCGCGGCTGACCCAGTAGGCGTGCTCATTGGTCTTGTCGAGGGCAGTGACAATATTGGCGGTGGGGTTGGTGCGGCGCATCAAAGAGATGGAGTCATCATGAGTCGGTTGCAGGCAGATATAGCCGCTCGGTGCCCAGACATCGATGAGACCCAGATAGTTGTCGCGGGAGCCGCCAGCGCCGTGGCTAAAGACAATGACTGGATAGTTGCCCGGCTTTGTTGGGCTGGTGACGCGCATCTCGATAGTCTTGTTGCGGCTTTTGTCGACAAATGTGGTTTTGACGGTGGCGATATTGCTTTGGGTGACTGTCCCCTGCGCGGCAGCCGGTGGCAGCAGAGAGAGCTCAGTGGGCGTCGCTGAGAGCCCGGAGGGCGGTATGGAGAGCCCGGTGGGTAAAGGGCAAGGGAGGATTGATAAAAGTGCTGCAAACGAGGCTAGAGCTGCCAGCGATGTGAGGGCTTTTAGTGCTAAACGGTGTGTAGCGGATTTAAGACCTTTTTGCTTTGCCTGGCGCACCATCGCTTGTCTCTCCTGCTTGCTGTTGGCTGTTTTTTGTTGGCTGTTTTTTGTGTTGTTAGCAGTTTTTGCTATTGAGTCCTGCTGTTTTTGTATACGTAGTATCGGTCTAATAGTTTTACATCTCTGGCTGATTAGACTTAGACTTGCGCGCATTGAGCTTTTGGCGCCACATATAGATGCCGCTTACGTAGAGCAAAGCTGGCAGCCAGCCGATTGTGACCCAGAGGATTTTACTCCAGATGCCAGCAAATTTGGCAAAGTGTAGACGGACAAACCAAACCATTAGTCCGCTTTTGTTGTCGCAATTAAATGGTCCGTTGCTGGTGATGATGCTGCCACTCTCTTTGTTGATCCAGACCTCGCTGGGTAGGTCGTTTGCATCGGCAAACCAGAGACGCATCGGAGCGTCCGGCTTTTTGGGCAGGGCTAGTTTTGTCAGGCGCGGTGTCGTGCCTGGTACGGCGTGGCTCTGGGCGCTGGCTGTGGCTAGTGTCACTAGCTCGTCGACGGTGGGGTTGGATGCTGTGCCAGTGGGCGATGACACAGTGAGCAATGGTTTAAAAACATCCTCAAAACCAAAATACAGCCCGGTAGTCGCTACCATCAAAAGCATCGGAGCCAGCCATATACCGACTACTGCGTGCATGCTGCGCACCTTGGGGAGTCCGCTTTTATGCAGTGCCACCACATAGCTCTTGCGCCAAGCAGAGCCTACATTTGGTCCCCGCCACCAGACTATGATACCGGTGATGGTGATAGCAAAAAGTATCAATGCACCAAAGCCGTTTATAAATCGGCCGGTCTTGCCCAGTAGCAGATTGTGGTGCAGGTCCATGAGCCATTCGACAGCCGGGACTTCGTGATTTTGTCCTAAAACTGTACCGTTGATGTTGTCGATATAAATACTGCCGCCGTCTTTGCCACTGAGGTTGACTGTTAGTGGGAGGCGCCCTCGATTGATATTGTCTATCGCAGTCACTTTGCCGCCAGGCTTTTGTTGCTCGACCTTTTTAATTAAGCCACCGATAGTCAGTTGCTTGGCTTCTGGTGCCTCGGGTGGAGTATTCATTGTGGTGGCGCGATAGGCGTTGAGCTGGCGTATTTGTTCTGGCTCGTTGGCGAGCTGTGTCAAGTCGTCACCAAAAACTATAGCGGTGCCGCTCAGGCTCATAACCAGCATATAGATGCCGATGGTGCCGCCCACCCACTGGTGGATTTTAAAAGCGTTATTGTTGTCCAAATTTTTCTTTCATGAGTTGTTTCATCTTAGCGTCAAGGGCTTTTTTCTCTTCAAGTCGTTTGAGATGACCGGGTGTCTTTTTGTCGAGGTAGCCAAAGGTAAAACCATCTACCCTTGTGTTGGGCAGAGCTTTTCTAAAGTTTTCTCTGTCCTTGGTCGTCCAGCCAATGCATTCTGGCATATTGATCCATTCGAGGTGTTTTAGTTTGGCAAAGTTGGGGATGCTTTTGGGGGTAAGCTTGTCATTGTGCGGTAGATATAGGCCTTTTAGCTTTGGCAATGTGGCTAGATAGGCTACTTGGTCGTCAGTCAGGCCAGTTTGGTTAAAATCAACCGCTATGAGGTTTGTCATTGACCCGATTACTTTCATGTGTTCGTCGGTTAGCTCATTGTGGGATATGCCTAGATGCAAGAGTTGGTTGCGTCTGGCTAACTCTTTGAGCAGAGGCATTGGATCATCTGGGAGCGAGCGAAAGAAAACATCAGTGACTACGCCCCAGCACTTTGCTTTTGCCGCACCAGCGGCGGTGATATTGGTTTGGCTAAGATTTAGTTTGCGCAGGAGTTTAAAGGGCTCAAGACAGACAAAATCACCGTCACTAAATTCGGTACTGCTCACGTCTATATCAAACATAAACTGGCACTGCTTGAGGTGTTTAAGGCAGTCGGCAGCATGTCTATCTATTAGGTTCTCCGCCTCCATACCAAAGCTTATGCCATTAGGCATAGTGGCATCAAAGCCATCGAGGTACTCGGGGTGTTCGCTAACCAATAGGGATGGCTTAATGTAGCAAATCTGACCCAGTGGGCTTTCAAATTTGTCTACCAGTGCTATGAGTGCTTTTGTATCAAGGGTAGTTAGCTCACCTAGCAAAGTCGTTTTGTCCGGCAGCTTGTAGTGTCTAACTAGGAGCGAGCCGCGTTTTTCGATGGGGTATTGCAGATATGAATTTGGTGCAATTGATTTTTGGGCTGGGTCTTTTACGGTCAAGTTAGAATCTGGCACAGGGCGACTCACTTGAAGGTGAGTATTCTCTACAGACTCTAACCCCTGTTTTTTAAGGTTGCCCGATACCCAAACGCCGGCACCGATTGCCACCAAAACACTGATAGAAATAGTGGTTAAAAGCAAGGTCTTTGAGCGCTTGTGCTCGCCTTTGAGAACGTCTTCTTCGACATCAGGTCCCTGCGCACGAATGCTTTGTTCTATCTTTTGTGTGGCAAATCCAGCTGATCGTGCCATTGTATCTTTGAGCGCCGCTAACTCGCTGGCTACTTCTGCCATGGTCTGGTAGCGATCGTCTGGAGCTTTTGCCAGACACTTTTGCACCAGCTCCTCCAGGCGCTTTGGCAGATACTCGCCCTGCATCAAGTTGCTCATCGCCGGTGGTGGCGCCTGGAAGTGCATCATCACTGTCTCCATGACAGTTGCTCCCCTGAATGGCGTCTGACCTGTGAGAGTCTCAAAAATCGTGCAACCAAGAGAATAAATATCGCTACGCTCGTCGGCACCCTCGCCCGAGCATTGCTCCGGGCTCATGTAGAGAGGGCTTCCAACCACTTCGCCAGCCATAGTGAGCGATTGTGTCTGCAAATTTTGTTGGCTTTTAAGTTTGGCGATGCCAAAGTCGAGTAATTTAGCCCGGTAACCGTGACGCCCCTCGCCCCGCACCAGGAGGATGTTGGCTGGTTTTACATCGCGGTGGATGATGCCACGATTGTGTGCATAATCAAGCGCTGAGCAGACATCGATAAAGAGGTCAACAGCTTCGGTGGCTCCTACCGGTCCGTATTTTTCGATACTTTCAGCCAGCGTATCTCCTGAGACAAGCTCCATGACGTAGTACGGGAGCTGTTTTTGGTGGATGCCAAAGTTATAGACTTGGACGATACTGCTATGGATGAGCTTGCCAATGAGCTGTGCTTCGTACTGAAATCTTTTCCAGGCAGTTTCATCCATTTGATTGGTATTGAGTAGCTTGAGCGCGGCTTTGCGATCGAGCTTGATCTGGTCGACCATATAGACCTGACCAGCGCCGCCTTTGCCAAGGAGTTTGACTACCGTGTAGTCATTGTCGATGATGTCGCCCGACTTAAAGAGCAAGTCTTGGCTGTCTGCATCGTCCGCGCTGGACACGACTGTGCTGGCCTGGTCCTGGGGGACTTGACCTCTGGCGGGCTTGCCTTTATTGCTAGACCGGTCGTCTTTGTTCATCGTCTACTAAGGAGGGAGTGTCCCTATCTTATCCGATCGATGGCAACATTTCCCCAGGGGTAAGACTATGGCTTTTGGGTTAGTGGTTTTGAAGTGGTTGCGGCGGTGGTTGTGGCGGGTGTTGTCGGGGAGGTCAATGCCTCTGTGATGATCTTGGCCACTAGCTTGTGACCGGGAGTAGCCAGGTGCGCGCTGTAGTAATAGGGATTGGCTTCCATGGCGGCAATCTTGGGGAAGTCCTTATTACAGTCGACAACGTTAAAGCCTTGGCGCTCGCCTAATTTTTGCAAAGCGCGGACTTCCCAAAAATAAAAGGTGCTGTTGTCTGGTGCTGGCAGCGTGACGACTACAAATTTAGTGCCGTTTTCTTTGCAGGCTTGATTAAGTAGCTCCACCAGGCGCCCGGTTAGCTCCATGTTTTGTCTGTACATGGTATCTACTGCGGCAAATCCAGCGGATTCGACTGATGCGGCGTGGAGGTTGAGAGAGTCGGGACGGGCAGCGACTATCGGTGTGCGCGGCACTGCTTTATCGAGGCGGGTAACTTCGGAGATGAGATAGTCGCGCTCAGCTTGAGCTTTGTTGGCTACTTCTGTCATACCTTTGCCTGGTGCTACCAGGGCTTTGCCGATAGCCATACAGGCTGGTTTTATCACCGCGTCACTAAAGGCAGCATAGCCTTTGGAGTCACCGCGCAGGCTGAGATCCAGATCTGTGCCCAGTTGAAATATTCTGCTATGGCTGCGCAGCCAGGCGCTGGCCACTTTAAATCTCGTGGTATCACTGGCAAACCAGTTGTCCAGGAGCTGGTAGGAGACGTTGAGATGTCCGTCTTTGTCAAATGATGCTGATGGTCTGGCAAGTAAGCTGCTGGCTGCACCGTTTTGACCGTTGTCGCCGGAGTCGCCATAGTTGTAAATCAGCACTACGGTGTCAGGTTTGTAGGTTTTGACAGTGTGGATGTAATGCAAAAGCTCTACGAGTGTGCCATTGCCGGAGGTGGCAAAGTTAATAGTCTCGTACTTTGCAGGAGCAGCGGGAGCAGCAGTAGCAGTAGCAGTAGCAGTAGTAGCAGGAGCAGTAGGAGCAGCAGGAGTATCAGATTTTTGAGCTGGTGTTTGAGCTGTTGTCTGCTCTTTTTTGTTGAGCTGGTCCTCTACAATTTTGACAAAGGTCTCATTGAGGGGCACTTGCATTGCTTCGGTTTTGCTGTCACCGAGAAATGCTACGCGACTTACACCATCTGGCTTGGCGACAGTATGCTCGACATCGCGCAGACCGATAGAGCTAATTTTGCTGCGGCTAAAGCCCTCTGATCTAAAGGTGACTGACTTGCCTTTGATTAGTGACACACCAAAGAGCGGATCCGGACTGACAAATTCTTCGTTGCCCAGGTCTGTGATGGCAAAAATAGCCTCAACAGAGAGTGTTGCCAGGGCAATGCAGGCAGCTGTGGCGATGGTGCGGGCAAATACTTTGCCGACTGTCAGTGGCGCGCGTGTGGGCGCCTGAGGCGGTGCATCGCTGCCAGCGCTCGGCGCTGCTTTGACTCTATCCTCGGTAGTCGTGTTGGTAGTCATTAAAATTGGAAGTAGATAAAGGGTGACTGTAATCTAGGTGCTAGCTCAAGGGTGATAACAAATACTGCTGCCAGAGCGCATCCGTGGAGCACAACACGGGGTGGTGCAATGCTTGTAAGCAGAGAGGAGGGGGATGGAGCTGGGTCCACTGAAGTAGCGCTATCTGAGATGATGGTGTTTGAGCTTTTGGCTCCGTTGACTGCGTTGGCGCCATTGGATCCTGCGGCACCCGCTTTTGCTGCCGCTTTTTGCAGTTTTATGCCTGCTACTACGATCATATAGGCAGCCACTGCCGGCAGTATCGAGCTTTGCATTGTCTGGTGCACCACCATGCAGTCTACGCTGCCTGCTTGTGGGCTAAACATCGCTTTGAGCACGCCGAGAGCTTGAGGCAGACTGTGGGCATAAAAGAGCACCCAGCCGACCAGCACTGTCACCATTGTCACTATATAGGCGATTGCTTTGCCTGGCAGGCTTTCGCAGATTGCTTTGACGGCTTGATGCTTGGCTAAAAACTGATCAAAGACGCGATTGACAGCCAGACCAGCTCCGTGAAAAGCTCCCCACAATAGGAAAGTCCAGGAAGCTCCGTGCCACAATCCACCAAGTAGCATTGTGGTAAAGAGGTTGGCCATAGTCGATGCCTCGCCTTTGCGCGAGCCACCTAGCGGCACATAGAGATAGTCTCTGAGCCAGGACGACAGACTGATGTGCCATCTGCGCCAAAATTCTTTGAGGCTGGTGGACAGATAGGGCATGTTGAAGTTTTCGGGGAGTGAAAAACCAAACAACATCGCAGAGCCGCGACCGATGTCGGTATAACCAGAGAAGTCATAATAAATCTGGAAGGCAAAAGCTAATGAAGCCAGCCAGGCATCGCCTGTGCTCAGTAGCTCTGGTGTTTTAAATCCAGCCTGCACAATCGGTGAGAGATTGTCGCCGAGACAAACTTTTTTAAATAGACCCTGAGCAATAAGCCAGAGACCAGCGTAAATATTGTCACCGGATATGGTGGCGGGTTTGTCGAGCTGTTTGTCAAAGTCCTGATAGCGTTTAATAGGACCAGCTATCTGAGAAGGGAAAAATGAGGCAAACAAAGCAAAGCGCAAAGGGTTTTTGACTGGCTTACTACCCTTAAACACGTCAGTGAGGTAGTGAATAAACTCAAAAACAAAAAACGAAATACCCAGGGGCAAAATAATAGGCAGGTCGGCTACGCCCGTGCTGTGCAACATGGCTGAGTGGGTCCATGAGCCCAGGTGCGCCAGGGCACTGTTAAATGTGTCGAGCAAGAGATTGGTGTACTTAAAGAGCGCCAGCATGCCGAGGTTAAAGGCGATGCCAGCGATAAGCAAAAGGCGTTTGATCTTGTGCGTGGCGGCTTTGGCGACAGCCAGTCCCAGCCCATAATTGCAGGCGGTGAGCCCGAGCAATAGCAGCCCATAGATACGAAAGGCATGCATATAAAAGTAATAGCTAGCCGCCACAAGCAGCCCAACTCTAAAACGTGCCGGGCAGACCCAGTAACAAAGTGCTACCAGGGGCAAAAACAACAGATAGTCAAAGCTGTTAAATAACAATCTCTGGTATCGTCCTGCGTGGGGTCAAAGCAGCGCCAGTGGCACCGTCAGGGGAGTATACAAGAGTATCCGGCGGGCTACTAGCTAACCCTTCTCAGGTTGAGAGATTGGATCTTAGCCTTTTCTAACAATTTGCCAGGGTAACCCACCAGGAGGCCAACCGGGCTACATTACGTGTGTTAAAACATATCTGGCTGGTGGAGCCTATACTCGACAGCTGGACGGGCAAAATGGGTGCCCAATATTGGTGCATAAATCAGGCGGCATGGTCTTGCCTGGTCAGGAAAGATCTATAGATGAAAGATATTGCACAATCGAAGAGCCAAAAGTCGACGGCACCATCGACCGGGGGCAAATCATCACCGGCGCCTCAATCTCGGGGTCAAAAGTCCCATATCAATGACTTCAGCGGTTTGGTGCATGTGCGCGGCGCCCGTGAGCACAACCTCAAAAACGTTGACCTCGATATCCCGCGCGATGCTCTCGTGGTCTTTACCGGTGTATCGGGCTCGGGTAAATCGTCTTTAGCTTTTGGCACGCTTTACGCCGAAGCGCAAAGGCGCTATCTGGAGTCGGTGTCGCCTTATGCACGCAGGCTGTTTCACCAGATGAGCGTGCCTGAGGTGGACAACATAGACGGTCTGCCTCCAGCGGTAGCCTTGCAACAGCAGCGCGGCGCCCCCTCGACCCGCTCCTCGGTGGGTAGTGTGACTACTCTCTCCAATCTCTTGCGCATGCTCTACTCGCGCGCAGGCACATATCCAGCCAATCAGCCGCATCTTGAGGCTGAGGCTTTTAGTACCAATACCCCTGCCGGTGCTTGTCCCGACTGTCATGGTCTGGGGCGTATCTATCAAGTGACCGAGCAGTCCATGGTCCCTGATGACACGCTCACTATCCGCCAGCGCGCCATTGCTGCCTGGCCGCCCGCCTGGCACGGACAAAATCTCAAGGACATGCTGGTCACCCTGGGCTATGACATCGATAAGCCCTGGCGCGAAATGTCTAAAAAAGATCGCGACTGGATACTCTTTACCGATGAGCAGCCTGTGGTGCCTGTTTACGCTAACTTTGAGTCGGACGAAGTAAAGAAAGCAATTAAAAGCAAAATGGAGCCGTCCTATCACGGCAACTTTAGTAGTGCGCGTCGGCATGTGCTCTATAACTTTGCCAATACGCAAAGTCCTGCCATGAAAAAGCGTGTGATGAAATACATGATCAGCACTGAGTGTCCGCAGTGCGATGGCAAGCGGCTGCGCCGTGAGTCGCTCTCGGTCAAATTTGCTGGTTATGATATCGCCTCGATAAATCGCCTGCCACTTAAAAAATTAGGTGCTTTGCTGCGCGATTACACTGATGGCACGGCTCCGGCTCTAGCAAAGATGGCAAAAGATCATCCCGAAAAAGCGATAGTGGCGCAGCGTATCGCCCAGGATCTCAATGGTCGCATCGATGTCTTGCTCGATCTCGGTCTCGGCTATCTAGCGCTGGAGCGCAGCACGCCGACACTCTCTCCTGGTGAGCTGCAACGTCTGCGTCTGGCTACTCAAGTGAGATCTAATCTCTTTGGCGTGGTCTATGTGTTGGATGAGCCCTCTGCTGGTCTGCATCCTGCTGATACTGAGGCGCTACTCTCGGCGCTGGCTATGCTCAAGGCATCAGGCAACTCGCTCTTTGTAGTGGAGCACGATCTCGATGTCATTGCTCGCGCTGACTGGATAGTCGATGTCGGACCCGCTGCCGGTGAGCAGGGCGGATACATAATCTACAGTGGACCAGCCGGTGGACTGCGCGATGTGTCAGAGTCAGTCACGCGCAGGTATCTCTACGCTGAAGCCTTTGTCCCCACTTGTGCGCCGCGCAAGCCAACTGGTTGGCTCAAGCTCAGCAAAGTGACTCGCAATAATCTAGACAAGCTCGATGTCTCTTTGCCGCTAGGTACATTTACGACAGTAACCGGGGTATCTGGCTCAGGCAAATCCAGTCTGATCAGTCAGGCTCTCGTTGAGCTGGTGGCCGAGCAGCTCGGACATCCACTGCCCAGCGAAGAAGACGAAGGCGAAGAACTGGAGCGTACTGCCGTGGTCACCACCAGTGGTAGCATCACTGGCGGTATGGAGGGGGTCAAACGTCTCGTGGTCGTTGACCAGAAGCCAATCGGTCGCACACCGCGCTCCAATCTGGCTACTTACACCGGGCTCTTTGATCATGTGCGCAAACTCTTTGCCAATACCAAAGCAGCAAAGGCTCGCAAATATGACGCCGGTAGATTTAGCTTTAACGTCGCCAAAGGTCGCTGTGAGACTTGCGAAGGCGAGGGCTCGGTGATGGTGGAGTTGCTGTTTCTCCCTAGCGTTTACGCACCTTGCCCCACCTGCCATGGTGCCAGGTATAACGCCAAGACTCTAGACATCAAATACAAAGACAAAAATATCGCCGAAGTACTGGGCATGACTGTCGACGCTGCTTGGGAGTTTTTTGAGGACGAGCCCAATGTGCGCAGAGCATTTACAGTGCTGCGCGAAGTCGGTCTCGGCTATCTCAGGCTCGGTCAGCCAGCTACTGAGCTATCTGGCGGCGAGGCTCAGCGCATCAAGCTCGCCACTGAGCTGCAGCGTATGCAGCGCGGTGACACACTCTATGTGCTGGATGAGCCCACTACTGGCTTGCATCCATCCGATGTGGACAAGTTGATGCGTCAGCTCGATGGGTTGGTAGAGTCAGGCAATACTGTGATAGTAGTCGAGCACGAAATGCGTGTGGTGGCAGGCAGCGATTGGGTGATAGATATAGGCCCGGGAGCTGGTGACGAGGGCGGCACCATCGTCGCCCAGGGCACGCCGCAGGAGCTGGCGAGATTGGCTGCAAGTAAGCCCGGCAAAAGTAAAACAGCGCCATATCTGGCGAAGTTTTTGGGTGGATCTTAAACTCGGCAGGGAACCCTCATTTGTTTAATCGGTCGCAAACGGTATAACTCCTACTGCGGAAAATGAGGGACTTAAAATGCCAGCTCGCACTAAATCAATGGACATTACTGTCCTCTTGCACGAAGATCACCAGTTGGTGAGAGAATTGTTTTTTGCCTTTAGCAAGGCCGAAGAAGATGCCGAAAAGGAAAAGCTGGTCAAGCAGATTTTGACTGAGCTTTTTATCCATGCCAAAGTAGAAGAAGAAATCGTCTACCCGCTTTTGGATGAAGAGGGTAAGGACGGCGAAGAATTTAAAGGTGAAGCTGAAAACGAACACAAAGTCGTCAAATATATGATGGCTGAAATTGCTAATCTCGAATCTAACGGTGATGAGCTTAAGTCAAAAATGACCGTGCTCTGTGAACTGATTGAGCATCACGTCAAGGAAGAAGAGAAGGAAATGTTTGAGATGCTCAGAGAGAGTGGGCAGGATCTGGCGGCTCTGGCTGATGAAGCCATGGAAAGAAAAAACGAACTTAAGAAAGAAGGCTTGCCAGCAATGAAGTCAACTCTAAAAGTTGGAGACGAAGTTATCGTCGGCGAAGCAGAAGACGAAGAGTCTGACTCTCCTGAAGATGACGAGGATGCTAGCAATAAGCAAAGTGCTAAAGATAAGAAGGATGCTGGAGGCAAGTTGATCAGGGCTAAGTCAGTCAGTGCTCCACGCAAATTGCCAACCCAAAAACCAAAGCGTAAATCTGCTTAGATTTCGTTTTGATTAATTGGTCGGTTTGCCGATCTCTAGTTAAAGGACAGCGTCACTCCACTGGCGCTGTTTTTTACTGCACTTGATGCTTACTATTTGAAGAGCCGGAACACGTAAGTTTTAGTTTGCCAACTTAGATCTTAGATCGCAGCCTGTCACCGGCATTGATATCATCTAAAAACGTCCGTATTTTGGGCGCATGGTTGTGTTTGTAACTGTAATAGTTGATACCGGCTCCAATGCCGGCACCCACTGCAGCGGCAGCTGCTAGTCCTCCGGTCATGCCGATAGCGCAAGCTACCGCTCCATTGCCGATGTATGTAAAACCGACTCCAGCTCCACCAAGGACTGCCGGTACACTGCCAATAGTTGCTGTACCGAGGGCCCAATTTGAGATGCTATCTTTAGCGTAGCCACCATAGAAGCCATCGCCATGCCTAATCTTATCAAATTTCAGCAAGTCTTCTTTTGAGATTCCGGGTTGACGTCGGTCGTATTCATTGTGTCTTACTGGAGAATAGTCCAGTCCTTCGAATGACTTTACTACGTCAAAATTATTCAGCATAGTGCGCATCGCATCCAGACTGGCACATGGTACTTTGCCGTTATCTTTTAGGGAATGTTCAAGTTCGCCTTTTTCTAGAATGCCGTCTCTATTTACGTCAATTGTGCCAAAGGCAGCGAGTGCCAATTTTGAGAAGTTATTTTCATTGACTTTTTCTACTGCACCTGGGCCGCTACAAACAGAGCGATTATGATCTTCGCGCAGTGCGTCTGAGGCGCTCGTAAGTTGTGAGCCTTTATCTGAGGTCTCTGCGCTGCCGTTTTTGACTGCGTTTTTATCGTCGCCACGAAAAGAATTTGTTCCCATCCCAATATCTCCTTAGCGGAAAACACTTTTGTATTGGGGTGTGGAAACTTGCTGCTGTGAATAAAATCACTGGTGGGGGAGTAGTGCAGTTGGCTTCGACGAATAAGATAGACCAGAATTTGTAATGGATTTGTTAATTGCAAAATTGGTCGAGATATTGAACTGCATTTTTTAAGTGCGAGCAATGTATGTGTGCGTGCCTCTCTGTGTGCGTGTGTTTGTGTGTGTGTGTGTTCCTGTTGTGTCTTTGCGTGTGCGTGTTACTGTGCCTGTGTGAGGTGCTGCACTGCACTAGTGGTATCACGTATTGTTCGTGGCACTAGACCGGGATATCATCGCTGTCTCTCACCACATCATAGGTTCATAAACAATGGGCGAACAATTTCAGATTCCCGAGCAGTGTCGCGGCCTTAAGCCGGAGCCTCAATCGCCTCCATCACCACTTGCTGAAGAATTTGCCGCTGCTCAAAAAGCCAACCCCTCTGCGGTTAAGGAAGGAGTATTGGTAACTGGTAATGCTGCAATTTATATGCCCGACTCCAATGGTCAGGGCATAAGGTGGATGCAGGTATTCAATAAGTCTGATCCGGGTTTTTCGATCATTGATTGGTCTAAGTTACAAGAAGATCAACACAAGTCACTTGATCAACCGAGATCGGCTGTGGAGTTTCCTCTGATAGAGCAGACCACAAGCCATAATGTGCATGCTCGCTTTGATGTTGCGACCCAAAAGCTTGTAGAACAAACGCTTTTGGATCGTGATAACAATGGTGCCCACTTTAAATTTGATAGCGATGGCAAAGTAAGCTACTGTGCCTCAGTAAATTCTAAAGAAGATACTGTCTTGTGGGAGCGGTGAGTCTTTTGTAAGCCTACTTCCCGACCCGCTTAAGCAAGCCAAAGGACTCAGTCGTCAGCTGTGTCGGTGTGCCGTCTGCCGATAGCGTAAAGGTTACATCTTCCGGTAGTGATATGCGTCCTGGTGGCCATGCTAGTTCAAAAGTGTCGTAGCCAGCGTGGGTCAAGGTGCCTGTGATTTTGCCTGGACCAGCTTCCCATCTTAGTTTGTCGCCTTCGCAGATGACCTTGACTGTGCCATACAGATCATTTGCATAATCCCCGGCGTATGCTTTGAGTGCCAAGGTTGGTTTGGAGGTCGGCTTGGCGAGCGGTGGTGCGCTAAACATCTTTTTGATTTGTTCGTTAGCGTCGCTTATCGATGCTTGCAGATCTGAGTCTGCTGGTGCCACCATTTTGTCGAGTACATAGGCGCGGATTGCCTCTGGCAGTACGTTGAGATTTTGATTTGAGAGTACAGTCACGCCGATGCGTTTGTCTGGCACTAGCATGCACACCGAGCGCATACCCGCACGCGCACCGCCTTTTTCTAATACTACATGACCTTTATAGTGATAGATGCCCCAGCCCAGACCGTAGCTCAGTCCTGAGTTTTTGTCTATTGGAGCCATTTCGCTAAATGATGGCTCGTCCACCATGGCTGGTGTGTGCATCTCTTCAATGCTCTCAGGTGAGATCACTGGATGTCCATCGATGGCACCTTTGTTTAGCTGCATTTGCATCCAACGTGCCATGTCTTTGGCTGTGGAGTTGAGGCATCCTGCCGGTCCAAAGGTATCGCTGCTGTCCCAGGGCACGACTTTTGATCCACCTGTGGGCAAGGGCATGTGGGCTTCCGCGACATTACTGACGGTATCATGATCTTTTGCTGTTACACCTGAGCGAGACATGCCCAGTGGTGCAAAGATTTCCTTTTTTATGAGGTTTTCATAGCTATCTCCGCCGAGGCGCGCGGCTAGCTCACCGGCGCATACTAGACCTGGATTGGAGTAATTGGCCTTTGCGCGGAAGCTACAAGATGGCTCGATAAATCTAAATCTCCGCAGACTCTCCTGGCGAGTAAAGCCGAGCGCCTCCAGTCCATCACCAGTAAAAGCAGGTAAGCCTGTCCTGTGGGCAAGCAAGTCTTTGGGTGTGCTCATGCGCGTGGCGTATTGATCTTTGAGTACAAACTCTGGCAGGTAGTCCATGACGTGGTCGTCCCAGTCAATCTTTTTGCGGTCGACCATGACGGCGAGCAGTGCTGCTGTAAAGGGTTTGGAGTTGGATGCAAGCATAAACAGCGTGTCGGCATCGACTGCGCCGGGCTTGTCGACGCTGCGCACGCCGTATCCGCGTGTGATGACGTTGTCGCCGTCGACTATAGCGACCGAGGCGCCGGGCACGTTGTATTTGTGCATGGACTTATTTACAAAGTCGTCAAAATCTTTAGGCACTTCCGCGCTCGCTTGCTGCGTGCTGGCAACCAACAATGTCGCAGCTGTGGCAATGCCAATGAGCAGCCGCTTGGATGGGATAATCGGAAATGCCATTGATAACTCCAGACTCTTAATTGACGACCTAAAAGGATAGTCGATTTTTGAAAAAGCTAGATTAATGCTGGTCTGTTTCCTTTGTGGGGCTCTTCTGGCAGTTGGGCTGGCGCACTATAAGTCTGTGTTGTCGAGTGTCCTCACTGTTTGCAACCGTCAAAACCCAGCTTATATCGACCGCCGCCGTGATTTTCAAATGTCATGGTCGGTAGCGTCGCGTCGTGCTTGCGCGCGTCTTTGTTTTGCTTGTGCATTGCTGCTAAGGCGCTCGCTACCTGGTCTTTGGGGATTTGTTGTAGCTCTTGTAACAGTCGTGAGCAGTCGCCTCCGTTTTTGATGTCTGCCTCATAGGCCGACTCTAATCTGCCACCCGTCTCAATGGACGCGCGGTCTTGTCTGTTGTGTTTTTGGGTCATAGTTTTAGTAAGTTTGCGTGTGTATGTATTAGATAGCACCGGAAATGGTGCCATTGGGTTGCTGTCCGGATGTGTTTGGCTATACCAGTATCGCTATGCGCGGCTGGCAGTGAACAAGCCGAAGGGTGTGCGGCTTGCTGTAATCGACTGCAATTATCTCCTTGTGCTTGTTGATAGTTTAAAGAGTTGATTGGTAAGTTAGTGGCACGGTTATAGCAGTGTTGGTGTGACTAAGTTGGGACAATTGCTTATGCTCCCAGTAGTCCCCACGCGGCAAAACTATTATTGGATTGGTATTTGGATGGTGGGGCCTGGACCTTTGGCGGTTTCCCTTTGCATTTGAATGTTCGGAAGAATGCCACACCTTTTTACTTTCAAAAATATTGTCTGGGGTTTGAACTTTTTTGAAAGAGACGACGTCCTAACAATTATCTGGGTCACCTAGCGTGGACCAATCGACAAAACAACGTAGTGCTATTTTGGCTGACATATTTGGGTTACTTAGATGACTGGATTGCACCCAGAGCTACAATCTAGATTGAGAGACAACCGTCATCTGGCGTTTATGCTGGTATCTGGTATGGCTTGTTTAGTGTTTGGTGTCCTTTGTCTTTGCTTTGACCACAGGCTTGTATTGGGTGAATATGCATGGATAAAACCATGCAAGTTTGGGCTGTCTATAGCCACATACGCCGCCAGTCTATTGTGGTTGGCTGGTTATGTTGGTATCTACAAGCCGATATTTGATTGGTTTGCTCGATTTGCCTTTTGGGGCGCTTTGGTTGAGTTGGCATCGCTGGCCGTGCAAGCCAGTGGAGTGTGCGCGTCAATGTGTGCCTCAGCTCCTGGCGACTCTGTCCTGGCGCAGCTGCCTGGATTGATTTTGGTAGTTGCCATAAAGCTTGCCATTATGCCGGTTGCGTTGATTATGCCGATTACACTTATACTTTTGTGCAAGCAACGCAATCTGCCGCAGGTCATTGGAGCATCTTTGCGTTGGGCGGTTTTTATCGCTACACTCGGCATGATACCGGGACTGATTATGGTTATGCCTGGTGAGCACCATCTTGCTCTCTTGCATCAGGGTCATAGCGCTTTGCATACAGTGGGCGCGCATGTTGGTGTCTCGCCCTGGCTTGGCTGGAGTAACAGTGGAGGCGACCTCAGACCTTCTCACTTCTTTGGGCTGCATGCACTGCAATTTATGCCCCTGGCGGCGTTTGCCGTGGGGCGCTGTCTGTCCGGATGGAGCGGCACTGCGCAGACGCTTGTGGTCCACAACATCGGTGTGACTTATACAGCTTGTCTGATGCTGCTAACCGTTCAAGCGCTCTGCGGAGAGTCAGTATTTTATCCTGGCGCAAATACTGTGTGTTTGGTTTTGAGTACTTTTGCTTTGAGTATCTTTGGGTTTTATTTGATTAGTTCCTTTTGTAGTTTTGCACAATTCCTTCAGATTCAAGTAACTGGCAAATCAGAGGGTTCTGTTACTGGAGCGAATGGATTACATCTTTGAGAACAAGGTTAGAATTCAATCCACTGTTTACTTTGGTTCTCAATAAATGCATCAGTTGATTTAGCAATTTTCACGACGAAAGGTTGCTCACCTGGCACCGTGAGTGGTGAAAGTCAAATAGTGATTCAGTAAGTAGCTTCTGAATTTTCTAGTTTATAGGAGGGCTACCTAATGCGTACAATCCACTTTACATTTATATGCGATGGAACTTGCTCTGGTGCATCTCCCGTCATTATAGGCAGATTAGCCTTACCAATAAGGGCTTCTTGCATATGCACACCACCGACTGCTAATTTTGAACAGACTACTGGGTAAAAATCAAATTTGCTTGTCCAATTTGTTTTACTTGTACCTGAATACATATCAACATTGATAGGCCCTTTGCTGACATTTAGTCCTGCTGGTAGTACAGGAAGCCATACAACTTGTGTGCCGACTTCTTTACCAAATAGTCCCATAGTTGTTTGACCTACGATATTGTCTCTGGAGTTTGGGTCGGATTGGACTGATAGATTCAGAACTTCAGATGTACTGACCTTGATGGCGCCGGCTTCCGGAGTGGTTTTTTGAGGGTAGAAAAGAGCCGGGGGATTAGGCCAATCTATCGGATACTTGTTTTTATCTTGTGTGCCAGGTCTTCTTTCCGTTAAATTATCTCCAGAAGACATGTCGGGTACACCTTGAACAAATTGTTTTTGCATGTCAGGCACATAAGCACCACGTAAACTCACTGGTACACTGGGTTCAACAGGGAACATTGTTTTGCCGTCTGCCCATGCCCAGGTGTGCTTTTCCTTGTTTTGTGGAGGTAATTCAGAGTCGCAATATGGAATCATGCCTCCCACCGGAACTGAGAGTCCGGCTTCTTTGCAATCAGCTAAGTTGCATGCATAGAAAAGCCCTGTAAAGGCAAGTAGTATCGAGCATAGTTTCTTCATATTTAGCCCTGGTATTTATTGTCTATTTAATTGTGCTGACACATGTGAATCTTGAATAGCAAGCAAGAAATTAGTTTTGATTATAGGCATTGATCTGTACAAGTCAGTCTTAGTTCTAAGTTGGTAATGAAACTATTTAATCTTTCTGTTGTCATTTCACTCGGTCGAGTCTAGTGTTTGCCGCAGTCAAGCGTTACTAGATCCCTTGGTTGTGATAAGGAAATGCGCAAGATTGGACGTCACTTTTATCTGATCGATCGGGTAGCATCGATGCTTCCTAAATAACCCCAAGTATCTATTCCATTTCAGTTACTCGTCACTTGGAGACTGCACAACTACTCCCTTGCCGCTATTACCACTCGAGGACCGGCGACCCAATCTTTGTGCTCGTCTGTGTAATACAGATACGCACGACTGGCGGGACCTGTGTAAGTCCCCGGGATAGCAGCTACGAGGCTTATAGGCACGCTTACCTTGGTGTTGGCATCGATTGAGCGCCAGTAGAGTATTACTTCGCGGCCATTGACTTCGTAGGAGGCAATGGTGCCTTTTTTGACCAACTCTTTGAGTTGATCATGTCTTGGCTCCAGCCCGCCCGGCAGACCAATGATTGCTATCGGGCTTGGCACTGTTTCTTTAGAGGTGTTTTCTACTGTGACATTTGCCTCAGTAGATGTGCCTTCAACCACTTTGTCTTGTGCCATTTTGACACTCAGATCAAGCACACAGTCTTTGTCGCTGACTGGTGTCAGGGTGTTGTATTTGACTGCCAGCGAGTATGGCATGGCGCAACCGCCGACCATCTCCAGGTCGATTGTGTGATTGCCGGGAGTGAGGGGCTCGCTCAGGTTTGGTAGCTTGAGTGACTCCTGCGCGCTCTTGTCAAAGGCTACCCAATCACCAATCGCCTGCCCGTCTACGTAGATGCGCAACTTGCCTGGTGCCTTGGGTCTGGCGTGGAGTTTGTCGTAGGCGAGTATGGTGCGCAGCGCTAGCACTGTCGATTGAGTGGAGCCGTAGCGTCCGTTTTGGCAGGAGTCTGCCAGATATTTGATGCTACGCTCCACGTTGGATGCATAGTCAGGATCGCGCAACCAGGCGAGAGTAGCTAGTGAGGTGCCTTCTATCTCCAGCGCATTACCACCGCTGCCCTCAATTGAGCTTTGTACTTTGTCGACCGAGCCATCTTTATTTTGCAAGGACGCCAGGCGCTGCATCAGTTGTTTGGCCGCGGGCTTATCGCCTGCCAGATAAAGGGCATTTGCTGCCAGTCCCAGGACATAGCTGTTTTGGCTTTTGTTGGCAGAGGTCTTTAGCAGTGCTAGCTCTTTAGTTAGCTCGGATGGATTTTGTCCAATCTCCATGAGCGACCAGACGATGTATGCGTTGGAGCAGTCTTTGTCCTCCAGCCACGTATGCACGTTTGCGCGCTTACGTGTAAAGCCGCCTTGCCCGTCCCTCTGCTGCATCAGCCAGGCACGCGTGGTTTCGAGCATCTTGCGATCGACCTCTCGCACTTGTGCCATGTCGCTAAAGTGCTGTAGTCCAAAGGCGGTCAGTGCCTCGTGTCCGGGGTCATTGCCAAAGCACTCATAGCCTTTATCAGTGGTGCGATAGCCGAGCAATTTTTTATATCCTTTGTCGAGTTTTTCGCGTGCTGCCTCAATTAACTTTGGCGATACGCCAGTGTGAGAGAGGAAATATTGCTGCGCCATTGTGAGCGGATAACTGGTGGATGATGTCTGCTCAAAGCAGCCATTGGGGTCTTGTATCAGCCGTTCAAGTGCGCCAGAGAGGTTGGCTAGTGGTGTGGGATAAACCATTGTGTTTGACGACAAGCTTTGGGGTGCTACTGTCTCAGGGATTGTGATCTTGAGTGAGACCCTTTTGCCGGGCTCAATAGTGCCACCAAATGTGGTCTCTATGGGAAAGCCTTGTGGCTTGACTGTCAGTTGTCTTGTGACTTTGTCTGAGTATACGCCCGCCTTGGCTTTTAGTGTCAGATCTATTTGACCGTTGCCAGTGCCAACATCGATGGGTTGGATGTAGCGCACACGCTTGTCGGCATCTATGTCTTTGCTGGATTGCATCAGTCCAAGCAACTTGAGGGGTCCGGTGAGATCGATGTGCAAATCTGTATTGGCTAAGAGATTGGTGGTGCCATTGATCAGACTTATCGGCAGCATGATTTTGTCACCGGCTGTCACTTCTAGTGGTACTTTGGCCTCTGCGTAAAAAGGTTGAATTGCTTTGAGATCTTGCGTGACAGCTCCGATAGAGCCGGAGTCAGTAAACCCGTCAGCTGCTACTTTAAATGTGGTGACACTATCATTTAGACCAAAAGCTATTGTGCCTTCGCCTGTCTTTGCATCTGTCTTAACCAGTGCATTCCAATAGAGCGTCTCGGTAAAGTCTTTTCTTTCGTTTGGATCGCGGTTGGGACGTACTTGGTGGGCGTACTCTCTGACCATGCCGTAGTAGGTTTTGTTGTAGTCACTGTGGAAGCTGTATTTATCAACTGCTACTGCCGATGCTGGGACGTACATGTGGCCGACGACAAAGGTGTTGTCGCGTATAGGTATGTCGCCGTCGCTATCTTGTATCGGTGCGCCTTCTGGCAATGTGGGGCTGGTCTTTTGATGTCTCTCTGCGCGCCCTGATGTATAGTAGCGCTCGTCTATAACTGTCGGTTCCACTTGGAACATATTTATATCCCGTGGTCCTTCGACTCGGCCGATTTCTTCGGGGAGTTTGTTGTTCTGTTCTAGTTGTTCATGCTCTGTTTTTTCTTTTGGAGAATTGTCGTCTGCTAGAAGTGCGAGCGGTTGGGCATTGACAAACTTACGCTCTTGTTGCCCTGGTTTTGGTTTGGGCGAATTGTCGTCGGAAAATAGAGCTATTGGTTTTGCGCGAGATGTCCAATATACATCGCGCATCGGTGAGAAGAAATTGGGGACTTCCTGCTCGCCAATTCGACCCGCCACAATGCGAGAGTTTTGCACCTTAAAAGCTAGCGCTCGTCTTGCGTTGTCATCATTGGATTGCAAAAACTTACTCACGTCTCTCAAGGCAAAGCGTCTCCAGCCTTGCGTACCTAGCAAGAGGTCGGTGGCAAGTGGAGCCTTGGGGTTTGTTGGGTCTAAATAAACCTGAGCGTCAGCCAGGTCTTTGACTTCTGGCTCCAGCAGCACCATGACCGGCAAGCGCGGTGCTTGCTCGCGCTTCTCGACCATTTGTAGCACGCTCTCGTCTGTTACCGTGACGCCGACTACTGCTGAGACTGGCTTGCCATCTGCGTCAGTAGCTTTGATTGTGACTTTGGCGTTTTCGCCTGGGATGTATCTTTGCTTGTCCATTGTCATGGAAATATTGAGCGGTTTGGCTTGCTCTCTATAAATTAGTCGCTCTGCAAGCGGTACGCCATTTTGATCCCAGACTGTAGCAGTCAGCACGCCATCAGTGTCTGGCGGCACAATCATTGATATTTCGGAGAGGGGCGCACCGAGGTTTTGGTCATTTTTGTCTAAGCTGTTTACAGAGGATTTGCGTGATTTAGCCTTGGCGTTGGCGCCCGATTTGTCTCGTTGTTTGTCGCGTGACTTGAGCTGCTGGCCGGTTGTGTCCAATCTATTGGTAGCCAGGATGACATCATGTTTTGATAAAGTGACGCGCAGGTTTTTGCTAGTTGATCCTACCTGGAGCGTGATTGGTTGTCCTTTTGGGTGGACATCGCTTTTGCATGTGATTACCGCACCCTCTGCCTTTACCGGAGGTAGCTCGTATAGCTTGTCGATGCCTGAGGGCTTGGAGACCTTTAGATAGTATCGTTTACTTGCGCCTGGCACAAACTCAAATCTGCCGCGGCCTTCATGCTCGGTATGCAGGGTGGTGACAAAACTTGATTCCCTGGATTGAGTGTCACCGCCAGTGGTGTCGGCATCTTTTGCAATTATTGTGGCATCGATGTCTGCTGGTTTGCCGTTTGGTTGTGTCGCCTGGACATAGACACGGTTTTTAAATCCATTAACCAGATCGCCACCCTCTGGATAAATCTGTATATCGACAGCGTTTACCAATATTGGGATGGACTTTGATGCTGTCTCTTGTACACCGCCATCTTGTATGGCGAGTGCCAGTGTGCCTTCGCCTTTGGCGATGTCTTTAGGCAGAGCAAATGTGACTGTGCACAGACCCTTGTCGTCTACAGTTGTCGTGCTCTCTGGCAGTGCCACTCCATCTACGCGAGGCGTAGCCGTCACCTTGGCTCCGGTGGGGGCGCCACCCTCTGCGCGCTTGACCTCCAGCGTGGCGGTCACTGTATCGCCAGGTCCATAGCCGTCACGCAAAAATGTAATATGCGAGTTTAGGCGTGGCGCTCTAAAGGCTCTTATATCTATTTTGCGCTCTGCTGGGGCATAGCCTTCTGGGCGAGCCGTGATTGTGTATTCGCCGCCAGCCTGACCATCTGATATAGGCCAATCAAAAGTCCATACGCCATTTTCTGTGGTAGTTCGTCCTTCTGCCGCTACTTCGCCTTTGGGGCTCCGTACTGTGATTGCCACAGAGAGACCTTGCAAGTGTGGTTTGTGATTGATTGCATGAAGTACCACTCCGCGCACATAGACTTTATCTCTAACGCGATAGATAGGTTTGTCGGTGCTTATGTTAGTCAAGTAGCGATCATGCCCGCCAAGTAGGTCGGTGACCGTGACTGGAGTGCTCTGGTTGTTAACAGGCGGAGCTGGTATCGGTCGGGGCTTGGCAAAGGCAATGGGCAAAAGCAAAGTCGAGGACATACAAAAGAGAGCCACACCAAACCGCTTGCCAATCATCGCGTACACCCCAGGCTAGTAAATTTGCATGTTTGACTATTTGCGCGCAGCTCAAAGCCGACTTGCTTTTGGCAATGTCGGATACCGCTAACAATTAGTAAACCGGCGTCATTCTATCAGACGTGGGCGCTGTAAAACGTGCAACCATGCCATTTTTGCTTGCGACGATCTTGATCTGATTTTGTTTCCCCGGTTGGATTAGTTTTTGGCAACATGATTGCAAACATCTTTAGTGATGGGCTTTTGAAGCCCTTGTTATGGCGTTCGAGCGACTTTTACACCTGGGCCAGTTGTTTGTCGAGTATTACCTTACCTTGCCTTTCTTTTGGCGCTGGCGTTGCACAAATATGGATATCGTAACCCAGCTTTTGCAGGTATTCGGTGACACGTTCAATCGAAAACTCACTAAACTTTCCGCAAAGTATCTTGGAGACTTTGGGTTGGTCAGCTCCAATAGCTTCGGCAATTTGTTTTTGCGTCATTCCATTTTGTTCTGATGACTTTACGGCATCCTGCAAAGCCATAAAGAGATATGCGCGCAATTTCAATCCTGCTGCTTCTTCTTCCTCAAATCCTAGGTCTTTAAATACATTCTTGCTCATTTTGTCTTACTCTTTTTGCGATGTTCGACGACCTCTGCCAGTCTCTTCTTTACTAATGCTTTGTCGTGATTTGATGTTTGTTCGGCAGTCTTTTTTGTGATGACATGAAGAACATATACCGCTTCTTCGGATTTAGCTATGTAAATGATGCGATACTGATTTTTGTCATCGTCTTGGAGCTTTATCTCGCATATTCCAGAGCCTATCGTTGGCATTGTGCGGTAATTATCAGGATAGAGTCCTTGTTACACTTTGCCTAATTGAAAGCCGGCGTCTTTTCTGACTTCTACTGGCCATTCGTTCTTGATCTCAGTAGTTAGGTTTGTTGGCCACCAGATGACCTCTTTCTCTTGTTCTACTGCTTCGATTGGGACCACCTTTTGTCTTCTTTCGCCATTTCTCAACAATATGCCACTTTTGGCATATTGTCAAGTCCGTGCTTCCTTCGCCCATCTAATTCCTGGGATTTTGCCGTAAAGTATCCACAAGTCACAACCTTACCTCACTTTGACGGAGCATAATCATGATGACCAGGGGATGTACAAAGCTTTTGCGCTCAGGGCTCAGCCTGGCAATGTCCCTCGGAGCTGTGTCACTGGGTGCTGCCTCCAGTGTATGCGTGTGTGCTGGCGTGGGCTTGTGCATCTGGCAGAGCGCTCCTGCTATGGCATCGCAATATCGCAAGGCTGATGTAGATGCCGAGATCGCACTTTTGCATAGTGACAGCGCCCAGGCGCGCAAGCAGGCTGCTTACCATCTCTCTGAGATGGGCATCGACGCTAAACCGGCTATCCCAGCACTTATTGAGTTATTGCACGATCCCATCGCCTACGGTGAAGCAGCATCGGCTCTCGGTAAAATCGGTCCTGACTCCAAAGCCGCTGTACCCGACCTCGTCGCTTGTCTTGCTGACGTCAACCTCGGATACGACCGCTGTTATGCTGCGACGGCTTTAGGCAGTATCGGTCAGAGTCCAGAGATAGCCGTCCCCGCGCTCGCTAAAATGGTCGCGTCTGATGATGACCCCACCATCAGGCGCTTGTCGGCGATGGCGCTCGGAGACTTTGGTGGGCTGGCAAAAGAAGCTGTTCGTGTGCTGATTGAGGCTGTTAAAACGGGCGACCCGGAGATGCGGCGCGACGCTGCTCGTAGCATCGGCAGCATTGGTGGTACAGATCACGATATACCAGCATTGGTGGCTCTTTTGAGCGATGAAGTAGATGGTGCACGCCTGGGCGCTGCAAAAGCATTGACACTTATTGGTGGTGAAGCTGTGTCTGCGGTGCCTAAGCTCGTGGAGTTGCTCAAAGACAGCTCACCTGAGGTGCGCGAGGCAGCGGCTGTTGCTCTTGGCGAAATAGGTCCAGAGGCAAAGGATGTAGTGCCGCAGCTTAAGGCGTCTTTGAAGCTGGATCAAGGCATGACCTTTGATCAAAATGTCAATGAAGCAATTAAAAAGATCACCAAAAAAGCCCGGGGACGGTAGGTTATTGGCGCTCTAGTTGCTTTGTATTGCAAGTCTTTGTTTTGTGTCTATTCAGTGGTTGCTTTGATCTCTAGTAGAATGAAAACAGCTATTTGAGTGCCAAAGCGAGATCTCGACTGTGAAATTTAGGGATTTAGTATTCTTCTCTGTTTTATCGGTGGGTTTGCTCGCGCAGTCTCCATCTTTGGCAATGAATGCAAAAACTCTAGAATCAATAGTCGACATCTTTGGTAAGTCCGAGGCAATGGTAATTCCAAAGTTTGGAAAGCCTAATACTGTCAGTGAGTATAAAGAGTCTCAACTAAAGGTCTTTTGCTATACAACAAAGGTTGCAGAGAGCGGTAGTGATGCTGTCGCCTTTGATGTGGTGGCTCGCGATGGCGAAGTAGACGAAATGTTTTTTGTTTTTAGAGATCCGAGGAATGCAAGTCAGTCTGCTGAATTTGGCGGTAATTTTGCCAAGTCAGCGCAAATCGAAACCGCTAAGGCAGCCAATTATCTAAGCGAGCATGTCTATTTTAGTAACAAAGATCCGCAAACAGATATTAAAGATCAGTTGCTTAAAGGGCAGACAGACAAGGAGCGTTGGGCTACTCTCTCCGAGAATATATTGAAATTGGGTTCTTTGAATGAGCATCAGGTGCGTTCAGCCTTGGGACGCGGTCTGCATATTGGCAAACGAAGTCGAGATGACCCTTCCGATTTTGATTTGCAATATAACATCACCGAGCCCCACGAAGACAAAAACAAAGAAATCGTTATCTACCGGCGCCTGGTTGTGAGTTTCGCTAGAGGAACGGTTTTTCAAGCAAAAGTCTATCGAGATGACTTTCCGTGTATGCAAAGATGCCACACTCCGCAGTTACCGCAGCATGGCAATCTAAATCAATCTAAGTAAATCTTACGGCTCAAGCGATGGGTCTTTGCGATCGACAATTACGCCTTTGGTCTCAACCGTTTGAGTTTGTTGAATCACTTGCGGCTCACTAACTGTGCGCACTTTTGTTGTTGCAATAGCTCTTGGGGCGACGTATTTGCGCGCTACTACTTTGTGGGCGACATGGTGACGCTTGCGCGCTACATAACGTTTTTTGCTAACGGCGCGGCGCACGACAGCTTTTTTTGCTACTGGCTGTACAGTTGTTGTTTCTTCCACTACTCTTGGTGTAGCAGTTGTCGTAGTGGTCGTGGTCTCACTCGTAGGTACGGCAACAGTCTCGTGGCGTTCCATAATCAAAGGGGAAGTTGATGTTTGGGTGTTGCCATCAGGGGTGGTGACACTCTTGGTTTGAGTTACCACAGGCTTCATATAGCTATTAAGTACTTGCACTGGCGCTACCGGCGGAGTGACGGTTGTAGTTGTTGTGACTTCATCGGCTTGAGCTGACAGCATGCCCACAATAGCAAGTGCAGCTGCCAATGTGCTAGGCAGCAGTTTATTCATCATTTAATCCTCTTATGGGCACGGCTGTATTTGCCGACTTGATCGGCTAGACGGGAGTTTTACTGTCCGGTTCCAAATCTACAGTATTGCTTTACACGATTGGCTTGTCGTAACCATCATGAGAGCCAGGGCTTGTAGCCGCGTTCATTTAGTACTTTTTTGTCAGCCGCTGCTGCGTCCGGCTGATTGGTCGCTTCGTATGCCAGAGATCTAAACCAGTAACTATCTGAGTGCAAGTTGTTTGTTTTGATTATTTCAGAGAGCTTTGCGATGGCTTGATCAGATTTGCCTGCTTTTAGTAGCGCCAGTCCCAAAATGGACTGCATACCTGCCAAACCAGGGTGCAGCTCGACAGCTTCTGTGGCTCGGTCAAGTGCAGTCTCGGGTTGCTGTTGTAAAATCGCAACTACAGCCTCTTCTCTTTTGAGATATGCTCTCTTAATACGTGTATTCGATACCCCATTCGCTTTCTCCAACGCTATGTGTGCTTCACCAAAACGACCATTTTGCGCTTGTATAAATGCCCAGCATAGTAGTGGTGAATATTCATTAGGACTGAGCTTGATTGCTTTTTCGCTTAGCTCAAGTGCCTCCTCTTTGCGCCCGATTTGAAATAGCGTGGTAGCTTTGTAGGAATATGTTGACGCTAGAAGTCCGTCTTTTGCGATCTCCAAGACTTTGTCATATATTTCTATCGCCTGATTATATTGATCAAGGCAAGTGTAAACATCTGCCTTATAGATAAGCGCGTATTCGCATTTTGGTGCCAGGACTAGCACATCGCGGACTTCAGCAAGGCAAATGTCGTACTTGTCGAGCAGTAGGTTGATGCGAGCGCACTCTGCCAGATCAAGTGGCTCTCGGCTTATGCTGTATGTGACTTTGGTCTCTTTTAAAGCCTCACTTAAGTCGCCTTTTTCCAGGGCAATTGATGCTGCAACTCGATGTGCGTATAGGTCGTTGGGATAGTAATTTATGCCTTTTGCAATATCAGCAGTGGCAGCCGCGATTTCATCTTTTCTAGCGTAGATGTTGGCTCTCAAAATATAGCTCCAGCGATCATGCAGCTCTATTGCTCTTGATGCATCTTTGATAGCATCGTCATAGCGTTTTAGCTCGCTGTATATGTTCGCTCTGTTGCGCAATGCGTAGACTGTTTCTTGTTTCTTCAATGCTTCGGTTAGCAATTGTTCGGCTTCATTCGGGTTATTGTCAAAACGTGCTTTGAGAGCTCTGATAACTAGTTCTGATGTTTTGTTTTGCTGCAGGATAAACCAGGCGTTGTTTAGTACATGCGCAATAATGCTGACCCAAATATTCCCCGTAAATAAAAGACCGGCGCCTAATATCAATCCAGTCGGCAGTTTTGAGACTATGACATTCCAGATTGAGTAGGGACCGATGTGTGCTGCGGCAAATATCAGACAGGCGATTGGTAAACCATAGGCTACCTGGAGATGGCCACGAAAAATAACTTCTTCGGCAAGGGGTGCATAAAGAATCATCGCTATCATTGGAGCAATGTGCCAGATTGGACGGCTAACAAGGTTTAGACCTCGTCTGTTCAACTCGTCATTTACCAATTTGTTAAAGGCAATCGACAACAGACCTATTAAAAAGCCCCAGAGCACATATTTAAAACTTGGAATTTCAAAAAAGCCTAGACTAACATAGTCCTCATTGTAGGGCGGAGTTAGAAGGAAGTACAAAGCAATAAAGACGTATAAGCAGGCTGTGCCAATTATTTTATTTTCTTGTTTGAGTATGGCATCGAAGTCGGGATGTTTTGCTTGAGGCATGAAGTACTCTCAATAGACTCATATTTGAGGATAGCACTTTTGATTCGAGCCATTGTGGTAGTTCACGATCGCGGTGCATTGAATCCATTGCCTGACCTCGTCCAGAGGGGCTATTTCTTTCTTTGAATTATCCAGTTGCTCGCGTGATACTTGCCCTAACTGGGCATAAGCCCCTTGCGACTAATTTAGTAAGTGAGGTTATGATATTGGCGACGGGTTGAAAGAGTTGTGAAAAGCAAAGTTGACTCGCCGTCAATTGATTGGGTTTGCCAATGAACGAAAAACAATTCAACGCCTTTTGCAAAAAGCTGCCTGCCACCACTTATGTCAAGCAATGGGGCGAATCGCATGTCTGGAAGGTCGGAGGCAAGGTCTTTGCCATAGGCGGCTGGGAAGACAGTGATGAGGACGAGTTTGCCATTAGCTTTAAAGTCTCGGACATGAATTTTGAGATTTTGCAGGACCGACCTGGATTGCGTGGTGCGCCTTATCTTGCCTCGCGTGGGCTCAAGTGGATACAGCATTATGGCAAGCCCGGCCTTAGTGACGATGGGCTCAAGGATTGCATTAAGCGCTCATACGAGATGATTGCCAGAGCGTTGTCAAAAAAGAAACAGTTAGAGCTAGGCATCAAGCTGGATGCCGATTAGCGCTAGTTGTGGTATTTATCGGTGTCTTGTTTTGCTGTGGGGTAGCCACTGCTGAGACTTCTTGTGCGGTAGCTACTGCCGAGACTTCATTTTAGGCAAATACCTGAGTCTTCGGCTTAAGTCTTCCATTTCGGACATGCACTGCGGGATCGGCTCCACAAAAGGCGCTGGTTTGTTATCTTCTTCCCGCCCCTGAGCGTCGTAATAATAGTATTTGCCATTCAGGTTAAACTCCAACAAATAATGCTCTCTAACCGGGATGCACCAATAGGAGCGATATTTGTTTTTCTCATAAAACGCACCAGCGTCTTTTGTTAGCTGTAAGGCTTTATCTATCACTGCTGTATTAGCCAAGTAGCAATCTGTGGTGTACTTGAACGGTTCTGCTTTGTCATCAGAGTATACAAATCTACTAGCCTCAGAATCAAATGACTTGCAAGTGAGAGTCCCCGTGCCATCAGGGTTTTTAGTCATTGAGTAGCAGCTCACTGGTCCTCTTATGCCGGCTGGAAAAACAAGCAGTCTGTATACAAAGTTGGTCGGTGGATTATTGCTGATCTCGCCTTCGCCCATCGCTTTTAGGACTAGTGAGGCTCTATCATTCAAGTAGTCATCGCAGCGCCAGGGCAAATAACTACCCATCTTATGAGCTTCTACGGCGGCAAGCTCAAAACGGATTGGGCAGTCCATTGCTCGCCAAATTGCCATCCTCAAACTGCTCTGGGTGATGCTCAGGGCACACCAGCCTAAAAACCATACAAGCAACATTGGCAACAAACGTGTTCTAAACCAGGCATGATTTAAAAACATGTAGATGCCCAGCACAACTGGCACAACGGCGTAAATGATATAAGGCAGTGGCGGCGGTGTAAATGAGGCGAGAGGCGTGCCCAGCCGGTAAGTTAGCTTTGTCAGGCACGCTAGTGTTATGAGATAGCCATAGAGCCACCATATGGGAAATAGCCAGGCTAACATAAGTCCCGTAGGCGGTGCTTTAGCGCTCGACCAGATGGATTTGCTGCCTGACTTTTGTTGCATACAACCGCGCCTCTGGCGTTAGTTTTGCCATCATGCCACCTCGCCTATTTTAGAGGCCGGCAAAATGCTTGTTGTATGCAAACAACACTTCACAATTTGCAGTGTTACTACTTGCGTGATTTGGCTATTTGCCCATCTTTTTCTTGAGTTGCTCTAGCTCATCATCTACAGCCATGTCCATTTGTGCCTTTTCGTCCTCGTATTTTTTACGGGTTTCTTCAGCTTGCCTTGCGCGTTCTTTGGCTTCGGCTTCTTGGCGTTGTCTGGCTTCTTCTTCCTGACGCTGCCTGCGTTCTGCTTCGGCCTTACGAGCGGCCTCTTCTTCCGCTTGCTTTTCTAGGGGAAAGAGAGCGTAATAGTCGCAAGCGCTAAGGCATTCTCCGCATTGCATCACACGCTTGGTGCGCTTGTATAGCTCTACGACCAGAAACGCTTTGAGGCTATCGTCCATGTTGGATTCATAAAAGGTCGTCTGCTTTTTACATTTGCCGCACTCAAAGTTTTGCTTCTTACCATTTGGTACGCGTTTGAGTTCACTGCCTAAACTAACAAATAACATGTGACCTCCGCTCGACCATGACGATTGTATTATGCCAAGTTATGGTAAGAAGCATACAGTCTCATTGGTGTAAGGGCGACATGCAAAGTTTGAGGAGCTAAAGGTTGAAAAAGGTTGGATGTTTGGCAGTGTCTTTAGCTTTGGGTTTGATTTTGAGCAGTCAATGTATCGCTGCACAACTACCGCTGTGGTTATTGACCTATAACACTGGTGCTGGCGAAGCTTACATGTATGCTCAACCGGATGGTGTTCGTATTGAGTATCTCCGCCATCTTGTGCTCCTAACCACTTCACCTAAGTGGCAGCCGGCCTACTTTAGTACTAGGGTCAAGCGCATTTATGACATGCCGCCAGGTATCAAAGAACTCGCTCGCAAGAGTAACAATCTAGCCAAATACGATTTTAGATTACAAAGACCTAGTGGGCCTGAAGAGAACTGGTACGGACTCAAGGTGACTCGTAAAACCTTGCAGGTCAAGGAGTATCAATCTAGTGGTATGAGTGGGTTGCAGACCGACAATGCTGTACCAGCGCGTTCTATCGATTTGTATGAAACTAAGTCTCTGGCGTTGCCACCGGGAGCAGTGGCGTCTGCGCAGATGTATTTTTCTGAGCGATATAAGCTGGCGACAGACGGTATCCCTCTTGGATTGCGAGTTATTGATGATAGTGGCAAGCCGCTTTGGATATTTAAGCTCAAAAACGCTAGTAAGACCAAGGGAGATCTGGCTTTGTTTGAGAGACCTAAAAATCTGGCTTTGGCAAAGACTCTCAGTGCTGTTTATCTCGATGATAGTCAACAGTCAGCGATGAGAGATATTGCCGAAGACCTTGGTATTGCTGAATTGCCTAAGAAATCGTCCAGTAAGGGGTTGGTCAAAGAGTCTGGCAGTTCGACCAAGCGTCCTTAATGTTGCGATTAGGCAGTCTATTTGTAAGTCATTGCCTCAAGATGCTCTGGATAGCGGTTGCCCTGTACTTCGATTTTGGCAGCTGTACTCTCAATTTTGTCCAGATCCTCTGCACTCAGTTTGATATTGAGGGAGCCGAGGTTTTCATCCAGGCGCGATAGCTTGGTGGTACCTGGTATCGGAGCGAGATAAGGCTTTTGTGCCAGTAGCCAGGCAAGAGCTATTTGAGCGGGAGTGCCATTCTTTTCTCCGGCGATTTGAGCTAGCAAGTCGACCATTGCCTGATTTGCTTTCAGTGCTTCCGGTGTAAATCTCGGTAGCGTGCTGCGGAAGTCTGTGCTACCAAATGTAGTGTTACTGTCGATTTTGCCAGTCAAAAATCCCCTGCCGAGAGGGCTGTATGGCACAAAGCCAATGCCCAACTCCTCCAGCATCGGCAGGATTTCTAGCTCAGGGCGGCGCCACCAGAGCGAGTATTCACTCTGCAGCGCTGCCACTGGTTGTACTGCGTGCGCTCTGCGGACAGTGTCGGCGGCTGCTTCAGACATGCCAAAGTGTTTGACTTTGCCTTCTTTGATTAGTTCTTTGACTGCTCCAGCTACTTCTTCTATCGGCACAACGGGATCTACTCTATGTTGATAAAAGAGGTCTATAGCGTCTATCTTCAATCGTTTGAGAGATGCTTCAGCCACTTCTTTGATGTGTTTTGGCTGGCTATTTAGTCCAGTCCATTTTTCTTTGCCAGTGGGATCAAGATTAAAGCCAAACTTTGTAGCGATTACTACCTTATCGCGGATTGGTGATAGTGCCTCTCCGACTAGCTCTTCGTTGACAAAGGGACCGTAGACCTCCGCCGTATCAAAAAAGTTTATGCCTCTTTCGACAGCGGTTCGCAGCAATTTGATCATTTCTTGTTTGTCAGCTGGTGGTCCGTAGCTAAAGCTCATGCCCATGCAGCCGAGACCCAGAGCGGATACTTGCAGTCCGCCCTTGCCCAGTGTGCGCATTTCCATATTTTTAGATCCTTACTTAGAGGTGTTTGCAGTTTTGAGTGATTGCATGTCGATGACAAAGCGATACTTCACATCTTGCTTGAGTAGTCTCTCAAATGCCTCATTTACTTGCGACATTTCTATCATTTCTACTTCAGCGAGGATGTTGTGCTTGGCGCAAAAGTCGAGCATTTCCTGAGTTTCTTTGATACCACCGGTGGCGGATCCGGCAAAGTTGCGCCTCTTGGGGAGCAGGTTAAATACATTGATAGGCAGCGGTTTTTCGGGAGCACCAACCATTGTTAAGGTACCATCTCTTTTGAGTAGATCCAGATACGCATTGAGGTCGTGCTCGGCTGAGACGCAGTCTATGATGAGATCAAAAGACGTTTTGTGTTTTGCCATTTCGTCGGCGTTTTTGGACAGGACTACCTCATGTGCGCCAAGCTTTTTGGCATCCTCGACTTTTGATGGTGATGTCGTAAATAGGACTACATGAGCACCCAACGCTTTGGCAAATTTGACACCCATGTGACCCAGTCCACCCAGACCGACTATGCCGACCTTTTTGCCAGGACCGGCTCCCCAGTGTTTGAGCGGAGAGTAGGTTGTGATACCGGCACACAGCAATGGAGCGGCGCCAGCTGGATCGAGACCCTCTGGCATATGGAGGACGTACTTATCGCGCACAACGATGCTCTCGGAATAGCCACCGTATGTAGTGCCGCCTAGATGTTTGTCTGGCGCGTTATAGGTGCCTACATTTTGGTCGCAGTAGACTTCCAGGTCATCCTGGCAGTCCTGGCAAGTACCACAGGAGTCTAAGAGCGTGCCTACTGCAGCCATGTCGCCAACTTTAAAAGCT